>ERZ761597.93-NODE-93-length-20839-cov-8.966368_pt1 | contig 20839 bp, 33 predicted proteins | sample MGYA00433093_ERZ761597 | MGnify/ENA primary metagenome ERZ761597 (study PRJEB28899, sample SAMN03785557) | bioreactor sludge metagenome | biome: EBPR Sludge; feature: EBPR Bioreactor; material: 0.22µm filtered reactor supernatant | place: Saint Lucia: Queensland... | reverse complement strand
TTTTGTAGATTGTCCTAGATTTTTGTAGATTTTTGTCAACAGTTTCGCTACCCTTATTGTTGTTTGCAGTCCCCTTTTTAGTATGGGGGCTCGTCGCCCACCTAGTTGCCGACTGGTTGTTCCAAAACACCTGGCAGGCACAATACAAACGCGATTGGAGACACCCCGCCGCCTGGGTGCATTCGGGAATCCACACGTTTCTCTACCTGTTCATTTTTCCTTGGTATGTAGCTATCGCACTAGGCGTTATTCATATGATGATTGACACAAGAAAGCCGCTGCTATGGTGGGAAAAATATGTGAAACAAACCCATGATGGTGAAATTGCTATGCACATCACCATTTGGCGCGACCAAGTGTTACATATTGCTTTTCTCGCAATCGCAGCACTTGTTTCAGGAATAATCCTCATTTAAAGCCCGGACGCTGTATATAATCAAGATGTCTCAGGCATTAGGAACACATATCATTCTCGATTTATACGGATGTAACCCGGACGTGATGTTGCACGTTCCTACAGTCCAGTCTATCATGAGGAGCGCCGCTGAAGAAGCGCAGTTCACGATTGTCACGGAAGAATACCACCAATTTGAACCACACGGGGTCAGCGGCGCAACAATCATTCAAGAGAGCCATCTGTGTTTGCATTCTTGGCCTGAATATAAATTCGTCTCTATTGACATTTATTATTGTGGTGAAAACGACCTGGTGGAACAAGCAATTAGCTTTTTAATCAAGAGCTTTAAACCAGAGTTTATTGAGCGAAAAGATTCACCAAGGGGTATTCCAGAAATGTATAATAAATTTCTGAAATAATGCAGGAATGTCACCTAGCTTTACATAAAGTATTTATGTGGCTAAGACAATTTTTACCCCCGAACAAGATGAAATGCTTAAACAACTGTATCCTGTCATGGGAACAGATGTCGTTGTTTTTTTACCTTTTACTCGAAAACACATTTCCACAAGAGCTTATGGGCTGGGGTTAGTGAACTGTTCTGAAAAATCTACAAAAATCTACAAAAATGTGGTAGAATTGAAAAGGTGCTGACGAAAGGAATGCAGAAAACATCTGTAGAATGAAATAATATGACATGTCCAAAGGTTGTTAGAATTACAGAAAGCGAGTTTGAGCTTGATAATGGAATAGTATACCCACACGCTGTACCACTTGATGTTTTGCCCACCCTGGAAGAATTCCAAACTACCTATGAACAAATGTTCTTATTGTTTCAACAGCAGGGGCTGATTGAAGCAGATGAAGCAGTTAGTAAGCATAAGTAAAGCATCGGATATGCTAGGAGTGTGTATTGAAACACTTCGAATATGGGAAGACCAAGGAAAAATTTCCCCAATATATACACCAGGTGGACATCGCAGATACAAAGTGTCTGACATCGAAGAAGCCAGAAATGAAATCTCCACCATAAGTGACTCAATTCGTGTAGCTGTTTATTGCAGGACTTCATCACACGAACAAAAACAAAAAGGCGACCTTGAACGACAAAAAGGGCGTGTACTCCAACATTGTGTTGATAAGAAATACACAGTTGTCGAAACGTTTGAAGAAGTCGGCAGTGGTATGTCTGACTCCAGAGCTAAGCTGAAAAAGCTCTTCAAACTTGTCGAGGAAGGGAAAATTGATAAAGTTGTTGTCGAACATAAAGACCGCTTATGTCGATTTATGTTTGAGTTCCTTGTTTGTTATTTTGAATCACACAACGTTGAAATTGAGTGGATGTCGGATGTTCTTGGCAAATCCTATGAACAAGAATTAGTTGAAGACATTCTTTCTCTGATGGCATCCTTCTCCAATCGTATTTATGGCAAACGTTCTGCTGAAAACAAACGCATGAGAAAACTTGCCGAAGAAGCCAAGTTGTCATTGGTTAAAGTTTAGGTTGAAATCTTGTACACAAAAAATATCTCGTTCTCTTTTTCCAAAAAAAGATAGAGAAAATCAAGAAAAACACTGACAAACACAGAAACATTTGGTATAATAGCTTTGAAATGAACACTTTGCTTAAAAATCATCTCGACAATCCTTCCGATGCACATCATATCAGAATGTCTCTGTCTCCTCTGGACGCTAAAGAGTTGTGGGCTATACGCAATCCGAAGAACGAAAAGCGTGATACTACACCTCGTCAAGACAAATGGGCCAGACAGTTTGACGACCCCATGTTTGGATATGACCCAGAATATCCAAAAGGCGAATGGGAACTTGGATATATTCAATCACTTAATCAATGGCGGTTGATGAACGGACATGGACGTTGTGCTGGTTTAATGCGACGAAATGGAACACCAATAGATGTTTGTCTTACTTTTGTAGTGCTTCCTGATGAAAAATCTTTTAATAAATATGTTTCAAGAATTGATGCTACTGGTGACAAAAACATAAGAACGCCATTTCAGCAATTAATCATGAACGATGTCGTAACCAAATATGACGACACAAAATTCCAACGTATTGTGGCTAATTGTTTAACACAGTTGAGCGTTGATTACAATGCCAACAAAAACGAGTCAGGTACATATCAGACCGAACGAGAGTCATTATATGCGATGTATTCAAATGAATTTGATATTCTTTATCGCATGTATCAACAGACTCCTCGTGGCATGGACGTATTGGTAAAGAAGTTGCTGTCTCCCAAAAAAGACGATAGTGTTCCAAACAGTAAAAGCCATAAGACTACGTGGTTGTGGGCTATGATGGTTAAACTTTTGAAAGCAGACCGTCACGCTGTGGAACCATTTCTGCAAGCTATTTTTGACTTTGATTCTACCAAAGGGTGGGTTCCAGAACTGAATAGCGCACTTGAAAGTGCTGCTATTCAGTCAAAAATGAAATACCTTAGAACACAAGGTGCATTGATTCGACCAGCATACTTGACTGAAGGAAACAGTAATAATTGGGCATTACACAATCGTGTCGTGTACAAAATTTTTGAACAAGCATTTAGACACTATCTCGATGGCAAGTACAACAATGGGAAATCCGTTCAAATTCAACTTCTGGTGAAGTTTTATGACAGTGATTATGATTTCTCGCCAATACTGTAAATGATTGTTATGCAAATTCAACGAGCGTATAAAACGGAGATTGACCCAAATAATGTTCAGCGAACATTGTTGTTGAAGCATTCTGGATGCGCTCGTTTTGCATATAATTGGGGATTGGCTCGAATCAAAGACAACATATCGAAGCCAAATGCTATGATGCTTCACAAAGAGCTTAATGCTCTAAAACCAACAGATTTTCCTTGGATGTATGATGTCAGCAAGTGTACAGCACAAGAAGCTCTGCGAGATTTACAGAAAGCATTTCAGAACTTCTTTGATAAACGAGCTAAATTTCCAACGTTCAAATCTAAGCATAATGGCATTGGTTCATTTCGGCTTACTGGAACAATCAAAGTTGAGGACAAAAGAATTCAACTTCCTAGACTTGGTTGGATAAAGCTGAAAGAATCGAGTTATATTCCACAAGATGCTCACATTCTCTCAGTAACAGTTTCAGAATCGGCTGGTCGATGGTATGTGTCTGTGCTCGTAAAAGAAGAGATTGAACAGTCAGAACTTAATCCGAACATACTCGGTATCGACCTTGGAATTAAGACTCTCGCTACCTGTTCCGATGGCACAACATACGTTAATCCAAAAGCACTCATCAAGTATGAAGAGAAACTAAAGCGACTGCAACGCAAACTGTCACGCCAGCAAAAGACTTCTAACCGCCGTAAGGCAACAAAGAATAAAATCGCCACAGTGTGGGCAAAGATTCGTCACATTCGAACTGATGTCATTCAGAAAGCTACAACTGATATTGTGAAAACCAAACAATATCAGATAATTGCTCTTGAAGACTTACACATCAAAGGGATGATGAAGTGTCATAATCTAGCCAAATCTGTTTCTGATGCAGCGATGCGCCAATTCAGAACAACGCTGGAATATAAACAAGCCTGGGCTGGTGGTGAGATAAATCTCGTAGACAGATGGTATCCATCATCAAAGACATGTTCCGCATGTGGATATGTCAAATCAAAACTCAATCTCTCCGAGCGTACATTTGTTTGTGAGGATTGTGGTATAGTAATGGACAGGGACTTAAACGCCTCCATTAACTTAAAAACATATACTGCGAGTTCCGCAGGAATTAACGGTCGTGGAGACGCCAAAGTTCATAAACTGGCAACAGTTTAGGTGAGCGTCAACGAAGCGACAACCAAACAAAAAATCAAAAGAAATGTGTCAAAAGCAATTACTAGATTTTTGTAGGTTTTGGAGAACGGTAAGAAGTGTCTGGTGGTGGTTAGCCCTCAATAATTTTTTACTATTGTTGAGCACATACGTAAGAAAATCTTATGTATCATAGACGTTAGAAACCCAGTTGCCACCACCAGGAAAGCCTGTGTTAACATCCAACAGGATTCCATTACGCTGAGCAATCATTTGTACTCCATAACCAGCATCGCCAGTCGAATATACGCTCGAATAAGTAAATAAACCTTCATCTTCCAAATCATCATCAGACATTAGCCTAAAATGTCCCACTGCATACAAGTCTAGATTAGTTAATTCGTCTAACATTCTTGCAACATATCTGCCGTGCTCTCTATCTGCTGGTTGTTTTTGGTTCGAATAAAAAGCAGTGTCTTTCGTAATACCCGCTTCTAAAACAGCAACGGGCTTTCCTGTATTGGCTGGATGCTGTTTTAGTGAATACAGTTTGTTTTCCATTAATTGTTTGTATGCTTTGGCATAAGAGCGAGAGCCGTGCATGGCGTCAACATACCCCAAATATCCATTATATGTAGCGATATCATAAAACGAATGATATGTGAATCCATTCGGTTGATATGTTTGATATTCAATTTCGGTGTCTAAGCCAGCAGACGTAGGCCCGTATACAAGATGCCCTCCGAAATTTAGATTTGGCAAAATCGCTTCTGCCATCTCGTGCCATCCGCGAACATTTGTGTAACCCGCCTTTCCTGTATAACTAGCTAATGTGTCCCAGTCATCATCGGTATCCCATACACCATATCCCAAATTGACAGCGCTTGAATTATATGCGTCTTGTTTAGATGTTGTAGAACCCTGAAGACCAACTGTTGCAGCATCAAGTGTGCCATATCCCAATGAGCCTATTGGACCGCCGCTACCTCCCCATCCTGGTTCGTTGCCAAATTCAAATGTTAACATATCGGGAGACTTGCCATTGACATTAATCCACCTGTTTATAGCTTGATTAATTAGATGCTGCATAGATATGGTTATTTGTTCCCAGGCAGCTTCGTTTGGTCTTCGACTAACCGCCAAACTACCCTGTAGCGTATTCCAAGAGCTTTCGTTGGGTGGCTGCGGTATCAATATTAGCATTAAATGAATATTATGATATGCACAAGCATCAATGCATGCCTCTAAGCCAGTTACATTGTATGTTGAGGTTGTTGGCGCATACTCTGCTAGAGCGGCATCAACCCTCACGCCTGTAAAGCCTGTTTGTTTTACATAATTGGCACATGTTGGCCACCTATTTGCATAAGACGGTATTGCAAAAATTCCGTTAGTAAATAATATCATATATCACCTAAAATTAGACCCAGATTTGGTTGATTTGAAGAATTTGTATAACCACTGCCGTCGGCCGAGTTGCTCCACACCGCTGTTGTAATATTAGTTGTCGTACTCGTAACATATACATCGCCCTGCATAGAGTACCCACCCAAATCCATTCGATATTGTCCTGGGTATGCCCCTTGACAAGTTAGGGCAGTTTCTCCTGTATATACATGCTCTAACATATATCCTATCCAATACCATCCAGGGTTGATTGTGTGAGGGTTTGGCAACATATAAACAGGCAGTCGAACATTAGAACCCGGTGCTGGGTTCCGTGGGTTAAGTAGTGCATTAACCTCATGAGCCTTAAAATCAACTATCTTGTCGCCAATACCACCATTTTGTGTGGTTTGAAAAAGACCAAATTTCCATCTTCTATATGTCGCAGATGTGTTATTTGTAGTTAAAATTTGAACTCCAAGCCATTCGGAGGGTTGACCAATATAACAATTCTGGTAATATATAGTAACATTACGATTGTTTTCTGACACCGGAATCGTTGCTACTGTGTTTGGAAACGTAAACGTTGCATAAGTGCATCCTTGTGGATACAACGCTGGATTGCGCCATTGCTCTCTGTTAAGATTCATCATATCACCATTTATGCCATCGCGTACCATCAAAAACAAATTTGCTAACGCCTGGATTTGTTATCACATCTATCATTCCAAAGATTGCTTGCACGATATAAAGATTGAACAAACTGTTGTGTTTTCTAAAAACATAAACAGAATGCCCGGTGTCTACTGAATCAGTGCCCAATATAATTGTTCTGTGGTCAGAATACGGAGTTAGACTAATTATACACGAGTCATTCGATGATGACCAAATTAAATTATCATCACCCATATCTGCATTCCATTCCAAAAATGCTGATGGTCCTGTCTCTCCCTGCGGACCCTGTGGACCCATTGGTCCAGTGTAAATTGAAATATTATTAACCTGTCCTTCAATATTCAATCCATTTCCGCCAAGTCCCGAACCAATACCACCGCTTCCAAAACCGCCACTCATATTTGGCTTATTTAATATGCAGCCATTGTTTACCTTCATGAGACTTCGATTTTCTTCAAAACAGGGTTTTAATAACTTTTCTTGTAAAAGAAAGGTATGAATACTCTCAAACGATTAGCACGTCTAGCAAACGATTTAGACGATATGGGTATGTACAATGAAGCCGATGCGATTACTGGCGTCGTCCAACGAGTTGCACAACAAACCCCGCCAGAACTGTTGAACATGGATGCTCGAAGCTCGACACATGGAAACTATGACCTTACAGCTTGGCGGCAAGCCTTTATGGATAAGTACAACAAATTCAATCAAATGGTGAGCATTGCCAAGGATGACCAAACACCTATGGACGCCATCAATCCTGCTGGTATTCAATCTCTTTACAACGAAATGTTGTATATTGCTGGCAACTATCTTTCAACCGACCCAGCAATTTTCAATCTTATGAAAAATGTAGTGCTTGAATATAAAGGAATTTTTGAAAACGGAGCAGTATAAAATATCATGTGGAACTTATTCATCATTTTCCTCAAAAACATATTCAGTCGTCATAATTACACTGTCGAGCCGCGAGTTGAAATCAGCGATACGCCTATTGAAAATCCGGTAGTGACTGTAGTGGTTGGTAATAAACGTTTGATGTTGTCTACTGCACAAGCTAGAAAGCTTTTTGGTGTGCTAGGACAACATTTGGAGCGTTTAACTCCAGACCCGAAGGAATATCGCCCATAAATAGCTTTTTTCACACAAAAACGTGAAAACGGGGCAGAAATGGGACATAATGATTATGTCCCATTTCTTTTAAGCTAGGAGAGAAAATACAATGCGCAGAGGTAGAAACAAATGTCAGAGTTCAGAGAAATCAACCGACCCTCCTACGAAGAGTCTGCGCAAGAGCAACAAGAGAAACTGACATTTGGTCAGAAAGTCTCTGATTGGGTGGCAAAATTTGGCGGAAGCTGGCCGTTTGTCATCACCTTTGTCCTAGTGCTGTTAGCCTGGATGTTTTTTAACACATTCAGCTATTTTAAGCTGTATCAGTTTGACAAGCCGCCATTTGTCCTGCTTAATCTTGTACTATCAACCATTGCCGCGATTCAAGCACCCATCATTATGATGAGCCAAAATCGACAGGCTGAGAAAGATAGACAACACTTGCAAGAAGATAGAGAGGTTAATCGTCAGGCAGAACTCGAAATCCGCAATTTGAAACGACAGTTGACGGAAATGCAAAAAACGCTAGAAGAAGAGCGCAGGGCGAGAGAACAGCAAAGCAAGTTGCTACAAGAAATTAGAAATCACCTAAAGAAGTGACTTCCAATTTTTAATGTAGTCTATAATGTCTGTTTGAGGTCGCCATCCAAATTCCTCAAACATTTTATGTGGGAGTGCAAGCCCTGATTTGCGCTCCCCTTTCTTTTCTGGGATTAATTCAATCGGATGGTCGAACGCCTCGGCAATCTCAAGTAGCGTGTAATTTTTACCAGTACCAATCATATAACCATCCCCGCTACCACCTTCCCCAACCATTATCAATCCGCGCACGATATCATCTATGTGTGTAAAATCTCGTGTCTGAGTGCCAGGTGCCACAACTGTTAACGGTTTGCCGCTCTTGTACTGCTCTTGAAAAATACCAATCACAGTCGCCATTTTTCCTGTGCTGATTTGCCCCTCTCCATAGACATTATAGAAATATGTAATAGCATAATCTAATCCATACCAGTTGTGATAGTTCTTGACAAGCTCGATGTTTTTTGCCTTGAACCATGCATAAGGAGATAGATGCTCGTTATTGTCATCACCGAATTTTGATGAGCTTCCTGCATATATGAGCTTTGCAGACTTTTCTCGGCAATATTCTAAAATATTGAATGTGCCTGTGGCATTGAAGTTTTGACATATTTTGATGTCGTCAAACGATGTGGTAATTCTTGAATACTCGCCCAAATGATAAACAACGTCTGGGCAGAATTTCAACACCTGGTCCGAATAATGTAACTGCGCGGTGTCACAATAGACATACTCAACATTCTCAGCGCGGATTTGTTTTTCTGGGCTGCTTGCATAATAGTTGTCAATAGACATAATAATAGCATCTGGGTTGCGAGACAGTTCTTTAACAAGATTGCTGCCGACAAATCCGCATCCGCCAGTTACTAAAATTCTATTTGACATATAACCCCTTTTATTTGTACCAATTTACGCGACGTTTTGAATATTTCCACCCACCTTCATCAAAAACACTTTCGTCAGGTTTGCCGTTCGGCAAGGTTGGATAATCCATTGTGGTAAAATCGTGTTTATGCTTCATTAATCTTGGTTGAAGTTGCTCCATGAGCCTTTGGCTCCACACACCTGTGTAACCGCCAGATGAGTAAGCGTCCACCATGTGATATAGGTGGCTTTCTGGCAATCCAGTTACCCTTGCATACTCTTGTGCTATCTTTGGTAACTCGGAGGTAATTTCTTGTAATGTCATGTAGTACAAAAGAAAATCATTATCTTCGTTTGCTAAAGCTTTTGCGTCTGGATGACCAGTTCCATCTTGTAGCTCTGGATAATTTGATGCCGCCTCTGTGAGTTTCTCCTCATACTTACTTGCAATATCTAAAACACCCAATTTGTTTAATACCCATCTGAAATTAAAAGTTTTGGTTTGCTCATCATAAATATTGTGTTCAAATTTCTGTGTTTTATACTCATCGGGGTTTTCTGCCATGTGTTTCAAAAGTTGTACATCGTGGTCAACAATAACACTTCCTAAAGCCTGAGTAATTTCTGAGCCGTCATCATTATCTCCAAGCCTATCCCATCCGCCAAGCCCTCCCCTTGTTCCATTCATATTTGTTTCTACTTGCCACAGAAGATTGTCTATATCCAGTTCTTTAATATCTCTTGATTCATCGTCTGCTTCAACCGGAATGCCATAATCACTGTGCCTATCTCCAGTAGAATAATCGACCTCATCATTATCTCGCCCGTAAGCCTCTTCATAAATTGCCCACTTAATAGTATCAGGATATGTGTCCCAATGAACTTCTGTGTTGTCAGTCTTTACACCGGGAAATCTAGCGTCTTCTAATGTGGCAAACCATTCTCCAATTTTCTTTCTTATTTCTTTACCAGGCTTTGCATTGTTTTTTGCCTTAATTTGATGAACAATATTTTCTGCACCGCCTAGTTCAATTGTAGTCACTGGTTCGTTTCTCGGATTTCTAAGTGAGAAAATGCGTAAATCTCCAGCCTCAACATCTGAACAATAACTACCAACACAATGGTTCATTCGGTTACCCTCAACTGATAAATCATTTTTGTTGGTAACTTGTGAAATATGCCATCCATCTGGATATGTATAAACAACACGCTCGTCTTCTAAATCCCCAAACTCATTGCGCTTGTAAGGCGTATAGGTCAAATTGCTCCCCTGACCAGCCATAGCAATATGCCAGTCTTTAGCACGCTCTATTGCTTGTTGTAAGTTGAAGGTTGATAACTGGAAATATGGGTCTTCTCGCGCTGCGTGTTTAGCCCAGTCAGCAATCTCCTGAAAGGTGTTTTGAAGATTCCATCCCTGGTCTTCTTCATTACCACCGTCAAAGCCACGGTATGTATATCCTTTTGGCGTCTTTTGTAATCTGAGTTTTCTTAATTGAACCTGCGGCCATAGCTGCATAGTTTCTGGAAATAAATCCATAATTTGTCGTTCAGCCATGCTCGGCGCATTACTTCTCTGTAACTGTTCAGTTCGCATACGCGCATTTAAATTAGAGTCGTATATATGTCCCTGAATATCCTGAAGCGAGGCAGATGGATTACCCTTAAGGTAATTAATCGCCATTCCCTTATCAGCGCCCTGTTGCTGCACCAAATAGGCAATTGTTTCTTCTGGTATACCTTGCGCCCGAAAATCAGCCACCATCTCATCAAAGGTCGCAGCAAAAATTTCTTTATATGGCAAGGCTGAATACCACATTGTAGTTTTATTGGGCTTTTTATAAAAGTTTTCCTGTGTTTGCAGGCTCATAAAATGGGATGTCGTCCAGTGATTTTTGATGGAGAAGAGGATTAATAAGCGAATTTGTGCTATCTTCCCAAAAGATGTACTATAATAAAGATATGTTTGAAATCGCAGAGCGTTTTCGTGAACAACTGATGTTTGTCAACACTGCAAATAATTTGCGGGTTTTCTGGGTGTCTGTGACAAATGACAAAGAGAGCGACTTAGTGTTCTATTCTTTGATAACACAAGAACACGGAAAAAATGTGGCAACAAAGATTGATAACATTGAAGATTGGTTAATCACAACGCCCGCCATTACACCTGTTAACTGGAAAACCAGTGAGTTTGTAGAAAACATTGCGCCCACTACCACGTATCACTTGTTTGAAACCTGTATCGGACCGCTTGAACAAGTGTTGGCGCGATTTACTTTTGATGGCAATAAAGAGGTGCCAGCAAATCACTGGGAAGTGGTGTATGAAAACAACCAATATGGAACGCAAGAAGTTCAATTCGTTGAAGATGACTTCTTTAAGACGAGTTTTACCCCAGCAGATTCACTCAGTAAAAAATACGCAGAATTTATCACAAGTGTTGTTTTCAGACCTTCGGTTTTAGCTCTTCCAACACTCTCAGAAGAACTTGTTGAAAACGAACTTCGATTGCCATGCGATTGCTATACGCACGAGCTTTCAGTGCTGTACGATGAAGAAACTGATATGTTTGAACTGGCTTATTGGCAGCGCGGCAGAGGCGAGCAACCCTGGTCATGGAAGACTCGCTTCAAGATGATATGGGATATTCTTACAACTGGTAATCCATATTCAGACATGATTATTCTTAAGCGAAAAAACATGTATAAATTACATGACTACATCGAGGGATTTATGCGAAATGCCAAGTGATATTAATTCCAAAATATCAGAACTGCAAAAACAAATGGATGATTTGCAGTTATCTCTCGAAAAACACCCAGATGCAAAAATATCTGTAGACAGGTGGCAAAACCAAAGGGTTGAAGCAAATCTGAGTTCCGCAGATAATGTAGAATTAATGTTTAGGCACTCTTGTGGTTGTTGTCAAGACGCAGCATTGTACGCTGTGTTTTATGTTAAATATGGCGATAGCCTAACTGTATATCACCCGAAAATCTACATTGGACATGGTGCTTACGGCGGTGGCGAAATGCCTTCTGAAAACTGGCAAGACGAGATTACAAATCAGGGTTTTGCGCGATTTATTCCCGAGATTGAAACATATTTTCAAGCTAATGACCCCGCTGAATGTAGCATTTTTGATGACTAAATGAAAAACACGCAAAAAAATCGCATAGCAGAACTTGAAGACAAATTAGACAAAGCCAGCAAGTATAACGACCATTCAGATTATGACTGCCCGCTGTGTGAAATGTGTGGAGAGATTATTAACGGCACTCCTACGAAATACTGCTCTTTACACCTGCAAATCGCCGTTTTAGAGAAAGAATTGGAATCCCGCACATAAAGTGTGGTAAAATAGGGCATCATGACCGGAACACAACATGCCCCCGATTGGCTGGCAGGACGATTGTCAGACAACAACCACCCACATAAAATTGCTATTTACCCAGGCAGTTTTGACCCGCCTACATTTGGACACCTGAACTTAATTCAAAGAGCATCGAAAATGTTCGATGAGCTAGTAGTGGTGGTGAGTTTAAATTCACGAAAACCGCCATTTATATCAATGGAAGACAGGCTTCAACTATTGCGCACCATCACGCAGGATTTATCCAATGTCTTTATTGACACAAATATGGGTTTGACAGCAGATTATGCTAAACAAATTGGAGCAACTGCAATCGTGCGCGGAATGCGACCCGCTGGTGATTTTGAACCCGAATACATCCTCGCAATGAGTAACTATGACCTTGCTCCCAATATTGAAACGTGCTGGCTTGCCACCGCTCCAATGTATAGCCATATTTCCTCAAGTTTGGTTCGAGAGGTATATAATCTTGGGAAGAATGCTGAATGGACAAAATGGGTGCCGCTACCTGTGGTAAATCACCTGAGTCGAATGCTAGATAATAACGATGAGAACAGCCAGTAAAGTCACTACGCTTTTTAACTCAGCAGATGAATTTTGTGGATTCTTCCTTGCTGCCGATTTTTGTGCGGAACATGAGTGGGGCATTGACAGAATGCAAAGTCAACTCTGTATGAAAAAGGATATTCTTGGTATCCAAGGTCGTGTTATTCGTTCAGCCGCATTGCCAAATATAGCATTGCACAAGACTAGTCGCGCAACATATCTTTGCGCATCTGGCTGGTTCTCTGACCGATTGGACAGACTGGACAAACTCGATGTTTTGTATCGAACTAAAGAAAGTGCCTTGCCGTTCGTGGCAGCTTGGAACGGAGAAGATTTTTGTATTGCCGCTTTTCAAAAAGAGGGTAAGGAAATGCTGAAAACACTGATGACAGCAATTGAACAAGAAGATTGCGCAGTATTTCTTGGTGGTAAGACAGCAAATCCATTCGATAGGGGTGGGCTAACAATTTGTATTGTCTCTAAAACAGACCAAGAACATATAGATGGCATTATGGCATATGATGTCAATATGATGCAAAACACCCAAACCAAATAGTTATGCTTTGGTTGCTCCTTCGTTCCGTGTTTGGTGTCATCTTTGGCACTTTGCGATTTGTCGTCGTCGGTACAAATCGTGCGCCAAAAACAAAATACGACATTCAACGTAAGAAACGACACTCTTAAACAGTAAAAACAGCAGATTCTTGTATATCAATGGTGTGGATTTGGCTGAAAACCTACGATGATATTATTATCCGAATCACATCACAGGAAGTTTTATGAATCTAGACGCAAAGCTACGAGAAGAAACAACTAGAAAGAACAACGAGTTGGAAGCTATTAAGCCCATTCTGAAAGAAGAATATCGCGGTATTGACGATGTTATTGATGGAATTATAGAAGCCATTCGTCCGTTCTATGTGTTTCCCAAATCCTTGAAGCGACCACTGGTGGTAAACCTGTGGGGACTCACTGGTACAGGAAAAACATCAGTCGTCAATCGAATCGTAGAGTTGCTTAATCTTCAACACAAGTATTGTAAGTTCGACGTGGGCGAGTATGTTCATGCCTCGTCAGAGTACAAATTGAAGTTCGACCTCTCAGACAAAGTTGAGAAGTGTGTTGATAAGCACTTAATTCTGGCATTCGATGAGTTTCAGCTAGGACGAACTATTGCAGAAAATGGCTCAGAAATTGACCGCCCATCGCTGCGACCTATCTGGGATGTTATTGACAGTGGTGTCATCCATCACTTCAATCGGCGCGGAAATAACTGTGCTGAAATTGCAATGAAACTCAAAAAGTGCCTTGATTCGGGCGTAGTGGTTGAGGATGGACTTGTCGTTGAGGGAGCAGAAATTTATAATGCAATCTTCCGCAACACCTATCTGCGACCCGTTGACTATAAAACTCACCCTAGCTATGAAGAATATATCGCAAAACAAAAGGGTGAAGATACAGATGATGAATCGGTAGACCCCGATGATTCAGATGACGATAACTGGTACGGGCTGGACAGAGACGATGATTCATACAATCCAGCAGAAGAGTTGTCGGCAACAAAAAGAGCGTTTATGTATCGAACATACTCGAACTCTGCAATTAACCGACAGTTGTTTGCTGAACCGTATTTCATCAAATATGAAATCTTCAACGCATTGTTTGGAATCTCGCCAGCATTCTTCGAAGAAATTAATGACTACGAAAGGTGGAAGCATTCGTTCCGAGATGGTAAGGATGGCGATGCCCTGTATCAACTGGTGATGACCGAGTTTGTACAGAAAACACCGTTGATGAATTCGGAGAATTATTCTCAGTCTTTGGTGTTCAATATCGGTAACATTGATGAGGCGTATAATATGACGCACTCGTCAGACCCCGATGCAGATGCCGACTTGTTCCATGAACATTCAAAGAAAATCACTGTTCCGAAGATGAAAGATGCACTTTCAACACGGTTTAGAATGGAGCAGATTGGACGACTGGGCAACAATCATATTATCTATCCTGCACTTAGCAAGAAGACATATGAAGAAATCATCGACAGGTATATCCAACAGAGAGTTGAAGACTTTAGCACTTCATTCGGAATGACATTGGAGCCAGATAGCACAATTAAGGATATTCTCTATAAAGAGTCTGTCTTCCCAACACAAGGCGCTAGACCCATCTTGTCCACATTTAATACACTGGTGGATGCGTTTATTGCAAGACTGGTGAGCGATGTTATTTTCAACAACCCAGATGCCACCCAGGTGTTATGGACATATGTAGAGGGAGATGACCCCCACTTTGTCTTTACTGCCGTGGCAGAAGACAAATCTGTGGAATTAAAATATCCGGTTAAGCTTACAATCGAAAATCTAAGGAAGTCAGACTTTAGCGAAGCACAAGCAGCAGTGGCAGTGCATGAAGCAGGACACGCAGTAACAGCATTGATTAAACTACAACTGATGCCTAAAGAAGTCAAATCCCGCACCGCATCGGTGGCAGAAGGTTTTTGTTATACGCAAATGCCAGATACCAAAACCAAAGACTTGTTCTACGCCGATATCGTCTATTCTCTGGGTGGGCTTGAGGCGGAAAAACTCATCTTTGGCGACAACAATATGAGCAATGGCGGTGGCTCTGACCTGAGAAGCGCGACAGCTACAGCCGCAGCGATGGTGAAAACATATGGCATGGCAGACCATATGCACCAAATCTCTGTCCAAGGCTTGAGCCCGAACGCTATCTATAATACGGATTCAAACCAAGAAGCAGAAGATTGGGCTATCAAACTTGTAGAACAAGCACAAGCCGAAGCAAGACAAATTCTAGAAGAAAACAAAGCGTTGCTTTTGGAAATCTCACACTACTTGTCAATCTATCCGAGCATCAGCGAAGAGGATTTGAGAAAGATTACCGACAAGTATAACATTACAGTTAAATCCAAAGATAATTATTATGGCTATAAAGACATGATAAAGGAAACTATGCTGAAAATGGGGCTTGAGTATTCTGAAATACCCGTACCGCCCACTAAATAATAGGAATATCGACATGAGTTGGCAACAACTAGACGCATTAACTGACGAAGACATTAATGCTGAAATAGCAAAAAGGATTGGATGGCAGAAGGTTCGTAAAACTAATACAGGGTTTACAGGCATAAACCCTGTCAACAATACGAAGGAAAACATCCCGCCCTTTACGCTGTGTCCAGAAGCAATCAAGCTCGCGGAAAACTATGTTGCCAAACATGTCGGTATGGCTTATATCATCTATCTGGGTAAAATTTTATCCCCATCTGAAAAAGATGTCTCGTGGGCGCAAATTCAAAAGGCATTCTCTGAACCCAAAACAAGAGCCAAAGCGTGCTTAATAGCCTTGCGTGATATTGACAAGCCTGCGAAACCACTCGTTTCTGTACGATAATAGAGATATGAGTAAACAACGCTGGAGAACATGGGATAGAAACCCAGAGCCCACATTCACCGATTATACATACGTGAGCTATGATGGAGAACGCATCGAGAGCTTTAAAGATTGTCTGGATTATAACCTCACCTCTTTTCTCAATGTACATGATGTAAGACTATCCCATCCACCAACCCCAGAAGAAATTGAAATGGTGGTGGAAGCATATAAAAATTTTGAAGCAAAGTGTACTGAAATCTCTAAAAATACACGTAGAAAGATAGAGATGTTGGAAGCCTCTCGAAAACAAAAAATGATGGACCTTGGAGACGAGTTGGCGAAATATATACAGGAGAAAGTCAATGGCAATAGCACCACTAATGGGACACTGCAAGCACGGCTGGAAAACCAAGCCGAATAACTACTTTGAAGTAGACGGCAAAAGGATTGAGATGAACTGCCCCTGGTGTGCGGCAGAAGACCGTAAACGAAGAGACGACCAAGAATACGCGCAACAGGCTGATTTAAATTTGGTTAAAACCAATTTTCTCTACCTGCTTGAACATGATGTCGAGTTTAGAAATCAAGTGAAGTACCTATTATCATAGGGGAATATAAATCATGCCACAAACGAAGCAAGGCAAAAAATATAGTTTCTTTCCTAAAAAGACAATTAAAAGATTGCAACAGTCGATAAAAGAAGCTGTAGAAGATTATGAGCACGTACAACGAGCGGTTAAAAATCTGGAAGAAATTATTCATGAGCATAATGATAAATTCTTTCTAAAAATAGAAACATGCGGTAGAACATATGTTATTAAATTAGTAAGTAATGTCAGTGCGCTGAATGTAAATATAGAATTAATGCATATCGACATGTTGACATTAGAAATTACTTATGATGGAACAGAACGTATCAAAGGTGACCTCACATCGAACATTGTGGAAGCTTTCTTAAAACAAAAAGGCTATCCGTATTACATCGCTATGATACGATTGTTTAAGTGAATTTTCCTCAAAACTAGTGTTTGTCGCATATACCATCATGTCTCAAACAAAAACACTCGAAAGCCTAAGCGACAACATTGAAAATGTGTATCATGTTGGATGGCGCAAAGGCGTTGACGGCGAAGGCTCGGGGGGAAATTTGGCGGACGCTTGGAAGTGGATACGACAGCCAGAATCCAGTTGTCAGAAACATCTTGGAGCAACATCTGAAAGCTGTCACCACTGCGGCGGCAAATGTTTTAATGAACAACCCACAAGCAACAAAAGACGGAAATACTACGACTATGAATGAAGACTACTTCGTTATCGGATATAATGTTATCCTCACCTTCACTGTTGGGGACTTGCCCACTATCACCGATGACGAAAAGGCAACAAAGAAATATCTGAAAGAAAAACTCATGTTCATGATTGCACACGATAAGTACATGATTGAACTCTGCTGCAAACAAGACAAAGATAAAGATAGCGACTATGCAAAGTTTCACGAAAAAGTTTTGAACGAACATATCAAACTCTACCGATATGTCGTCAAACACCACACCGTGACAAAGGAAGGCAACATCTACACCATGACACTGCCCTTCGTCGGCAAACTGATGGAAGACCGCCCTCAAGAAACAAGAGACTATAACGATGGAGTGTCTATCGAATTTGTATACGACGCGCTCAGGAGTATCGGCATGTGCCACTTGATGCGACTGAAAGTCGATGTATGCAAGAAAGTTTCTGTCACTAAATATCTGCCTAAAACACTAGAAGAATGGGAAGAGTGGGACAAAGCAGATAAACCAGAATCCGATTACTGGCTCGCTAAAGCTGAAAAATTTAGAATCGTAGCCATCCCAAGAACAACATGATTGAAATACTGGAACTCCAAAAAGGAAAGGTGCTGTACTTCGATGAAGACGATACGAACTTCGTCAGCATGAACGGAACACCCCATAAAGTAAAGAAGGCAGTCTGCCCGCTTTGCCAACAAATTGGCGTACCATTCGATAACATCTTCCTACACTCCGTCTTTATCGGGAAAGACTACGCACCAACACCTAGACATTGGTGCGACCCGAAAACAAAGAAACTCCATTGGGTGAGCAAAAAAGAACGGCAAAAGGATAAACTTAAAATTAGACAAATCGTCGCCGCATATAAAGAACTGAAACATAGGATTTCACATACATGAAAATTATCAATACACAAAATATGGCGGCAAACGATATCCTCGACTTCACCACCGATGAACCGATGTATTGGGATAAACGATTGCCTAGAAACAAAATCCATAAAATGAAATGTCCCTATTGTGGCAGATGGGCGAAAGTAGACGAGTTCTTTGAGAACTACGACCATCAAGCACTCATCCTCGACAATAACCATTTCGATATCTTCGATACGTGCGCCACACCACTCGAAACGTGTCAGGAAATCCAAACCATCCGACGAACAACAGCACTCAACCTGCCCGTGGATGAAACACTCTTTTCAATAGATGCTATCCGTATCGCAAAACTGAGAGGCTTTATCCAAACATCTGTATAACATTTACATGTCTAATACAGCCGTCTTCGCTCGCCATACACACCCCGCCGCACAAGGAAACCACTCCTATAGCCTCGCACTCGTCCAATACGACACAGAAGAGCAGCTAGAGGCACTAAAAAGGCTCTTCAGCTTTAGAGGCGAAGGACTGCCAGAACCCATGAAACATAATTATCAATGGTATGGAGGAAACCAGTTCGACCTCATCGCCACTTTCCCAACACCACCAACAACACTTACCCCGCAACAATACTCCGTACAAGAAGATATGAACGCTAATAAACATAGCGTAGGCGACCATAGATGGGTGGGATACTATACAGCAGAAGAACTTCTTAAAGAGTAAATATGTGCTATAATATCACACATGGCAGATATAACAAAACAGCCAATCAAATGCAATACGATTGAAGACGTGAGACAAGTGCTGAAAGATATCAGCTATAAAGATAATGTTCAAATTCATGTCGAACATTTCAAGCTTAAGAACGAATGGCGTCTTAAACTAAGGGTTGTAGAAAAATGTAACTATACAGATTCCAATATCACCCTGATTGTAGAATTAAATAATAGACACCCGCTGCCTTGCAAATCTTCCGCTGTCATCAAAGTCGCAATGGAGCTTATTCTATGGTGGGAATGCCATGAAGCATTTGAGAAATTTAAATATCATGGAGAAATGGTGCTCGACCCACACGAAAAACGATATGCCACACCAATGAGGGAAAGTGTCTTCAACAGTATGACTGCCGCACCAGTCTTTGATTCTGTCAAATATCTCATAGGCAATTCCTAACAACAAAATACTGTATAACAAAAAAAGAAACTGCCAGGGGAAAAACGTTTCCCCTGGCATGCGGAAATACTCGGGCGAAAAAATGGAAGAAACACCTATAGAACTATCCCCAGAATACGACTATAAGAAAGTATGGCATTACATCCGAATGATGAAGAAAGCATACGAAGTGTCTAATGGAGAATTAAGATATACAACACCGTCAGAATATCAACTGCCAGAAGATGTGGATGAAACAATACTGACGCCAGAAATCAAAAATAGATTTATCATACCAACATCACTGACAATACCTGTATATAGGAAAAGTGGAACATTCGCCCCACCACAAATACCAGAACTGTATGTGATGAGATGGAAGTATGGAGTAGCCCTTAGAGAACACTATGGATTTATGACGGAATTCACAAACCTGATAAGACAAAAGAGCGGAGAATACCAAAACAACTTTAATACACAAGTGATGGCGTATGCAAAAGGAAGACTCATCAAAACACTGGCTCCACATGAACACTGGAAAGCAATGGATGCCACTAAACTACATGTGGAAACAGAAGACTACCTGAATGCATATATAGCAACACAAATACTGGAGAACGAAGATGAATAACTATACACTTAATTTTGACTACATCGAAGACGGAATCATCGTCTTTGAACTGCTCCACCCATATGCCTATGATGTCTCAAACTGCGGCACCGTCCAACTCTCTCAACTGAAGGATTAACAATCATGTCGGAATATAAAAAAGTAGATGATGAAATTGTTCAAGCATTGAGTATTGATGCACCGTCAGGACCGTACTGGGACAATAATCAGTTGAAAATCTCCAATGCATCAGCAATAGGCGGAATCCATATCGGAAGCGATGGAAGCGAAAGCCACTTCTATCGAGTAGAAGATACATTAACAGAAAAAACAAAATTGTTTTCCATCATGCAAGAAAATATAGCACTGAGAATGACACAACGAGACGGTGTGGAATTTGTCAATATGCAAACTGGCAAAACATTGATGAGACTTTCTCAAGATGGAGATTTGTATATCAAAGGTATCGTGAAAACACTGCCAGAGGATGATAATGTGCTATAATAGCCATTATGCCCTATAACGTTAGGAAATGTGCGTCTACTAGACCCATTGCAGCCAATCGGGTGAGCCAGTATACTGCACCCAATTCATATACACCTAAACCCGTCGAACCCTATGTGAAAATTCAAGACGGGAATCCTATCATCGTGCGAAGTAAGGGCATGGACTTCGTTGTGGAATATGATAGCGTCTGCGTCTTCTCTATCAAACATGATAAAGTCATCTTCTCCATTACAGATGATGAAATTGTTATCGGTAATAAAGACGGAGAACATATCAA
>ERZ761597.92-NODE-92-length-21150-cov-5.503105_pt1 | contig 21150 bp, 13 predicted proteins | sample MGYA00433093_ERZ761597 | MGnify/ENA primary metagenome ERZ761597 (study PRJEB28899, sample SAMN03785557) | bioreactor sludge metagenome | biome: EBPR Sludge; feature: EBPR Bioreactor; material: 0.22µm filtered reactor supernatant | place: Saint Lucia: Queensland... | reverse complement strand
TGCTCTTAGATATTCTTCATTAGTATCTTTAGTAAAATCTCCTGAAGGTATTTCCTGAGTAATAAGTAATTGCTCATGACCTAAAGGTTTTACAGTAGCTACATATTTACAGGCAGACCTCAAAGCTACTGGAATATAACTGTCTATCAAAAGAACAGTATCTCCGTCCATTGTGTCTGATATCAGAGATGCTACACGTTGTATTATATGATTTCTATTTGACATTTGGTTGTTGCGGGATTAATCTCGCCATTAAAATAGCTAAAAATTGATTTCTCAGTTCATCATCAATATCTGAAATGGCAGGAATTTTGTAATATGTTATATCCAAGTTATTGCCATTGGTAGTACCAGCACTATGCTTGATATAAAATGTTTTTCCTTCCAATACACAATAATGATTCCCCACCTGATAAGCCATATCCATTCTATCTCTGTCCGTTACTTGAAATACTAATGCTCCACCAATGGATATCTTGGATGTTTGTTTTTGTTTATGGAAGAGCATGTTAGAGGGGGCTGGGAAAGAAGATGAAGACCACGACTGACCTGTGAGAGTCACTACTAATTTCTTTGCTAGCTCAGAGTCAGTGTCAAGTAGCATATAAGCTAAATCTTTAAAAGCAAGATTAGCCATAGCAGTAATCATAGGTCTTACTATGCCACTCTTGTTATACCCACCTAAATGAGCCTCTACATAAGCAATTAAATCTGCGTTTGTCATATTATCTTAACTGTAGCATGTTATCTACACTTTCTGGAACATTAGACTCTGGCAACATGTACCCTTGCATGAATTCTTTGAACATAGTGTAGTGCCACTGTGCTTGCTCTGGTTTATCTGCTCTTTTCATCAATAACATCGCAGAAGCTAAGTGAGCTACAGCACCTTCAAATCCAGAGGGGGACATTAAAGTTGTAAGAGTAGTAGGATGCGTAAAATCTATATAATATATTTTTGCATTACCACTATCATTGTAAATAAATATTTTATTATCCTGAATAGCATAATAACCATCAGTTAATGCTGGTAATGCATATATTGCCTGATTTATATATCTCTCATACTCTTCGTATGAAATCTCATACATATGATATTCTGCACCTAGATAAGTATGAGTAACATAAGATATTCCCCAGTTTTGAAGAATTGGGTCTTCACTAGCTACTGCTGAATTTTGCAGTAAATCATCCAATAAAGAATTTTGCTTATTTTTAAATAGTATTTTAGCTATTACAATATCTGCATATACTATATTATCATCTATATAACCGCTAAGATATCTTTCGTTAGTCTGTAGATTTCCGTATCCTGCTGTCTGGTCAGTAAGACCTAGATTATCATAGACCATTCTTTTTACAGTTGAAGTAGTAGCTCTTGACATTAGTCTATACCAATACTAGCTTGAAAAGGAAGTCTTTCAAAAGGTTTATTAGTTCCTATTCTATTTACTTTTTCTAGGTAAACTTTTTTCCAGTCTTCGGCTTGTTTGCTTAAGGTAAGTGCCAGATTAGGTTTATTCATCATCTTATCTGGATTTTTGAATCTGACATAGGGGAGTAGTAAGTGGGCGAGTCTGGTACAGAGACACCATCGGAGAGAATCATGCAAATCCACAGTAGCAGTACGAGTATTACTAATAGCCGTATAAGGTTCATACCAAACTTGAAGAGTTCCTATCTGGGGGATAGCCAATTGAATCTTCTTTGTACCAGTCTCAGCATCAGTCCAGAAGGCTACACGTTGCATCCCAGAGTCCCTATACAATTCTAACTGACTCACTGGGCATTCATCAACATATTCGTTGTTAAATTTTACATAAACAACATCCCCAAAATCTGTCAAAGAATTAGTGACTACTCCTGTAGTATCAGAAAACAATACTTCATCTTTTATGATAACATCATCGAGATTTCCGAATATTTGCTCAAACTTCATCATTGTGAGCATTGAAGCAAATAGTTCTAACGCCAACGAAAGTTCTAGCTCATCTTCGTCGGCGTTATCAAGTAATACATAAACACTAGCTAATATATCTTTAGTCTGCATCCATCATACCCAGCAATTCAGATTCTTTAATGACTCTGAATTCTTTTTTGTTTTCCTCTTTGTCAAACTTATCCCCAACTAAAAATACCGTTCCAGCATGAGTGGGAAAAACTACTATACTATCTACAGTAAAAGGAGTGAAATCAGTTATATCTTCTGCTATAGCTTTCACTCTTCCGAAATTAGTTTTTTCTTTGCTTTTTTCAGATACATGCAGAAGACCTTTATATTCTTCTTCTTCAGTAAGTCTTTCAATTAATATGCGTCCATTTATAGGACGCATATTTTCTATACTAAGTTTAGACATTTTCTATCACCTTTGCAAGTTCTTTATTTTCTTTTTCTAGTTTGTCTACTTGACTATTAGCTACTGCTAGTTGTTTCTTCAACTCTTGTAACTCTATAGCATCCTTAAGTTCTGAATTTTCTCGTGCTGGGGAAACACCTAAACCACCAGCAGACTGAATAATAGGTGCTAGAACTTTAGCTAGCTCAGAACCCATATTAACTCCAGCCCTGTCTTCAGGAAGTGGTCTATTGATTTTCTTGAAATAGAATTTGTGATTCTCCGACAAACTCTTAATTCCCATCTTACCAGCTAATCCATCTTGAAGTTCTTTCTCCAAAACAGAGCAGTGATTTAAGCAGAAACTAATAGCTCTATTTATTCCATCTACCATGAATTGTCTTACATTTTCAGTAAGAGTTTCTGACTCTGGAATTTCAACACTCAGGAGTGCTTCTTTAAATTTATACAAATCATTTGGGACATAAATATCTCCATCTTCTGTTTTTGGAAGAAGGAATTCCTCTATTTCACTTGCTGTCTTTGGGTCTACATTTGTCAATGGTTCTAGATACGTCATACCTAATTCCATATATCCAGCACCGTTAGTGCTTCCCATAAGGAAATGTACTTGCTGGGAAGTACCCATAGTTCGCTGTCCTAGCTTAATGCCATTACCGCCGTGAGCCTGTTCCTCATCAATAACCTGTGTCCTGTATTCTAGAGATTCTAGTAATACAAATCTTCCCATAGGAATCATTGGACACCATACAGGATTCATTGCCTGACTGCCAGATAAATTTAAATCATGCAGAGGAAAAAAGACATACCGTTTAGCATGTTCATCAAATTGTTTTCCTTTCTTTACTTCTTTAGGTCTTATTGCGTTCATAATTATTTGGTACGACAGACTTAGGTGTTTCTACCAGCCTATCTATCCTCTCTTTTACTATTTCTTTAATTTCTTCTTTACTATCTGCTATCATTTTCTTATAATCATCATCCACTTCTTGCCTCATTTCAGCATGTCTTTGGACAGCAGATTTATTTTTTATTTCGTCAACTTTAACTCTAATAACTTCTAATACATCTTCGTCAAGTTCTTTGAACTTAGTCCCGACTATTTTGTTATCTTTGTCAAATACAGGTTCTTCAATACAAAACCATGTGTCATACCTTCCATCATAAGGGAATTCTCCCATTAAGTCAAACCATTTATCATTTTCGTCTTTATCATATCTGATTTGCTCCCATGCTTCTGGAGTGCCAAATGCTTCAGGTGGTTTGTATATTTCAAGAAAGTATCTTGGAACTCCGTACTCTTTTACTTCTACACTTATTTGTGGTATGAATATTCCTTCTTTCTTTTTTGACTTAGCTATTACTTCAGCTTCTTTTGGAGTTAGTATTTTTTCAGGCTTTCCTTGTCTATGCCAAATAACATAGTCCGTGTGCTTATGCTCACGAAAAGCATATTTCAGCCACCACTTGCCACCATAAAATTCTTTTACTTCTGGGTCTAGTCCAGAAACAATTCTAAGGTTAGGCTTTTCTTCACAGAATCCACCTATTTCGCTGAGTGACTCTATAAACCAATCAGGTATAGCTGGTAGTTCTCGAAGAGCTAAATCTTCTACACTATAAGCTACACCTGATACATCAAAAACGTCTATATTTACTCTATCCATAATGCTAGCCCCCATTTCTGGGGGCTACCTCTTTATAATGGCATCAAGCCATTAGTATTACGTTAAGCTAAACGAAGATGTTGGCAGAGCCAGTCCAGACGTAGCCAGATTGGTAATCTTAACACCAGCTTTAGCAGGGTCATTAGTAACTAACTGACCTTTCCAAGTCATGGTATACACAGCGTTGTCACTGTATGCACCGACACCAGCAGAAGTAAACGCTGGAACTGGGGCAAACCCACCTTCTCCATTAAGCACAGGGCTTAGTGGCTTAAATTCATGAATCTTGAATTTAGAAGGAAGAATAACGAAGATTTGGTGTGCTGGAGCATATGGGTCTTCAATCCACTTCAGACCAGCAAATTCAAACATCGTAAAGCCGAAGTCCAGTTTCTTTCCTTCTGGCATATCAGTAAGAGTCGTTTTAGCACTCGAACCGTTATAACCAGCAGTAGAAAGGTCTGCTAGCAATGCATAAGCATGAACTTGAGCAGGGCTAGAAAGAATTATATAATTCTCATCCATAATATCCTGCCCACGAAGATACTTAGCTTGGAAGATAATCTTATAAAGCATAGCAACAGTAAGAGCACTGTTAGATGCATTCAAGACATAGCAACGAAGAGTCGAGTAGGTATTACGCGACACATTCTGATAAGTACCTGTACCAGAGTCAATATGGTAGTTAAGACCATTTACGGCAATACCATAAGAATCATCTAGAACAAGCATATCACCATCAGCAAGAGCATCGTCCGTAGGTTCAGCGTTGAACACTGCGACCGAACCCGAAGTAATGCTCGAAAGCGTGAACTCCGTAGTACCACCAGTATCCAAAACCTGACCAATAGAAGCAACACCACCACGAACAGAACCGCCAATGAAGTTATACACTGTATTCTTCTTCAGCCCGAAAGTTCCATATGTATTAGCCACGTTCGAGTTATCTGGGGTCAAGTCACCGACACCAACACGAAACGTAACAGTACCAGTACCGTTCGAAGAAGCTACAATAGCTTTAACACCATAGCTGTCTCCGTATAGTTGCTGGGATAGTTCCTGTGTAGCTGTAATAGTATCATCCATTACCTCTTCCGAGATAACATTGATGATAGCTTTCTTATCAGCACCTTCAAGAACGTCACGAGTCAACTGACTAGAAATAGCTAACCGAGAATAGTTAGCGGTCATTTTAACGCGAGTAGAGTTACCACCAACAGGATAGATACCCCCCTCACTAAACCACTTCATGGCATAGTTTGAAGTTACCTTTGCATAAAGGTTAACACCACGAGCATTGATTTCACCCGTTTCGCCACTGAGTAAATTTTTAAGGACAGCAGTACGGTTAACAGTATCTGCTACTTTCCTATCATTGATTTCCTCTAAGACAACGGATAATTCAGTATTATTTAAACCCATAATATATTAAGGTTTGACAAGACCTTTTTGCACCAAGCTAGCATAAATATCATCACCTGTTATTTTTCTAGCTGGAGTTGTATCTTCTCTCTCCCTTGAACCACCAGCATTAGAAAGGTCTGGTCTAGGTTCGTCTGGTTGTTTATCTTGTATAAGAGAGGTAAGAAGTTTCCCAACCCAGTCACTTCTCATTATATCTAAAAGTTTTCCTTCAATCCTAGCTTCGTATCTACGAGCTAAAAGTGGTTCACCTTTTTGGATGTGAGCTATAGCAGAATTATAGTCTTTATAGCCTTCCTCTGATTTTAAGAAAGCACCAGATACACCATCTATAATAAAGTCTCTGATTTGTTGCTTAACACTCCTTTGTTGCGGAGTATCAGTTTCACTAAATCCTAAATTATAGGCTTCAAATTCAGCATCAAGTATTTTTATCCTATCATTTGAAAAAGAACTAATTGCTTCTTGTACTTGCTGTTGTTTAGCAAATTCTCTTTGACGAATCTCTTCTTGTTGTTTCTGTTCGTCTTTTTGTTTGATTTCTTGAACTTGTTTCTGCAAGTTTCTAAGAAACTCTATTTCTTTTTCACTCTTAGGAGTACCATCTTCATTGTATTTAAGTTCTTCTGGAATATCTTCATCTTTAGCTAGTCCATAGCCAGATTCTTTCCACTCCTGAAAAAACTTTAATTCTTCTGGGGTAGGTGGTTTGCCACCAAAGATTTTCTCAACTTCCTTTTTGGTAAGTTCCGAAGCACGTTCAGTAGCTAACTTTTCTACTAATTCATCAGCCCTAGCAGGACTTAATTCTTTAATGAATTTTATAAATTCATCAGAATCGAACTGCTCTCTGGTATATCCATCAAACAAAGCATGTGCTTGTTTGGCTACTTCCAAGTCTCCAAATGAATTCTTTATAAATTCATGAGTCGGCTTATAAACAGAAAGGTCTTTCTTTAAACCTTTAGCATATTCCCTCAACTGTTGCACATTATCAACAGTATCTACATCTGCTTCTTCACTAGTACTAGTACTAGTAGGTACAACAGTCTCGTCTGTACTAACTTCAGACGGTTCTACATTATCAAATTCATCCATATCTTAGATTTGCTTTTTACAGGGGTTGCATCCCGCATCATCAGATTTTTATATCTTCAGTTACCAGCTTTTTGTTTTTCAAGGGGCTGAACCTTGCCTCTTAACTAAAGTTTTCTTCTCCTAGAGAAGATGTAAATAGTATTAGCATAACTAATACTATTTGTCAAATTAAATTATACTAATTCTAGTTATTATTAAATTGTGCATTATCAGAGAAGTCTCTCACTTCCCCAGCTTTAGGTGGAGTGAAGGGAGATTCACTAGCAGTCTTAGCTTGCCAAGAGCCTTGCATTCCATTGAACTGTGGCTGAACACCACCATTTTGTAAAGCCATATTTTCAGCATTGATAGCATCAGCCTGTTCTTGGAATTGTTTATGGTCTGCCATTGTTTGCTTAACGGCTTCTCTTAATATAGGATGTGCATTCTGACCTTCATCTGTCTTAAGCCACTTCTTATAAACATCTATAAATACCAGATGTTCATCTATATCTTCTTCTACACCCATAGCATCAGAGATAGTAGTTCTTAATTCCATCAGAAGAGCCATAGATTCTTCTTGCTTTCCTTCCATAAGAAGTCTTTGTGCTGACACAGTAGCAATAGGAATCTGTCTCTGAGCAATCTCTTTAGCAATATCAAGACGCTTTTGAGCTATTCTTCTATCTGGAGCAAGTTCATCAAAATCAAATGGTATGTTGTATATTTGAGAAGCATACTGCCTGACCATATCTGGGATTTGTGGATTCAAGAATCCTAGCGGAAGACCAAATGCAGTTAAATAAGCACCTAGATTTTCCAGCTTCTCAAAATTAGTCTGGGGCATCCACGAGTAAGGTTCTATATAAATATTTACAGTCTCCCTTAAAGGAGTTTTCTTGAAAGCCTCTGACTCTATCTCATTATATTTACCCAATAAGAATTTGTATTTATTATCATACCAGTTCTCTTTAGTAAGTTCTAAGATTTTCCATCCCATCTCTAAATCTTTCTCCGCTCTTATAGCAAGTGGAGTAGATACTAAAGCAAGTGCAGAGTCTCGTGCAATACTCATGCCAGTAGCAGTCTGGATATTAGGGTCGCCTTGACCATTGAAAGCCAGCAATGCACCAGTCTGTTCCCTCATATCCCTCTTGGAAGATTCTATCCCCATCATCACTTCATTAGTTAAACTCATACCGCTTAACTGCATGATAGCTTGTTTAGGTTCTTCTTTTCTTGCGTTATCCGACATTAATACTACGTCTTTTGGTCTGCCTGTTACAGTGACTGGATTAATAAGCTGTGGATTAATAACAAGTTTGGGGCTAGCATTGTAAAGAACATTTTCTACTGAAAGAGAAGTATACTCGTTAATGATTTGTTGGTTCATCACCGAATCTTCTAATCCATCTGCCCAGAATCCGTCTACATTCAAATCAAACGGTACATGAATCCAGCATTTAGTCTTCTCTTCGTTATAGAATGTAAGGATATCTTTTCCTACACGGCATATATACATTCCGTCTGGAAATTTTTCTATCAATGGAGTTCCTTTTTCCATTGTATAGTCTATCCATTGACCACCTTTTTTGACTTTAAAAGTATAATCTTCTTCTAACATTAAATTAGTATAGTAAGAAGGGTCTAGCCAAATTTGGTCATATTCGAATAAGCCTTGCTGAGAATGTGCTCCCTGTTTGCGAGTGGAAGTATCAAAGAATTGCCATTGGTCATTAGCTATCTCAGAAAAAGTCTGCTTCTGATTTAGTTTGAAGAATGGATATGTTTTAGTGATATAGTTTGCTCTGACAAGCCTCTTTCTCCTGATATAAGGACTCTCTTCAAGACACGAAGCCCCAGCCCATACTTTCATTTCTACTGGGTCAACTATTTCACATACAAGGTCTCCAGCATTTTCTACTTTTGTACCTACAGTTACATTCTCAAGTTCTTTCTCTTCAATAGTAATATCTTCAAGAATACCGCCACAATCTGAGCATCTGGTTTCCATGATATCCTCAGATTCTGATTCTTTACCACACTCAGTACACACAGTAGCTTCATATGCTGGAAGAGTTTTATTACCCTTTATAGGTATAGTAACAGGTACACTTTTCTTATCTTTACTGTAGTAAATATATCTGAATGAATTGCCACATAGAAGCATATACTTAGCTTCTAATTGTCTTTGGCTTTCGGTCAGTATTTTAGGTTGATGATATTTTATAAGAGCATCTGCGAATCTAGTAGCCATTATAGCTTCCTGAGAATCAGACAAAGCATTTGACCTTATTCTGACCAATGACCTAGAAAACTCTTTTGACAGAGTTTTTACTTGTGGTCGGAATTGGTTATTGATAACAAGCATCGCAGAATCAGACGGAGACAGAGAATCAATATCCACTGATACCCACGTCCTCTTTCTGGCATCCCAGAATCCTCTCTGGTTTCCTCTATAGAATGCTCTATTCTTAGCCCATTTCTTAAATCTCTTTAATTCTTCTTCTCTATCTTCAAAGTCTATTTCATCGAAAATTTGAGTTGCAAAATCTCCTAATTTTATTGGCTCGTACTCTCGAACTATCTTATCTGATTCTTCAAGTTCTTTTGGTACTAATAGTTTTGGCTTTAACATAATTATTATTCACTACTTTTGTAGGCTTCCTGATACTTACTCAATATACTGTGTGCAGTATGAGAATTTACCGCGTCAGAAATATCACTTTTTGGAACTAACAAATCGTCAACTTCTTTGTCTAAATCTTCAACTAACTCCTTTAAAGAAGACAGAGCATCTTCTAGGTCTTCAATCCTCTCTCTAATAGTATTTAATTCTGTATTCAACTTCTCCAAATCAAAAAAGAACCCTATCAGTATTTTTACGAAATCCCTAAAAAACTGGAATCTAGCTAAAAAATTGTCATAAATACTATTTATACTTTCTAAACTACTTGTAAGCATCTCTCATTAACCTATCTCTATATGACAAGAATTGCTCTTGTCTTTCTGAGTTGAATTTTTGTTTCTCTTGTTCCCTCATAAGGAACGCCATTCCAAGTTTATCAACTGGAATATTTTTTATATTACGCGATTTTACAGAATCTGGCAAATATTCTTCAAATAATTCTTCTGTTGTTTTTCTATTTAGTGGGGCAAAGTACTCTGTAGCCACACACCTTAAGCAGTCCATAGCATCGTCAAAAGCCTTCTTAGGACGCATCTTTGCTACTGATTTCCCTAATTCAGACTTCGGGTAATGATATGCTGGAAACTCTGCCCTAAGTCTGGAAAGACCTTTGCTATCCTTAGCTGGAGCAACTCTGTATCTCTCAGCCCCCGAATCCCAAAACATCTTTCCTTGCTCTGTTTCGGACACGAAGAATATAGTTGGTCTGCCCATAATAGGGGGATGGTCTGGATATAACTTTCTTCTGGTAATATCCCTGAAAGGGTGAACTTCATTAGTTCTAGTTATATCTAAATATTCTCTTACTCTGGCAATACCAGCATTATAATCTGGAGTCCATTTTTCAAAATCTAATCTATACTCATCCCAGAACACTTCTTGTTCTGTAGTAGCTTCTTGGGAAATATATCTATTTACAATCATTCTAGGTTCTAACAAACCTTCAGCTTGCTTTATATTATTAGCCCATATTCTTGGTGGAGCATGAATAGGCTGTACTATTTCTCTGTAGCATAATATACTGCCAGATAAATCAATTCCGTCTATTGTTTTAGTTCCTTCCCTCAATACCACAAACCAAAGAACAACGTGAGCGTGTTCTTCAGTAGTACCAACGTCACATCCCATGACAATAGAATGCCCCATAGGAATATGAAATTTTCCATCTCTATCTCTAAAGGACGGTAATGCTTCCATTACTTCATCATGAGTGCATACATGCATCAATTCATTATAAGTATAATAAACTTTGTTAGGCTGTGAAGCATCATAGTTAATATCCAACTCCTGTGCTACCTGAGCATCCGACATTTCCAGTTTTTGAAAATTGTACCAGTCTTCTGTTTTATACGGGTGCTTTGTCCAATGCAAAGTAAGTTTTTCTACAGCATTAGAGTGTGCTAATCTATAAAATTCATTGCCCATTCCTCTAGCAGTAGAGTTATATATCTTACATGGGCTAGACTGTGAGCTAGCTGTCATAGCGGCAGTATCTTGTTCAAAAGCAGAAAATTCGTCAAACAATATGACTTTATATCTACCAGACCTACCAAAATCTCCATTAGAAGTCTCACCTGTAATAGTAGAGCCATTCTCAGGATTAACTGCCTTCATATAAGGTATGTCGCAATTCCAGCCTTTAGGTAAAAGTCCAAGAGGCTGTAATCTTGCTTGTATTCTCAACTTCTCAAACATAGAAGATGGGTCGCCTACCTTGTCGCATTCATCTGATGTAATACTTCCCATCAATGCGTTGAAAGCACCGTCTTTAGTATGTTGCCAATGCTTATAGAATAAAGCAGTAATAAGCCATGATAGCCCCAAGTCACGAGATTTCTCGATTATCCCAGAAGACTGTTTAGTAAATATAAGTTCTTCCAGCCAAGTTATTGTCTCTCTCTGATAGTCATACAACATGAATGGCAAAGACCAAATACCAGTCTTTCGGGGGTCAGCAGTCCAAGCATAGTTATCAAACCAGTACATAGTATCTTCTACGCACTTCTGCTTTTCACTTCCCCATCGGTTCATCTTATTTATTTTATCTATGTGGGCTTTTCTTCGTTTTGCTTCCTCTTCATAGATAGGATAAGTAGTCTTCATTATCTCAAGATTATGAAGTAGATATTTTATCTTTACTTCGGCATAGTCGTCTGCGGATATTTTTTTGTTCAATTCATCCACCAGCTTCATGACACGTTCTTCTTCTGCTGGTATAACAGAAGTACAACTCGAAGCAGTCTCTATGGCTTTTACTAAATAGTCGCCAGTATGTTTTTGTCTGCTATTTTGTTTTTTCTTGACTTCTACAACTTCTTTCTCTGCTTCCAGAAGTTTTAGTTTAGCTTTGTTCAGTGCTACTGACATACAATTCTTTCTTTACTTGGTCTACAAAAGGTTTAACTTTATCTCCAAGACTCTCTATTATCTCATTAAGTATTTCTTCATCTGTAAGGTCTGGGGCTTCTCCTTTTCTATCTTCAAAAGCCTCTAACACAATAGACCTTATCAACTCATCATCTTCAGTGTTGACAACTCCAGTATTATTAGCCATATCATTAGCCAGTTTCAGAGCATTCAAAGCAACTCCCCGCTCTACTACAGCTTTAACGGGGGTCATAGTTCTCTTGTCATAGATTATCTCTCCTTCCAAAGCACCATCTACTATGCTCTGCAAATATCCCCATCTTTCTGAAGCATCCAGAAGAGGTATCTTTGCAGATAGCTCCTTTCTCTTGGCTAAAATCTCTGCACGATTCTGTTCACGAATCTTTTTTACGGTCATGGCTGTTAAAGCATCTTGACCAAAATCAGCCTGTAATCTCCTAAAAATAGTACTAGGAGTTTCATATAGTGCGTATAATTCTATTACTAAATCTATTTGTGGGTCTCTCATCTTCTATCCTCTATATTTTTACTAGGAGTAAGTTTCTCAATCATTGTCTGTTTCATGGTTTTGGTATAATTATTTCTTTAGTAGTTCTATACTTATACCCCATTTGTTTTCCTAACTTAGAAGACCTACTTCTGATTTTTTTAGCTATTTCTTCTTTAGACAGACCTTTTTTCTCTAATTCTTCTCTCCAGTCAGCTAGCCGTTTTTGCCTGTTCTCATACTCCAAATTATTAACAAATTTATTCAGAATATATTTACCTTTATCCTTTTTAAATTCTTCGTATTCAGTTTTAGCTTCGTTAAAGGTAGTCTGCTCATTGGGGGAGAAGTTAACAGTATAGATTGAATGAATGAATCTTTCAAATTCATCATCACTACTGAATCTATTCTTCATGGCATCAACCGTCAAATCTTTCGGATTAATGCCAGCACGAATAATGTTTCTTATAGTTTTTTTATCTGTTACTTTTTCTTGAGAAAACTTCAACCCATTAGTTTTTAATTCATCAATTGTTTTATTTTCATCTGATATTTTCTCCAACTTGAAATCAATGAATTCTTTCGCTGGTCTTTTACTGTTTACTCTATTTAGATAATACACCGCATCAGTCAGTATTTCTTTCTTTACTTCGTCTGAAGAGTTTTTATAAACTTCAGAATCTACTAACTTCTCAAGATGTGGTCGTACAAAATCTCCCTTATCTTTAGCAAATTCGTTTTTATCTATCTTATTGCCTTGAGAATTGTTAGAGATAGTTATATTGAACCTGTCTAAATCATTAACAAGAGGGTCAGTACTTATCTTCTTAGTCTTTAGTGGGTCTAATCCATATCCAGTCTGTACTTCCTTTCCGAGCATATCAACATTAGCTGGCAATGACTCTCTTTCACCTGGTATTTTAGATTTTACTTTATCTATCTGAGTATTCAGTATAGAATCATCCCTTATAACACGAGAAGTAGTATCCATAGTTTCAGCTATTTCTTTTACAATAGCTGGAACAAATTGGTCGGCTGATACCCAGTTCGTGATTACTCCTGTTACTACTTTTCCATTATCTATAGCTTCATATGCATCTATTCCTTGTCTAAAAAATGGTGTTTGAAGAGCTAAGTTTTTCATTATTGTACTGAGTATTGTCTCATTAGGACTTGAAGCCTTCAGCTTATTCAGTGCTTTTTCCGCATTTGACATTTCAGTAATAGTACTGGTTTCGTCATTTTGCAGATTAGCAAATTTCTCTTCAGCTTCGATAATCTTTTGATTATAGTTCTTTCTCTCGTCATAGATGCTAGCACCAGCCAACAAGTAAAATGAGTTAGGAGTAATCCAGCTAATATCAAGATTATATCCATTGAAATTAACAGAACCATAGGAAGTGCCTTTTGACTCCATTTGCTCTCTTTCTTTCTTATCTTTTTCTTTGTAGAATGCAGTTATAAGACCAGCTTCTGCCATCTTAAATCCTATGTGCATCATGGCTGTTCCTATCATTCCTTGAGATATAGCCATAGACAGAACTTTTCTGTCTTCTGGGGTATCTAGAATTTTCTTCACTGTATTCTTGAATCCCCCATATTCATCGAAGTTCCTGTTTTTGTTAGCTAACTTAGCCAACTGCCAGATTCCCGTATAATCCATAACGTAATCAACCACGTTAAGCGGTGTTTTTACAAACTTAAATATGGAGTTAGAGATTGCTCTCCATGTTGGTGGCAAGCCATCTATAGCTTCATAATATCTGCTGGCTACTTTATTGCTTCCTTGAAATACAGCATTAAGAGCTAAATTCTCAGCTAACTCATAGTCTGCTGGAGTCAAATAATCTTCAGCTTGTTTATACGAGATTTTATTGCCAGCATCTATTTGTTCTTTTTGTCTCACACCTTGAATTTCCGTTATAGCTCTGGCATATGCAGAAGCTACGAATGGCTTATCAAAAGCACCTTGTATTCTCCAGCCAACTCTTTCAGCAAACTCGAACGGTGCTAGAATCCTGTATCCAGTAGTTCTCTCTCTTGAAAAAGATGGATGCTCAAAATTAGTTACAGATTTTCCTCTGACAGTATCAATAGAATCTTGAATTCCTTTACTCCAGAATCTAACTAATCCATCTTTCATAGCTCTCATATTAGTGATAGGATTAGTGGCAACACTGGTAATACCAGCCCTGTCATTATTTTTACCACCAAGCATCTTATTCAATTCTACGAAAGCCAAGTCCATCACAGACGCTGGAAGTTTGGATATTTCATCCATGAATTGCTTCAAAGAGTTGCCAACAGTATTCTTAGAAAAGTTTTTAAAACCTATCAGCATTGCCACTCTTCCTAGATTTACTACTAGTTCAAAAGGAGTCATTTTATTCAAACCTAAAATAAACTTCTCAGTGCCATCAATATCACCAGATTTCAATAATTTTTGTATCTTGATAGCTTCTCCGTCAGTTACAGCACCAGCCAGCCTATTAGCAACAGTAAGCCATGCATCATAATCTCCAGAAGCAAGAAGTGGGTCTGATTTATCTATTTTAGCATTCTGCACAGAAAGAGGATTTGCTTGTGCCATAGCAAAACTAAACCCATCATCTGTATAATCTATTACAACATCATTTATATCATCTACACTATTATTATCAATTTGATTCTTTATGCCAGTATAAATATGAGTCAAATCAGGATTAGAAGCAACTGTTTCATGTAAAGACCTGAATATAGTCGAAGCCTTATGTGTCAAAATTTTTGCAGTATCTTCTGCTTTGAATTTACTACCAGTTTCATTGTTGAATTTAGCAGTCTCTACTTCTATAAGTTTAGCTAAAAATTCCACGTCTTTTAACATAGGCATAGAGCTATCTATTAACTTTACAACTGAACCATCTTCATTTCTTTCTACTTTAACAGCTTGTTTCACAAGTGTTTTAAAATACTTGCTAACTATCAGAGGATTTGCTTCAGTATTTTTCAGTATTGATTCTTTGTCTGCAATTCTGTAAAATCCTTGCAAAGCACTTTGTATAGTTTTTCTAGTGTATTCTTCTACATCATCACCATCTTTAAAGCTGGATAATTCCTGTAATAATGCAAGAGAATGAGTACTATCCCCCCTATTCATAAGAGGGTATGCATTTTCTCCATCAAATGCAATATTATCTATAACAGGTATTTCCTTTCCATAAACATAGGCAGTCCATACTCCGTATTTATTTAATTTAGCAGTTCCTACTGGCTTTCCGTTCAAATCATGCACAGCATTAACATCTCGAACATTTCCATCGGCATCTTCAATAGGAATAGCTCCATTCCACAAATCCCTGACCTCAGATGGATTTAAGATAGACGTATCTTTAGCTTTATTGATGCTCTCTAGACGTTTTTCTGCACTAGTTAAATCATAGCCTTCGGGGGCTGGAATAGGTTCAGAATTCCAATCAAATTCGGCAGAGAATCTTACTTCTCCAGATTTCAATTTGATATATGTTCCGTCTTGACCTTCTTCAGAATCTTTCGCTATAGAGGTAGATTCCATTTTTCTACCATCTGTGTATTCAATGGTGTATTTACCGCCAGAAGCATGAAGTACACTTTCTTGATTATATTTCTTTCCTAGTGCTTGTATTAATCTAGAATAATCTTCAGTAGGGTAGTAAGCTACCAGTGATTTTTCAGACTGTCCTTTATATACACCATCAGAATTTAGAACTTTCACACCTATAGAATTAAGGTCTTTCCTCAAAGACTCTAAATCATCTGCCGCGATAACAGAGAAATTTCCTTTCTTTAATATTTCATTAAAGTCTGTTTTAGTAAGTTCTTCTGGTTTAGTATCATAAATAGACTTCATCTTCAGGTCTGCTTTAGTATCTTCGTCTTCCAGCCCCATCATCGCAAAATCTGGGTCATAGGGACTCTTCATTTGTTCATCATGAAATGCTATATAAGACCATCCTCTTCCTTCTACTTTATTTAGATATTTAGCACCATCATATCCTTGTTCTTCTATTAAATCAACTAGTAAATTTCTTTGTGCTATCTCTCGGTCTTTAAAATCATCACAATTTGTGAACATGTTTATATTAGTTAAATCATCCCGAAATGTAGATAATCTATATGGTGTTATAATTCCAGAATCTTTTAGTTGTCTTGATATTGTAACAGCGTCCCATCCATCAGAATCTTGTAAGATAACTGGATTTTCTACATTTATCAGTAAAGGATATACTCTACTTCTGCTAGAAAAGTATTCTTGTCCCTTATTAAAATTAGGGTCAGCATAAACATTACCAAGAAACTTTTCAAATGTCCCAAATATTCTTGTTATATCTTCTAGATGTTTTTCAAAACTTTCTAATTGGTCAAGTTTTAATTGATAATTAGGGTCTTTTGGTACTTCTGATAAATGTGTATATTTGTATTTTAATGCATCATAGTAATTTTCTCTATGACCAAAAAAATCTTGTACACCTTTAGAAAAAAGATGCACAAATGGAGAACTCTCTATTCCTTGCATCCTATAGTTAAATAGCTGGCTGGCTTTTTCAAGTATAGTTAAGTGATTATAGGTGAAAAAATGGGACTGTTCTAAAGTTCCTAAATGAGTACCCAGTTGTGACGGATTTATTAATGGGTCTGGTTTGTCAAAATCTTTATTTTTTCTAGTACCATGTAGCAAAATTAGTGGATTACCTTCTTCATCTTTAGCTTCAGTATTCCCGCCCCATTCTTGCCATTTCTTATTATTCTTTAGAGCACGAGATATAGCAGTACTAATAGCACCAAAATCAGAATCTGGGCTACTAATCAAATCTATATTACTCTTATTTCTAAATAGCTGTGCTCTGTACCTGAAAGCATCAGCTACATCAGGATTAGAATTAATTACTCCATCATATCCTTTGCTCTCAGCCCACTTTTGAAATTCTGGGTATGTACTATTTAATAATTTCTCTCTAGCTTCCTTGTCAGTGTAAATATCTGCTAAATTTACAACTACCTCTACGTCATAAGGAATCATAGATGGTGTTTTAAAATCATTCTCTATAGAGAATGTTCCATCTGGTTTCTTAACATAGAAATTGATAGGTGGTTCAGCACCTTGTTTCACTAATCTTGATTTCTCAGCACCACCAACTCCAGTTAAATCTAACGGGTTTCCTGTTCTTGTGAGTCTTCGGAGTCCGACTCTTTTGACTCCAGAACCTTCCCACTTAGCCGTTCCCACATCCTCTGGAGAAATTCCTCTTGACTGTGCGTTTTCTGAAACTCTATATCTTCGAGTATCTGTTGTCTGTCTATTTTCTGTAATTCTGTTTTCATTTTCCCTCAATTTATTAACTGCTTCTAAAATCCTATCATCAGTTAAATTAATTATATGTTTTGTAAAATCTTCCCCCTGTTCTAAGGTCATTGCTCTAAGCAATTTATCATACACTCCTATAAAAGCATCTAATTGCTCTGGAGTTTTAATACCTAGACTATTCACAGTATCTTTGTTAGTAGCAAAAGCCAATACTTCGTGAGACACAGCATCCATTGGCTTACCCCTATACGGAGAATTTTGAACTGCCTCTCTAACTACTTGCCCATCCTTGCTATTCCATATATTAGAGTGAGTATCTGGATTTTGTATAACGGTCATCCCACCATTTTTCTTGATAATGATGCTATGAACCATTTCGTGATTCTCGACACTTGAAAATTCCCTGTATGGAACTTTGTCTGGATTTACAAGTACTACCACTACTGGGTCTGTACTTTTCCCAACTTCGTCGACAAATTTCTCAAACTCCCCTTTTATTCTAGTAGAAGCCAAGATACCAAGTTTATTACCAGCTTTCTTTCCATTTTCCAGAGTTACTCCGAATAAACCAGTTTCAAGTTTATATCCTCTATTAAGTTTAAGTTTAGTAAACAGAGGTTCATTAGCATAAATTATCTTTACTTCATTAGAATCATTTACTTCAAAATAATCTCCAGTTTTTCCAGACCATTTCTCATCATTTATTTGAATTTTATGACCAGTGCTGGTTGTTACTTCCCCTACTTTAGCTCTATAGTTCAATGAATTTTGAACTTCTTCCATAGGATTCTTAGTCTTAATGGGATTATCTATCCCTAAAGGTTTAAGAATAGACTCTGCTACATTGTTTTCCTGCATAGCAAAGTCAGTACTTTCCATTATATCCTTTACTTGTTTGTATACTAACCCTACTCTGGCTTTCTTTTTATCAAAAGAATCTCCAGTTAGTTCTTGTAATATCTTGAATGTAGTATCATTGTCCTCACTTCTAATAGCTTTAGTAAGTTCTTTATACTTTCTTACTTTCTCTGGGGCATCACTTCCAAAAAGTTTAGCCATAGCAGATACTTCCGAATCAGCTAGATTCTTAGATATCTTAGCTTCGTCCATGAATTTAGCTGGCTTTCCTTCTGGGGCATACTCCCTCATTAAACGCTGTGCTTCAGAATTCATTTTTAAAATTCTATCCACAGTAGGCATACCTTCGTTAATCCATTGATTATTAAGTTTCTCTAAATCCTTAAGAACTGCAAGCTGTTCAACAGTAGCATAATCCCGCATATTTCCAGCTTTATCTGGATTAGCTTGTCTCCATGTTCCGGCAGTTTGATTAAACAGAGCTATATTGAACAAGTCTCCTTCTTCACCATAAATCTGACTTGCCTCTTCTCTGGTCAAAGTTTCAGGAATAAGATTAGCTTTTACAGCACCGCTTTGTTTTTTATATTCTACTTTAGTTCTTTGTCTTTCTGTATTCCAGCTATCTGGTACTCTTCCAACTACTTTTAACTCTCCTTTAGCTATTTGTTCTTGGATAAAATCAGTAGAATATCCTTCATTAGTTCCCTCTCTTTTCCATAGACCTTGCTTGGATTTTATAAGATTATATTTCTTCCCATAATTATCTTCGACAAAGACAATATCAGGCTCATTAGGCTTACCATTTACTTTTTCTATTAATGCTCTGTTATCTGGCTTAGAGGCTACTATCTCAGGTGTAACTTCCCCTTCAACTGGAAGACTCTCTTCAGAACCTATCTCAGCTTCTGCTGGTCTATAGATAGGATTCTTTACTTCCAAAGTTTTAAAACCAGTTTCTTTGCCTTTAACTATCTGTTCCTCAAAATTAGGATATTTTATCTTAGCTTCATCTATAATAGATTCTATAGTATCATCATCTTTACCATAAAGTCTTTTATATTTTTCAGCTAGTTTAGTAGCAGTCTGATTATTCTTACTTTTCTCTGCTTCTCCTATTTGAAACTGTATAAAATTTTTGTGAGACTCTACATCTTTTCCAAATACAAGTGTCATATCTGGATTAATATGAGATTTAACAGTATACGGTCTGTTGGTAACTCCACCTTCCCCATTCATCTCCAGTTTTCCAGTAGCAAGACCATATTTGACGGCTTCACGCTCCATAGCCCCCATTGCCATCAAGTCTGCTGGAGTAATATCAATTGGTACAGATTCAACACTCCTTTGATATTTATTGATGAACCTATTATTTTTTATTACTTCTGGGTCTATGGATTTAGGCAAGCCTTCAGCCCATACAGCCAGTTCAAGTTCTTTTGCTCTAAAAGCTGGAACTTTATTCTTTATGGCATATGCTCTCTCGTCGGTCGTTAAGCTATTTATTTGGTCAATAGAATAACCAGCCTCTTCTAAATCAGACTCCATTTTCAGCATCTCTTCCTGAGTGTATTCCACTTTAGGTTTAGATACTAGATTCATTTCCTCAGAAAGTTTTTGAGCCTCTTCATACAACTTCATAGAAGTATCTTTAGCTCTCTGAAATTCCATCGTACCTCTTTTAGTAGCTGAAATATTTCCGTCCTTATCAATATTTATAAAACCATCGTCTTTCAGCCTGTTAAGAGAAGCAATAGAGTCTGGCATAGCCTTTATCTCTTTTATATTAAGAGTAGGCGAAGCATCATCAGTAAATATATCCATCCACTGCCATGCCAGATTATTTGTAGGAACTCCTTTAGGTGCAGATTCAGCATCTATAAGGGGATGCTCTACTCCATTAATGGTTATCTTGTCATTGCCAATTCGTTCTACTACTTGTGCATCTTTTCCAAATAATGCTTTTTGCACACGCTGAGTAAAAGTAGTATCCAAACCCTTTAGTAATTTTAGTCCTCTAGCATTTATATTCTGTACTAGATAAGCTACTTTCTGGTCTTCGGCTAAAGTCTTTACTTTATCTAACTGAGACTGGTCACTATTAAATACTCTTGTATTTCCTAGTTCATCTTTCCCTAAAACATATAATTTACCAGTATCTACATCTTTGAAGAATATGCCAGTTATAGATTCTGGAGTATTCCTATTTTTTACAGATTTAACAAATTCAGGAATATCTCTACCGCCAAGTTGAGCTATATCCATCACATTGTTGGTAATCATCTCAAGATATCTGATACTACCGTCTGCGTTTTTGTATGTATCAATATTAAGACCAGTGATAGCAGTAGCACCAGCTACATTAGTTACAGCACCAGCTACAGCAGTCTTAGTATTACCAAGTATTCCACGAGTAATAGGATTAGAGAAGAATTTACTGAAACCCATTGTAGCTAAAGTGACAGCCATAGTCCCGTAGCGTTGTGAGTCGGGGGCTGTGAGGGTCTGTGCATTGACCTGAGCTACGTTGTACGGAACTCCTACTGCTGGCAAAAGAGCGGGGATGAGTTGAAGAATCTGACTACCTATCATCTCATCAGATACGCCTTGCTTATTTGGGTCAAGAATATTATTAAAAGTCTCTTGGCTTACTCCAAGAGTCTTCATGGTCAAGATAGCTGTAGGATGTTTAACTATAGAATTCAATATATAGTTATTACCTTTTTCTCTTTGAACCCTCATTATAAGTTCGTCAAGTTTAGCTCCTTTACTGCCATAATTAGCCAGCCACATGGAATCAATATCTTTTTGAAACCGTGTGTCCATCTCTTTAGTATTTACATATGCTGTCTCTTATACACATCTGACGCTGCCGACGAAGAGGA
>ERZ761597.91-NODE-91-length-21424-cov-19.725490_pt1 | contig 21424 bp, 9 predicted proteins | sample MGYA00433093_ERZ761597 | MGnify/ENA primary metagenome ERZ761597 (study PRJEB28899, sample SAMN03785557) | bioreactor sludge metagenome | biome: EBPR Sludge; feature: EBPR Bioreactor; material: 0.22µm filtered reactor supernatant | place: Saint Lucia: Queensland... | reverse complement strand
GTTTCAGCTTTGTCAGCAGGCGGCGGTGCGGGCGCAGATGGTGCGGATGGTGCGGATGGTGCGGATGGTGCGGGTGTATTCGTTTTTGGAGCACCTTGACCATTATTAAACTTATGTGCTGCTACCGCTGTTACAGGAGGTAGCACTCCTGCTGTCAGGGCCGTAGTGTACGGTCGCTTTTTTATAAATCGCACTGGTTTTTTGGTGATAGCCCGAATAATCGGAGAAAATAAATCGGCTTGCTTTATGAAGTACTGCGCTGCAGCTTTAGATAAATTATCATATGCCATCTTTAGAATCCCCTATTCAGCTAGTAATTGTACCTCATTTTAATAATGCAATGTTTGTTGCATACGCATTATCAATAGATACCTTTAGTCGAGATGTCTTTTCCGAACTCTGAAGCTTCTGCCAGTGACGGAATAAATGAAGTATCATGAATCTTTGACTTCGCTCCACGACTGACTGCGTCCTGGAAACCTTTACCCAAGAATGACCCGTACATTCTTGTCATCCAGTTAGAGTCGCGCATAGCAGACTCCATAGCTCTGATCATGTACGGCTCAAACGGCGGCTTATCTCGATGAGCAGCGATCCTGCCAACTTTACGCTTTTGAAGATCTGCGGCGACCTTTGGCGTAATTCTAGTTCCAATAGAATAATGCAACACAGGCTTCTCGAGATACATATTTTTAGCGCGATTTGGCTCTAGCTCCGCAAAACCTTCTCGCGGCTGGTATCTCGCCTTGATCTCATCAAACGACACGATATCATCCGGCAAAAAGCCGTCAAACCCGTCTGGGTCTGTAATCTTTACGTGGTTGATCAGACCTCGTGTTACTGTCTCAATATTTCTCTTGTGCCCACTTACGCCAGTATTTGTGAGACCCTGGCCTAGCAATCCTGTGAAGTAACGACGACCTTCGCCTATTCCTTTGTGCTGTACGATCTTGAATGGGTTAGGTGTTCCGTCTGTAAGTACGTCGCCTGCCTCCACAGTCGAACCAACTTGAACAGTGATGTTGTGCCCTGGTGGGGCGTAGTACTTTTCTTTACCTATGTGAATATAGCTGCCACCCTGTGGTGCAGCATCGATACCAGTAATTATGCCATCTTCCTCGGTGACGGGAGCTTCATTTGCAAAGTTGTCTGGTACCTGGATGAGTTGGTTCAAGTAATCGAAACCACCAGAGGATCGAGCCGACGCACCAACAGAACCCCCTGTGTGTTTTGCACTGTTAGATACGATAAGTCCGTTTGCTAAAACAAACAAGTGATCTGGGTGGTCGACCTCGATGTCATACGTAAGCAGTGGCCCAACTGCGTCTTGTGTCTGTATCACCGCAAGTTGTTGATTTTTACCTTTATCCTCTGTGTAGCCCTCTGATAGAACTGCGCTTAGCTCATTAGTCGCATTCACCGGATAAATACCTAATGTATTATTTAGTTTTTCTGCGGCACAAGCCCAAGCCATGCGTATACCAAGTATCTTATGTTCAGGTGTTGACACGAGTGACAAGACATCACTATGTCCGGACAGATACCTAAATTTTGTATTCACACATTCACGTAGTCCATTATTGTAGGTATTTATAACACGAACAGGAAACGTGTTTCCTTTACGATCAGCGCCAAGCACAACGTCATTTACTCGTATGTCTTGAATCTTTTTGGTAGTAAAGTCTGCCATACGAACCAAGGTGTCAATGGCTAGACAAAGCCCTCCCTGGCTAACCTTCTCAGAAATTGAGTGGGCTGCTGGCATTCCGATGTTATCTCCAATGTCTGGAAGTCTTCCCTTCTCTCGGATACCAGCACACTTTGCACACACACCTTCTCTTGCTTGGCATGTCATCGGTGAGCGTACATATATCTCTTTATCCCCGAGAGACTTAATTAGTCTTGAATCTAGAATTGTACCAGCTTTTATCGAGTCAGAGTCCTGTGCCAGCACAGCGCCAACATAGTCAGGATCGTTCGCGCTGACTGGAACTCCTGCTCCGGTACCACAGTCCTGCTCGGTAACAACCAACCTATGGGTTGCTTGTGCAAGCTGTTTACCCAAGAAGCCAGATTCCTGTGTTGAGTTAGAAACAACCATCCCATTCGATAGAACGAAACGATGACTTGGATGCTCTACTTCGATATCAAATGTTGGAACATAGCCGATCACTGAACTACGTACATAGTGAGCAGACAGCGGTCTAGGTTTGCCGTCCTTTTCTGCAAGCACTAGAATCTTACTTGTTGCATTTGAATAACCGATCGGCACCATGTTCAACTGTGTCTTGCCTTCAACCTCGGTAAACATACACACCTTGTGTTCTGGCGTGCATGTAACTTTTACCAATTTCTTTTGTCCTTTTGCTTTCAGCGTGTACTCTGCGCAGTGTCTTAAGCCAGTTTTATATACCCGAACCACCTTAGTTGGAACTTTGACGTATTGCTCATCAATGGTGTAGACTTCCATTCCGTCTTTGATATCCGAGATTCTGATAGAAGAACCATCACTAAGCAAAACCTCTGTATCCGCGAATAGGCAGAACTTGGACGAGATCGACCCAAGACGCGCACCGTACGAGCCTGCAAAATACTCTGCTGGGCTAAGTCCTTCTGCATATCCGTGAAGAATCGGAATAGAAATCAATCTGTCTCTGTGGTCAGATACCAATCCATCTCCGATCACAAGCTGCATGAGCTGGTGTGCATTGCCACGAGAACCAGAAGAAGCTTGTTGCGCGAACGGATTGTTCGAAGCCATACCAAGGTCAAATACTTGCTGCTTAAGTTTTGGCATTTCTTGCAGTACCATGTCAAAAATAGCTTGGTTTTTCTTTTTATCTGGAATAGTGTCATCTATGCTGAGTTCATAGACTTTTCTTCGCAGATTCTCCAGAGCAACCTTTACCTCAGGCGGCTGTTTGAGTGCTGACAACTTTGCCGTTGCGCCGCCCGCAATAGAAGCAAAATGCCCAAACAACATGAGTCGCTGAGCGACTTCACGATATTTGTCTGGGTGCTTCTGCTGCAGCTCTGTGAGTATGCTTTCAATACTCTTCTTATTGATGTCATACTCACCGCGCCGCATATCTTCTGGAAATGCTTCGTCGATCATCAACTGGCCAGGTGTTGTGGTTCTCATGAGAAATTCAAGTTGCTATTCGGATGAGTGTTTGCACGTGCGCGCCACCAAGCAGCTTGCTGCCTTTGTTCGTCTGTGTTCGCCGTATCATTATACGGCACAGGACGTGTAGGTAGACCTGAGAAAGTATCTCCAACAGCAACATCTATACCTAGATTAAGCCAGTCAAGCCAATCGTTGGCCACGTTGCGTACAACCTCAATTTTGTATGTTCCTGCTGGCATACCGGATGCGGTGAGCAAACTGGCCGAAGTTACAGAAGTAACTGTGGTTGTATTGAGATACAGGTGCTCGTCTGAAGAATTCAGTACTGGACTAGTTCCATTGTACGAGAAATTATATCGAACGATATCACCAGGTCTTACGTTTCGCCTCGCATTGAGATCCTCGTTGTCTGTGTATGGTTTGTAAGTGCCAACTGACCCATTGAGCAGATACACCGAAGATCCATTGATAGAAGCTGTTGGGGCGACCGGTCGGTAGATTTCAACTTGATATGGTCCTGCGCCAATCTCGAAATCTGCAGGCGATCCGGAAAGCATCAAAGTATGAGTTCCTGGCACTTCCTTGACTACGTATTCAATATATAGTCTGTTATAGAAATTTGTGTATACGCGAAGAATATCGAGCGGTCGAGTCTCTTGAGAGTTGGTATCTGTGAAGTCTAGGTCATCATTTGTGCTGATAAATGCGCCGTTATTTAGAATAGTCCCCTCGATTGGCAGATCCGCGTTGTCTGCTGAGTGCACCAACGTGATGTCTACCTCTGTAAGTATTTTTCTATACGGCGGCTCGTCACGATAAAACTCCGAAGGTATCACCACATAGCTACCAGCTAGGTTGACTCTTGGAACCACAAGAGCATCTCCTGCTCCTGTTGCTAATTCGTTGCTGTGCCGATGTGTCTGCGCAAAGTTCACACAAGGAACATTCAAGCTACCTACCGGTGACTTCGAAGAAAGTGTGGGTCTATGTTCGTAGCCTACACTACTGCCAAAATGTCTGATCATAGATAACAGTGCGAGATGAGCCTCATCGTATGACCCTCTGTCGCCGGGTCCACTGAGAATCACTGGGGCATTCGCATAGAGTGGAGCACGCAGCGAACGGATAACTCTTCGCAACGCCTCACCCGGAGTTGATTCTCTCCAAAGATCCCCTGACTCTGTTTGATCAACCTCGGCAATTCCGTATCTGAAGATATTGTCATCTATGCTTGCCATAGAGCCAACGAGTACGTGCGGTTTTCTACCACCAAGATGGTGAGTAGATAGAGAGTTAATAAACTTGATGAAGTCTTGTTCGTACGAAAACTCTCTTACCGACGTATCCTCACGACATTCAATCACTGCATCAAAACTAACATAGATACCATCTCGTGCAGTGTCTATTCCAAATGGATACCCGATGAGAATCTCATCTGCATTAAAACTAGCAAAGTTAGTGCTGAATAGCGCATACATTGCGTCCCATGCAGATGCATTCAAACTCACATTTTGTTGATAATAGTTAACTCCTGCCGTGTTCAATCGGCGTGAGCCAAGTGAGCTTATTGGAGTTGTTTTATTTTGTGTAAATCCTAACGCCCGAGTTGAGACTGGGGTGCGAGTTGCTGGCAACGAACCAATATGCAGATATTGCCATACTTTTCCAATTGGCACGGATTCACCTTATGACTGACCGCCATTGATGTATTGACGTGCAACACGATCAATCAACGCAATACTGTATTGCTGTGTATCGTAGATTTCATCTGCGTACGCTTTGATGCCGTTATCGTCCGGATCATGTTTACCATACGAATCAACTATCACTACCGGACTATCGATAAGAGTTGTTAAATCTTTGCAATCTTCGGTGAGTGAAGTATCCTCATTTGGAAATAGTGTCGGTGCAGAAGAGAAGAACCCTAGACGTTTATGCGATAGGTGAGTCGAATGCTGTACGCCCCAATGAGTATTCACCGGAGGATAACCCCAGTACCCAACAGTCTCCGAGAAGGTGCGCAAGAACATACACAAGTCCCATGCCGGTGTCGGCCAAGTAGCTGCTGAAGTATCTTGATTTACAATCAAACCGACCGGCATGTCCAAGAATGGTTGTAAAGATTTCTCGATGCGCCACAGAGCTTTATGTGCTCCGAGTGCTGCCCATCTGTTTTTCTCGTTGGTATTGGAAAAATTAAATCCACCCAGTTTAAACCATGGATACTTACCAGTTGCCGTGTACACATCGCGAATAAACTTTTTAATTCGATCTATACGCGACAGCTGATACAGCGGATGAGTCTTGGCGGTAATATCCAGTCGTCTGTCGATTTTCTGTAGTCCGTCCGACTCTACACCAAATGCAAAGTCTACAAGTATGTTCTGTGGATGATAGGTACTGAAGTCTGCTATTACTCTTGCTGCAAATGCCGACCAGCCGCCATTGAACAATGGATGATTTGGATTTATTCCATAGGTAGACGGATATGCGTTGTAGTCTTCAGTGATCGGGTGCCAAATCCACTTAAGGTTTCTCTGCTCAGTAGCTGCGCACTTGGAGAAGTTTGGCCATGTGATCGGCTCAACATCTCCAAGATCAAGAGAGCAGAATGTTGGTTCGAAGTAAGTATCTGAATCGTGAAATGATGGACTGTAGAAAATGATCGGCTTAAAGTCGTACGCTTTATACTGTTCGTGCAATGCCGAGTGCATAGCAGCGACGTCTTGTTCTGTGACAGTGTAGTCGCCTGTACCAACAGCGTACGAGCTTCCGACAATCGGAAACCATAGCCAGATATCTTTTAGTTTAGACATCTTGCCGAATGTATCAAGTGCATGCAAAATCATCCTGTCAGAGTCATTAGAGCCTGGATGAGTGTAATGCACTGGATAGCATGGGCGTGTCTGCACATCGGCCCAAGACTTTACGTTAGTGTAGTAGAGCCACTGTGCTCCAGCAGCCCACGGATCAGTAAAGCCTGATCCAGTAAAGTCATCATAGTTACCGCAAAAAGCATTTGGAAAGTATTGCTTAGTTTTTGTATAGATTGACTTATGCATTGCCCAGTTACGGGCTGTAAAACTCGTACTGAACCACCAGCGCATGAATGGCTGGTTTACTGGTTGTGTGTATGTCTGTCCGTTTACGGGAAGAGGTGATCCGGCATCTTCCCATATTTGCTTGAGCGTTTTATTGTCCCATAGAACAAGCGAGTCCCAGCGAGAGTCTGCTCGCACCAAGTCAAAGTGATCGAGCATCTGTGTGCCGAGATACATAGCCATCTTCTGCTCTTCATGGTCCATGATCACACCATCAAGAGTGAAGCTACGCTTTTTAAGTTCTATGTATAGATTCTCGCACCACGTACTTGCAGATACTATACCGTTCTCCATCCACGGAACAGAGTGACGTCCGTTTGTCGTAAGTCCGGTAGCAAGCCGATCGTCGTTGTGCCATGAGAGTATCGGATGATTGGCATAACCAGGAGAATCTGGTCTATTGCCAACTGCAAATCCGTTAATGATTAGAATCTTTTGTGGTTGTGGTTTTTTATTGAACTCGTCAACAATTTGCTGAGCAATATACGAAGCAGTCTCGCTTCCGTAGAGTTGTACGTAGATGAAGTTACAAACGTCAGGCCGATGCTTTGCAACGGCTGGTCTTTTCCAACAATAAGCTTGAATCTGAGTTACTGGCATGTTTATTGCGGCATGGACGACGGAATCGGGTTAAACTGCGCCCGCATAGCTGCCTGTGCAGCGTTAAAATTAGCTGGGGGTTTATTTGGAGGTTGTGCGGTTCTGGCTGGCGGTGTGAGCACCTTAGCAAGACTCTTACCTACGCCCATAGCGCCACCAGCTACTGCATTTGCGGCTCCACGAGAAGCTGACGCAGCATCGATGGCTGGCGAGTTTCCACCGACACCAGTTACCGCAGTGCGCATTGCAGCATCAGCTGTTGGTCGCTTGTCAGCAAAGAGTCCATTAATCCAGTCTTTACCGTAAACACCACCAAGTACACCAGCTCCACCGCCGAGCAGAGCCGAAATCCACGGAGTGGTGTTATCGTCTTTATCTGCTAGAAGATTTCCAATGAGTGCACCTAGACCAGCGCCGCCTACTCCGAGTGCATATGGAGCGTAAGCACCGTAGTCAAAGTTGGCTTTCTTTGCAGAGCTTTTCTTTTCAGAACCTTTGTCCGCAAGTTTACCAGTTTTCGGCTTTGTTGGTGTGATGCCGTCCTCTGGCTTCTTCTTAGGCGCAGGTTTGCCTGCGTTTGAGTTTGGTTTGGTACCGGACGTTCTAGGTTTAGCAGGTGGCACAGCTGCACCTTGGTCATATCTATGCCCTACGATTCTTCCAGTGTCATCTACACCCGGTTGTCCGGTCATAGCTCTAAACATATTAATCTGACGCAGTGTATCTGCATATTCTCTATCAAGTGCCCTGTCTTGTTCTTGAGCCACTCCAGCCAGATTAGCCTTTGGAGAGCTTTCTTTAGCTTTGGACGCAAATGGTGCCATAGCTTTGCCGATACTGCCTGACAAAGATTTTGCGCCTTTCATACCCATGCCGAGCGCTTTCTTAGTAGCGTCAGCGCCTCGTCCACGCTGATAGAGTTCATCCAATTTGCCGTTCCAGGAATTCTTGAATTCTTCCTCATGGTTAACCGGTGCTGGCTTCGACTTCAAGTTATGACCCTGAAGTGCTTTGTTTAGGTGTGGGACGACCGCAGGATTTGCTGCCAAGCCACCGGCTGCACCCAGCCCACCGCCAGCAAGCGCGCCTAGAACGCCCGGTAGAGATTGGTCGCGCTTCTTAGCAATCAAGTAGCCAAGCAATGCGCCAAGACCACCACCAGCTACAGGAGCAGCATATGGGGTTACATCAGACCACTGAAAATCAGACTGCTTATTCATGCTATTCTCTCTTAGTTGCTTAATTATTTTCTTGCGCGCAGCTACCTGGCCTGGAACAACTGGATCCTTCACAGAGTCCATGAGTTTGCTGACTTCGTCTATTGTATAGAATTTCTTACTCTTCGCTTTCCACTTATCTAATTTTTTCGAGTCTTCACGCTCTTTAGACTTAACATCGCCGATTATCCAGTAGGTGCGTGAGCCGGTAAAATGTTGTCTGTCCTTTGGAAGAGATTTTCGATGTTCTTCAGTCCACTTCTGAACAACTGGAGTTACTCCTGAATTCTTTGCATTCTGTAGAACTAGTCCTGTCTCTTCATTAAATTCACGAGTGCCAGCTTCGATAATGTCTTCGCCTTCGTCAATGCCCCCACCAGGAAGCGCGAAACTATTGTCCTTATCCCAGATGCCGCCGTAGACAGTACCATCATCAGCCAGTGCGAATACCTCTACTCTGTCTCGATACTTTTTTGATTTATCCTCAGCTTTCTTAACCTCACTATCTATCTTGTTCTTGCTGAGATCGTCCTGTGGCTGCTCCACAGGTTCGTCAGGATCTCCGAATGATGCGATTCCTAAGCGGCGTCCAGCCCGATTTCCAAGATAAACGCCAAGAGCGGCAGCCGGTACGGCAGCACCAATACCAATACCTGTTGCAGTAGTTGGTTCGGCTCCAAGTCCGGCAGCAGCCAAAGAGCTCAGCAAGCTGGCGTATGTACCAAAAGACAGACCTGCAGATCCTGCAGCTGCACCTTGCATAAGGCCAACCTTGAATCCGCGACCTCGTCTACCGCTTCTTGCTTGGGCAGTACTTCCTATCGATGTGATTACCGGCGGAATCAGCGCGAGCAATGAGCCGAGTCTGCTGGTTAGTAATCCATCGATGGATGAGAACTTATGCATTATTATTTAGGAAGTATTTGTGGTTCTTTCTTATTTTCTTTGGATTTGTCTTGTCTTGGTGGAACTATCGATGAACCTAGATAACTACCAACACCAGCGCCTCCGATCGTACCAGCCATCATGAGCGGCAATGCCCACCATCCAATACCCGGACTGTCGCCTTGCAATCTCTTATGTAATGCAGTGGCCCCTAATAGACCAGTAAATGCGCCACCGATGCCACCAGCGCCGCCCAGTAAGCTACTGGCGAAGCTGCTTGTAGTTGGGTTATTTTTACCATCAACGCCGTCGTACAAAAGACGACCAGCGGCAAGTCCACCACCAAATCCACCAGCCGCGCCGAGACCAGGTTTGCCCAGCGCTGCCCCTACTAAAGCCCCAGCACCGGCGGTCGCCCCGCCAACACCCAGCTGAAGTAGCCCACGCTTTATTGCATCTAATTTTCTGCCCTTCTTAGCTTGTGCTAAGTGGTGTGCCAGCAACGTGGCCGTAACTACGCCGCCTAGAGTAGCTGCCGAAGCTACAGGTACATTTCTGTAGAATTCAACCAAATCAGTGTTTGTCTCGGGCATGAGTGGATCTGGCATACTCTAATCCTACGTTCACTTACTTCAAGACTACCTTAGCGGTTGGCTCAACCTGATCAATTTCTTGGTTGATATGCATTCTCTTCAACTCTAGATAGCTTGCGACCTTATGGGCCACCAGCCAAGTGCATGCGAGCAGTAGCGCGCAGAAGAGTACTTTACGATTTGATAGTTGATACGGTGACTGGTTTTGATCTAAGGTAGCGCTCAAACCCGTCGTCACCGACCTTAAGTTGCCAAATGGCCCCATTTGTTTCTCCAATCAATATTAGTTCATTGCCGCTTCTATCCTTAACAAGTAGTTTACTGACATCTAATTCTTGCTGAACTCCAGAAGAATCGGTAAATACTACTTTCATTAGTTTGCTCGATTTCTCAGAGTATCAATTGCTTTACGCAAGCCTGATCCTGCGGACTTGACCTGTCGTGCGGCGCTCAGATCATAAGCAGACTTGGTTCCTGAACCACCAGCAGTAACTGACGGAATTCCGCCACTTACTGGCTTGTCTTCCTTCTTGGGTTCGGATTTACCGCCGGACTTGGACCCACCGCCCTCGCCTTCGCCTGGCTCTGGTACTGGTGGTGCCTGAACTCCAAGCTTCTCACAGATTGTATTAAGCACAGAAATGATGTAGTTAAACTGCTCTTCCGGCTTCATCTTAGGTGGTTTGATCACACCTGTTTCTGTGAGTACTTGCTTAATCTGATTCTTGATTTCCTCACCACCTGATGCTGGTGCCTGAGGCTCTCCACCTCCCATAGACTCAGCATCAGCAGCACCCATCTGTGCAGCAAGACCTTCGAGCATCGCGGGGTCCATCTGCCCACCGGCTCCGCCCATCATTGCCGGATCCATTGGTGGAGCACCTCCAGCTCCGCCCATCATTGCTGGGTCCATCATTGCCGGATCCATGGGTGGAGCACCTCCAGCTCCGCCCATCATTGCTGGATCCATTGGTGGTGCCGCTCCTGCTGCGGCTGCTGGATCAAGTGGCGGTTGTGTTGGAGCGGTTGGCATTCCTGGATTCATCGGAACAAATGAAGACTTCTCAAGAGACTGAGTAAGTGACTCCATTGCCAGTTTGAACAGTGCTGGGTTATAACGCGTCATTTAGAGTATCTCCGGATCGTCTGGAACACTGATACCAGCAAGCTCTTTAGCTTGTTTTTGTTTAGCGGCCTTATTTGCACGCATGATCTGGTCTAGAATTACTATACCAGCTATAGATGGAGCTCCAATGTAGAACAGTGGACTGCGCAAGATTTTTTCCGGCAAAGAAGTAGTTGGTGACGGCACTTTAGCCGCCATTGCGCCGTAGTCAAGCTGTTTACCCTCGGATTTAGCTTGAGTCTCTAACCTATTAAGAATTTTGTTCGCTTGAGTTTGAGCGTAGTTATCTCCGAACATATACTGTATGCCACCCGCTGTAGCGAGAGCGCTTGTTCCGATTAAACCTTTCTTGATTGGGCCGGAGTCAACAAACTCCCTTCGGCTCCGTGAATATTCTGCAGCTGGAGATGTACTGCTGAGATTCATGCTCTTAACGGTATCTGCAGCCTTGCCAGCAAGCTGCTTACCTGCTTTATTCTCAGCTTCAATTAGACCTCTGTTAACCACATTTCTGAAGAATCTTCCTACAGGGTTATTTCTGATTAAGCCTCTTATAGATCCTGACTTTACTAGATAGTCATAGACATCAAGTGGAGCTGGTTGTACTGGTTGACTCGACATAAATCTTACTCCACAATCTCAACCGGGTCATTCAATCCAATTGTACCAGCTACAAGTGCTTCCATAACAGCTTTTTTATCTTTAAACTTACGCGCAGGCTTATCGGCAGCTTTTCGGCTAGCCATCCACAGACCCATGAGATATTCCTGCCTTGGAACATATGTTAACCTAAAGTCACCGGTGTTGATTAGATTTTTACTGGGAAGCATCTTCTCAACCGCAGATTGCACTGCTTCCTGACTTACTGGTACGTGGAAGTTCATGGAATTATGAGTAAGGTAGGTTCCGTCATAGGCAAAGGCTTCCTTGCCCGGCACAGTGAAGTCGTAAGTAACATCTGGTCGCTCGCATACAGTAATCTCGTCAATAACATCCCAGCAAAGTTGATTATTTTCAACGATAGCAATCCAGTTTCTGATAGCTGGGTGTGAGTCGATTATTTGACGAAGCGCATATCCGGTGATTAATTTATATGCAGCCGACCTAGGGACGTAGCCAAGACGTTTCGCGTTTGTAATTATGTTATAGTGTGGCGTTTTTACTCCAGTGTTCATTTTTTCTCGGTAGGCACGCCCGCCATTACCTGCCATGAGTCTGCCCTGATTTATGCAAATATCTATGATTGTTTTGTTTATTGGAACACGATCCCAATGCTGCCTCTTAGTCAATTTAATTGCGTTAAACTGCTCGGATTTCTGGCAATCCGGCAGAGGTAAATTCAATTGTTTAAAGGTGTTGTTTGCCACATAAAGTACAAACGTAGCCTGGTTATTACCTTTGGCCTTCTTACCGGGACCAAGAGTGCAAACAGCATCGAACGATTCGAATAGAGCCTTAAACTGCATAAGCATCAACTTATTAACAACCTCAATTCTAACACCAGAGTTCTCTTTAACGGAACCCTCTGCCAAAGTGAAGCCAGCCAGAAGCCCCTTCTTAAATGGCTCGGGGGCGTTAAATGCCCAGTCTGGCAGTTTTTTGTGTTCTGCGCTGTGACTAAACTCTTTTGCAATCCAGTTTACCCACTTAACACTTGTCCAGCGTGTAGAGATGCCATTGCCTTCTCGCCAGGGCCGTACGTCAATTACATCTTTCATGATGTCTTCTAAATACGTCAAAAGTTTCGAGTCTGTACTTGCGTGGCTGATAGTGTCCCACCTGCCAGTAATAGATCCATCGCCAAGCCAATGTCCAAACCAAAAACCTGTCTCGAACGTTAGCGGAATCTTAGCTGGCGAGTCCAGCAGGATATTTGGGTTTTCCGGAAAGTTAAAGCCTTTAGCACACGGGATTAGCTCTCCGACCTTTACTTCCCCGGTCTTCACAGCAACTAGCTCGCAATTATCATTAAGTTTCCAGAAATTATGATGTGCAGTAAATATTGTTCCCAGGGAACGTCTTGGACGAACAAAGTAGCACGTTGGACCATGTGATGTGTGAACACTTATATGAGAGGCGTCAACAAATTCCGGTACGTTTTGAGTATTCAGTCCTAACACTTGTACGCGTCCTTTTTCAAACGTATAAATTGTCGTCTGCTTTCCGAACCTTTCGATAGCTTCAGACTCTTTATACCCATCTGGTAAGTACACATTCAAGAACGTCTCGAACGTGTGTGACTCTATCTTACCATCGACGCGCACAAACAACAAGTCCGTTCTACACGAATCGCCGTTATAGTCGGCACCAAAGGGTGCTGTAAGTATCGGAGACATACGCATAGTATGTCCTGGTGTAAGCTTCGGCCACTGCGCCATAATTCCGTACTTATGCAACACCGGCGCTCTGCTGATCAGCACAGGACGTTCTTTCATCTCATCGAGCATGGCTTGCTTGGCACGAGGATCTTTGTCTGCAACCCAATTTGCAAGCATAGTCAGCGGTACTCTCTGCTCTCCAGAGTTATATCTACGTGCCAACCTTCTCATGATGAATGGACGGTACAGATCCCAAGCAACTGCTTCAGGAATACCGACCGAGTCCATGTCGAGATTGTTATCAGGAGTGATAACAGTTCTACCTACAGTATCAACTGTGCTCGATAGAATCTTTCTTTGGAATAGACCGAACTTCGGTGAAGACTTGCCGAAGATGTGCTGCAATAAGCCGCCTACGTTCTTCTCTTTATTCTTTACGTTTACTGGATCACCCAGACCTGTTACTGCTTTTACCGCGTTGTACAGAGTAGCACGCTCTTCACCAACATCGTCAACTTCATTCGCCAGGTCCTTGTATGTAGTCACCGCTTCATGCAGATCTTTGTACAACAAGTTGGCGTCGGAGGTTAACTCCATTCCACGCATCTTGGCTACAGGTCTGAACACAGGTGGCAATACTGGAATCTTCGAGATCATAAAATCTCTGGGATGAATTCCAGTTCTTTTTGCTGTGTCAAGTATGCGTAGCTTCTTTACAGCTAGATCTCTCTTTGAAGCTTTACCGGATTTGATTACTTCTTTCTGTTTTTCGATCTCTTTATCAACGTCTATATCGCTTAGTTTCTTGCTCATCTCTTCTAAGCCACCAGGCGACTTGATCATCTTCTCAAATGCAGGACCGGTAAGATCCAGTAAGTGCCGGATATTGGGCTCTAGAATTGGCGAAGGAACTTTGATCGGTAGAGTGATCTTGGACCACCTATTACCACCAAGACCGCCAGTGAGCGTGTTGTCAAACAGTCCACCAGATATTGGAGACATGTCCTTGATGTTCAAAGCGTCGCCGTTTGTGAGCTCTCTATTCTCAGCAAGCTTGTCTACATCTCTATCAGTCATCGCAAGAAGCTGAACAGAGTCTTTGTCTTTCTTCGTGTTTACACCAGCTCCCTGCAACATGTGCAAAAATTTCTTGTAGATAAAAGACTCTTTGGGCATTTGTGCCGGTAGACCCATTCGGAAGTTACGCCAGAACTCGTCGTTCTTTTGACCGCGAATAAGCTTGATATCTTTGAGTACGGGTAGAGCGTTATGCGCGAGTAGCGCATTCATCTCAAGATAACCCTGTCTCTTGGCTGCGCCTTCTTTACCAGCTGCTGGTGTGTTGTCGAGAGAGTATAGACCAACGTCACGAGCTTGTGACTTGCTCTCCACCGTGTGGTGGAGTTTCATCATAAACATCTCACCCGTGAGAATATCTGGGATTTTTCTATTTGTTCCGGGATCGTATACAGTCTCAGTTTCGTTGATGTTGTGCTTCTTGAGTTCAGATAGAGCAAAGTCGACTAAAGACTGATTGCTAAATGCTGGCAAGTTGTATGGCTTGCCGGTCTTGCGTGCGATCTTTGCGAGAACTACTTCCGCAAGAGTGGTCGGATTGGTTCTAGTAATAATTCCTTGAGGATTGTACAGAATCTCAAGAGGTCTATCTTCAGAGTCACGTGGCATCTGATCATCTTGAATCAGGGAGCTCACGATTCCTTTTCCGCCAAAACGTGTACTGTTGCCAGAGAAATGGCACTTACCATTACGCCGAACATAGAGCGTATGGTTATACGGCAGCTCCGGACAATATACTTTACCTGTGTATTTGCTCGTCTGTACGGCAGACTCGACAAGTACTGGCAACAGTTTACCTGTCTCTTTATCGATTGCGCACAGGCAGAACTTGCTACCAATGAGGTGTTTGATAGCAGTCAATCTGTAGTTATTGCTACCAGGAACACAGACGAATAGCTTATGCTCCGGTGTTACCAGGGTGCTTACGTGCTCTGTCTCTATTCCCAACATGTCCCCATCATGTTCATACGTATGAATTGCTGATGGTTCAACGTAGCTAATCACATGAGTATCTGGGTCAATAGAGCATACCTTGTCGTTGAGTGTCAGCTCCGTTATTGGCTTCCACCCAGAATCAGTAAGTACGTCATGGTCTGGTGTAAAGCATAGTTTATCCCCGACCTGCGCAGGTTGATAAGACTTCACAGCTACCTTGATTCCAGTAGGTGTCTTACTAACGTCTGTGACCAATCCTGGAAATTCGCTGTCCCACTGCTCCGAAGCATCAGAGTACCAACTCTGTCTCTGCTTCAGAATGGCCATATTTGCTGGAGGCTCGGATTTCTTGACAGCAAGAATGAGTGGGTCACCATACTGAACTACAGTGCCCGGTTTTACTACACCGTTTTCGTCGACCTTTGTCAACTGATCTTTTGTATAAGCACCCGGATAAGTAACCAGAAAATTCTTTCTATCCACTGTAATGTTTGGATCAGAGTCTAACTTCTTAGAGTACATATGCTCAGAAGCGAGCTTCTTCGCAGCACTCTCAGAGATTGTAATTCCGTCTTCGTAGTTACCACGATACGGCATCCAGCCAACTCTAAGATTCAAGCCAATTGCCGTTGTTCCCTTGTCATCCGTGTAGTTGGACTTGGCCAGCAGCTGGTCGGCTTCAAACTTGTCTCCGGGTTGTACAACTGGAGTATTGTGCAAAGTACTCTTCTGATTAAAGACAAAGTTATTGTAGAGCTCGATTACACCCTTTGTGCCGTCCTTGTACTTAACGTGAATTTCATCTGGAGTAACCTTAAGCACAGTACCAGGTTGCTTTGCTCGTATCGCGCCTACAAATCTTCCTGCGTCTTCCTCAAATGAGCGATCTTCTTGCTCAGGAAGTGCCGCACGTACAAGCGGCGCTTCTGGATTCTGAAGTGCGAGTGCTTGAGTGATAAACTTCGCACCCATGAGAAGACGTCCGCCTTTAATTCCAGATATTCCTGGAACTAAATTACTGGTAAGTGTAAACATGTCATTACCAGTTGGCAGCACATACTGTACAGATTTAGTCGGTACGTACTTGGGTTGACCATCTACAAGCGCACGTACATGCGGCTGAGATAGATCCTCACCTGGAAAAGCTACCACGCTATTGACCATATCAACAGCGCTCACAATTACATCTTTACCTTCTGGCGTTTTTACCTTTCGGTAAATTTGATTATTGGGACCTTTGAGAGTACCACGAGCAAGTCTCTGGTCTACACCGATCTTCAGAGAGTTACCACACCAGAAGCCTATGTTGGAGCAGTCACCACGGCAGAACAGAAGGTTGCCAGGAACTTCAGCACAGCACACAACTCCACGATATGTCTCTAGTTTGTAGTTTGCATTTTTCTGTGTTGGGCTTACCAACTTCTCTGACTGAATAAGACCAAGTTCATATCGTCCATGATTTACAGCTCTAAAGCTGACCGCACGACCAACCGTAAAAGCGATAAACTCGTTAATCTTCGCGTGTTCGTATGTTCGCGGAACCATACGCTCTTCGACTATTCCAGTAGCCAAAGTTTGCTTGGTGTGAGAAAGTTGACGAACAAATGAGTTTCTAGAGTCAAAGCTAATGTCAAGAGCAGGTGGAATTACAGAAGTATTGTACTTGTTTGATATGAAACCAAGGCACTCATCGCCGCCCATGTATGGCTCGTGAGTTAAGCACAGATTAAATGTTTGCTTTTTCAGTAGCTCAATAGCGTCGCAGAATTTGTAGTACTTATCTTTTGGAAACCTGACCCACATTCGGTGGTTCGGAGTTACATATATCTGAACTCCGTAGTTCTTGATAGACACCATTGGACCATCATAGAACTGCTTGTAGATTTTTTTAGCTTTGTGAAACTCGAGCTTGCCGTCAATGCGACATGCAAAGAGTGTGTTGTCATCTACTTCGTACCAGCGTTTCCAGCCAGTTGAAGTCATGACTTCGTCATAATCTCTCCAGCACTCTGGCGCGCGAATGATGTCAATCATTCCGAGCTGGCTCGGGTGTACGTTACGTGCCTCATCGGGTACAGCATCAAGTGAGTTGCCGCACCACAATGGTTTACCGTTTCTACGCACATAGACTAGACCACCCAGTACTTTGGCACAATAAACAGTTCCTACGTAGGACTCTCTGCTGTACTGCGTTTTCTCATGTTGAAGACTTACACCTTGCTCTTCCTTGTCGTTAATAATTAGCTGCGGGTATTTCTTGTAGTTTCTCCACGTAGACTTCCCGATAGACGTAGCAAGCCAACTCACCTGATCAACCAAAAGATTTGACGCAGACTGATACTTGATAAAGCCATCAATCTTGGTGTTGTGATCCATGGTGGTCAGAGCGTCCACGAATATTTGTCTTGTGCGGAAGTCGCCATTCATGATGTAGTCAGGAACAAACTTCTTACTCGAAGTTCCAAATTGTTTAGTAATCGCCGCTATGTGCTTACCAGTAATAACAAACCTGTTGCGCTTCTCGTCATACCTGTACTTAAACCCGAGTTTGGCTAGCAATTGGTCAATCAAAGCCCACTCTTCTGGGTTTACGCGTTTAACCTTTACAATTTCGACCTTAAACTCGCGCCGAGCAGTATTCCAGCATGTATGTCCGTCAGCTAAGTAATAACCAAGAAACCTGACCCAGTCTTCAAAGCAAACCACAGTATCTGTTGTTTTTGAGTTTGCTCGATTACTTCCGGTTTTTTCGGCAGGTGGTATCACAAACATCGCTGGAGAACTTCCGCCAAACCACCCGGCACACGCTGTTTTGTGCTTGACCTTCTTGCCGTGGATGGCCGCAGCCTCTCTAAACTGATATTCGGAATACTTATGTTGGTGTCCTGATGTAGTTGTAGCAAAAGACACATACATACGGTGGTTGTCTGTTACAAGGTAGTCAATAAACTTAGTAGATCCGCGATACAGTTCACCCTCAAAATGGTATTTATACAGACGCTCGGGTTTATGAAATTCAATCTTATTGTCGATCAAGCAAGCGAGCAAATCGTCATCACAGACATCTGGCCATCTCTTCCACCCAGTCCGTGTAAGTACTTCGGTGTCGGCTGAGTAGCAAGTGATAGCTCCAACCCCCATACGAGATACACGAAGCAGCTGATCAGTAATCTCAATTGGATTTACTTCGGTAATTGCAGATGCCAGTCCGGAGCTCAGCAACGTACTATAGATCTGCTTTGTGAGATACCCAGAAGGAATCTTATTCGCGTCTTTTGTTCTGCTGATCTTCCACAGCAATGAACGTCCGAGATTACCGGCGTCTTTAGCAATACGCTCAGAGAACAGATCTTCGGCAGTCATGAAGATTTGGTTGGCCTGAGAGTCACGATCGTCCTCGTCTTCTTTTTCTTTCTGAATATTTAGCAACTTCTGCATTGTGCGCAGAAGTACTTCTTTGTCTATCTTCTTGTATGGCTTGCCTAGATTGTGTGTAGAGACCTCTGGATCAATTTCCATTTTATCGAAAATTGCTCTCAGCCCCTCTACTGGATTTGTGTGTTTCTTGAGCACACTTTGATCAGCAAAGCGAGTGTATACCTTGGCTAGATCAAAATCACGAAACTTATCCGCGTTTACCTTGTAGAGATCCTCGCCCCAACTTGCCACCATGTCTTCATCGGTAGCGCCCAGAGCTTTAAGAATTGGATACGCTGGAATGTTGCCTTGACCAAGCTGCACCTTGAACACACCAGTAGCTGGCTCCATGTGCACTCGGAATGACCGTCCTGTGCCCGGCAGCAAGTTGGCGTGAGCTTCTAATTCGCCGTTCTCTTTCTTACGAGCGTAGATACCAGGACGAAGTCTGGCTTGGTTTGCGAGCACATACTCATTACCGCGAAAGATAAATGTTCCGCGTGGAGTTAGGTACGGCACTCGAGCAACTACTTTATTCTTAACCTCTGATACTACTTGGTTAGTCTTATTGTCACGCAAGCGCCATGTGCCATAAAGAGGCCAGTCTACGTTACGCTGATTAAGAATTGCATTCTTTTGATCAGCAATAGTAAATGGCTTATTCTTTTTGTAGTTTAGGTCGGTCAACTCTAGGGAGTAAGCATCATTTTTAAATGGGTAGCGTTTAGAGATAGAGTTGGCTACTCCATCAAATATAGCCTGACGTGTTGTATCAACGTCATACCAATCACGAAACTGCTTCGCTACTTCTGGATCAGTGGGGTCATATGGCATGGCCGTATACTACCATAAGTGTTTACGCTGATCCAGTTGGTTTGCCTGCGGTTTTAGTCTGTGCGCCCAATGATTTGGCTGTTGGCTTAGCTGCAGGTGTGTTTGTCTGACCGGCAGCAGAAGCCACAGCAGAGCTAGGATTCGGTGGATTAGTTGTTGGATTCAGCGGAGATTGAAATGGTCCTCTGTCTAATCCTTTGAATGGTAGTAGTGGCTTCAATTCCTGAAACTTGCTAGGCTCTGGTAATGGATACTCTTTATCATTCGGCGCTAGGTTGAACATCGCAGCCTTGATGGCTGGGAATTTATTTAGTGGGTTATTCAGCGGATTATTTCCAAGAGCTAGCGCGTTGTCATTTAGTGGGCTGTTTGGTGGCATCCCAAGTGGTACAGGTGGCTTGAGCACTGTCCGCTTACCAGCTGTTGGGTTTGGTTCAGGTGTTGGGTTTGGTCCAGTTTTTTGTGGTGGATTTACGGAAGGAGGCTGCGGCTTATCGGGCTGTGGGTTAGCGGCAGGTGTTGTGTCCTGATTAGCAGCAATTTGCTTTGCTGCATTGTCCTGCTGTACAGGTGTTCGATTTGCCACTCTGTCAGCTGTCGCTCCCATGCCAGTACTCACTGGAGCATTAACAGGTGTGCCTGGCTGCTGCTCCGGTGTACTTTGTGGCTGCTTGGCAGCTGGGTTAGCTTGGGACTGTTGTGGTGTATTAGCCTGTGGTGTCTGCTGTGGCTTGGCCTGTTGTGGCTGTGCTGGATTAGCAGCTGGCTGTGCGGCATTATCCTGTGGCTTGGCAGGAGTTTTGTTTGTGACCTTTGCCATGAATGAAGCAATATATGGCTTCACCATCTTAAAGATATACGGAGCAAGCGCTGCCAGTACGGCAGCACCCATGCCCAGTCCTGGTTTACCCATTGCTACGCCGCCAAGGCCAAGTCCTGCAGCTGTGAGTAGACTAACTGGATTCTGAATCTCCTGCAGAAAGTCTACATTGGTATTGAGCTTTGGTTCTTCTCCAGTAGCCACCTGATGGACAACATCTTCGCCTAGACCGAATGTGTTATTCTTCGGATCCTTGAGTTGTTGCTGAATACCAGCGTTTATACCCTCAGCCAACTCAGGAGCCAACATTTGTACAGTTGGATTTTTAAGAATACCTTGAATTACAGCTGATTGTTCTTGTAGTGGCAGCCTGCTGAGTGTGTCTGCGTTGTACTGGTTACCTGTGAGTAATGGTAAACTTTTTACGAATTGTGGATTACTCAACATCGCAGGAACAAGTTTGCCAGCAATTGCGGAGTGTCCAAACAAGTTAGAAAGTTGATCCCATGAGTATGCAGCCGGTGCGGCAGACTTGGTCATAACAATAAATTGTCTAACATCACTTGGAATAGCTGCCCAGAATCGGCCGAACTCCTGAAGAGTAGTTCCGTGCTTCTCTGCGAGCTTCTCTAGTTCTTGTGCCGCACTGGTTTTCTGCAGCTGACTGAAGAATTGCTCTGGAGGCAGCTCGGCAATATTCTTGACCTTCTTGCGCTCTTCAGAGCCAGAAGCAGAGCCAGATTCAGAACTAGACACTGAGTCACTCACAACAAATGGAATTGTATTTTGTTCGGTGTTATCTAGTGCGTCTACCTTTACAGCGTCGGAGTTCGAACGTACAGGCACAACCTCCACACGTGGTGGATTCATGAGTCTGTATCGGTTCATAACCATCTTCGCTGCTTTATTCTTAAGCTCTTGCTTGTTGTTATCTCTCAAGTGATCAAGTGTCATCTTGAAAGCGCCAATTGTTCCGGCGGTAAACAATCCAGGCATCAGAATGTTACTGATATTCCAGCTCGCTGTTTTACTGGAGCCTACTCCAGCACCCACTCCAATATCTGCTAATAGCTCAGAGTTTAGTTGTACTCTGTCCTCCAGCGCGTTGATATATCCAGCAGTCTTAGCAAGCTTCTTAGATTTGATATCTCGAGCAAGCAAGTCGTTGTACTGCTTCATGTATCGTGCATAGCGCTCGGCGTTAGACTCTGGAGTATATGTCTTATCAATTGTTTTCTTGAGCGCATATGCGCCAATGGCTGCAGCGGGAATGCCGAGAAGTAGAGCAGTTACTTGATTCTCGTTGAGAGCTGGATCGCTCGGAGTGAATAACTTACCAGCAAGGTCTACTGGAGCAGTGAGCACGTTGTCCA
>ERZ761597.90-NODE-90-length-21425-cov-9.787787_pt1 | contig 21425 bp, 31 predicted proteins | sample MGYA00433093_ERZ761597 | MGnify/ENA primary metagenome ERZ761597 (study PRJEB28899, sample SAMN03785557) | bioreactor sludge metagenome | biome: EBPR Sludge; feature: EBPR Bioreactor; material: 0.22µm filtered reactor supernatant | place: Saint Lucia: Queensland... | reverse complement strand
GCGCTGGCGCTGGCGTGGTATGGGGTGCAATCCAAGCCGCGCGTGGCGCGTGTACGGTCAAATAATCCCATTTTTGGGTAAGGGTAAGGGATATGCCGGGCATAGTGTTTGCTCCCTATGATGTGAATAATCGCGCGTGGAATGAGGGTGGGGCGAAAGAACAGAACGAACGCGCAGCCTATATCAATACCCGTTGGGCGTATTATGACGGCAACCATCACCGTTGGCTGCGGGTCGCAAAGGGCGAAAAAGACGACAACGTGATTATCAACCTTTGCGGACGGTCGGTAGACAAAACAGTTGAATTCATCGGTTGTCCTGAAAAAGTTTACGTTGACGGTGATCCCGATACCCAAAGCACGGCCAATACATGGCTGGCACAAGCGTGGGAAGAATACGAATATGAATTCAGTGACCTTGTGCTAAGTGGATTAATCGCTGGTCATTCATTCATCAAGCTGTATTTTGACACCACGGGGCAGGGCGCAATGATTGCGCTTGACCCTACATATTGCGTGGTGTTCTGGGATGGCATGAATACCAAAGTGCCACTGTTCTATCGGCTTCAGTGGAAGTCGGGAGACACTGTTTATCGGCAGGACATCGTACCATCTTTTATGCTGCAAGAGAACCAAGATCAGAACGCAAACGGGCGCGTTGCAACCTATTGGATGATCTTCGATTACACCGAAGATCGCGGTGGAACGGGTAAATGGATACAGCGCAGTGAACAGAAATGGGAATACCCGTTCGCCCCGCTAATCGAATGGTCATACAAGCGCCGCCCGCACAAATACTACGGGGTATCGTTCCTACATAACGCTATCCCGCTTAACGATGTGCTGAATTTCGTTGCATCAAATACCGCGCGTATTCTGAAGCATCACGCGCACCCCAAAACATTTGTGTTTGGGGCAATGGTAGACGGAGATAATGCGGTTGGCGGGATATGGGATGGCTTGCCCGCCGATGCCCGCGTCGAAACGTTGGAACTGACCAGCGACCTCCGGTCAAGCCTGAGCATGATGGAAATTCTACGCGCTGAATTCTTTGCCAATTCTCGCGTGGTAGACACGGCGTCGATTAGCGACAAGCTGGGTCAGATTACCAATTTCGGCGTCCAGATGCTCTACAGTGACATGATCGAAATGACCGACTACTACCGCGAAAGCATTGAACGCGGGTTTTCTGAAGTGTTGCGGCGGGTAGCGGAATTGAATAAGGTCGTGATCCCGACGCGCCCTGAATTAGAATGGCCGGAAGTGTTGCCTCAGAACCGCCTGGAATTGGTGCAAGCCGCGCAAGCGGAAAAGGACTTGGGCACAACGTCTCTTCGTACCCTGACGCGCTCTATTGGCCGTGACCCGGAAGCCGAAAGCGAGCTTAAGGCATCTGAAGGCGCTAGTTCAATCGATGCAACCCTCAGTGCATTTGAGGCGATGGGCAATCGCGGGTTATTCTCGTGAACGGCGAATCCCGCAATGTGAATGACGCCCTACGCGCGATTGTGGAACGGAGCGCATGGCGCAAGGAACTTGCCAGCGATTACGAAACCACCGCCCGCCGTCTACAGGATGCTTATGGGCGCGTACTGCCCCGGCTAGAATCGGCGGCTGACGCGGTATCGCGTCGGGTAGCCGAATGGGTAGACGCCAATTCAGGAAGCAAGCCCGACGGGACATTCATCCGAAATGACAAAACCATCACTGACCTGATTAACCGGGTGCGCTACGAAATGAATGCGTTTTCGGCGCTGATCGGTTCTGAAGGGGAGCGCCTACAGGACGGCGCGGTCGAAACGGGCAGCAACGCCGCGCTTGAAATGGCAATGAAAACCAGTGGCGGGTTAGCCGGGGAAATCAGCGCCGCCTGGAACCAACCCGCGCCGGAAAGTCTGGTGCGATTGGTGGGCTATGCGGAAAGTGATGCCTTTCGGGAAAAGGTGTCTACCTTTGGTGATAACGCTGCCCGTAACTTGACCGATACGCTGCTAACATTTGTGGCGCAAGGAAAGAACCCTCTGTTTATCGCGCGTACAGTGCGAACATGGTTTGGAATTCCCTATACGTGGGCAGAAAACGCTGTCCGCACGATGCAGCTTTACAGCTACCGGACGGCCAACCACGCCACTTATGCCGCCAATTCCGACATTGTGGAAGGGTGGGTGTGGAGCGCGTCACTCGACGGTCGTGTGTGTATCTCATGCGTCAACCAACACGGGATATTGCACCCGAACACTGAAATTCTAAACGACCACCACCGTGGGCGCTGCGCCCCTGTGCCGAAGGTGCGGGGCACGCGCTGGTATGATCGCATGGTCAGCGGTCAAGAATGGTTTGAGGCGCAATCAGAAAGGGCACAACGCGAAAAGATGGGCAACGCCATGTATGAGGCATGGAAAGCGGGGAAGGTGAGTTGGTCAGACCTGAGCAAGCCGTATACCGATAAGGTCTATGGGGAAATGTTGGCCGCGCCCAGTCTGAAATCAATTTTAGGCAGCGCCGCGCAAAGGTACTACAGCTATGCAAAATAAGGCGATTGACTTGGCGACCCCGCTGATTTGTACATGGCTGGAACTGGTCAAGGTGTTTGAGCCGCTGCACATGGACGAACAATCCGAGGTTGACCGCTTGCATGATATTTACGTCAACAGTGTCCCCGATTTGAGCTACACGGTAGCCGTTCCAGGGGCGCGGTTCGATGAACGTAAGCCGCGTCCGGGCGATAACCTCAAACACATTATCAATCCCCTTGCGCTGGCGAAATGGATACAGCAGATCAGCGCCAAGCGCGGTTTTCCGTATAGCGAGCGCCAGGCGCTCAATATTGTATTCGGCGTAGAGGACTACGGTTAAGGAGGCATGATGCCAGACGAATTGACACCCCAGGCGGGTACATCTCCGGGTAATGCGGTAGGTGCTACGCCGTCCAGTGAGGTTGCGGAAAAGCCCGAAAAGGTTTTTGACGCGGCCTATGTTAAGGAACTGCGGGATGAGGCGGCGAAATGGCGAAAAACCGTGCGCGATCTTGAGGCGCGGATTAGCGAATTTGACACGGCCAAATCGCAGCAGGAAGAAACCAAGTTGAAGGAAGAAAAACAATACGAAGAATTGCTGCGAAAGCGCGATGTAGAAATGGCTCAGCTAAAGGCCGACCTGGAACGGGAGCGCACCAGCGCCCTCCGGTTGCGAATCGGTTTTGAGGCGGGTTTACCTACCGCGCTCATTTCGCGCTTGACTGGTTCGACAGAAGACGAACTGAAGGCCGATGCGTTGATCCTAAAGGAACTGTTTACGGCGAACGCCGCGCCCCCCGCCGCGCCCGTCGTAGCACCAGACAAGACCACCGCGCCCGTTTTGCCAACCGAAGCAAGCACGCCACAGGTCGTAGACCCGTCCAGGAGACAGATTACGGCGGTTGCCCCGGACGGGCAGCCTACGGGGGAAACCGCAGAACAAAAACGGATGCGACTTTACAATCGCTCCCCGATTGCGACACCCCCGATCTTTAATCCGACAAGTCGATAACAGGAGTCAATCATGCCATTCACTGGCGTTCCGTCGAAAGTTTCCGATCTGGGTGCTTTGTACCCGAATGTCTACGATGACGCGCTCTTTGTAGCGCGTGACAATTCGCTCATGGCTGGCCTTGTGACCAATGTTGCTGGCGATAGCTACGCCCCTCGCTATGTACCGATCTACAACGAAATCACCGCCTCGGCGGTTTCGGAAGGTGGCACGCCGTCAACTCAGCAGTTGACCAAAGGCACTGCCGACACCATCACCCCGCAGACTATCGCGGTCAAGGTTCCTGTCAGCGATGAACGCATCATGACCGACCCGGACAGCGTGGGCAATGCAATTGCGGTTGAGGGCGGTTTGGCGATTGCGAAGAAGGTTGACCAAGACTTGCTGGCCGAATTTGCGAATCTGACGCAAGATTTTGGCGCGGCGGGGTCTGCGTTGACCGTCCGGCGTTGCGCGGCGGCGGTAGCTTACATCCGCGCCCAGAACAGCATGAGCATTCCCAACATGGTTCTGCACCCGTACACGTGGTATTCGGTTTACAACGAACTCTCGCAGAATGGCGTCACGACCCGCGCGGCCAATGCCTCGGACGTGGTGAATCAGGCCATGCGTGAGTTCTGGGTGAATGACTACCAGGGCGCACAGTGGTATACGTCCAGTAACCTCGGAACGGGAACCGCGATTGTCAACGGCGCTTTTGTGCGCGAGGCCATCATGCTGGATACCCGCAGCCCGATGCAGATGGAAGTGGAACGCGACCCCGATAGCCGTTCGTTCTACTATTTCTTCAACATGCGCTATGGCACTGGTACGCCCCGGTCTACTTTCGGGACGAAATTGACCGCGACCGCCAGCGTCCCTAGCAGTTTCTAGTCTCTGATCTTGTGGGGCGGGGCTGAACCCCGCCTCATTTCCACACTGGCCGGGAGCCGACGTGAAAATACTATGGCATTCCAACGCGAATTTCGTTGATTCGGGGTATGGCGTTCAGACCAACCTTGTTACCCGCTGGCTGGCCCAGCGCGGTCACGAAGTCATCATTTCCGCATTCCACGGCTTGCGCGGGGCGTCGTTCAAGATGAACGGGATTACCGTATTGCCGGGCAGCAATGAACAGTGGGGAAATGATATTCTGGTCGGTCATTACGATTTCTATCGCCCTGATGTGCTGTTTTGCTTGATGGATAGCTGGGTACTGCGAGATGAAATATTGGACGCGGTTCCGACGGCGGTCTGGACACCAATCGATCATCACCCGCTGCCTCCGGCGGTTGCGGCCAAACTAACGCATATTCGTTGGCCGATTGCGATGTCCAAGCACGGGGAAGCCCAGATGCGGCAGGTCATGGTTGACCCGTTCTATGTGCCCCATATGGTGGACACCAACGTGTTTCATCCGGTTGACCGGGATGAGGCGCGGGCGGCGTATGGTGTAACGGATAACCGTTTTACTGTGGTGACGGTGGCGGCCAATAAAGGGTATCCGACGCGAAAGAACCTTGACCGCCTTCTGAAAGCGTGGTCTCTGTTCCTGCACGATTGTCCCGATGGACTGCTATACATCCATACGACGCCGATAGCCGCGCATGGCGGCTTGGATTTGTTCAATGTGGCTGATTTCTACGGTCTGAAAGCCTATAGCGGGCGACTCAAACCGGGCGAAACACTGGACGGCTACAACGTCGCTTTCCCGGACATCTATCACCTGCTGCACGGTGATTTTGGTGACAGGGCGATGAACAACACCTACAACATGGCCGATGCCTTCCTGCTCCCCAGCGCGGGGGGCGGTTTTGAAATTCCGCTGATTGAAGCGCAAGCGGCTGGAACACCCGTTCTGACCACGGCATTTACCGCGATGAAAGAACTTTCTGAAGTGGGCTATGCCATTCCGGTAGACCCGATAGACGATATGATCTATACCCTACAGGAAAGCGAACAAGCATTACCGAAAGTTTCGGAAATCGTCAAGGCACTGCAATGGGCGTATGAGCATCGAGGAGATATGGCGCTGCGTTCTAAGGCGCGGGAATTCGCCATGCAATACGATGTAGACCGGGTGATGAGCGCCTACATGTATCCGGTGCTGGAAACCATCGCGCTAGGTACGGGTGATTACATGCGCTTTCAGGAATACCGGAGGGGCGCGGCTTGAACTTCGGAATTCGGCGCGATTATTCAGCGCGGGAACACCCCGTGTACTTTCAAGATACGCAACCGGACGGCAAGGTATGGCAACCCGACGTGCTGCCTATCGCGGCATATCTGGCGCGCCTGAATCGGGTAAAGACAATCGTTGACGTGGGCTGCGGGAGGGGGCAGAAACTCATCCCGTATGCTGATGAATTTGCCATTGCGGGAATTGACTACGGAGACAACATTCATCACTGTCTGAATAACTACCCGCGCGGATTGTGGGTGAATGCCGACCTTGAAATCGGAGCGCCAGACCTGCCCAACACGATAATCAAGTCATCGGCGGTGGTATGCAGTGATGTGGTTGAACATCTTCGCAACCCCCACTTGCTGGCGTTAGGACTGGCACAGTACGCGGTCTGCGCCTCATTCGTGGTGATTAGCACGCCCGACCGCGAAAGGGTGTATGGCTATGACCACCACGGGCCGCCCGGAAACCCGCACCATGTGAGGGAATGGCGACTAGACGAACTGGGAAAATGGTTCACCGAATATCCGTTTAACATTCAATGGGCAGGATGGACGCGCAACAATAACCGCGACCAAGAATTCAGTACCGCGCTTCTGATCTTGACCGCGCGGGGTAGGGCGCTAGAGTTGGGCGGATTGGAACGCGCGTTTATGCTGGAGCCGTGGAACCATGTTTGATGTGCAATCGCTTTCCGACATACACGGTTTTATGACACCGAATGAACTCATGCTACTGAATCGACTAGCATCCGAAGTGCAACCGACTGGCACAATCGTTGAAATCGGCAGTTTCCAGGGATTGTCTACGCTGGCGCTGGCGAAAGGCGCAGCTCCCAACAATGCGGCGGTGTGGGCGATAGACCCGCATCACGAATACGATGTGAACACAAGCACACACTACGGCATGAATAATCATGCGCGATTGCTAGAGAATATCACTAGGCACAACGCGGGGGCAACAGTGCGTGTTGTGGCCTTGCCGTCAGTGGATGTAGCGCGTATCTGGAAATACGAAATTGACCTACTATGGATTGATGGGTCTCACGAATACGAAGATGTGATAGCCGATTTCATGGCGTGGTCTCCCTACGTGGTCGGCAAAATAGCCATGCACGATACATCGGGGAATTGGCCGGGCGTATCGCGGGCGCTCTCTGAAATTCTGGCAGGTGAACTCTGTGAGGTTTGCGAGCGGGCAGACAGCATTACTATCCTGAAACAGAAGGGTTCAAATGGTTGATATTTCAGTATTGATCCCCTGCTATAACTGTTCTCTGATGTTGCCCCGCGCGGTTGCGTCAGTGCTGTCTCAGGGTGTCGATTATCAGATTGTGCTGATTGATGATTGCAGCACAGACGGAATAACGCGCCAGCTTATCGAAGAATACGCCGATGAACACGATTGCGTAACCCCGGTCTTTCGGAAGACCAATGGGCGCATCGCGGCCGCGCTAAATAGCGGCGCGGAAGTGGCAACGGGAAAGTATATCATCCGACTGGATAGCGACGATTGGTTTGAAGTCGGTGCGCTGGAACGGTTACGCGCGGCGCTAGATGCCAATCCGGTCGGGTTCGTCTATGGCGGGCGCAAGTATTACGGGCGACGGTCGGATGTGTACATGCCGAAACCGTACAGTAAACAGGCGTTCTATCTGCACAATGCCAGCGGCTATGCCTATATGTTTCGGCGCGGCTATCTGGATAACGGCTTGCGTTGGGAGGCGTTGGGCGAATTCGGCGGAGCGATCATCGATCTTGAGGACTGGCAATTTGTTCTTAAGCTGATTGCGGCGGGGGCTGATGGACTGGCGCTTACGGACACACTGGTGCTGCATTACACCTTCCGCTGGGGCGGCACATGGCAGGAACTCCAAAACAATAAAGGGGCGGCCTTAACCGTACTGAAGACACGTTACCCCGAAGTCATGGCGGTTGATCTATGAAGATAGCGATTCTGTCAGATACCAGACTACCGACCTCGCCACACTTTGCCGGGCACGGCTTGGGACAAATTGTCAGCGCGGTTGCGGAGGGGTTATCTGTCCGTGGGCACAATGTAACCTTGTTTGCGGGCAAGGGGTCAATTTTTGACGGCGGCGAATTGCACACGGCTTCCGATGAACGCGACTTTTTGCGCCATGACTTATCTGCCTACGATTGCGTCATGGATAATACGCATGGCAAAGTAACGCGCGGTGTTCGGGGTCTGCCTGTAATCCAGGTGTCCCATGACCGCGAAAGTCGGCCAAACGTGCAAGCAGTCTTTCCGTCAGAAGCCCATGCGTTATGGCATGGGTTCACACGAAACAATGCGCGTATCGTCTACAACGGGGTTGATTTCAAGCGACACACGGGCAAATTCAAGCGCGGCGAATACGTCGCGTACCTTTCCACCTTTTATCCCGCAAAGGGCGCAAATTGCGCGTTTCAGGCATCGCGGCTGGCTGGCGTGAAATTGGTTATGGCCGGCCCAACGCCCCCCGCGCCTCCACCGGGGGCGGATTACATTGGCCCGCTGGCTGGCGAGGACAAATGGCGGTTTCTTGCCGGGGCTCGGGCGTTGATCTTTCCGAGTGCGATTGAGGCTGGGCCAGTCACCGTATTAGAGGCGCAAGCGGTTGGAACGCCCGTAATCGTCTCTGCATTTGGCGGGTCAAAAGAAAACATGAGTGATGGATTGACGGGGTACACGGCTAAAGACACCGATGAATTCGCCGCGCGGTTGGCCGACATTGGCGCGATTCGATCTTCGGATTGCATGGAATGGATTGAATCCAACCGCAGCACGGGGCAAATGGTAAACGCCTACGAAGACCTTCTGACGCGGGTAGCCGGGGGTGAGCGATGGTAATGCGAGCGGGAATGTATGATCTTATCCAACGCCTGCGCCAGCTTGCACAGGCATCCTCCGATGAATACGAATTACACGGGGATACCTATTTTTCAGATGACCATCTTCAAGACGTGCTAGACCGCAACCGATCCGATATTTACGAGGAAATACTAGAGCCGATACCACAGTTTGTGGCAGGCGAAACCATTTACCGCGACTACCCATTTGCGGGCACAAACGCGGAAACGGCGGCCAGCGGAAGCGCGGTTTGGGTACTCAGGGACAGTGACGGTTCCGACGTGGGAACGGCGAATTACACGGTGGATTATATGAACCATCGTATCCGCTTTACTGCAAACACCGACGGTGGTTTGCGATTTCTGACCTACCGGAATTACAACCTAAATCGGGCGGCGGCGGAAGTCTGGCGCATGAAAGCGGCCAACGTTGCCGGGCGTTTTGATGTACGCAGTGACAACCACGATTTGAAACGCAGTCAACTGGTCAAACAATATCTCGACATGGCGAAATACTACGACAACCTTGTAATGCAAGGCGTATCCGATGATGGCGGCGCGGGCGGGCGTATGAAAACGCAAAGGCGGGTGGACCTTTATGAATAGAGAACAAGCCATACAGGAATTGGTTTCCGTAGCAGAGATGGTCGCACACCGCTTAATGGAATTATCTCAAACGGGGCGGCGCATTACGCGAGATGATATTCAGGTGTTCGACTTGTATCAGGCGGTTGAACGGGTCAAGCGCAGTTCGGAAAGCATTCCCCCTGTTGCACCCTCACGGCGGGGTAGGAGGACTCAGAAATGACGATGCTTACAGATAACGAACTGGCGCAAATTCGGGAGGATGTTTTAGGCCTCCTGCCAGATACCTGCCGGATTGAACGTGCTACCGTGACGAACTCCAACGGGTATGTCACCGAAACATGGGGCACAGCGGTGGCAAGTGCAGCTTGCCGTTTCGATATTGATTTTTCAACCCGTTCCGAGGTACTCATTTCGGAGCGAGAGGCAGGAATCTCTCCCTATCTGGTGACATTCCCTTATGATGCCGATATTCGGGACGGGGATCGATTGGTTTACGACGGGGGAACGTATCAGGTGCTTAAACTCTGGACGGCGCAAAGCAGTCACTTTGTAAGGCGGGCGCGGGCGTCGATTATTCAGGGTGGGTAAAACATGATTAAACCGCGCGTCAGTCTCAAGGTAACGCACAATCGTTTACCCGAAATTGTCCGTCAAAGCCCCAGAGAGGCCGACCAGATTATCCATGCTATCGCGCTAGACGGTCAACGCGACGTGCAAGAGAACTTTAGCGCACGGTCGCCCAGTTCTCCGGGGGAGCCGCCCGGTGTCGATACGGGTGCATTGAAAAATAGCATTAACGTAGCCAAAAGCAAAAAGCCGCTTTCATGGCTGATTCGCACCGGGGTGGACTATGCGGTACACCTGGAATTCGGAACATCCAAAATGGCGGCGCGACCCTACTTTGGCCCTATGCTGATGCGCCTTGAGCAACGCATACCTGAATTCTTTGAAGGTTTCATGGAGTAAACGCGCGTGATAAACGCGATCAACAAAGCGATTTATCAAAAGTTGGCCGGCGCTTCGGCGGTGACTAGCCAACTCAGCGGGGGCAGTGCGATTTACTATCACCAAGCACCGACGGGCGCGGTGCTTCCGTACATCGTTTATATCTTTGCGGGCGGCGGTTCTGACAACTCCGACCCGCTGGATAGCGGCGATGTGATGTACTATGTCAAGGCGATTGCGAGAACGGCGCAGACCGCCGGGGCGATAGCCGACGCCATTCGCAGCACCTTGCATGAGCAATCGGTGACGATAGATAGCCCGTGGTCGGTTTACCGTTGTCAGCATAACGAAGTACTGACACTGGTTGAAGATGTAGAGCGAGAACAGTTCTATCACGCGGGCGGGTCTTATCGCATCCGGTTCTCGTTATGACAGAAACACATCATTGGATAACAAACGGGGCGCAAGCCTCGTTTTGTTTACAGGAGTAGGCATATGCCAAAGATCAGCGGAAAGAACCTCTATGTGGCTTTCGGTTCAACCGTGCTTTCGTCTACGCAGCGGTCTTTCGATGTTACTGAAGTTCTCGAACAGGCCGACAGCACGGCGGGTGCGGATGAGTACCGCAACTTCGTGAATACTGTGAAAAGCATTGAAGCCACGATGGAAATCGTCATGAGCGACGGGACGGCGGGATCGGCGCTACGTGCGGCAATCTACAACGGCGCTCAGGGAACACTGGTGTGGGGAGCCGAGGGCAACGCTACGGGAAGACCCCGCAAGGGTTTTTACGCGACGGTTGTCGATGCTTCTGAAAGCTACCCCTATGACGATGTGGTCGTGATGAAGACCAAGTTCACAATGGCGGGGACGGCGCTGGCGTATAACGGCGTTACCGACAAGTTCTAATGGGTAGGGGAGCAACCCTCCCCTTATCCATCTTATCTTACAAGGAGGCGTCCGATGGTTGAACGGGTCAAATTTGATTTTCGCAAAGTGACGGCGCGGCAGATGAGCGAGGTGTTTCGCGCTGCCAGGGAAAACGACATGACGGGGATGGCTGAAATCTTTGCGAAGATTGTTGTCGAATGTCCTCCCGAATGGGGAAACCCAAACGACCCTGGGACATACCTTGACCTGCCATATTACGGGGAAGATGGCTTCCTGGGGTTACTTCGGCACTTTACTAGCGAAAGCCAAAGTGCTGCAAAAAACTAGGCAAGGCCGTCTTTTTTCATCTCAAGTTCGACGAAAACCTCGGTGAATATGATTGGCGCTATACACGCCAGATGCTCGCCAAAATGAGGCCGGGTTGGACGATGGATTATATTGATGGCCTATCGCATCAGGAGCTAATCGACATTATGGCGGTTGAGGATGCAATCGCAAAGTCGAGGAAGAAAGACTAATGGCGAACATTTCCAACCTAACCGTGGTGGTCGGAGCCGACATCTCCGATTTCACCCGTCAAATGGATACCGTTCAATCGAGGATCAATTCGTTTGGCGGGAGTATCGGACAGTCGATTAGCGGACTAGGTTCACAGCTTACCAACGCGGGCACGGGAATGTCTACGTTGGGTACACAGCTTGAAAACTCCATTGCTCCGTTGCAAAACTTTATCCTGGAAGGGGTCAATGTTGCTGCCGCGTTTGAGGACGCGATGGTCGCGCTGGACACGTTTGGCGGGCTGGCGGGCGACGAACTGGAGACTGTTCGCCAAAAGGCGATGGACATGGGTGCTGCGACGAAATTCAGCAGCACCGACGCCGCCAATGCCATGCTGGAAATTGTCAAAAGCGGGTATAGCGTCACTGATGCTATGACCGCAGCCGAGGCGGCGCTGAATCTGGCCGCTATTGGCAATATGAACATGGAAGAATCGGCGGGTATTCTTACCAGTACACTATCCATGTTTGGACTTCCTGCATCTCAGGCAAACGCCGCACTAGATATTCTGGCGGGCGGCGCAAATGCGTCAAAAGCTGATGTACGTGGTTTGGGCGATGCGCTGAATAACGTCGGTACTGTCGCGGCGACAATGGGATTTTCCCTTCAGGAAACCGTCGCGGCACTGGCCGTGCTTTCACAAAATGGCATCATGGGCGCTGATGCAGGAACGCAACTGAAATCGGCGCTATTGAGCCTTACGACCAGTGATACTGCGGCGCAAGCACTAGACAAGCTAGGCGTTTCCCTGTATGACCTTGACGGGAAAATGCGTCCGCTCGATGCCATTATTGACGATCTAGCGCTGGCGATGAAAGACCTTACGCCAGAAGAACAAACCATCGTCATGAAAGACCTCGCCGGGGCATATGGCATCACTGCGCTAAGCGCACTCATCGCGGCGGGCGGTATCGATACGATGGTTTCCGAAATGGAAAAAGCCCCCGCCGCCGCCGATCTTGCACAACAGCAAATGGGTACATTCAATGGCAAGGTGGAAGGGCTTCAGGGTTCCGTTGAAAACCTGATGATTAACGGTCTGACACCGTTGAAAGACGAAGTGTTAGCGCCGTTGGTTGACGTTGCTACTAAAGTGGTCAATAGCTTTTCTGACTGGATTGCAATCAACCCCGGTCTTGCAACCGGAATTGGTCTGCTTGTTTTGGGAATGGGCGCGTTTGGGTCAGCGTTGGTGATCCTAGGGCCACTCGTGACCGGGTTTGGATTGCTGATTAAGGGGCTGGGGTTCGCTTTCACGCTGGCGACTAGTCCGATAAGCTGGATTGTTCTGGGCATTGGCGCAATTATCGCACTGCTGAGCAACCCCGATATTCAAAACGGTCTAAAAGCGTGGGAAGGGGTGTTCCAGAATTTTGGTATTGTAGCGGCGGCGGTATTTGACGATATAGCCGTCGGCGTCAGAACGTTCGTTCGTGACCTTGAAGAACAGTGGATCGGGTTGCAAGCCAAGATCGCCGAGGCACAGATCACAGTGGGGTTCAACGTTGAGGGAAACACTGATTTTCTGGAAGGACTGGCTTCTCAGCAGGCCGGAATTGACATCGCGCAAAATCTAGAAACATCGGTTAACCAATACCTTGCCGGTCAAGATGTGAACCTGGATATTGGCGGGTTGAACTGGGCCATTACGGGGGAACCCGATCCGACTACGGGGGCCACTGCTCCCGCCGATCTTGCCAAGAATATCCTAGATAGCATTGCCGATCCGATGGCAGTCGAAGCGGCGATGAATCAGGCTATTCAGTCAGGTGATGTAGCAGCGATTAACGCACTACTGCCTGTTTCGCTGGAACTGGCAGAAGACCCATCCTTACAGATGCAAGAGCTTCTCAGCGCGGCGCTGGACGCGGGCGGTGAAAACTCTCCGGTATTCCAGACACTACTGGATACCGCGACCGAACTGGACATCGATGTAACCGCGATCCAACAGCAAACTCAGGACGCACTGGACGCATCGGCGGCGGGCAAAAAGTATAAGATCACAATCGATCTTGATGTAGACGTGTTGGCAAATGTCAACCAGACCGCTATTGGCGGCGCGGCGCAACAGGCGGCTAACGCAATGGGGCCAAACTTGCCGCCCGCGCGTCCTGGCAATTCACCGTTGAACATGCCCCAGCTTGCATCGGGCGGATACATCGCAGAAACTGGTCTGGCACTGGTACACGCGGGGGAACAGATTCTCAATCCGGCGCAAACGGCGGCAATGGCAAGCGGTGGGCTGGGCGGGAATACCTATATCATTAATGCCTACGGAGATAACCCCTATGCCGTGGCAGAAATGGTCAACCGCGCCAATAGGGATAGGGATCGCTAAATGCCCAACGCGACGTATCAGGTGCATGTAGACTGGGAACGGAACGCAAATTATACGGGGACGTATGACAACATCTCGCCATACGTCCGTAACATTCGGGCATTCACGGGATTCCGAGAACCATTCACCAGCGTTGCGGGTGAACAAACCCTCACCATCGAATTAGATAACTCCGACCGTCGGTTTTCCCCCGAATACAGTAGTAGCCCCCTCTACGGCTATCGCTTTTCTGGGCGTCCTATCCGCGTGCAAGCGATCAATTCAGGCACAACGGTTTTGTGGACTGGTGTCACCTCAACTATCACACCACAAACGGGGCGCAATGGTGAGAAACGGGCCATTTTGCAGGCTACCGGAATGAAAAGGTATCTCGACAAAGCGGAAGTAAAAATCCCGATTCAGATCGGTAAGCGCACCGATGAAATCATTCAAGCCGTTGTCGAATCGGTTCCTTATGCCGAACCCCTCGTGTCCGGGCCGTGGTCAGTGGGCGTCGTGGGATATTCTGAAATCGGTAATTCAACCTATATCGGAACCGGCGTTCTTAGCACCTCACTTGATACGGGGGTGCTAATCCCGTCCTATGCGGGTGACAAATGGAAAGATGGCGTTACCGCATATGAAGCCATTCGGCAAGTGGTTGAAAGTGAACGTGGAAAATGGTTTTTCAACCGCAGTGGGGTAGGTGTGTTTTGGAACAGAACACGCCTGCTGCAAGACTATACAACAGACGCTACTTATACTGATAGCCAATTTATCCAGACCGATTACGTCTATGGTGACGGAGTAAAGAACGCTGTCATTTGTAAATTTTATCCCCGTGAGGTCGAGACTGGCGAAAGTATTGTCTGGCAACTAGAAAAACCCCTGACAGTTAACGCCGGAACCGAAAAGAAGCTACGTGCGCGGTTCGGAGACCAGAACTCCGATGAACGTTTATCGGTTATTAATCCCGTTCGCCCGCGAGAAAATACGGTTGATTTTGTGGCGACCGGAACCGGATATTTGATTTCATGGAAAGCGGATGCGGTCGGAGCCGAGATGGTTTTTGTTGCTCCGGCTGGTGACTTCACAATCAACACGCTCGTAATTCGCGGCCAGAGACTAACTAGCTACAGTCCTGCCGAAGTGAGTGCAGTCAACGGGGAAAGCGTGTTCTATGAAGGAAGACAAGAAATTGCATTCAATCTCCAGTTGATTGATGACGCACTGCAAGCGCAGACCATCGCAGATTACGAGATTTCGCGGCGGTCAAGTGCGTCTGGATATATGCGGTCTGTAACATTACTCAATAGGGACGCGACTACACTAGCTGCTGTAATTAACAGAACCGTCGGAGACAGAATTCGCGTTATCGAAACACAGACCAATCATGACAGGGGTTATTTTATAATCGGAGAAGAACTCGAAATCGACAATGCCGGAAAAACGCATCAGGTTACTTGGTTTTTAGAGCCTGCCAATAACAATGCTTATTGGTTGATTGGCGTTTCGGGATACTCGGAAATCGGACAAACGGCAATTGTAGCGCCATAAGGGAAAGCAAATGACAGCGATCTGGACATCCCCCCGCACATGGGCTGTCGGCGATCTTACCACCGAAGCCATGATGAATTCACACATACGCGATAATCTGGACTGGCTCAAAACCCCCACTGCGGCGTCGGCTACATGGGCGTCAAACTTCACGACCACCAGTGCATCAGCAGTGGACATTACGTCTGCTACTGTGACACTGACCACGAACGGAGGTGGAGTAGACGTTCATATCCTATTTGACACGTCCAGTAGTGTAGGAGCAGTGACAGCAAGCTTTTATGTAGTGCTAGATGGAGTAACATTCCAGCGTTTTGCCACACGCACCTACGATAATGGGGGGTACTATTATCCCATCTCGGCAGTTATTCACATCCCAGCGGTCAGTATATCGGCGGCATCGCATACCATTAAACTGCAATGCTTGACCAGCGGTGGAACACTGACTGTCTATGGTTCTTCAGGTGGCACTACGCCCCGACTTTATGTAGTCGAAAGAGGTGGATAATGCGACTGATCGATGTCCCGAACGTCTCTGCAATCAATGCCGAAGCATTGCACGCAGCTTTGAAGGCGCAATCTGCCAAGTTCACTGGCATTGCCTTCGACGGCCAATTGAGATTGGTCATCCAGGATGACACCGATGCACCAACGATACTGGCATTGGTCACATCGGCTCAGGCGCACAATCCAGCAACGCTGACGCCAGAACAACAAGTTCTGATATCTGGCAAAACCGACAGCGAACAGTTGTTAGGACGAATCAGCCAAGCCCTGGCAGATATTGCTACCAAGCGAACGGCCTTCAATACGACGCCAAACCTCACGACTGCCGGAGCATTGCTGCTAGAGTTGGCTCAGGATGTTGAAGGACTTCTCAAATTTGCCCGGTACACCATCACCCGTAATCCGTAGGGGAGCGCACATGTCCGCAGAATCACAGGTCATCACACAGCTAAACGATACGCTCAAGATACTCAATGATATTGGTTTCTTGGGGATCGTGCTTATCACCGGGTTGGTCATAGCCGTTGGCGGGGTTCTGTGGATTTATCTCTATCGCAACCGGGGCAAGGGTGCGGAAGCGATTCAACAGTCCCTTGCTGGCGTCACGACCGTTCTGGCAACCGAGGTTAAGGACGCTGTACGCGGGCAGTCAGAAATCGCGGAGAATGTCGCCAAAATAACGGCGGGGGCGCTCGAACTGCTCAGCGTGATGCGACCTGAATCGCTTGACACCAATGTCATGGTTCACAGGATTGATGACAACCTGTCCCGAAAGGATGGCAATGTGACCGATCTTTTGAAGGGCATTGAGAAAGCGACTGCCGAGAACGGGGCACATCTGGCATCCGTTGCCGGAGAATTGAAATCACTCAAGACGGCAATTGACACGTTCATCGACAAAAACAGCTTGTCGGCTTCCGAGGTTGCCGAACTGCGCTCGATTATCGAAGGTGCGGGGGCGGTCATTGCGGACATCAAGGCGGCGCAAGAAGACCTGCGCCGCGCTACCGTACACACCGCCCGCCTTGCCACCGGAGAACACGCCGTGCTTACCGTCGAACCGGAGGAACCCGCCGCATGAAAAACGGAAACGGAGTGCATGATCTGACGTTCGTCATGTGGAAATCGACGCGACAACTGGCAGAACGATTCGGCCAGCACCGGACGGCGCGGTCACAGACCCCGCTCATTCACGAAGAAACATGCGAGTTCATCGGCGAAGCGACGGCACTGGACATTGACCGCGAAAAGCTGGCGAATGAAGCGGTTGACGTGATGGTCGTGGTCATGGGGATGTTGCAACTGCACAGCGTAGGCTACGATGAGTTTGAGGCGGCGATCCTGCGTACCGTCGATAAGAACGATAGCAAGATCGCCGATACGCATTGGCTAGACACCGTGACGGGGAAGATCACACGGCGGGAGGCGGCGGCGGGGTAGGGCGACCGCGCAACTTGCGTTTTTGCTGAAACTTGTCCAGTGTTTCCTTGCTGAAAAACAACAACTTGCCACCGACGTTCCGGTCGGGCACGAGGTCGCCCGCCGTATAGATGTGATAGCGCAGACCTCGCACCGTCAAGCCGAGGTAGGCAGCGGCCTCAGCGGTGGTGAGTAGGGATAGGTCGGTGGGTGTCATTTGCGACGTTCCCCTCTCCGCGTGGGTTTTCGGCATCAAACACATCGTTATCATCTCTCTCCTGTAGGTTGGATTGATTAGTAGCGTAGGTAGGATTGCACCACTGCACGATGCACCTTGTACCGGGTGCTGAATTTCTTCGCAATCAGCCCGGCCTGCGACTTCGACAGATGCGACCGCAGAATACGAACTTGTTTGCCGTACACCATTGCGACCTCATAGAAATCACTGCAATCGCGCCCGATGGAAATGTATGCACGCTCGCCAGTCATCTTGCTCTCTCCTGTTGATCTGCCTCATCAGTGCCGGGGGATCACTCCCGGTCAGACGCCCCGTAGGGCGTTTCGGCTTAGAACGTGAAATCGTAGAATTCACGCCGATCCCCCAGCATGACCACGGGGCGATAGTCCCCGCCAGATTGAAGCCACTGGCGGCGCTTGGCATTGTATCGCGCCTTGATGATGTGCCCGTTGGGATTGATCGCATACTCGTAAATCTGTGCTTCGCTCATCCCGTTCTTGTCCACCCGCGTAACCTCATCGCGCTGCAAGGTAAGGGTCTTGCCCGACTTGCTGATGCCGATGATCGTGTATGCGTGGCGATCAGAGTACAGCAGCAGAGTCGCTCCCATGCCGAGGCGGGGTTCCGAGCTTTTGTAGTTCATTGCAGTCAATTCGTTGGTGGTAGTCATTTCGCCCTCTCCTCACTCACTTGAATATGATTATAGTGTAATCCAGATTACAGTATTTGTCAACCGGGAAACCAACCAATCCCTAAAGTTTAGGGGGTAGAATGCGCTATTCGGCCTACGCGCCTTACTGCAACGTAGACGGGATGCCGCCCGACGTGCTGACCGCGTACTTCGACCATCTACGCACCCTGCGCTACCCGCCGCGCTACGTGACCGTCTTCACGGCGGCCACATACAACGATGCTCCGGCGCTGCTGAGGCGGCACAAGCGGGAATTGCCACAGACCACGATTGTGTGGCGCGGCTACGATGGACGCGACCCGTGGGGCGCATTCCCGGCGGGGGAGCCGGACGCCTGGAACGACGGCAACATGTGGGAGATGTTCGCCCGCCGCAACATCGCGCCCGACCTTGCCGCCGAAATCTGGTTCAATTGGCGCGTCAAACCGCACCTGGAACTCATCCGAGAACTCGACCTCATCGTGATGCTATCGAACGAGGCTGCCCCTATTCCAAGCGCGGCGTATGAAGCCGCTGCCATCCGTAGGGCAGGGCGCGAAAACGTTCGTGTGGCGGCCTTCTGTTGGGCGACAGGGACGCCTGCCAACTGGACGGACTATACCCACCAAGACATCCTGGATATGGTAGACGCGGCGGCGCAATACAACGCGCTGGTGCGCCCCCACGAATACTTGCACCCCCGCGAGGAACTCCGCGCCGGATTGCTAGGTCGCTACTTGCGCCTGATCGACCAATTCAAGGCGCGGGGGCATAAGCTGCCCGACGTGCTGATTGGCGAGTACGGTGCTACCGTCGCGGAACTCATCACGCTGCCCGGTGGGGCGAAAAGCATCGCTCTGGACGCGCACAAGGGCTGGCGGAAGATCGACGGGCTGCACGATTACGCCTATGCCATGCTTCTCGCGGCGGCGTTCCAGGCGTGGTATCAGAAATACGCCGTCAGCTTCAACGTGTTCTCATGGTGGAACTGGGGCGAAGACGGCAGCTTTGGCATCTGGAATGCGGCGCGGTTTCTACAGACGGTCAAGGAATTGGTAGACACGAACGAACTTACAATTGAGGTGGATATGCCTGAAATCAAATACCCGAATCGCCCGGTGCAACTGCTCGATCAACCCGGCACAAGGGCGGTGGTCACATTCGGAACCAACGCGGCAAAGCGCAACCTGCGCTTCCTGCCGAACACCACGCCGGACGCGGTTGACGTGGGCGACGTTGCCCCCGGCGATACCGTCACGGTCTGGGATTACGTGTGGAAGTCAAACGACGGCAAGGGCTGGCGTTGGCTGGAATACGAGAACGGCGTCAAGGGCTACGTGTGGGCAGACGGCGCGGTTTTTACGCCCGTTGTCGTCCCGCCCGTCGAACCACCGCCGCCTCCACCGGAAAATCCGGGCGATCCTCCCCCGGTTATGCCGCCTGCTGAGCCGCCCCCGGCGGAAGAAATCCGGGACTGGCAAATTGTAATCCCCTATCGCGGGACGCAAACTGAAGTAATCATGCTTCAGACAGGAGTCAACATCATTCTATCTCTTTCATACTGGTGCGGTAAGGCGTTTGCGTCACTGAGCCTACCGTCGGCCAGCGTGCAAGAAATCAAGTAGGGAGGTGCATATGGTCGAATCAATTGTTGTTCTGGCAGGAGCGATCTATAAGTTCATAGAAGTGGTCAAACCGATGGTTCGTTCATTGGTGGTTGACCGCTTGCATGGCAGCGAGGACACCTATTCTGCCGTGGTACAGGCAGTTTCGATGCTTGTCGGCGCGATCATGGCTGCGACGAATGGCGTCAACATCCTGTCAGTGGTGCTGCCCACCGCCCCGGAATGGGCGGGTTTTCTGGCGACGGGGTTTGTCATCGCACTGGGCAGTGATTTCGTCAACGCGGTGATCGATCTGTTCTACGGGTGGCAGCGGCCTAAGCCCGTCTAGGCGCTGGCGTTTTGCGGGGCGTAGAACCTACGCCCCGTGTCACCTTTGCCAATACCTGAGCGTATCCGGCGTGATTTCCAGTTTCAGCCATACGTAGTTCGACGGCCTGCCATTCACAATGGTCATAAGCGCCGCCGCTTTCCCCTCATCCGTAATCCCTTCGACAACTTCCCCCAAAAGCGCGGTATAGCGCACCTTCAACAAGGCCAGCAATTCATCATACAGTGACCAATCAATATGTTCGTAGCGGGACAGTTCGGTTTCCAGTCGCCGACTTTCTGACCAAAGAAGTCTGGTTGTTGTAAGCGGTTCACTGGTTGCGTCTATCAACTGATAGACGTTCCCCAGCTCCACTTGCAGCGCGGTGAACTTCTCCCGGATGTCAAGGCTCATCATGTACCCCCTCGTTATTCCCAAATAGATCGTCAAGTCGTTCGTTGGATGCTTGACGCAATTCGTCAAGCCAATCCCCATGTCTTAGCGACGATTCGCCGTCCTCAAAATAGCGGTCAATCTCCCGCCACACGTCCAGCTTTCCGATACGTTCCACCATCGCGCCCTTGAACGCGACCACCACGCCCGACGGCGTGAGATACCACGGGGCAGGGCGGACACGAACGCGGCGCGGGCATAGCGGTAGGCGTTCCCCGGAGAACTGCGCTAGGTAGCGTTGCAGTGCGTTGCGGTCGGTTGGCTTGGTCATGGCACTTGTCCCTTCAGACTATCGCTAAATGCTACCCGCGCGGCTTCGATCAGTTCAATGCGGTTTTCAGCCGCGTCCATCATAGCCTGCGTCATCAGCGTCATGCCCGGAAGGTTGCGCCGCCGCGCGATCTTTGCGCCGGGCTTGAACGTCACGCAGGCTTTCAGTTTATCACCATTGTAAAGCACGGGGTCATCGGGGGTGAAAAAATGATATGTCACGCGGGGTCGCTCCCACTCACAAACCAAAACCAACACATCGCAGTTCAACCCCGACGAAATTTCCCACGCCGCAAAGTCGAAACGAAACCGATTATCACCGCGTTGCCGCTTCAACTCCGACCGCTTGATCTTGATACGCACACAACCCCACGCCAGATAGCGATACGAAATAGCCGTCTCTGAGGGGCGGATCAAGGGAATTCCAGAGTCAGTGCAAAGTTCAGTGAACAAGGCTTCAACATATCGTTGTGACATACATTTACATCCGTACTATGTAAGGTGTCAAATAACACATGGTAAGTGCGCTTATCAGGC
>ERZ761597.89-NODE-89-length-21607-cov-248.094098_pt1 | contig 21607 bp, 30 predicted proteins | sample MGYA00433093_ERZ761597 | MGnify/ENA primary metagenome ERZ761597 (study PRJEB28899, sample SAMN03785557) | bioreactor sludge metagenome | biome: EBPR Sludge; feature: EBPR Bioreactor; material: 0.22µm filtered reactor supernatant | place: Saint Lucia: Queensland... | reverse complement strand
TGGGGGCGCACGAGTGCGAGGCTCACGCCGACGCGCTGGAGGAGAACGCGAGGCTTACGCGCGAGTGCGAATTCCACGCGAAGCAATGCGCCAGGGTGGATGAACTGCGGCATCGCGCCGAAGCCGAACTCGCCAAGCTGCTAAAGTCGGTGCAAGAATTCTGGGAGGAGAAACCATGACAGGAATTTGTTGGTTCGATGGTCAAATGCGAGTAGACGAAATAAACGACACGCCGAGGACGGATGCTTTCTTAGAAAACGCCCTTAGTGCGATACATGAAACCGAAACTCTAGAGAATTTCACCCGCCAACTAGAACGCGAACTCGCCAAGCTGCGCCAGATGGTCGCACAACAGGCCGAGGACGATGGGCTGTGGTTCCGCGCTGCGACTGCACCGGAAGCCTACTTGCAGCAGGAATTGAGGAGGCTGCACGCAGCGGTGGAGGGAGCGAAATGAGCGGCCACATTTGGGTGCCGAATACCTGCGATGGGACGCCGCGATTCCGGCGCTTCTCCATGCCCGAGCCCGTGATGCCGGTGCGGTGCTGCGAGTGCGGGGAGGGTGGGTGGATTACGCGGGACGCTTGGGACTCAATGCTCGAGGCCGATGAGGCGAAGGAAACGAAATGAGCGAGATGCCGAGCGAACAGGGCGACAAGATTGACCTAATAGGAACGATGAGGAACGAACTCGCCGCCCTGCGCGAGCAGCTTTCCGAGCGTGACGCGGAGGTAGCGAAACTGGCGAGGACTGTTGGCTTGTTGGGCGTCGAGCGATCCGAGCGTGACGCGGAGATAGTTGCGCTCAAGGGGCGACTGCACGAAATCGCGGAAGAATGGGCCGGGGCCGAGTGCGGGGAGCCGGTCACGGCCCAGGAGGGTTACGCCATCGGGCTTTGCAAGCGCATGTATCGACTCGCCGCCTATCCAAAGGAGTGAGCATGGACGCATTCGAGAAGTGGTGGCACGGAATCCCGGAGGAAGATCGCGGCGAGTATTCGGACATGCGCCTAGCCTTCGAGGAAGGGCTGCGGAGGGCGGCGGGTATTGCGCGGATCGCAGAGAACACAAGCCCCGTGAAAGCAAAGCAGGACATGGCAGCGCGTATCAAGGCCGCCATCCTCAAGGAGGCCGACAAGTGAGCGAGACGCCGATTGTTACATTTTCTAGCTTGGACAACCCGAACACATGGGGAGTAGAAGGCGAAAGTAAGCGCCTTGTGTTCGCATCCCCATCAGAAGCCAAGCGCGCCGAAGAACTGTTTACAGCTATGCAGCGTGCCCTCACCGCCGAGCGCGAGAGGGCGGACAAGGCTAAGGCCGATGGCATCAAGGAAGGGATGCGGAGGGCGGCGGCAATGGCGGGAACGATGGCAGAGCGCCCGTTCGATAGCGAACCGGAGTTCTCGGCGGTCCTGGCGGTAGAGGCCGCCATCCTCAAGGAGGCCGGAGAATGAAAGAGCGCCCCATCATCTTCTCCGCGCCGATGGTCCGCGCGATCCTCGACGGGAGAAAGACGCAGACGCGGCGCGTGGTGAAGCTCACCGACTCGGGCCGCGTGAAGGAGCCCGGCTCGCCTCGCAACTGGCACCTTGACGACCCCGAGGCCGTGATGGCGTGCCCCTACGGCGTCCCCGGCGACCGGCTATGGGTGCGGGAGACGTGGTGCCCGGGAAGTGCCACGCCGCTCGGGATTGGGCTGTTACCGTGCATAGGTCCGGCGCATCTTGGTGACAAGATCGCATACCGAGCCACAGACGACTACGGCGGGGACGATCCCCCGTGGCGCCCCTCGATCCACATGCCCCGATGGGCCTCTCGCATCACGCTGGAGATCGTGAGCGTGCGCGTGGAGAGGGTGCAGGACATCAGTGAGGAGGATGCGCTGGCAGAGGGTGCGCTCGAATTCGACAGCCCCACAACCTTCGTCGACCACGGCATGCAGTCGGTCTATTTCCCGGGCATGGGCTACGCGCGGGCTGCATTCATTGACCTATGGGAATCCATCAACGCCAAGCGCGCGCCGTGGGAGTCGAATCCGTGGGTGTGGGCGATCGAGTTCAGGAGGATCGACGCATGAGCGATACGCCGAGGATTGATGCTGCCGCAAAAGCTGGTAGCGATCTTGGGCAGGCTAACGAGGCATGGAGTGGGATATGGCCGCTTGCCCGCCAGCTGGAGCGCGAGAACGCCGCCCTGCGCGAGCAGGTTGCCGAGCGTGACGCGGAGATCGCGGCACTCAAGAGGACGCCATGAGCGCCGACAAGATCACGCCGGAATGGTGTCGTCGGACGATAGCCGATGACCCCGATGATCCAGATGGATGCGCCCATTGCGGCGCGATAGCTGGCTGCTGTTCCGATTACCCAAACTGCCCCGGTGGGGCGCAACCAAGGAGTGAAGCCATGACGACGACCGTGAAAATCCTGATCGAAGGCAACAAGGCGTGTGAAGTGAAAGTCGAGAGCGACGGGGCCGAGCCGATGCTCGTGTGCAGCGGCTGCGCGATGGAGCGCCACGCCCTCGCCGTGCTGGTCGACAAGGAGACGAGCGAGCGGGCCGAGCGCGAACGCGAGTTCGACGCGGCGGGAGGTGCGGCATGAGCTACGTCTACATCCAGACCGAGAAGTGCGGCGTCGCTGGGGCGGAGAACGACGTCTTCACGGTGGGCTTCTACGACCCCAGCGGTCGGTGGCGCCCGGAAAGCGACTGCGGCACGAGGGAAGAGGCGACGAATCGCGTCGCCTTCCTGAACGGCCGCGGCGAGGTCCTCCAGATGCTCGACGAGGCCCTCAACAGCGGCGACGGAGCCTACCGCCCATGAAGCCGCGCACCGCCAAGCACCTGCTGCTGCTGTGCATCCTGCTCGCGGTGATCGGTCAGTGGATCGGGCTGAGGTTGGGGCAATGAGCGAAACGACCAACATCGCGTGGGCCGACTCCACGTTCAATCCGTGGCTCGGCTGCACGAAGGTCGGCCCCGGCTGCGATGGCTGCTACGCCGAGGCGCTCATGGACCGGCGCATGGGGCGCGTGAAGTGGGGCGCTGGAGAGAAGCGGCAGCGCACCAGCGAGGCGTACTGGCGCCAGCCGCTCGCGTGGGATCGCAAGGCGCGCGAGAGCGGCCAGCCGTGGCGGGTGTTCTGCGCGAGCCTCGCGGACGTGTTCGACAACGAGGTGCCGCGAGCGTGGAGAGCGGAGCTGTTCGACATCATCCTCAAGACGCCGCACTTGACCTGGATGCTGTTGACGAAGCGCATCGGAAATGCGCCAAAGGACTTCATCGGACTCTACCGCGGGACAAGGGGCTGGCCCTCGAACGTATGGCTGGGCGCCACCGTGGTCAACCAGGAGGAGGCCGACCGGGACGTTCCGCGGCTGCTCCAAGTGCCGGCGGCCGTCCGCTTCTTGAGCATCGAGCCGATGCTGGGGCCGATTGACCTGCGCCTGCGACGGACCCCCGCCCCCTTCTGCCGAGACTGTGGCGACCATGACGGCGTGATCTGCCCGCACGACGGGAAGCGATGCTGCGCGCCGTCTTGGGTCATCGTCGGCGGCGAGAGCGACCAGCCCGGCCACCGTGCGAGGCCGTTCAACATCGAATGGGCGCGCGACATCGTGCGCCAGTGCACGGCCACGCAGGTGCCGGCGTTCGTGAAGCAGCTCGGGAGCCGTCCGAATTGGTGCGCCATGCGCGCGAACAGCGACGACCAAGCGGGCGAACACTACTGCGACGCCTACGAGGCGCACGAGTGTGGCGCGCCCTGCGAAGGGCGGTGCGTGATGCTGGTCGACCGCGCCGGCGCCGACCCCTCCGAGTGGCCCGAGGATCTGCGCGTGAGGGAGACGCCGCGATGACCCTACCCTTCCACCTCCGCCACCTCGTGTCCCCGCGCGCGGATCTCCGTGGCGAGGGACATCACCAGGAAATCGCGGCGGGCCTCCGCCTCCTCCACCGTCTCCACGGTCGCCGAGCGGCTGGCGCCCGGCGCTTGCGGGTCACTCGTACTCGTGCAGCGTGCCGTCGGGCTTGCGCTCTACGGGCTTGAAGCCGAAGCGGCGGACGTAGACCGGGGCCACGAGGGCGCGATTCTCCGGGTGCACGAGCCACGACTGGCCCCAGGGCGAGAGCCCGAGCGCCACGATGGCATCCTCGAGCGCGCGCAGGTCGGCCTTCGGCGGGCTCACGAGCTGGCCGGCGTAGCTCTGGATGCCGGGGCCGATGTAGGCCCAGATCGAGAACGCGCCGGCGCGCTGGGCGGCCTCCCACATGCCCCGGCACGCATCGTAGGCGGGCGCGAAGTTCGGCTCCCCGGCCAGGTTGCGGCCGAAGGGCGCGTCGGGATCGGTCGCGGGCGTGGTGGGGCCGGGCGCGGAGAGCTCGGCGAGGAGGTCGGTTGCGAGCTGGCGGATGCGGTCGGGGTTCATGGCATGGCTCCTACTTGGGGTTGGTGGCGGCGCCCTTCGTCATGCTGGCGCCGTAGACGTACATCACGATTCCGCCCGCGATCGTGCCCATCACGAACCCGATCACGGTGCCGCGCATCTGCGGGTCCATCTCCAGCAGCCACGAGGCACGGAACACGGCGGCGGCGACCACGGCCCAGATGGTCGGGAGGAACGCGAGCAGGCCCACGAATGGCAGCGAGAACACGAGCTTTCGCCAGTCGCCGGACTGGCTCTCGGCGGCCTTCCGGGCGCCCTCCAGCCCGCCCCCGCCGGCTTCCACCAGCGTCGGGAGGATCGAGGTCACCGCCTCGCGCGCCTGCGCCAGCGCCCCGGGATCGGCCTCCATGCGCTCGATGGCCGCTTGTAGGTTGGGCTCGCCGAGCGTCTTGGTCACGGCGTCGGCGACCATCGTGGCGGCGGCGACGTTGCGCTTCTGCACTTCGGACCCGCTGCCGAAGGCGGCGCCGAGCGCGGGGATCAGGTCCACCAGGCGCGGCAGGAAGGCCTGCGCGGCGGCGATGGCAATTGGGGCGAGGGGTAGCGGCATGGCGGTCTCCTGCGTGGATTTGCGGGGCTCCTGCGGGGTGTAGCGGTAGGGCTCCGGCCCCTCGTAGTGCTCGGTCGCGAGGGAATCCGGGTCGAAGTCGGGCTCGGGCGCCTGCGTGGAGAGGGTGCCGCCGCGCTCGAGGTAGACGGCGCGGGCCTCCTCCATCGTGAGGGTCGGCTGTCCGTAGGGGCTCCCGGGCAGGCTCGCCCACTCCCGCGCGCACTTGCCGATCGCCTCCTCGAAGCGCCCGGCCAGCACGTCCGCGAGCGCCTTGCGGCCGTGGATGAGCGCGACCATCGCCTCGTCTTGGCAGGCCGGCGAGAAGTCGGGGAACTCGTAGCGCGCCATGAGCGCATCCCACGTGCCGGCGAGGAACTGGCCCCGGCCCGCGGCGGTCGAGGTCCAGCGCCCGGCGGTCACCTTCCGGCGCGGGTGCTCCCACGGCGGGGCGGCGAACGTGGTGCCGCCGTAGAGCGTGCGGTATCGCTCGGGCGAGAGCGCGTGCGGGCCGTGCTCGCCCCGGTCGATCACCGCGAGGAACGCCTGCACGTTCGGGTGCGCGAGCGCCTCGCGCAGGTCGTCGCGGGTCACGTTACGGCAGCGCCCACCACATCACCGATGATCCGGCGAATAGCCCCACCGCAAGGCCGACGACGAACGCCATCGCCGTTTCCGCGTTCGCCTCCAGCCACAGCAGCGCTTCCGCCGCAAGCCCCTTGATGTGATCGCTGGTCTTTACCCCGCCAATGGCGCGGTTCAATGCTTCAGTCCGATAGCCTGAGGTGATGATGACCGGATGGCCTAGAAGCTCTCTCACTTCATCGAGGGATTCCGCAAGCCTTTCAAGCCGGATGTGGATTCCGGGGCCGGGACGATTGTCTATTCCGTTACGCGCCGCATACTCAGAGACTGGAAACTCCTCCAACTCGAAATACTTTGAGAGATTCACTTGTCGACCTTCGTATTAAGCTTCTCTGAGATATCCCGCAACAGTTGCTTGATCTCGTAAATGTCCCTGCGGTAATCCTCTTTCTGCACATAGCTAAGTGGCAATGTCTCCCTTAGCTTCGACAGGTCGGCCGCTAGCTCCTTGTTCGCTTGCCACAGCACACGAATGAACCATCCCAAAACGCCAGAAACGCCGGAAAGTGCCCACGGGAGAAAGGGATCGAGGTTCATGATCTAGCCTCTAACTGCCATTGCTTTGATGATATGAGTCTTAGGTTCTTCCCACGCCCCCTCGTAAGCTCGCCGCAAATGATCCATGAGAGTCAAGGGCTGATAAGGCGCCTTCCTTACCGGAAACTTTCCAGGAGCCCCGTAACGCATCATTTGCATCAATGCGTTTTTCTGTTCCTCCTCCTCACGCGCTCGCAGAAGCTCGCGCTCATCCATGAGTCTGTATCTGTCCATGTCTTTTAGAGGATCGTGTAAATGAAGGTGCAGGAGAAAGTTACTTCGCTTCCGGGGTCTGCCGGGGCTACAAAAAAGATCGCTGCGCGGTCGTTGGTCGAATCGCCATAGATCAGCAAGTCGGCAAGCCCATAATAAGAGCCGCCACCTTGTAGCTGCGCTGCGTTCGTGAAGTTAGATGCGATGGGAAGCGAAACCCCTAAAGTGCATCCACCCGCAGCGGCGGGGCGTATCGTCCCAAGGACTCCAACAATCACCACATTCCCAACCCGAACACAGGTAGATTCCGCGTAAGCCGTTGAGCTTGTGATGTTCGTCGTGTTTGTGAAAGTCGGCGTGTAAGTCTTGGACAGGATGAATTGATTAGTCGTCCCGGTATCCGGCCCGCTGTTATTGTGTAGGCTCTTTCCGTACAGCCTTCCATCACCCGTTAGGCGCAACTTTTCAGCAATTGTCGTTCCGGCAGGGTCGGTAACAAGAAACGCAAGGTCTGTTCCTGTTGCGCTCCCGCTCCATGCGCCGTTCGCATAAGCATCAATTCTGGCCTTTGCAAAGGTATATGCAGACCCGTCATGCCCACGCCAAGCGAAGGCCCCGATGAGGTTGGTGTCAGCAAGAGCGGTAGGAGCCCCCGCCGTCCCGTTTGCTCTCCGAAGCGAGAAGTTCGCGTTTTGGGCGAATGATTCAAATAACGCATATTCGCCAGCCGCTTGCCGAAGATGCGCCATCGTTCCAGATTCAGCAGCCGATACCCCAACGGCAAGCGTGGTGAATGCGCCAGTGCTAGACGACGATCCCCCAATGGGAGTTCCGTCAATCGTGCCGCCGTTGATGTCGGCTGTAGTAACCGTCCCGAGGTTCGCAATCGTCCCGCTGAAACTCTGGCCGTTGCTCGTAACCGTCCCGCCGAGCGTGAAGGCGGGCAGAGTCCACGCCGCAGCAGCAGTCCAAGTTCCTCCAGCAGCTATCGGCCCGTTGATCGTTCCCGAGGCTTGCGTGGTGCCGTCGATGGTTCCTGCATTGATGTCCGTGGTCGTGAGGACGGAAGATGCAAGTGTCACAACTCCGGTCGCATCGGCAATGGAGCCAGCCGCAGTACCGTCCTTCGCCTTGAGGTTCGTAACCTCGATGTTCGTCGCGTCAACCGTCGTCGCGTTGACGGTCGTGATGTTGCCGGTCGTCGCCGCTGCGGTCGTGAACGTCCCGGCAGCAGGAACCGCCCCGCCGATGATCGTCCCGTCTATCGTCCCCCCGTTTAGGTCAACGGTCGTGACGGTCCCGAGGTTGGCGATGGTCCCCGAGAAGGACTGACCATTACTCGTAACCGTTCCACCCAACGTATACGCGGGGAGCGTAAGCGTTGAGTAAGCCGTCCACGTTCCCCCGACGCCAATAGCCCCATTGATAACGCCGGAGGTGAAGTAGGCAAAGCCCCCGGCGTGAGGTTGGTAAACGTGCGTCATTGGATGCGGTTCGCGTAGCCGGTGAGGTTGATCGCGCTCGCGGTCCCGCTGAATGCCTTGACCGCAAGGCCCCCGTTGAGCACCTGCCCGGTGATGATCGGGATCGGCGGCGAGTAGGCCGGGATCACCACGGACTTGACCGCGTGATCGCCGGGGTCCGTCACGCCGCCCCACTCGATCGTGAGCGTCGCCGCGGCGCTGGTCACGTTGGAGGCCCACAGGTACAGCTCATCGAACCCGGTCGACCCTGAGACGGCCGTGTGCACGGCGGTGCCTGGCGTCGACGTAGCGGCGACCGGGATGGGCTTGCCGGAGGTCGAGCCGGACAGGAGGATGCGCGAATAGGTGGCCATGCTAGCTCCCGAAGATTTGCGCCGCGAGCGGGTCGCTCGTTGCGGTTGCGCCGCCCCCGCCAGTCACCGCGGCGGCGACTGCAGCGGAAAAGTCGGAGATTGTCGAGGCGGTCTGCGTGCCCGTGTGGTTCGCGCGGTCGCGGTCCGCCGCGTGGTAGTGCAGCGCCGAATCCCCGCCGTCCGTGAGGTCGTCCTTCTGTGTCGCGGTCAGGTGCGAGTATGCGGAGCTGTTGAGGTTCGCGAGCGCCGTGTGCGACGTGGCCTGTGCCCCGCTCGCCTCGCCGAGCGCAGACACGCGCCGCCAGAGCAGCACGAGCCACTCGTCGAAGCGCGACTCACTCTTGCGCGGGGGTTGCGGCAGCGGCTGCGTCGGCATATTCTCTCTCGCTCATGGATTGGGACTGGCTCAAATACCTCTCCGGCCCTCTAGGCGTCGCTTTCTATTGGTGGCTCCTATCTCCCCGCCGCTCCTCCGGCGACGACCCCGCCCGAGGCGGCGCCGATGCCGAGGATGCGCGCGAGGAGGTTCACCTGCGCGGGCGTGAGCTCGGCGTCGGCGACGGGCACGGCAGCGTCGAGCGCCGTCCGCGCGTCCCGCGCACCTTTGACGGTTCGGGCCGCCGACTGCGCTAGCGCCGCGACATCGCGCACGCCGGGCACCTTCGACGCCATCCACATTCCCACGCCGGCGGTGCGCGACGTGTTGACCGGGGCATCCGCCGGGAACGATCGCATGTAGGCCCCGACGCGCCCCACGGTCAGCATGTCCTGCATTTCCTTTGGCGAGAAGAACGCCGAGAGCTTTTGCGGGCCGAGTTCGCGCAGCGCGCGCATGTAGGACTGCGAGCGGAAAGGCGCGTCGCCGGCGGGATTTTCCCCGAACGCGGCGCGCTTGAGCGTGTCGGCGATCTGCGCTCGCGCCTCTTGCCACGCCGGCGGGTCGACCTGCCTGAGCACGTCGGCCATGCTGCGCACTTCGCCGGCCTTGCCGCCGATCACGAAGCGGCGCACGAAGTCGTCAGGCGCGACGGAGCCCTCGGCCGCGGCGCGAAGCGCAGGCACCGCGTCGTGAAGGGAAAACCGCTCGGATGCGGCCCTCCTCGCGGCGCCATACGGCCCCTCGCCGCCGCTTTCCACGATGGCGCGCTTCACCGCCTCGCGCATCCGCCCGAGCGCGTTCTGCACGGCGGGTTCGTTCGATCGGCTCGCGTTGATCACCTGGAGGAGCTTCTCGGCCTCGTCGTAGCCGAAGACGCGCTGCTGCGTCCCCTTGCCGAGGCCGAGCGACTCGAACGGGCCGAGCGGCAGGCTCCGCCGCACGTTTTCCGGCACGCTCGCGAGGATCTCGGCGTAGTCCTGCGCGAGCCCTTGCAGCGGAATGTCGGTCGCATCCCCGGCCGCCCTCGCCTCGCGGTAGAGCCCGGACACGTGGCGACGCAGCGTCTCGTCCGTCCCGCGCAACGAGGCCGACAGGCGCTCTCCGGCAGTCACCGCATCGGAGGCGCCGGCGGCCGGCTTCGTCACGAGTTCCGCCAGCCGCGCATTCTGGCCGTGGAATCGCTGCGTGAGTTCGTCGCCGACCGAGGGGATGGACTGGAGATTCTTCTCCAGCGCGTAGCGCGTGGGATCGCGCGTGACCTGCCCGAGCGTGGGCTCGATGCCCACGGCATCGAAGTCCGCGCGACGCAGCGCCGCTGCCGCATCCAGCCGCTTGCCCTGCTTGGCGAGGTCCAGCACCTGCTGGCGGAGCCCCTGGAGGATGTCGGCGGGGATGTCAGCGGCCGTCTGCCCGGTCTCCGCCAAGGCCTTCGCGATGGCCTCGTCCGTCGCAATGGACGCCCGCGCCCCGGTCACGTCGGCGGGATCCAGGCGAACGTGGCGCACGGCGCGATCCGCGAGCTTGCCGAGCGCCGGCGTGAGGATGCCGCCCGCCGCAGCCCCGAGCGCCGCCTGCTTGCCCTTCTCGAGCCAGAAGTCCTCTCCGCCATCGGAGACGGGCTGCATCGCGGCCGTGCCGGCGCCGATCCCAGCCCCCTGCGCCGCCCTCGCCCCGGCCGTCGCCGCCATCGGCACGCGGGCCGCGATCGCGAGGTTCACGGGCGAGAGCACTTCGCCGGCAAACTCCGCGACCGCCCCGCCGGTTTCGTTGCCGCGCGCCCGCGTTTGCGCGTCCGTCTCGGCCTGCACCTCGGCAATGCGCCGGTTCACCGCCTCGCCCGCTCCGCCAGGCAGCGCGTTGGCCACGATCTGCGCGGCGCCGACCACGGGGTTCGCCATGCCCTTCGCGGCCCGGTAGACGCTGGAGCCGCGCAGGTTGTCCATCCATGCCGGGAGCGTCACGCCGGACAGGAGGCGCTCGGCCGCGGTCAACTCCTCCGGCTGCCCGATGCCGCGCGGGGCGGAAGGCGCCTCCGGTTTCGCGCCGCCGGCCGGGATGAGGTCGTCGAAGTAGCCCATCGTCACAGCTCCGATTCCGAGATTCCGAACTGCCGCAGGCGCTGGAGGACCGCGCCCCTGTCCGCGCCCTTGCGGATCGCGGCGCGGGCGTCGAACAGCGCGCGCGCCTGGTCGGCCTTGCTCTTGATGAGCCCGGGCCGCAGGGGCTCGGTGTCCTGTGCGAATCCCTCGATAGCCAGCGCGCGATTGCGGCGCTTCTGCGCGATCACCTCGGGCGAGTCGCCTGGCTGCGGGAAATACTGCGTCCGCGCGTTGGCGAATTCGGAGTCCGAAATCACCGCGCCGGATTCGCGCCGCAGCACCGCGTTGATGAAGTCGCGCTGCGCCTGCTCCACCTGCTGCTGCTCTGGGCTCTGCGTCCAGTTGAGCATCGTCCCGAGCCCCTCGTTGAAGCCGAACCCGAGGCCGGGCAGGGCCTCCGCGGTGCGCTTGATGAGGCCGGGCTGGATCTTCCCGCCCTGCCCCACGAGGTCGAGGATCTCGGAGGAGTTCGCGGCGCGCATCCCGAACGCGAGCGCGCGCGACTGCGATTCCGTCATTTTCGGAAGCGGCGCCTCGCCGTCCGCACCAACGGCCTGCGCGCCGCGCGCACGCTGCGCCGGCTGCGGCTGCGCGGGGGCCTCGGCCAGCATCCGGCGCTTGTCTCGCAGCAGCCCGACCTGCTCGTCCCGCAGCGCAAGCTCGCTCTCGGCCTCGCGCATCTTGAGCGCCTGCAGGTTGCGCCGCGCCGACCCCTCGGCATCGTAGCCGAGCACGACCTTCGTCTGCGAGCCGTCGGGATTCTGGATGATCGCGTGCCGGCCGTCCGCCGTGTAGCGGCCCTTGCCGAGACCGGCTATCTCGATCCCGGGGCGCGTGTAGTCGATCGGCATCGGGCGCGCGTCCTCCTCGCCGAGGTCGGTCTGCCCGCTCGGGCCCACGCCGACGACGCGCACGCGGGCTCGCGGCGCATCCCGCGCCGGCATCGGGCGGTCGCCGAACCCGCCGCCTGGGCGGAAGTAGGTGACGCGCCCGGTCTGCTCGTTGCGCATCGTGCCCATCGGGAGGTCACCCTGCTCGCCGTCCGCAGCGAATTGCTCCTGCGGACTCAGCGCGCGCGCGAGTTCGTTCTGCGTCGCCTCGGCCTGCGGGGGCGGCGCCACCTCGAGCGCGGGAGCCGACGGGCCGAGGCTGCCGCGAATGGTCATCCCGGCGAGGTCGGCCTGCGTGATCGCCCCGGAGGCGAGGAGCCTGCGAAGCTCGTTCATGTCTCGCGGCTGCTGGAGGATCATCGTCGCCCCCTACACGGTGCCGAACCAGTCCCGCGTCGAGCGATCCTGGTTCCACCAGTCGTCGCTGCGGGCGCGGCCGCGGTCGGTGCGGGCGCGATACCAGTCGGTCGCATTGCGGTCCTGCCCGAGCCGGAAGTCGGCGCGCCGCTGCCAGTTGCGCCCCTCCAGCTCGCCGATGCCGAGCTCGCGCTCCGTGCCGGCCCGCAGGAGCCCGAGCCCGAAGTCCTGATCGCCGCGGCGGCGCGTGTTTTCGTTCTGCCCGAGCCCGAGGTCGTACTGCTGCTCCTGACCGGAGAGGCGCCCGCGGCGGTCGACGGTATCGCCGTAGTCCTGCGCGGCGAGGCCGGTGCCGTACTTCATCAACTCCGCGAGCACGTTGCCGCTTCCGCGGTTTGCCGAGGAGGCGCGGTTGATCGCCTGCGTGCCCTGGTCGAGCGCGAAGCGGAAGCCGGGCGACCCGGAAAAGCTCGACGGGTCGGTGATGAGTCGGCGCAGCTCGTTCTGGTACAGGTCGACGTTCGCGGCCATGATCACCCCCTCAGGTAGCGCATGAGGTAGTTGCGCAGCTCGGGCTGGAAGTCCATCCCCTGCGCGCCGCCCGACTCGCGCATGAAGGCGCCGCCGCCCTGCGGCATCGGAGAGCGGCCGGCGACCATGCGCACGCCGCCGCGCTGCATCGCCGAGGGGCCGGCCTGCGGCGTGGCGTCGGCGTAGAAGTCCGGCGCCTGCCGGGAAAGGATTTCCCGCAGGAGGTTCATGCGCTGGCCGAACTGCTCGCCCTGCTGCGTGAACCTGTCGCGCGCAAGCTGGCGGGCGAGGCTCGCGTCCTCAAGCGACCCCGCGCGCTCGGCGTCCTCGAAGTCGGCGAGGTTCTGCACGCGGCGATCGTGGAATGCGTTCGCGCGCCTCACGGAATCGTTCATGCTGTCGTACATCCGCACGGGGTTCGGGTCGTAGGCCATGTCATTCTCCGATCAATAGTTCCAGCGCCTCGGGGCGCGGCGAGGTGTTGCCGACGTGCCTGAATTCGAGGCTCCGGCGCTCGAACGCGCCGCAGCGCCTGATGTTCGGCTCCGCGTCCGAGAGCGTCACGCGGCGATAGGACACGAACGTCGCGGAGTCGTCGTCCGAGAATCGCAGCATCGCGGAGTCGTCGGCGCTTTCGCCGACGACCGAGATGCGCGCGATCTTCTTGCGCCTGATCGAGCCCCCATCCAGCCGCGACGTGCGCACGAAGAAGTCAATCGGCACGCCGTCGTCCTGGTACGTGTCCGGGTCGATCTCGTACAGGTGCCCATCGGTCGCGTGCAGTGTCACATCCACGCCGTTCGCCGAAGCGTAGTGCGTGAGCTTGAAGTAGCTCGACGAGTAGGGGTAGGCGAGGATCGTCCCCGTCGCCGGCGTGGTGGGGGAATTCTCGACCTCGATAGCAAACACGGTGGCGGATACGTAGGCCGCCTGAAATGTGCCGTTGTAATCGGTCTGCGCAGCTCCGGCAATCGTCACGGGGTCGCCGTCCGAAATGCCGTGGGCCGTGGCGCAGGTCACGGTCGCGGTCGTGCCGTCTCGCGTGATCGAGGACACGGACACCGAGGAGCCGATGGTGAGCGTCGACCACTCGTGCCAGATCCCGGTGGAGGCATCCAGCACGAGCGTAACGCCCGAGCCCACGAGCGTCAGGATGTAGCAGGGGTGCCCGTCGATCCGCGCGCCCCACGCGCGAACGGTGGCGAGGCTGTCGGCGTTGAGGATGCGCTCGACGGCCGGCGTCGACACCTTCGCCTGCTCGATGCCGCGCATGGCGTAGACCGACCGGCCCTTGTGCTTCTTCGATTGCGCGATCCACATGAGCGCGCCGTCGACGTTCGCGACCGACTCGCCGGAAGCGCATCCCACGAGCGTGAAGCCGTTCTCCACCGGGGAGAGCGGAGAGCCGACGGGATTCTTCGCGTCGTAGAAGAACTCCGTCGACCATTCCTTGAACGCGGCGATGTAGTTGCCGCTCTTGGCGATGGCCTTCCCGGCGCCTGGCTCGTTGAGCGCCGACGTGTATTCGAGAGCGTTCCAATTCTCGGGATCGTCGAGCGCGGAGTTGTAGAGCACGCCATGCTCGTCCATCACCACGAAGTACCCGTTCAGGTACGCGATCCCGGGCACCGTCGTGCGCCCGCTGTTGGCCGTGATGGTGCCAGTCGCCGGCGTCGTCTCCGTGCCGTCGACGGTGAACGTGAACGTGGCCCCTGATACCGAGGCCACCCCCTGCGCGGTAATGGTTCCGGTAGCTGGGCTGGCGGGAGACTCTGTCGCGCCGTAGAGTTGATACCTGAACTTGGCGCTGCTCACGACCGTGATCGGCACGGGGCCGTTCGTGTTGTACTGCGTCTGCGTGCACCCGGAAATCGTCACGAGATTGCCGGTCACGAATCCGTGCGCGCTGCTGGTCGTGACCTCAGCCTGGTCGCCGACGAGCACAACGCTGGAAACGCTCGGCAGCCCGCTCGCGACGATCAAAAGCACGCTGCCGTTGACGCTGGTCGTCCACCCTGACACGGTCGCCTCGAACGTGTACGTCGTCGCATTCGCCACCGTGAGCGCGGAGGTGCTGAGGCCGTAGTCGTAGAACGTCGCGCCGTTCGCCAGGCCGTGCGGCTCCGTGGTCGAGTATCGGAACGTCTCGTAGGACCCGGTGCTCGTGTTCGTGATGGACGCGCGGATCAACTTGCCGGTAATGGCGGGAGAGCCGGTCGCGGGCGAGGTCGGCGCGCTCCCGGTGACCGTCACGGAGAAGGAAAACTGCGTCGCGCTGATCCACGTGATCGTCTTCGTGCCGTTGTACTGCGTCTGCTCGGCCCCGGCGATGGTCACGCTCTGGCCGTTCGTGTACCCGTGCGGGCCGGCCGTCGAGGTCGCCGTCGCCGTGGTGCCGGAGCGCGCGATCGTGATCGCCACCGGGGCCGGCGCCGGCACGGTCTGCCCGCTGCGCGTGGTCGAGAGGATCGTGTACGTGCCATTCCACCCGGACTCGTTCACGCCGGCGATCACCACGGAGTCGCCCGCGCGGAAGTTCGTATCCGCCGCCGTCGTCGCCGTCGCGGTCGTGCTGGAGCGCGTGAGGCTCGTGAGCGTGACGGTGTACTTCCCCGGATAGTCCACGTCCGTGATCTGCGTCACCACGTCGGACGTGTCGACCACCCACGCCTGCGTGGAGTTCTTGATCATCAGCAGCGACTCGGGCGAGTTCGCGCCGTTGTCCTGCGCGCTGAACTGCTCGCCCGCGGAGGTCGGGGAGAGCGACGCGCCGGAGGCTGCGACACCGAAGTTCGTGGTGTGCACTACGGCGCCGGAGGAGTTCGCCCCGGCGGCGGCGTAGAGCGGCCCCGTCGGCACATTCGATCCGGTCGCGGTGTAGACGAGCGTGCCGTTCTTGTAGAACGCGATCGAAGGCGTGTCGGCGTCGTAGATCACCTTGATCACGTCGCCGGCGGTGTAGGTGGCCACAGTCGCCAGGACGGAGGAGTTCTTCGTGATCTGCCCGCTGTTGCTGTTGTACGCGATCGAGGCGTGGCTCGCGCCGAGCTGCACGAACGTGGCCGACGCATTGGCCATGCCGACGCACACGGTCCCGGTGGCCGTTGCGACCGTCGTCTGGAACGCCCACGATCCCGACGAAAGCGAATTGACGCTGCGCGCGAACCCGCCGGCGGACACCGTGATCGTGAGGTCACCGTTGGAAAGCGCCACGTCGGAGTCCTTGTCCGCCGAGTTCCACGTCGTCACCACGAGCTGCCCTACGCCGGTCGCGCCGTCGAGGTAGTCGCCGATCACGGTGCGCACCTTGCCGAACCAGTAGTAGAGCAGCTGCGCCGCGCCCGCGCGCACGAGCCCGAGGTCGGTGAGCCCCGGGCGCTTGCGGACGATGGGCGGCACGTCCTCGCCGCGAGTCTCCACGATCCCGTTCTTCACCTTCGCGTCGCGCGTGAGCGTGCCGTCGCGCGATTCGATCGTGGTGGCGAGCGGGATGCGCACGGGCCTACGCCTCGTCGGTGACGATGCTGGCTGCGTTGCCGGGGAACATCGCGCCGATCTCCGTGTAAAGCCTGCGCGGGCGCGTGCCGATGTTCGCGCGCTTGATGCCGGCGAGAGACTCAACCGCGCCCTTCGCCACCGCTGCGCTCGGCTGCGTCTCGAATTCCGGCGCGAGGTCGATCGCGAGGTTGTACGCGAGCGCCTTCTCCCACCCAGGCGGAAGCGTTACCGTCGTCGCTGTGCTGGCGAACGATCCCACCTGCACGCGCGTCGTGAGCTTCATCGTGCGAGTCGCGTTCGGCACGGGCCACACGATCACCGTCGCCTGCGAGGAGGCGATGGTAGGCCGGAAAAGCAGGTGCGTCGGCCAGTCGCCCGCGAGCGTCTTGTCGGCGATGCCGGCGTACTCGGCCTCGTTCATGATCGCCACGGGATAGGAGATGTTCGCCTCCACGATGTAGGCGTTCACGATCTCCACCGGGCGCGTGGTGTTCAGGTCGCCGGACGTGCCGATCGTGTAGCTCGAATCGGCGTTCGCGAGCGTGAGCGTCTCCGCCTGATAGGCGAAGCACAGCAGGCTCTCGTTGTTCCACGCATCGACCATCGCGTTCAGCGCCTCCAGCCCATCCGCGTACTCGTCGGACGTGGGCGTCTTGCCGGCCGGCAACTGCCCGAGCAGGCGAAGGGAGCGCTCGATGATCGAGCCGGCGGTGGCCACTTAGCGCGCCTTCCTCGGACGGCCTCGGCCGCGCTTCTCGGGGGGGGCGGCAACGCTCGCCGCGACGACTTCCGCGGGAGCGGAAGGGGCTGGGGCAACCTGCCCCTGCTCGACCCAGCCGTGCTTCTTGCACTCGGCCACTTCGATTTCGTTGTAGCACACCGTCGCGCCATGCTCCGGGTGCGTCATGTAGGTCACGGCCATCAGGCGGCCTCCTTCATCTCCATGTGATGCGGTTTCAGGACGAGCGCGGCGCGCCCGAGGATCTGCATCGTGCGGCCGTTCGCCTCCGCCCACTCGCGCACGCGGCGCGCGTAGTTCGCGTCCGTCTTGATGTCGTCGGCGACGATCGCTTCGCAGCGCGGCGCCAGCTCCTCGAAGAACCTGAACCGCGTGCCGAACGCCCGTGGCGGGCCGTCGCAGAACCCGAGCGCGAACTTGCGCGGCAGGTCGAACTTGCCCACGTCGTACCAATGGTCAGCGGCCATCGGCGCGCAGCACACGCCCACGTTCGCGACCCCGGCCTCCTCGCACATCGCAACCGTATTCGCCGCGAAGTGCGGCAGGTGCTCCAGCGAATACACCCGCCCCGAGGACACGGCGCCCATGATCACGGAGGAGAGCCCGCTACCGGTCTCGATCACGTCGCCGCGGCACTTGCGGACCACGCCCACAAGCACCGCCAGCACGCCGGGGTCGGCGGCCCAGGAGTTACCCACCGCGCGCGCGATCTCGTTGTAGTCGTCCGGGCGCTCGGTGCCGGCCCGGAATCGCGGGATCAGCTCGCCCCACACGGAGCCGGAAAGCCTGCGAATCTGCGCCGCCAGCGAGTCGCGCACGACGATGGTCGCCGTGTGCCCCAGGCGCATCTCAGCGTCGGCGTAGAGCCTGCCGCCGAGCGCGGCCCACTTGCGGCAAAAGGCGATGTCGCCGCCCCAGCGCGTGCCCTCCTCGTCCGGGTCCGGGCGATCGAACACGAGCGCGGTCAGGTCCAGCTTGTCCCAGTATTTCGGGGAGCGCTGCGCGACGCGCTCGAGCACGCGCCGGCGGATCCGCATGAACCCGGTGGGCAGACCCTCCACCTCGAGGATGCCGTCGGGGCCGATACGCGCCCCCGGCTTCATCCGCACCGGCATGGTGTCTCCGCCCTCGCGCCGGTAGGGGTAGACGCCGCCCACGAGGTCCAGGTCGTGGCCGCACAGGCGAACGAGCTGCTCGGGCTCCCAATCCACGTCCGCGTCGAGGAATACGAGCTCCGCGCAGTCGCTCGCGAGGAAGTCGCGCACGATCGCATTGCGCGCGTCGTCGACGTGGCAGTTTCCCTGCAGGAGCGCGTAGGCCGTCTGGATGCCGGCGTCGTGCAGCGCCTGCCGGGACCGCGCGATCGCGAACACGTGCGCCGCCGACGGCCTGTCGTAGGCCGTCGTTGCCAGCATGATTTTCCGCCCCGTCGCCGGCGGTCCCTCGTCGTGGAACAGGTCGCTCATGCAGCCTCTCGTGGAAACGGGGGCCGGACCATCCAGCCCCCTCGAAGCCCCGCGAGCGGCGTCAGGTCGTGGCGATCAGCCCGAGGGTGACGAGGGCCGCCATCAGGCGGTTCACCTTCGTCTCGTTGAGCGTGGTCGTCGCCGTGCCGGTGTTGGGCCACGTGACGCTGGGGCGCGTGGTCGCGGTCGCGGCGTAGAAGCCGATCTTGTCGGTCGAGGCGCCGCCGATCTTCGCGCCGTCCGGGGTGCCGCTGTCGAGTCGTTCGGAAGCCATGTCGATCTCCTGTGCGTGGGTTGTGCGAGGGCAGCCGAAGCCGCCCCCGCAAGGGCGTTACACGGCCGAGCCGATGAGCCGCGAGGCCCAGGCCGGGCGCAGCGTGGCGTAGCCGAACAGGATGTCGATCCGCATGAGGTTGCGGTCGTTCACGATGTCGGGCTGCTTCCAGACGCGCAGGCTGATGCCGTCCTTCGTGAGGCGCCGGCAGTCGTCCTGCCCGCCGTAGAGCGGCAGGTCGGCGGTGACGAAGGCGAACGCCTCCTTGTGATACATGAGGCCGTGGCGGTAGCTCGCGCTCGCCGTGCCGACGAAGGTCATCGTCTTGGAGTTGAAGTCCGTCGTCGCGAGGTTCGCGCCGCTCGCCGCGCACACGTTCTTCTTCGCGCCGGTGAGGTAGGTCGGGGGCGACACGGTGACGGCGCCGGTCGAGTCCGCGGTCGCCACGAACTGCTGCAGGTAGCCGAGGCAGGACTTCGTTTCCGGGTGCGCGGCGTAGACGCCGGCCACCGTGAACACGTCGCCCTCCTTGATCGACCCGTCCGAGCCGTTCATGGTGATGTTGGTGCCGCCGTCGGTCACCGCAGCCGAGGACGAGGTGGTGACGGTCACGTCAGAGCCGACCGTGTGCGTGAGGATGCGCTCGTTCTCGTACCAGTCGGAGCCGAGCGCGTGGCCGTAGTAGCCCTCCTGGAACGCCTTCGCCACGTCCTTCTGTGGGTTGAAGACGTTGTACAGGCCGGTCACCACGTTGCCCATCTGCACGCTGTCGAGCATCACCGAGCGGTTGCCCATCGGGGCGAGGCCGCCGTTGATGCGGGCACGCGCGCCGGTGAACGCGGCGAGGCTGCCGGAGGCGCCGAGCGCCGTGCCCGCGGTGCCCTGCACGTTGTACACGTCCTTCGAGACGCCCTGCAGAACGTCGGCCTCGACCTTCGAGATGAGGGCCGAAATCGCCGGGTCGATGTAGCGCTTCGAGAAGTTGTCGACAGAGAGCGCGAGGTCGGACGAGTCGAAGTGCATGTCGACGTGGTACTGCGAGGCCATCGTGACCGTCTCGTAGCCCTCGGCCTGGTCCTGCGCGTCCATCACGCGCGAGGCGGTCGTGACCTCGTACTGGTTGGGCTTCCGCACGCGCAGCGCGGAGCCGATCTTCGCGCCGCTCTTGGCGTAGCTGTCGTCGTACTGCCGGTCGATCGTGGAGAGGAACGTCGCTTTTTCGTGCGCGAGTCGCATCGACTCGTTGGTGATCATGGTGATCACCTCGAAGGAATTGGCCATCTTTTGCCCCTATGCGAATGCTGCAAGAGGGCCGGCGTTCGTCACGCGCGACCCAACTGCCTGTTCCGCAACTTCAGCCACTCGTCGTAGTTGTCGGCCACGGACTCGATCGTCTTGGCCGACCCACCATCCGACTTGTTCGGCGTGATCGGTTCAGGCGCCTTTGTCGGCGCCGGGGGCTTCGTGAGGCTTTCGGCGAATTCCTTCACCGCAAGGACTTGCTTTGCGCGCGGCAGGCTCGCGATGCGCTGCGTCTCCGCCGGGCTCGCGGCGAGGTTGTAGGCCACGTCCGCGGGCGCGTCGGTGATGAGGAGCGCGTCGACCATCGTGGGAGTGAACACGACGCCTCGTGCGCCAATGCGCGCCTCGAAGTCGTCGTACTTCTCCACCCCTCCGGCCATCGCCTCCTGCACCGAGCGTGCGTACTCGGCCTGCTCCTGGCTGCTCCGCCTGTGCTGCGCGGACTCGGCCTCCTGGCGCCGCGTCTGTTCCAGTTCCCACCGGATCACCGCGCGGTTGTAGGAGTCCCAGTCCTTGAAGTCCTCTTGCCTCGGCTCTTCCCCTGGCGCCCGCGCATCGGGTTTGCCGCGATCCGGGCCGCCCTGCTCGAGCTCGCGGAGCCTTTCCTCCGCCGCCTCGCGCCGCGCCCGCTCGTAGGCCATCGCCTCCGCGCGTCTCGATTCCTTGCGTCGCGCCCTGTCGACGATGCGGTCCAGCTCGGACTGCGTGAACGTCCTCTCAGGCGCTGCATCCGGCTTCGTGTCCCCGCCTTCTGCGGGCTGCGCGTCGGGCGCCGCCGAGGCGCCTGGTGCAGGGGTCGCGGTAGGGGCTGCCGCGCCAGCTTGATCGGGTATTACTGCCTCGGGTGCCGCATCGCTCATCGCGCGTACATCTCCTGGTGGAGTCCCGCATCCGGCGGGTCGGTGCTACGCGCTTTTTTTCACATTTCGAGCGGCAATTTTTATAATTCGCCTCGCCTCATCACGCCACCCCGTGCCGAGCCATCAAGCCCGCGACGAGACGATCAAGCTGCGCGGTCGAGGGCGCGATGGGAAAGATGACGGTTTCGTAGACTTGGATGTGGGACGGGGAACCGCCGGTGGCAACGGAACCAAGCGTAAAACCGCCACCATTACTCGCTCCGGCATTCCCGGTTACTGCGGCATTGCGGTTGACGCCTACGCTGCTTGACGCGCCGTTAAAGACCGCGCTTATCACTCCGATTGTGCCCACGGCTAGGTCCGGGTTGGTCGATACCGCAGCGCCAGCGTAGATGGCCAAGTTTGGCGTTGTGCCGGTCTGCGTGAACCCCATAGTCGTCGTGGTGTTCCCATCAAACAGGTAATCACCACTTGTCCAACTCACCTGCTTCCCCACCCACAGCACGCAAGTCGGCTGGTTGAGCGTGAAGGCGTTGCACTTGAGGTAATGCGAAGTGCCGTTGAACAGCACCGAGCCATCCGCCTGTAGCGCGGGGCGCGCGGCGTCCGTTCCCTGCAACAGGTGCCGACCGTTGCCGCTCAGATCGTCCCATTGCGAGACGCCAGAACCCGTGACCGTCTGGCCCTGACCCTTCAGGAACCATGCAGCAGGGCCGAGCGAGCGGATGTAGGCGTCGAGGGGCGTCCAATGGACGGCGCGGTGGATGCGGTACACGACGGCTGCCTAGTGCTGGAGCGGCTTCGCGTAGAGCGTGCCGGAGGTCGCAACGCGGATCGCTGAGACGGTCCACGTCGCGCCGGTCCCGTCCGGCACGGCGAGCTTCACCGGAATCGCGGCGGGCAGGAAGAAGTCCGCCGAGGTTGCGGTGACGCTCTCGCCGACCCGCACGTAGCAGTCGGTCGTCGCATAGAGCCATACCGCTTTCGCCC
>ERZ761597.88-NODE-88-length-21668-cov-4.955536_pt1 | contig 21668 bp, 39 predicted proteins | sample MGYA00433093_ERZ761597 | MGnify/ENA primary metagenome ERZ761597 (study PRJEB28899, sample SAMN03785557) | bioreactor sludge metagenome | biome: EBPR Sludge; feature: EBPR Bioreactor; material: 0.22µm filtered reactor supernatant | place: Saint Lucia: Queensland... | reverse complement strand
ACGATGGCACGAGCGTCGGCGGAACCCTGATCGATCGGTTCTACATCCCGGCCGCCGGCACGGCGGTGCGCGACTACACGACCGAGGGGGGCCTCGCAGTGGGCATCGGGTGCTTCGTGCAGCTCACGAGCGATCCCGGCGCCGTGACGGCGCCTGGCGTCGGCGGCTTCTTCCACGCGATCTACCAGGATCGCTGAGGCTCGCGCGTGTCGCGCGGGCTGATCCAGTATCCGTCGCTCGCGGAGACGCTCGTCTACGGCGGGCGCGGTCTCGGGATCGGCCCTGCGGGTGATGCTGTGGTAGCGCTCGACCTTTTCGACACTGGGGTGGGCACGTACACGCGCGGCAGCCCCGGCACCTACCAGACCGACCCCGACTCGATCGCGACGGCATCGAACAACATCCGCCGCTTCGAGAATCTGGGCAGCGGCGACATGCTGCTCCTGGAGGGGTCCCGCCTCAACTACTGGCTCTTCTCGGACGCGAGTAGTTCGTGGACCGCGGACGGTGCGGGCACGACGATCACCTACGCTGCTGCGGACGGTCCACTCGGCGCGTCCACAGCGATGCAGGTCGACTGGTCCGCCGCAGACGCCACCGTCTATCGGACCCTGGGCTCGTCTCCCGCCAATCTGACCACGTCCATGCTCTCCGTGTGGATGCGTGGAGCTGTCGGCGGTGAGGTAGTGCGCATCGCGCTTCGGCAGAAGGACGGCGCGACATTCGTCTACAGCAGCGACATCACGCTGACGACGTCGTGGCAGCGGTACTCCGTGCGGCTCGCTGTCGGCTCGGGGGCGTCTGCCCCGCGTGCATCGATCTATCAGGCCAGCACCGGCGCAGCGACGGCGACGTTCTACGTTGGTCCCTCGCAGATGGAGGATGGCGCCTACTGGCCGTCGGCGTGGATCTTGACCGCGGGCGCTACTGCCACGCGCTCGGCCGACGCGCTCTCGTACGCTGTCGGCGAGTACCCGTCGGAGTTCCTGACGGATGGGTTCGAGTTCACGTTCGCACCTGAGTTCGCCAACGCCGAACACGTTTCTTTTGGTCTGGAGCAGGCGCTCTGCGGGTTCGACGTTGCAGGGACACGCGTCGCGTTCTCTGCGGGGTCGGCGGGCCTCTCCGTGTTCCTCAACGGCGCGGGTCAGGTCTCGACGGGCAACGTTCTCCAGTGGTCGCGAAACCAGCTCTTGACGATCGAGGTTCGTCCGTCCGCTGGACAGATCGCTCTTTCTGGTTTCACCGCTGGCGACGGCACGTATAGCGGGGCCGTGTGGTCCTTCCCGGCTGGCAGCATGGTGGTCGGCAACCGTCCCGCGCTCGCACGACCCACCTGGGGTCGCTTCGGTCGCTACATCGAGGCGCTTTCATGAGCTACCAGAAGCTCGGCGGTCACCAGCCGTACGTCGTGGCCCCCCAGGGCGCCGCGCCGCCGACCCCGCCCGACTACGCGAACGCGTACCTCGTGCTTGCGACCGATATCGTCGCGACTGGAACGGACATCACGGCCTGGAACGATGAGTCGCCCGCGGCGGATATCTATTCGCCACAGGGAGGCGGCGCTGCGCCGCAACTCTCCTCGATCAACGGAGTGCCTGCGCCGCTCATGGGCGCAGACGATTACTTCGATGGTACCGATCCGACGGATGACGTGTTTCGGTCGACCGGTTTCGAGCTGTTCGGCGTAGCGCAGCCGACGGGCGCCGGTGGGTCGATCACGCCGTACTACTCGTGCGCCGCGCTACTCACCGGGATCGACGGGTGGATCGTCAACGGCATCGCGGCCGATGGTGTGACGATGGGATACAACGGCGGCACGCTCGGCGATGTCCAGGTCGACGACCCCGTCAACATCCTCGACAACACGCCGCATGTTATCCGTGCGTGGTACGACGCGGCCACGAGCACGCTCGGGTTGCAGGTCGACGACCGCGCCGCGGTAACTCTCGTCACTGGCGAACCGCCCCGAGCGAGCGACGTCCCGGCACTCCGCGTCGGAAGGTCCTGGGACGGTCTCTTTCAGCTCCTCGGTCGAGCGAGCGTCTGGGTCTACCCGTACCTCTCGGTCGCCGATCGCGCGCAGATGTATGCGTTCTTGGCCGCAACCTACGGGGTGACGGTTCCCTGATCGGGGCAGGCGTGATGCACCGCGACGCTGATCTCGGTCGGCGTCGCGTACGCGTTGGGCGGGTACCGGTTCTGCCCGATGTAGATCTCCTGGTCGTCGTAGATGGGCCCACGGCAGCGCTGGCACCGAGTACCCTCGACGGGGAAGATCCTTGCCACGCGCAGCCCGGCCTGCTCTGTTGTGAACTGGGTGATCGCGTCCGAGGCAGTGTGAGCGCGTACTAGCGCGAGGCGCGACTCGTAGTCCCCACGGAACTCTGACTCGTTGGTCCTGCGGAACTCGATGCAGTAGTGCCTGATCACGGTGACCTCTATCAGAGACCTGCGCTCAAGTGTGTCGTGTCTACCATGCTGGCGTCAGACAGGAAAGAGCCGGCCGAGCTTGCAGCGACATACCTCGGTTGGTAGAACGCGGCCCCTATGACGAAGACCAGCTACGCGATCTTGTTCGGCGTTGTCGCGCTCGTGGCGATGGCGGCAGTCATGCTCGTGCCCGTCGTGGTCGCGCAGGATGCGGTACGCACAGAGGACTCTCAGCAGCTCGCGCTGGCGCGTATCTGCGCGAGCGAGGGAGGCCTTTCGCGGCCCACGGCGGGCTGCGCGGCGATCCACGGTGTGATCTCGCATCGCGCGGAGCGGCGCGGCGTCTCGTGGATGCAGCAGGCACGCGACGGGTCGCGGCAGAGCTTCAACACGCGCCGCACTGACGCGCGGAGGTACATCGCGTTCCTGAATCCGATGGGCGACGAGCCTGCCGGCTGGCCTCAGCACGCATGGCGTCGCATCACGCGTGTGGAGGAGGACGGGACGACCCGCGAGGTGATGAGCCAAGTGCGGCACGCTCCGTGGTCGATGCCGGATCGCAGCGATGACTTCCGACGCCGCTGGCTGCGTATCTACGAGCGCGCCGGTCGCGTCGTGAGCGGCGAAGAGACGCACCAGTGCCGCCTGAACGGACGTCGGGAGACTCCGGCGTATTGGGGATGCCCCCCGGACCAGTACACGGTGGGCTCGTGCCAGGATCACACGAGGGCGCAGCGAGCTGGCTGGGTGCGGCTCGACTGTGGTGAGGATGTCCGCAACTGGTTCTACTGCGACCCGCGTGAGTCGCGCACGTGCGTTCGCGGGGAGGCGATCGCGACGGAGGAGCCGGACCCCGAGGACGAGCAGCTCGGCGGCTGCCCTCGATCGCGGACGTGAGCTAGAATCGGCGGATGCCCGCAGCTCCGCCGCTTCCCGTCAGCTCCGGTCGTCTCGTCTCGCGCTTCGGCACGCGCACGAGCCTCCAGAACCCCTCGGTCGTGCGCATGCACGCTGGCACGGACATCGGCCCGACTGGCCGTAACGTGCCGGTGCTCGCGGTCGAGGGCGGCACGGTGGAGCGCGTCGGCCAGGACTCGAACCCGAACGATCCGCTCCGCGGCTACGGCAACGCGGTCGTGATCAACCACGGCAACGGGACCTGGGCCCTCTACGCGCACCTGGAGCGGGCGCTCGTGAGCCAGGGTCAGCGTGTCGAGGCGGGTCACCAGCTCGGGATCGTCGGCAACACGACGAACGGCCAGTTCTCGCCGCTCCCCGGAGAGTCGCGATCGGCATGGACGGCCCGGCGCACGAGGGAGACGGGGCGCGCGCCGCGCTACATGAACCCGCACCTGCACATCGAGCTGCGCCGCGCTCGTGAGGACGGTAGCTCGCCGTTCACCCCGCGGCCGACGCCGTACCCGGACACGCCGCAGGCGGCGAGGTACAACATCGACCCGCAGGCGTGGATGGCCTCGAAGGGCGTCACGTTCGGGCGTCGGGGTGGCATCGAGATCGTCGCCGGCTCCGAGGCGGATCAGCATCGCGGGCGCTGGGAGTCGCTCTCGGGCGTGTTGGCGGTCATGGGGACGGACGGGCTCGGCGCGCTACCGAGCGGGAAGGGTGCCGCGCTGCCGGTGCCCTCCGGCGGCGGCTACGAGCCGGGCGGCTACGAGCCGGTCGAGTTCGAGCGCGACGTCACGTTCGGCTTCACCGACGCCGAGTGGGCCATGCTCGGCGCGGGGGCGGTCGTGGTGACCGGTGGCGTGGCTGCGGTCGCGTTGCGGGCCGCGCTGCGCCGCAACCCCGGGCGCGCCGCGCGCCTGCGCGCGGGCTTCGGGTCGCGCAAGCGACGGCGTCGGTGAAGACCGGGGAGATCTACCGTCGCGTGGCGAGCCGGCAGATGGATCCGGCCGAGGCCGCTGAGCTGATGTTGGCGCAGGACTGCTTGCGCATGGGAGACGACATGAAGAACTTGGCTCTGGGGGTCGTGCTGCGCGTGCTCATCGCGCCGGTGTGGGTGTTCAGCATGCTCGCGGGCCTCGTGCTGCGCCCGGTGTGGGGCGAGAGCCTCTCGTGGTACAGCGGCGTGCTGCTGCTGCGGTGCAGGAAGGACTCGTGGTTCTCGAAGTCGCGCTTCCTCGGCGCGTGCTGGGGTCACCTCGTGATCTTGTCGTCGCAGGCGGACGAGGAAGTGCTCCGACACGAGCTGAGGCACGTCGAGCAGGTCGAGGCGAACGCGATCGCCGGTCTCGCTCTCGCGATCGCGCCCAGCATCGCCACCCACTGGCTCCTCGGGCTGGCGATCTGGGGCCTCAACCCTGCGATCTGCTACCTCGGCGGGATGGTGGCGGCGGTGATCCGCGGAGAGCACGCGTACTACGGCAACCACTCGGAGGAAGCCGCTCGCGGAGAGCACTGAAACGGCAACGCCTCCCGGAACCACTCCGGGAGGCGTTGACTCGTTGCGCGGGCGACTCGATTTCCAGCGAGAGAGCAGATCGAGTCTCTACCGTGACGCCGCGCATCGCCACGTGGAGCTGCCTATGCGTGCAGGTGCCCCTCACCTCTCGCCGTACGTCGTAGATCGTAAGACAACCGGGGTCCTGGATCTAGCGTCCGACAACGGGTACGCTCCGGTCCATGTCGAGGGGACCGATCTGGACCGAGGATAAGGGGCGTGCCGACGACATGCTCCAGGGCGCGAGCCTGGAGCAGCAGGAGGACGTCGGCGAGGTCACCGTCCGCCACGGCAAGCTCCTCGTGAGCAACTGCATCACCTGCGGCCGGCAGGCGAAGGCGATCGTGCCGTGGCCCGAGGTCGCGGCGTGGTTCCTCGGACAGCAGGTCCCGAACTGCAAGCCGACCCGGCAGGGGGTCATGGTCGCGATGGGCTGCCCCTGCTCGCGCGTGTCGCCGATGCTCGTGAAGTGGTCCGAGGTGAAGGACTACGTCGAGGAGGGCGTGCAGAGCGGCGCGCTCCCGCCTCAGATCTTCCAGGCAACCGGAGGCCGGTGATGAGCGATCAGGAGACGGTGCTCTCGAACGGGCACAGCACCGTGATCATCGAGGGCCCCGCGAGCGCGGACGATCTCGCCTTCGCGAACCAGGTACTCGAAGCGGCGTCCGACGAGCAGGCGATCTTCGGCGACGACGGCGACGTTCCCGCGCTCGTGGCGGCGGACGAAGACCTCATGGCGTCCGACGAGCAGGCGATCTTCGGCGACGATGCTCCCGCGCTCGTGCGTGGGTCGATCTTCGACTCGCCCTGGCTCGGCGTCCTCAACGAGAACGAAGCGCAGGGTGCTACGGCGCTCGGCGGTACGCTGTTCGAGCCGAACTGGCACCCCGCGGTCAACGCCGACGTCGAGGAGACGGTCCAGGACATGCTGCGAGGCGAGGCGGGCGCGGTCCAGGAAGCTCGGGCGCAGGACCCCGTCGTCGAAGACGACCTTGTGGAGAAGATCCGCAACTGGGGCAACCCCCAGCGGGCGCACTACACCCAGGCGTCGCCGGGCGACCCGTACGTGTACCCGAACGGCCGAGTCGCGTTCCTCGGGCCCGGCCAGAGCGTCGCGGAGCAGCTCGCCGCCGTGGCAGCGTCGCTGAGCCAGACCGCCGCGCAGCTCGCAGGCATCGCGACCTCCCTCGCTCAGGCCGCGCCCCCGCCCCCGCCTCGGCTGACCGAGGACGAGATCCGCGAGTGGGGCGCGGAGTGGTCGCCGACTCCGCTCGACATGACGAGCAACGCCGATGTCCACGACGGCCCGGGAGCCGAGACGCTCGCGGTGATGTTGGCCGACTACGTCGAGCCGCGTCTATCGAAGATGGTCGTCGACGGCGCCCCGACCATCGAGCAGATGATCGCAACCATCGAGCAGATGGGCTGGCCGGTGGAGGTGCTGGGACACGCTGCGGAACAGGCCGAGGCCTGCTGGGACGTGATCTCCGCCCGTTACCCGACGTCGCCGGCCGCGACGGCGGAAGGACGCAAGCTGCTGCTGGAGTTGGCGGCGAAGCTGCGGCGAAAGTCCCCGCCGATCGCCGAGTTCTTCGCCGACTGGTTCGCACCGCAGCTGCATCTGGTGGCCGTGGGGTCGTGGTCCACGGAGCAGGTGGTCGACCACATCTTCGGCCTCGGCTACAGCGAAGAGCGGCTCTTGGGCTTGGTGGACCGAGCCGAGCCGCTCTGGACCATCCTCCGTTCCCGGTGGCCGGAGTTGCCCGCGACGACGGACGAAGGCCGACAGAAGTTCGAGCAGATCATGGAGCAGCTCAAGCAGCGTCTCGTCTGACGTGGTAGTGTGTTGCGCCATCATGGGCGCCCACTTCCACCTGTGTCCGTACTGCTGCGCCGACGAGATATGCCGCGACGCACGATGCTCGCTGCACGAGGACGATGACCTGGTGCAGCGGGGCGCGCCGACGATCTGCTCCGACCCCATCTGCGCAGAGGAGGCTCGGCGTCAGGAAGCGATGGAGCTGCTCGGCTGGTCTCCGTTGCAGGTGCCCGACGACGATCTCTACGGCCCCTTCTGAGGCTCCGGCGGCCAGGATCCGCCGAACTTCTTGAGCCGCGTCTCGGCCGCCTCGCGGAACCCGTCGAGCGTGTAGCGGCACTGGATCAGCGTGGCGCGGTCGGCGACCGAGCATCCGGCGGCGATCATCGCGACGTCGATCTGGTCGAGTCGGATGAGCCACGCGACGAACCAGGCTGGATCGCCTCGGAGGATGGCGTCCATGACCTCGTCCTCGGAGGAGTCCCAGAACATCTTGCCGAGGCGCTTCGCGAAGGGCGGGAGCTTGGCGTACGGGATCTTCGAGCCGCCGCTGTAGATGTTGTCGCGGATGCCTCGCCAAACCGACGCGATGGCGTTGCCACTCTCCGCGCGCCGGAGCTGCGGCGGAAGATCCTCTGGCGCAAGCGGGAGCCGGCGACGAGCGTGCGGCGACTTGTCGGGCTCGGTCATGCGGGCTTCTTCTGCTCGCGGTCCTCTCGCATGCGGCGGTCGGCGGCCTGGACGCGCTCTCGGTGGTACGGAACGTAGGCGTCGTTCCTCTTCTTGGCGCTCTTCTTGGCGCGGCACACGCTGCCGGCGCGAGCACCGCAGCGCGGGCAGGCGGTGTAGAGGCGCCAGTACGCGGTGCTCTTCACGGGCGGACCGCGAGGAGGTGCTGCTCGAACATGGGGTTGCCGAGCACCATGTGGTTCGTCTCGGGCTTCCTGCGCGAGCGGATCAAGCTCACGGTCTGCTTCCCGCTGAACCCGTAGGCGTACATGATCGTCAGGCCGGTGATGAGGCCCGAGCGGTTGACGCCCTGGAAGCACGTGATGAGCACCCGGTGCCCCTGCTTGACGTGCTTCGCGAGCTGCTGCGCGAACTGGTGCGCGTAGGCCGCGACCTCGGAGGGGATGGGCCGGTAGGGGTCGTCGTCGAGCGGAAAGCGGTACGCGACCTTCCCGGCGGGCGTCGGCACCTTGCGCGGGATCGCCTCCTGCGCGGTGAACGCCACCACGTCGAAGATCGAGAAGACCTGCGGGGTGGGGATGAGCCGATTGGGGTCGCCGGGGAAGCCGCCCTGAGCGACCTGCTCGGTGATCCAGTTCCAGTTCGTGTAGCCCGCTGCGGCCTTGTTGCGGCTCGTCGAACGCCTGCCCATGCGTCCGACAGTAGCACGATCGAGCGTCAGACCGCGTCGAACAGGGTGCTCGCGAAGAGGCCGCGACCGTCGGAGCGGCGGGCGCGGGTCGGGGACCCCGAGGCCTCGGGCGTCGCCGCCTCGACGTTCGGCGCGGCGACCATCGTGGGCAAGATCACCGCGGGCGCGGCGGTCGATGCTGCCGCCGTGGCAGCCGCCTTGCGGTTCTTGGTGTAGCGGTACGCGCCGTAGCCGGCGCCTGCGAGGAGGAGGGCGGTGATCGGGTCCATGAGCGCGATCGTACCACGGGAACTACTCGTCGTCCGGGTCGCTTGGTGCCTCGGGTCCGCCAGCACCCGCGATCTGATCGAGACCCGCGGTCAGGCGGTCGCGCGCGTCGTCCATGATCTCGCGCACCTTCACGAAGTTCTGGAGTGCGTTCGACACGGCCGGCAGGCGTGTGGAGCTGAGGTGCTTGCCGCGCAGCGAGAGACGGATCGCCATCTGCAACGCGACGCGCTGGCGCTCGCTTGTGTTCCGGTCGGCGATGAGCGCCCGCAGCTCGTCGACCATCTCGTCGATGGACACGCGGGTCACCTTCGCCTACGGCTTCGCGGGTTCCTTCGCGGTCGCCGCCGGAGCCACCACCACGTCCCGCCCGCGACGAGCAGAAGGCCTCCGACTGCTGCCGCTGCGGCCACCCCCGTCGTCAGCTCGGGGGTGGCCGGCAGAGAGAGGGCTGCCGGTCACCCTCCGGAGCAGCTCGGCGGCGAGCGGCTCGCCCCAGCGCGCTCCCCCTTGCGCGGTGAAGTGCAGGCCGTCGCGGGCGCGCCCCTCGGAGCCTCCCGTCCACGGCCAGGCGTCGATGTAGCGACCGTCGCCCCAGACCCTCTTCGCCATGTCGCGGATCGCCGATCCGCGTGCGTTCGCGTTCGCGTCGGGGTACGCGGGCGGCCCCGAGAAGAACACCGGGGGACGCACGGCGTCGCGGATGCGGATCATCGCGTGTTCGAGCGCGCTGTTCGCGGTGTCGTTCGAGCCGAAGATCGCGAGGACTGCGTCGGGGTTGAACTCGCGGATGGCCGCCGTGTACTGGCTCCAGAGCGCCGGCTCCCTGACGTAGTCGTAGGGGCCACGACCGACATTGCCGAACCGGCGGACGGTGTGGCCGGCGGCCTTGAGGGACCGTTCGGCAGACTGTCCGGGGGCGCCGGCCGCCTGCGAGTCACCGAAGATCAGGATCTTCGCCATCGGCGTGATCGTAGCGCGTTTGCGACGAGAGGGTCAGGGGCCCGGCGGCGGCGGGCGCGCGTCGAGGAGGATCGAGCGCAGGAACGACGCGTTCTCGTCGCAGATCCGGCACCTCCAGAGCGGCCCCCAGGAGCCGGGCGGCCCGATCCACGTGAGCACCCACCGATGCTCGTGCGGCGGTTCAGTCTGCGGTCGCGTCCGGTAGGCGCTCACGCGCCGAGCTTCCTCGGCCGCCGCCCGACGCCCTCGCAGTTGACGCACTGGATGAGCAGGTCGGACCCGTACTTGACCTGGTCGCCGAACACGATCTCCGCGATGCGGTCGGCACGCAGCTCCGCGCCCTCGGGGAGCCGCACGCCGAGCATCTTCGGGAGCTGGTCGCCGTATCGGTGGTCGATCGCGTGCCCCATCTCGTGAGCCATGAGCCCGTCGATGTAGGCCTGCGGCAGGTGCTCGGTCTTCGCCGCGAACGCGATCTGGAACGGGGGGTCGACCGTGCAGTAACCGAACTGCCGATCGGCGCCGTGGCCGTTGTCGCCGCCGGCCTTCTCGTCGTGATGCAGCTCCAGCTCACCGAAGTCGGGGAAGCGTGCTTCGAGCTGGTCGAAGTACCTGTTGAAGGCGCGCGTCACCTTGTTGAACGGCGACTTCGTCTTGCGGGGTGCCATCCTCTGAATGGTACGACGCGGCGAAGGGGGAGGGCACGTCGACGTGCCCTCGCCCTCGGGTCAGGTCGTGCGGAAGTCGGCGGCGAACTGGACGGCCGCGCCCGGGTGGAGGTGGAGGTTGAGCTGCGAGAGCATCGTCCGGCCGACTTCGCTGGAGAGCTGGATGTCGAGCCAGAACGCGTCGACGCGCATCGCGACGTGGAGCTTCAAGATCAGGTCGTCCCACGACTCGGGCTTCCAGCCGTCGCCCATGAGCTGCGAGATCGACTCGCGGATGCGCTCGACGCCGGCCGGAGACTCGACGGGGATCTGATCGTTCGGCAGGTCCGGCATCTCGACCTTCGCGATCGCCGCGAGGGGATCGTCGGAGGCGGCCAGCTCGTCCAGGGCGGTGAGAGGGTCGCTGACGTCGAGCGTCGCGTCGTTCGCGTACTTGTCGGCGCACTCTCGCTTGCCGAAGGCGCTGCCGGCGCACCCGTGCTCGGGATGGTCTTCGGTACCGCAGTGCTCGCACTGCGGACCGATGACACGGTCTCGGCTGGGACGTCGGGCCACGGGCGCGCTGACGTCGAGGTCCGGTCCGTACTTCGCGAGCGCCTCGGTGAGCGTCATGGGCGGCAGCTCGACGGGCGCGATCGACAGCCAGGGCAGATCCTCGTGCGGCGACCCCGGCTTCACGCGCACGATGCGCGGCAGCTCTTCGTTCACCACCTCCGTCTGGTCGAGCTTCGCCATCCATCGCTTCTCGGCCTCGGCCAGCGGCGTGTCGGCGTCGGCGTAGACGCGCGCGAGAGCCTCGGCGGGAGGCAACAGGTGGAGCTGGCGAAGGCCGTCGATCTCGCCGAGGTCTCCGGCCAGGCCGACGGATGCGACGGCGAGCCCCTGCTTGACGCCCTCGAAGTGGAGGAGCGTTTCGAGCTTGCCGAAGTTCCGCATGATCTCCGAGGCGACCTGCGGCGGCACGTTCTGGATGATGCGGAGGTACATCTCCGTGCGGAGTGCGATGTACTTCCGCTCGTCCTCGGCTACGCGGAAGCGCGGCATCAGAAGTCCTCGTCGATGCGGCCGAAGAGGCCGCCATCGTGATCGTCGTCCTCGTCGTCGTCGTCGTCCGCGGGGGACTCGTCGGCGGCGATCTTCTTGAGCGACTTCGTGAAGTCCGCGATCCACTTCGACAGCGATCGCGGTTCCTGCCCGATGCTGTCGAGGGCGGTGTCCGCGTGGCTGTTCAGGAAGCTCTCGACCTCTTCGCGCGTGTGTTGCATCGTGGCCCTCAGTTCTTCGCCGGAGCCGCCGGCATCGGGTGAGCGGCCTCGTGCTCGGCGAGCAGTCGGTCGCGAACGCTGGCGAGCACGCGGACGACGGTCTCCATGTCGTCGATCGAGTGCTCCAGGGTCGGCGTGTCGCCGTACGTGATGCGGATCAGATCCGTGAGCTGGATCTCGCCGACGGCGTTGTCGGACGGGCGTATGGACGGGCGCTGCGGGGTCGTCGGGCGGTCGACGCGAACGCGCTCGCACGAGTGCCACGCGACGACGAGTAGCTCGGCGACCCACGGTGCCGGAGCGATGTTCAGGTCGAGGTTCAGCTCGTAGCGGAGCTGGAAGTTGCGTACCCCGAAGCGGATCTCGATGCCGACCTCTTCGATGTACGACTTCACGCGCTCGGCGATCTGAACGAAGCGCTCGTCCTCCGGCGATTCGGCAGACGCGATCGCCTTCTGGTCGATCTCCGCCTGCGACTTGAAGATGAGGCCACCGAGCCGGCCCATCGCATGGGCGCGCTTCGCGAGGTCCTCCGGCTTGTCCGACATGCGCGCGATGATGTACTAGCTGTCGGACAGAGTCGAGAGGAGGCGTTCATGAACGTGCTTGAGGCGATCGGGGCGGCGCGCGGTGGTCAGCACATCAGCCGCGCAGGATGGAGCAAGGGCATCGCGCTCGGCGGATCGAGGTGGGTCGCCCATCTCAGCCCGAAGCTGCTCGGCGTGACGGGAGAGGTAGCTAACGGGCCGCTCAGGCTCCCCGCGTTCGTCAGCGTGGAGACGTCTCCGGGACGCATGGCGGTGTGGACGCTCTACGAGTTCAGCGACATCACCGACATCGAGGCGGACGATTGGATGGTCGGCCCGGTGTTCGGAGGCTGATCGCGCGGTACAATCCGGAGCGATGACGTACCACCTCGCTCCAGCGCACGCTGCTGGTCTCGGGTCGGAAGCGACCAGCGCGCTGCCGACTCAGACTCAGCTCGGGCAGATCCGCTCGCGGAGCGGGCGTGTCTACCAGATCACCCCCGAGGACGTACTCTGGCTCGCGCGGAGCGTGAAGTACGAGGGCGGCAATCACGCGGCGACGGCGTGGACCTACGCGCAGCGGCTCATGTCGTTCAACAGCCCGAGCCTCGCGCGCCTCGTCCAGGCGCACAGCCAGCCGATCAACCCGATCTGGCGCCGCGACGGCGAGAAGTGCCGCCCCGGTGGCCCCTACTACGGCAACCAGACGCACTGCTCGGAGGCGCAGCTCCGCCGTCGCGATGAAGCCGCGACGATCCCGTGGGGGAGCCTACCCGCGAGCATCCGCGGCACGATCGTCGACTGGGCGCGGGCCAAGGTGCCGAACCCGGTGCCGCGTGCCACCGACTTCGCGAACGCACCCGTCTCTCAGGGGTTCCTGTCGCGCAACCCCGACGCGGGTGTCGTCCTCCGCGAGGGGAACTGGTACCTCTACGAGGGCCGCTCGGCGGGATGGCCCGCCGACCAGGTCACCATCACGTACGACGGGCGCACGGCCGGGCCGTCCCCTTTCGCTGGCATCCCGAGCTGGGCGCCGTGGGTCATCGCCGGGGGCGCAGCGACCGTACTGGTCGGAGGCGCCGCCGCGATCGCGCTGTCGATGCGGAGGAAGTAGACGATGAGCGAGACGGGCGAGAAGCGACCGGAAGACGTGGGCGGAGTTCCGCACTGTTCGCTGGAGAAGTGTCCGTCGTACGACGGCAAGCGATGCAGGCTGACAGGCTTCCGCGCTGGCATCGTCTGCGAGCCGGCGATCCTCGATATGCGCAACGAGATCGTCGCGTTGCGCGCACAGCTCGCGAAGGGCTCGTGATGATCGAGAACCCGCCGTGGGTCACGAAGCTGCTCAACAAGCACTGGGACACGCTCACGGAGCTGGTCGGGCGCGAGATGATGCCGATCGGCACCGAGCAGCGCGGCAAGATCGTCCCGCAGGAGTACGGCACCGGGCACTACGGCACCGTCATGCCGACCGAGGACGGTCACCGTGTGATCAAGATCACGAGCGACGTGACCGAGGCCGTCTTCGTCGCGGCAGCGATGCACGTCGGGGACATTCCCCGGGGCCTCGTGCGCTACGAGCGCATCGTCGCACTGCCCGACAAGCACCGCGGTCGTCCGGTCTTCGTGTTGTGGCGGGAGGAGGCGTTCGACGTTGGCTTCCTGGCGAAGCTCGGTAGCGGCAAGCTCCCTCCCGAGGCCGGAGAGGCTCGCCGGTTCATCGGCGACTTCTTCGAGACGGCGGCGATCGTCCGCGACGCGGTGAAGAAGGACGGGCTCGGGGTCGTCGAGAAGGCGAAGCGCTACGAGGACTCCGTTCGCGACTGGGTGAGCGAGAACTACGACCTCATCGGGAAGCGCGCTCCTTACCCGCACGAGCGCGCGAGCTTGGTCGCGAAGCGCATCAGCGCCGGGTTCAAGGGTCCGCAGCGCGTTGCGGTGTCGCTGCGGTTCCTCGAAGTCATCGCCGAGACGATGGAGCACAGTAACCCGCTCACGGTGGATCTCGGGCGCACGTTCGAGTTCTACCTGGAGCGTGGGATTCTCCTCGCCGACGTGCACCCGAACAACATCGGCAAGGCGATGGCGCGCGAGTACGGCGACGAGTGGGAGGTCGTGAAGATCACCGACCCCGGCCACGCCGTGTTCCTGACGGCCGAGTACGACGGGATCGAGATCATGACGCTGCCCGAGCCCGCTACGCCGCGGTCTCGGTCTCGTCGATGAGCTTCTCGCCCAGGCCCCGCGCGACGTTGCGGATCTTGAGCAGCGTGTCTTCGTGCGACAGGGCGCGCCGGTTCAGCGCGTTGATGTAGATGGCCGTGGTGTTCGGCGTGGCGTGCCCGAGGAACGCCTGGATGTCCTGGAGGTTCACGCCGGCTCGGTCGAGGTCGCGCGCGGCCATGTGCCGCAGCCCGTGGACCTTCATCTGATCGGGCGAGACGCCGGCTCGGTGAGCCGAGCGCTTGAGGATGTCGGTCACGAGCCTGGCGCTGATCGGCCGGTCCGGGTCGAGCCCCGTCGTGATGAGCGCGTCGCGCGCGGGCGTGAAGACGCCAGCCTCGGGGTGGAGCGTCTTGAGCCGGTCGGCCGCGAGCCAGTACGCGCGGATGGCGTCGTAGACGATCTCCGGCAGCTCGTAGGTCTGCGTCTTGTTGCCCTTCGCGACGACCGTGTACGTGCGAGGCGAGACGCGGACGTTCAGGTCCTTGATCCTGAGCGCGGCGATCTCGCTGCGACGTCGCCCGGAGAACGCGAAGAACAGCAAGATCGCCTTGTCGCGCAAGCCCACCGGGTCGGAGGGGATCGCGCTCAGGCACTTCTGGAGGTTCTCCCACTCGACCGGCACCGAGCGCCCGTACGGCGTCGGCTTCACGTCCGTACGCGTGATGAGCGCGAAGGGGTTGTTCTTGATCAGCGACTCGGCGCTCGCGCCGTGCGGCTTCATCAGGAACGAAAAGAAGCTCTGGAGCGCCGACATGCGCGCGTACACCGTGGCGTCCGAGAGACCGCGACGCATCAGGTGCTTCTTGAAGTACGCCGCCTCGGCGACCGTCACCTGCTCGGGGCTGATCCAGTCGAACAGCTCGAAGAACTGACGCAGCGCCGAACGGTAGGCGCTCTTCGTGTTCTCCGGCTTCCCTTCGAGGAAGGCGGCGATCGCAAGCAGGTAGCTGCGCGTGCGCCGCGTGTCGCCGTTGCCGAGACGCAGGAGGAGCCGCTCCTCGGTCGGAGCGACGATGACCGACGACGTAGCGCCCATCCCCCGAGCGTACCCGGACGGGGACGTTTCGTCACAGCCGGTCGCGCCCGTGCATGAATCGGTGCGTGATTCCCGCGCTCGCGCGCACGCAGACGTCCTGGCCGAGACGTAGCGCGACTTCGAGCCCACGGATGGGAGCGCTGGCCGCCATCCACCCGTCCTGCGTCGGCTGAAAACAGTACAGTGGTATGTGGTCGCCGTACCAGCGCGTGACAGGGTCGAGTCGACTCGGATTGCGCTCGATCCTCACGAGGTCGCGCTGAACGAGGCTGGCGAGTTCATGCTTCGGCGTGAATCCGAACACGCGCAGCCAGCAGTGCTGTGGATCCGCGTAGTCGGTTCTCTGGTGAACAACGAGTTGCCCCGAGTCGAAGCCGACGATGCGGATACGCCATCCGGGGCAGGCGTGCATGAGCAGCTCGCAGGCGATGCTGTCGAGGAGACGCTGTTCGGTGCGTTCGAGCGGCTTCACGGTTCGCCCCCGAGGAGCGCAACAGCCTGCATCTGCTCCGGAGAGCCTACGACGTCCCATCCGAGCGGGCTCAGCCGGACAGCCACCAGGGCGTCGGAGAGTCGCCGCTGTTCGATCAGCTTCATCTTCTCGGCGACATGACGTTCGGCGAAAAAGCGCGCAGCCTCCCAGGCTCCCCATACCTCTCGCGGGTCCAGAGTGTCGCGGACCGACCTGAAACGAAGCGCACGCCGCGCGTCCTCCAGACAGATCTCTCGCGCCGAGTCTCTCACGATGGAGTCGGTGATCTGACGGTAGGCGATGGCGCGCAGGAGCCGCCAGAGCGGCTTGTCGCCGCGAATGAGATCAGGGCGGACCGACATCTCGCCCCCCGAGCAGCAAAAGCGACCATCGGCGCCGAAGATCCTCCGAGACGAGATCCCACCCGGCATGGGTGAGCTTTGACGCGAACTTGAGCTTCGGGTTGGTCAGCTCCAGGCGAAGCTCCATGAGATCCACCCGCGGGATCTTCCTGTGGAAGATCAATCCACGCGCGGCCAGGCTATCCGCCCGTGCCTCGTCGCCCGGTTCCGGCGACCAGGGCACCCATGTCTCGTCCGGCGACAGAGCGCCTCCGTACGCCACGCGAAGCGTCTCGGGAGCCGTCTCCACCAAACGCTTCCGGCCGTCATGGTTGATCTGGGCTTCGCCCAGCCAGTCGAGGAACCCCTGCTCGCGGTCATCCATGCGGATAGTTCGTGCGAATGATACCGGCCACCACGCGCGTTGAACTCCGGCGTGATGGGGAACCATCATGAACATCGCTGTCAGACAACGCAAGGAGAGTGTCGGATGAAGATCTCGGAGCTGATGGACGGGGGCAAGGCGAAGAAGGGCATGAAGCTGGGCATCCGCGTCCCCGCGAAGCTGGTCGACAAGGTCGGCTCGAACGCAGCCAAGGGCGAGCTGGTCTCCGTCAAGCGCGAGGGCAAGAGCGTCCAGGTCAAGGTGAACGTCGCCGGCAAGACGCACACCTTCCGTCCGCAGGACCTCAACCCGGCGTGAGCGCGCGGATGCCGCAGAGGAGCAGGAAGCCGAAGATGACCGGGAGGGAGGCCCTGGTGAAGGGCCTCCGGGAACTCAAGCCCGGCCAGTGCTGGCGTACCTCGTCTCGTGACCTCGTCGTGATCCAGGTCGACCGGCTCAAGCGCTCGGTCGAGTTCTGGGCGACCGGGTACAATGGCCGTCTTCGCAAGACGACCATCGGGATCGACAGGTTCTTCCTCGACTACTCGCCGAAGCTGCGCACCTGAATGCTGAGCTACTCGCGGCTCGCCGACGTGTTCCAGCCGGAGGCGCTGCTCGCCTTCGACCGAGCGGAGATGTGGGTCCGCCGGATGCCGGATCGCGACCAGGCGGGCCGCTGGGTGCGATGTCACGAGGTCGCGCGAGCGGTGCACCGCCTGCTTGTGGGGCACGCGTACGAGGGGTGGGTGCTCGTCGACGGGCGGTACGGGCCGGTCATGCACTCGTACCTGGCGTTGCGGGACCACGGGACGATTCTCGATCCGTATGCGGTGGCCCGCGTACCTCCGGTGCAGCTCGTCGCGGGCGCCTTTGCTGCGAACTATCAGCCGGGGCCGACGCGCGCGGACGTGCGCGACGAAGTGGTGGAGCTGTTGATCCGGTCGGTCGACACTTCGGTCAGCGTGGAGCTGTGACGTGGACGATCCGGTCGTCGTCGACGGGGTCTGGATCATGATGTGGCGCGGCCGTCAGGTGCGGCTCATCGAGCGCCATGTCGAGATCCTCGTCGAGCTGGTGGTTCGCGGCGAGACGGTGTCAGCTGGCCCGCGATACGAAGCGCTCGTCGAGGCAGGCTTCCTGGTCGAGCAGTACGGGCACTGGTACGCACCGTCGATGGTCGGTCGCGACTTCGTGATGAACGGACCGTTGAAGCGACGAGCCGCGATGCGACTCCTCGGGTGACATCTGCGGCGAGTGTGTTGTACCTTGCCTTGGCGACGAGCTGCGTTAGGGTGGTCGTCTCCGGAGGTAGCTGGTGCGCACGATGTCGAAGGTCGCCGAGGGAAATCGCATCCGTCAGATGACGGATCTTGGGCGCGCCGCCGCCGATGGGACGCCGCCGCCGAAGAAGACGCGGTACGGCCGGGTGATCAAGGTCGGCAAGCGCGGCGTGCAGGTCGAGTGGGAGAACAGCGGCCGGCGACCGCAGACCGAGTGGCTCAAGGGGATCGACGTCGACATCGTCGACGACCACGGGAACGTCATCGGCAAGGGCAGCGTCGGTGGCGAGGACGATGCAGAGGGCGCAGGTCCGGCGCCCGCTCCGCGAGTCGCGAAGGAGGGCGACCTGGAACTGGGCATGCGGGTGAACGTGGTGTTCCGCTGGGGGCCGCCTGGACCGGACCAGAAGGTTCGTCGCGTTCCCGGCAGGATCGACAGCATCCTGCGTCACGGAGCCGTGGTGACCTGCGACGGCGACCGCAATCCGCAGACCAAGCGCTTCGCGGATCTGGAGCTGATACCGGAGGAGGTCGAGCGCGTGCAGGCTGAGCGCGCAGCGCGGCGTCGCATCGTCTCGATGCCGAAGCATCGGCTTCCCGAGCCTCCGGCGACGGTCGAGGTGGCTCGGCCGATCGCCGTCGAGCCGCTGGGACCGCTCGCGAACGAGGTCGACGCTCTGATCGACGCGCGGCCCGAACCCACGCGCCCTGTCATGGTGGGTCTTCCGCCGGACACGAGCACGATCGTCCACGCGGTCGTTCAGCAGGCGCGGCAGATGCCGGCGACGATCCTGGTGTCCGAGAAGCCGGCGCCCGCGCCGGCTGTTCCTCCCGTCCAGGTCGTCGAGATCGATCCGCTCAAGCGTCTGATCAGCGACAGCGCGAGCGCGGCGGAGAGCCTGCTTGGCCGTGCGGGCGCGATCGAGACCAGCATCGGCGCGATGGCTGGTGAGGCTGGCGAGCTGTCGAACCAGATCGCCGCTCTCGAACAGCGCAGGGCCGAGATCCACGCGCAGATGGACGCGAAAAAGGCGGAACTGGCGAAGGTCCTCAAGGCGATCGATGCGATCGCCGCGATCGAAGCGCTGGGGGACTCGTGAACGTTCGCGACGCCGCGCGCGTCCTCGACGAGATGTCGGAGGAGGCGAGCGGCAAAGAGAAGATCGCGCTCGTTGTCGCGAGCGAGTTCATCCGCCGCGTGCTGAGCGCGAAGTCGGCGGTGCTGACGCTCGCGAAGGCCGTTAGCGAGAGCGAGAACCTGAATCAGAGGAGCCTGTTCGATGAGTGAGCGAACCAGAATCGAGGGCGAGATCCGCAAGAGGCTCGCGCACGGCGGCGAGCGCGACAGCCTGACGCTCGTCAGCGACGTCAGCGCGACGCTCGGCATCGCGCAGGGGAAGGTCTACCCCGTCCTGCGAGAGCTGTCCGATACAGAGGTGCTCGTGCGCCGAGAAGGCGACTCCACGCCCGCGCGTCGCGGGTACCCGACGATCTGGTACAGCCGCGGTCCGCGGTTCGACGCGCCGCCCGACGCTCCGCCGGAGACCGTCAGCAGCGTCCTGCTGACGTTCCCCATCATCGCGTTCATCGGCGCCCTGGAGTGGCTCTGGCGCGCATACGCGATCTGGTGCGTGCTGGGGTGGTTCACGAACCTCGATGCGACGTACGGTCTCACCCTCGGTGTCGTGATCGCGGCGTCGGTGCTGTCGATCTCGGCGCATCGCGCCAAGGACGTCCCGAGCGACACGGTCAGCTACGCGATCAACAACGCCATCGTCGAGGGGATCGCGATCACGATGACGCTCGGCACCGCGTGGCTCCTCCACCAGGCCGTGGGGTGAGCATGCCGGACGAGAGCAAGCAGGAGCGGCTCGCCCGCATCGCGGATGCGATCGCAACGCTGGCCGGTGAGGATTCGGCCGAGATCGCCGAGGCGATTCGCACACGGTTCGACCCGAATGGCGTCGCGGCGCTCGTCGAGGTCGCGGCGGCGGGGCTCCTCGGGGTCGAGAAGCGCCGGCCCGGAGAGCCGCGGCGCGTGGAGGCTCTCGCGTACGACACGCGCGACTGGAGCCCCGCGATGCGGATCCGCTACAACGACGACGACGACGTGCTGCGCGTGGCGCGCCTCAGCGCCACGAACCACCTCATCATCGCCAAGTTGCTCCAGCGCGTCGCGGATCAGGTCGAGGTCGCGCGCCTGGCGGACATGGAGACGCTCCAGCGGCTCGGCGTCACCGTCTGCCGTACGTGCGGCTCGGCCTGGGACGGCAACATCCTCGGAGCCGCCGAGCGAATGTTGATCAGCGGAACGCCGGCCCGCTGCGCCCGGTGCACCGTGCGCCGGATGGGCGCGTTCCCCGCGGAGCCCTGAATGACGGGGCGCGCGACGCACGATTCGCAGCTCGCGCTGCGGTCATGAACTGCGCGGCGACAACCTGCATATTGTAAGCACGACGGGAGTCCGCCAGTGCCGCGCATGCGCTCGTCGAGTCGCTTCGGATCGCAGAAAGCGGAAGAAAGAGGAGACCTGATGGAGATCCCTGACGAAGAAAAGCGGGGCCGAGTCAAGACCTCGTCACGGTGGCCTGGTGACGCGGTGTTCGACGCGGCAGGGCGATACAGGTACGTACTCACGCGCGACCTGGCTCACGACGGGTTCTACGTAGATGGCGTCCCCTGCGCAGATCAGCGCCGACTGCTCTTCGTTCTCCTGAACCCATCCGTAGCGACGGCCACGCACAACGATCCGACCATCGCGAAGTGCTGCCGCTTCGGCTCGATGTGGCGCTACCGGCACCTCGCCATCTGCAACATCTTCGCGCTGCGCGCAACGGACCCCGCGTGGCTCTACAAGGACGACGATCCGGTCGGCTTCGCGAACGACCACTACCTCATCCAGGAGGCTCGCCGCGCAGATCTGGTGGTGTGCGCGTGGGGCGCTCACGGCGAGTTCAACGATCGCGGCAGGCACGTCTTCCGCCTCCTGACTGCGGAGAACGTCGAGCCGCACGCGCTCTCGTGGACGAAGAGCGGCCAGCCGGGCCATCCTCTCTACCTCAAGGGCGACAGCGAGCCGCGCCTCTGGGCGTCGTGGAATCGGCCGTGAAGCACACCTACCAGGTCGAAGAGGTGGCCCCACACAACGGGGGTCGCGGCGGGTGCTACAGATGGACCGTCGTGAAGGTGCTCGGCGACGGATCCAGGTACGAGTGCGTTAGCGACTCGGGGCGACCGCTTCGGTTCATCAAGAAGTCTGCTGCGATCCGCAGGCGCAACGAGCTGACTGCGAAGGGGGGTGGATGAGCGAGGACGACGAGCACAGGTTGGCGCGGGGCATCGCGAACCGGACGGGGCGCTGGCCCTCCATCACGTCGACGGCCGTTCGGTACTACTACCGCGATGCCGATGGCGAGGAGCAGTCGCGGGACGTCGAGTTCGGTCCTGGCACGAAGCACCGCGAGCGCATCGACGCGCTGCGCACCGCGATGCTCTACGCTCGCCGCGATCACAACGGCAAGGGGCTCGGCGAGGAATGAAGGCGAGCATCACACGGGCGCAGAGGCGGATCCTCGACTACGTCGCGATCTCTGGCTCCACCGAAGGCTCGGCGGGGCTCGCAGGCGCCACCGGGCGTGTCGTCGTCACGCCTCAAGCACTGGGGATACGGAGGCGAAACCTCGAACGCGCAATTCGCGGACTCTACCGGCGCGCGGTCCCGCTGATCGGCTACACCCTCACCATCGACGACGGGTACTTCGTGTGGCTGAGCCAGGCTGGGCTCGCGCGCGTCAGCGACAAGGCTCAGGCCATGATTCGTCTCGGCTGCTCGCAGGCGCCGTCCCTCGATCTCTACACCGGCGGCACATTCAGTCGCGCATCCCTCCGCTCCTTCTGATCCGCCCCCGTGGGCTGACGTCACTGTCCGGTGGTATCCTTCCTGCCGGCATGGACGAGATCATCACGAAGGACACCGAATACTACCTCGCCCACTACTGGTCGATCCTCGCGGTCGGGCTGGTGGTGTACTTCGGCGGCCTTTCGGTGAAGCGGCTGCTGCGGATCTGGGTTCCAGACGCGACCCCGGAGGACAAGCAGCCCTTCTGGTACCGCTTGTGGCACGCGACGCAGGACTGGCACCCGG
>ERZ761597.87-NODE-87-length-22009-cov-4.857611_pt1 | contig 22009 bp, 30 predicted proteins | sample MGYA00433093_ERZ761597 | MGnify/ENA primary metagenome ERZ761597 (study PRJEB28899, sample SAMN03785557) | bioreactor sludge metagenome | biome: EBPR Sludge; feature: EBPR Bioreactor; material: 0.22µm filtered reactor supernatant | place: Saint Lucia: Queensland... | reverse complement strand
GGCGAAGGGTCAGCTCACCAAGACGAAGACCTGGCGCGGTTACTACGGTTCGGTTTCGTTCCGCGCGTCGGCGGCGAAGCTGAAGGTGGCTGACCCCGACAAAGCGGCATGGTGGGCGCTTGGCGCTTGCCCTGACGCGGCACGGGTGACGTTCGACCTGGCCGCGATCAGCGACCCAGACACCCGGCAGGTCATCACCGACCTGGCGGGTGAGCAACGGGACGCGGTGAAGGCGTCGTTCCTGGTCTCGCTGATGCCGGCCGAGTTGTCGGGCCAACTCCTCGAGTCATCGCTCGACATCGGCCAGTGGGGCCTTGAGCGGGTGCCGGAAGGCGAGACGGTGACGATCTCGACGGGGGTGGCGCGATGAAGCTCAGGCGCGCACCCGAGCACGTGCTCGGGGTCGATCCGTCTCAGCGTCACAACGCCCTGGCGGTGTTCGACGTGGCGTCGGGCATGTATGCGGTTGACGAGTTCGGCGGGATCGAGGAGATTCGGTCCTTCGCGTTTCTGGAGCGGCTGGCGCAACGGGTAGGTACCGCGCCAGTGCTCGCGCTCATTGAGTGCCCGACGTGGTCGGGCCGCGGGACGAAGGAAGTGCGCGCGGCAGCACTGATCTGGGAGCGTGCGCGACTCGTCGCCGAACGCGCATCCGTCCGCTACGGGCCGTTCGCGTCCTTGCATGAGGCGTACGGCGTGCTCGTCGAAGAGGTCGACGAGTATGAGGAGTGCGAGGAAGCAACGACGATCAACGGTGGGCCTGACTGCAAGACCCCGATGGTGCTCATTAGGGAATCGTTGCGAGAAGGCAGCGCCGAAGTAGTGACGCAAGCGCATTTCATGAAGGGCACTTTCGCTGATCGTGCTGCTGAGTTGCAGCGCGAACTAGACGAGGTCATCGACGTGATAGCGGTTTGCGACCGGATCATCGAGCAGTGGGGTGGGGCGGAATGACGTATGAAGAGTTCATTGTCGCCAAAAAGGCGCGTCACATTGAGACGGGTAGACCCGTTGCGCCCATGCATCCATCGCTGTTTCCGTTTCAGGCGGCTACCGTCGAATGGGCGATGCGCAAGGGGCGTGCGTGCGTGTTCGCAGGTACCGGTCTTGGCAAGACCTATATGCAAATCGAGCTAGTACGCCAGCTCTCGGACTTGAGAACCCTTATCGTTGCTCCGCTGGCTGTATCTGGGCAAACTATAGAGAAGGCACACGAGTTAGACGTGGATCTAGTGATGGTGCGCAAGGAGTCCGATGCAAGCGCGAAGCACGCGATTGTCAATTACCAAGGATTGCACCTGACCGAACTTGAATCATGGGACGCAGTGATTCTTGACGAGTCGAGCATCCTGAAGTCTCATGACGGAAAGTATCGCCAGAGCTTGCAAGCCCGATTCAGCAACACTCCTTGGAGGTTTGCATTCTCGGCCACGCCCGCGCCTAACGACTACATGGAACTCGGGACACACTCGGAGTTCATGGGGGCAATGACGAGGGCAGAGATGCTTGCGGAGTTCTTTACCCATGACGGAGGCGAGACCTCGAAGTGGCGGCTCAAAAAGCATGGAGTATCCGACTTCTGGGAATGGGTCTCATCTTGGGCCGCATGTTACAGCAAGCCGTCGGATATCGGATACTCAGACAAGGGCTTTAAATTGCCAGACCTGATGATTGAAACGCATGCCGTTCACGCTCCCGTTGATGCGACGGGCACCTTGTTTGGCCCGTCTCGCATCTCTGCTCTGGATCTGCATCGCGTCGGACGGTCAACGTCCGAGCGTCGCACGGCTGAACTGGCAAGCATCGTCGCGCAAGAGCCGAATGAATCGTGGCTCATCTGGTGTAACACGAATGACGAGCATGATCGGCTCTTGCGCGCTATACCTGATGCCGTTGGCGTCCAGGGCTCAGACCGTGACGATGTCAAGGAAGATCGCCTATTAGGATTTGCGCATGGTATATACCGCGTCCTCGTTACCAAGCCTAGTATCGCCGGCTTTGGAATGAACTGGCAGCATTGCGCCCGCGTAGGCTTCGTAGGTGTTAACTACTCATTCGAGCAGTTCTATCAAGCAGTTCGGCGGTGTTGGAGGTTTGGGCAATCTCGCTCTGTTCATGTTCACGTCGTTACAACCGATCACGAGTCATGCGTCTATGACTCATTGGCTCACAAGCAGGATGCTTTCGAAGGAATGAGCGCACAAATACGGCGCTACGTAGGAGGATTATCGTGAACAGAATCACGGGGAATGAATGGTCGGCGATCAATGGCGACTGCGTACGTGCGCTGACTGCGATGGAAGAGAACAGTATCGACTACTCGGTATTCTCGCCACCGTTCGCGAGCCTTTACACATACTCGGATAAGCCTGAAGACTTTGGCAACGTGCGAACTGACGATGAGTTCTTTGAGCAGTTCGCATACCTGACTCCTGAACTATATCGGGTATTGAAACCTGGCCGTGTTCTGTCGTTTCACTGCATGAACCTGCCCCGATCCAAAGAGCGGGATGGCGTCATTGGCCTCAAGGACTTTCGCGGGATGCTTATCAGGGCATTCGAGTCTGCCGGATTCGTGTTTGCGTCGGAGGTGTGCATCTGGAAGAATCCGGTAACGGCCATGCAGAGGACCAAGGCTATCGGCTTGCTTTACAAGCAGCTGAAGAAAGACAGTGCATTATCCAGACAAGGGATACCCGATTACTTGGTGACCATGCGCAAGGATGGCATAAACTCCGAGCCGATCACCAAGGACCCGGATCACTATCCGGTCGACTGGTGGCAAAATGTGGCATCTCCTGTGTGGATGGACATTAACCCATCTGATACATTGCAACGTGAGAGCGCGCGAGAAGAAGAAGATGAGCGGCATATTTGCCCATTGCAACTTGGCGTGATCAGGCGAGCGATTGAGTTATGGTCCAATCCTGGCGATCTTGTTCTCTCTCCGTTCATGGGGATCGGATCTGAGGGCTACGTCGCGCTTCAGATGGGGCGCAGGTTCGTAGGGGTCGAACTCAAGGAGTCGTACTTTGAGCAAGCCGTCGCTAACCTGAAAGCTGCGAACCTGCAAGGCTCATTGTTCGATGAGGAGGTCGCATGATCCGCGCGCTCTTCCCCGGCGACCGGTTGTACCACGGCGGCCAGTCGATCGGATTCGTCTGGGAGATCGTCGGCGACCGCGTCGAGGTCCGCAACTACCACAACCCGTATAGCGATCCTACGATCAGAGTCATGACGCTCGCCGAAGCGTCAGTCTTCGAGATCGAGCCGAACATGACGTACGGAACCGCCCGCCCGATCTTGGGCAAGGATGCGACGCCATGAAGATCAAGCCACCCGATATCATTATCGGGATCGACCCGTCCATACGCCATAACGGAATCGCGGTTCTGAGCGTCGACGGAGCCGCGATGGAGACCGAGGAATGCGGGCCCGTGGAATCGATTACGGCGTGCGAGCTGTTGCGGAAAACCGCCGAGATCGCCCGCCGTGAAGAGTTGCGCGTTCTGGCCCTGATCGAGTGCCCGACGTGGTCGGGGCGCGGTACGAAGGAAGTGCGGGCAGCGGCGCTCGCGTGGGAGCGCGTGCTTCAACGCGAGTTTGCTAAGCGGCAGGTGTTCCGCGTCGATCCGCGGGTCTGGCAAAAGCACCTACTTGGCTCTACAGTAGGTGCAACCAAGGAACTGTCGATGCTGCGCGCGGCTCTACTGCTCTACAAGCAGGCCGATTCGGATCACGAAGCGGACGCGGTTTGCATCTGCGAGTTTGCGCGGCTGATGGCCGCTGGGCTGGTCTCGCCATGAGGAGAAAACACATGAATAAGTCTAAGACCACAGTCACTATTTCGTCTGGCAATCAGTCCGTCACCGTAACCGATGATCAGCTGCGAAGGGCCGCGAATGGAGAGATGCCCCGTAAAGCTGAGGGTTCGGAGTTCGGCTCACGCCTGCGTGGCGTCATCGGCGGCAAGCTGCTGAAGGCCATCGTCAAGTGCTTCGCTTCGAGACCCTACAAGGGCGAAACGACCATTGCGTCATCGATCGGCGTAGCTCCTGAGTCGTTCGTCGCGACCAACGGCCAGTCGGCCATCATCATCGGCAAGAGGGCCGAAGCCTACGACGCCACCCAGCGAAACGAAGCGCTGGTCGAAGCGGAACGGGCGCTGATCTACGACGCGGCGGTCGAGCTTGACGACATCGCGCGCATGATCGACGCAAACGGGGAGATTGAGCCCTACCATGTCGATGTCGGCGCGGTGGTTAGCCAGCTCGCGGAGTTTCGCAGTGTTGGCCACATGCGGCCCGAGGTTCTCAAGACGATCGCAGTCGTAGCCGAAGCAGCGGGAGCGTCCTCGGTTGAGCTACTTGAGCCACGTTCGCCCGATCAAGACCGGCTCGGTTTCCGGTTCACGTTCGAGCCCGACGCATATCAGTTCGAGCTGGGCGAGGACCCGCCCGAGTTGCCCGTGTTGGCCGAGGGCCTGGTCGTCGTAACGCGAAAGCTCAGGGACGAGCCAGAGCAGGACGAGATCGAATGACGACCTTGTTCGATCCTCCAAGGCAGTCCGGCGAGATCACGCTCCGCCCCTACCAGGAGCAGGCCGCTTCCGCTGTGGACGCGGCCCGTGCGCGCGGCCTGCGATCAGGACTGATCGTTCTGGCCACCGGTGGCGGCAAGACCACGATCTTTAGCCACCTTATTGGCCAAGAGGCGAAGCGTGGCGGAAGGTCTTTGATCCTTGCCCACCGCGACGAGCTTGTAGAGCAGGCTGCGGACCGGATCGCGTCTATGACCGATGCCCGCGTCGACATCGAAGGTGGCGATCGACGGGCGATCGGTACAGCCGAAGCGGTCGTTGCATCTGTGCAAACGATAGGGCGGGCGGGAACCTCTCGGCTTGGGTGGTTGCGGCCGACGTTGATCGTCACCGATGAGTGCCATCACGCCCCCGCTGAGACCTACCAGATGGTTTACAAGCGGTTCGGCTGCCATGGCGAGAACCCGCCGTTCCACCTTGGCGTTACGGCGACGGCTCACCGAATGGATAACCGGCCCCTGCATGGGGGCGAAGCGATCTATGAGGCGGTGCTGTTCGAGTACGGCATCAAGCCGATGATCATGGACGGCTGGCTCTGCGATATCCGGGCCTACCGCTGCGAGGCCTCGTATTCGCTGCAGGGCGTCAAGACCACCGCGGGCGACTACAACCAGAAGGACCTCGACAAGCGCGTCAACACGAACCGTAACAACCTCGAGGCCCTGGCTTACTGGGCGAAGGTCGCGATTGACCGGCGTACGATCGTGTTTTGCACGTCGGTCGATCACGCCCACGCTATGGCGGGTCTCTTTGTCGATCAGGGCATAGTGGCCGAGGCCGTGGACGGCACGATGGACAAGGGGCTCCGGTCCGGGATCATGTCGCGCTTCAAGTCGGGCGAAACGCAGGTGCTGTGCAACATGAACATTGCGACCGAGGGCTTCGATTGCTTGGACTCAGAGACGGAGGTACTGACGGGCCGGGGCTGGGTAGGGATGAATGATATCGACCCCACCGATTTCGTGTACTCCCTCAACCGAGCGTCGGAGCGCGTCGAACTGGTTCCCATAGACCGAATCGTTCGGCGTCCGGTCGCACACGGAGAGAAGATGACTGTCTTCGAGAGCCAGCACTTCGATATCCGAGTGACTGAGGGGCACGAGTTCCACATCAAGCAGCGCAGCAAGGGTGCCGCGGGCCAGAGGTGGTACGTGAAGTCTGGTCGCGACCTGTCAGAGCGGCGGGCTGAGTTCCGGCTGCCGCTGGCGGGTGTTGACCAGAAGTTCGATGACTTCCCCGAGTGTCATCTGAGCGATGATGAGATCCGATTCATCGGCTGGTTCCTAACGGACGGATGCTACGAACGCGGCGCGATCACGATTTCTCAGTCAGAGACGAAGCACCATGAGCACATCCGCGCCTTGCTAACTCGGCTGGGGCTCGACTTTTCGGAGCGGCTACGAGAAAACAAGACCGGGTTCGAGGGCGGCGCGGCATGCTACGAGTTCCGAATCCCAAAGGGAACCGGCTATGGCTCATTGGCTCGAAACGGCCATAACTATCTCGGCCAGTACCTTGACAAATCGATTCCCTTGACCCTAGAGCAACTGTCGCCAAGGCAGTTCAGGGTTCTTTGGGACGAGATGATGCTGGGCAACGGTGCGCAGAAGGCGAATTCGTCGGGGTGGCTTTGGATGCCACGCAAGGAGCAAGCGGACCGCCTGACCGCGATGGCCGTTAGGCGTGGGTTCGCCACTAGCTGCGCTGAGGAGTCAACCCCTTCAGGCGGGCAAGTGTGGCGAATCACGGTCCGCGACCGGCAGTGGATGTCCACGTATCCGAGCGACCCTAGGTCAACGAGAATTACCCTCCAAGAACCGAAGGTCGGAGAGGAAGTTTGGTGCGTAACGAACCGAAACTCCACGCTGATCACTAGGCGCGGCGGAAAGGTCGTGATCCTAGGTAATTGTCCAGAAGCGTCGTGCGTTCTGTTGCTTCGCCCGACGAAATCATGGAGCCTGTTCGTGCAGATGATCGGGCGCGGCCTTCGCACGGCGCCGGGCAAGCAGGACTGCATCGTCATCGATGTTGAGGGCGCGGGCGACGACAAGAGTCTGGCAAGCGTCCCTGGCGTCCTTGGATTACCGCAGACGGCAAGCCAGAAGGGCGACTCGTTCAAGCAGCTCGCGATGCGGATTGATGCTCTGCCGGACGACTTGCGGGCGCGGCTTGGGCGTAGACCATTCGACCTCGCGAGCCTGGACAGCGTCCTTGCGGAAGTCGACCTATTGCGCGACCTCGGGCCCAGCGAGGAGATCGTCAGCGGTTCGGATTGGGCTTGGCAGACCGTCGCGGACGGTTGGTACTCGCTCTGGTGCGGATCCGATGAGACCAAGACCAAGACGCGCAAAGCGACGCTACGCTCGGACGTGCTCGGTTCGTGGACGCTCGTTCTTGTCGAGGGTGATAGTTTGCCGATCTCTGAGGTTGTTTACGAGGGCATCGATCCGGCCAAGGCACTCCACGCAGCGGACAATGCGATCCGGCTTGCATGGCCGGGTCTTGACGGGTTCCTTCGCCGCGACGCTCCGTGGCGAAACAAGACGGGCGGCGCGAGTGATAAGCAGAAGTTCTGGCTAAGGAAGTTCGGCCTAACGGACGCCGAGATTGCGGGGATGACCCGTTCGGAAGTGAGCACATTCCTCGATCGGCAATTCAGTAAGAGGCGGCGCTGATGGCGCGGCTAGGAGTTAGACTATGAATCCACGAAAACTATCGGACGTTATTTTGGAGCACGAGCCTGCTTCCCCCGAGGGTGTGACTAACCGCCCCCGAGACCTTCGGCTACTCGGTATGAGTAACGCCATCAGGCGGGCTCCGACCGACACGAGGCCGACGTGGATGCTCCTCTACGGCGTGCTCCTCGGCATCCTGCTCTGCATGGCGCTTTCGCTCTGGCGCGAGGTCGAGCGAGCGGCCTCCGAGCGGGCCGGGCCAACCCCCGCCGCTAATACCACGGGGGCCGCTGACGCGATCACGCTCGCGGCGGCGGAGGTGGAGCGATGAAGGAGGTACTGGCGCCGCGAGTATGGGAAAGGCTTCGCGAGGATGGTGGCGCCGAGGAATTCCACGCGCTGCTTACACCAGAGACGCGCCAGCGGCTACATGCGCTATTGGCGCGAAAGCGGGAGGCCATGCAGACGAGCGACGCGCTCAAACTCGCGAAACACGAGCGCGATCTGCAGAAGAGAGGTAGCCAGTGAAGCGCGGAACGATCGAACATCCGAAGACGGTGATGCTCCAGATGCTGCTCGGTTGCTCGCGCCTGGAGGCGGTGGGCATCCTGGAAGCCCTGTTTCACTGGGCGGCCAAATACGCGCGGCGAGGCGACATCGGTCGCTACCCCAACGCGGTTATCGCCGAAGGGCTCTACTGGCGAGGTGATCCGGACGCCCTGGTCTCTGCGCTCATCGAGGCACGAGGCGAGGGCAAGCACGGCTGGATCGAAGAGCACCCGACGATGAGGCTCGTGGTTCACGACTGGCATGACCACGCCGACGAGTCTACGAAGAAAACCCTCGCGAACAACGGCGAGACGTTCTGGAATGGTCGCGCGCCGTTCGAGAAGAAGTCGCGCAGTGGTTGCGAAACGATCGCGAGCCAGTCCGACACCGTTCCGGAGGTCGTCGCGCCTGAGCCTGGAAGCAGCTGCGCCCTTTTCGAGAATGATTCGCGAAACGATCGCGAAACGATCGAGACCGTTTCGCCCCTGCCAGAGCCTAAGCCAGAGCCTAAGCCAGAGCCTTTAGAACTCTTGGGGGGGCAAGCACCCCCCGCTGAACCTGAGGAGGCCGTGGAAGCGAAGCCTCCGGAGGGCCGGAAGAAGCCGCCGCGGGGGGTTAGCCCGGATGTGGCGGCGGTCATCGATGCGCTGAACTCGCTCAGTGGGCGGAGGTTCGACCCCGGCGGGGCCCAGGCTCAGTACGTGCGAGGCCGGCTAAGGTCCGGGGCGACGGTCGAGCAGCTCGTCCTCGTCGTGGAGCACAGGGTTGCGCTGTGGGCCAAGGACCCGAGGATGCGCCAGTATCTGCGCCCCGAGACCCTATTCGGGGCTGCCAAGTTCGAGGACTACCTGCCGCTGGCCAGGGAGTGGGACAACGCTGGCCGGCCGCCGCCGGAAACGAGGCGAAACGGACAAGCGTCTACCAGTGGAACGTCGGTCCGTGACCGGGCTCAGGAGATTTTGGGTTCTGGCTCGCTTAGGGATCGGGCTCAGGAGATTTTAGGGGCATGAACCTCAGGGAAGTGATGGCGGATTGTTTGGCGCTCATGGAGGGCGCGGGGCTGAAATTGTTCGGTCGAAGGCTTGGCCCGGCGACGATTCAGGCGTTCGTGGCGGTCTGCGAGAGCCGGGGCTATGGCGAGCCGGATCTGCTTCGCCGGGCCGCGATCTCGTTTTGCCAGGAGGACGGCGAGTTCCCAACGGCTGCCCAGTTTGCTGCGCGGTGCCGCCAGGTGTGGGAGTCTGACCATGTCCAGGTCGGCTTGCCCGATGGGGACGTGGTTAGGATCGCGTGGGTTCCGGTGCGGGACTATCAGGCGCTACCTCGGGATGGTGGCGGCGAGGTTCCCGAGGCCGAGGTGGCGGCGCTGATGGCGAGGCTTGATTCTCTGGCCTAGGTCGCGTTGATCCCGCTCGGGGAACAGGTCCGCGAACGTGAGCCCCAGCGCCGAAAGGCAGGCCTCTTTGGAGCCAGGCATAGGAGAATCCCTGCGAGGACACCTAGAGCGAACAGCGGCAGTCGCGGTCCATGTGGAGCCTGGATCCGTTCGAGGAGGATGAGCCGTAGGCTATACGTTTGCACGATTGCACAAATATTCCTGCAAACGAAGCGAATTTCTGCAAACGAAAAAATCGAAGCCCTGGGTCTTTCTGGGGTTTCTGCAAACGACACACATTCAGCCCCTGAACCTATGGGAGGGAGTGGGGAGGGGGGAGGTATTGCCTAAGTCGAGGCCGAACGACGTTTGCAGAAACTCCTCGTTTGCAGAAATAAATACTGCAATCGTGCAAAGGTCGGCGATTTAGAGGAGAAGGGTAATGGTATCGAAACAGGTACGAACGGACAGCTCGGGGCGACCTGAGTGGGACCGCGCGCGGATGCTGGATGCCTGGGCCGCCTGCGAAAGCGGAGGGGAGCCCGCTATGCCAGCGCTCGGCTATCCGACGGGCCGGCGCGCCGATCCGTGCGGAGACGAGAGCCTCGCTCATGGCCGCCTCGTGAGAGTGTGCGGCTACGCCAAGGCCAGGCCGGTCCTCGTCCACAAGCACGTCAAGGGCCTCCAGCTGTCCGACTTCGCCGTCTGCTGGCCGGGTGAGACCATCGAAGAGGCGCTTTTCCGGCGCTGCTGGCAGGATTTTCGTGTTTATGAAACCGAAGGCATGCCTGGCCTGCGGGTCCCCGTGGAGCAGATGGCGCAGGTGCGATACGATCTGTTCATGGCGGCTTTGGATGAGGCACTGAGGGCCGAGCCGTTCTTCGGGGCGGCGATCGGAATCGATTAAGGGGCAAAAAAGGGGATCAGGCTTGAAACTATCGCCGCGTTTAGCGCATCCTTATAGGTGGGTAGGGCTAATTGGCTCTCATCACCGACTTCGAAGGCCCGGCAACTACGGATAGCGCCGGGTTTTTTGGTGTCGGCGCTAATGTGGGCCGGCCCTTCCTGATTCCATATGCATCTCCTTCAACTCCCCGGCGATCGGTTCACCGAGTCGTTCACGTCCATGCCGGGGTCTATGCAGAACATGAGCCTAGTGCCGTATCTGACCGATATCCAATGGGCAAGGGTTGCGCCAGCTGAGCGCGCGCTGTTGCTGGCCGCCCAGGAGTGCGACCGCTTCAGAGTGCGCGAGGTTGGCCGAAATGACGGGCCTCGAGTGCGCGAATACCTGCGATCTGCCGGGATCACAGCTCCCGCTCCTTGGTGCGCGGCGTTCGTGACGTGGTGCCTCACCCAGGCGGGTGTGGCGCATGACCAGATGCCGAAGGGTCCAGCCTCGGCGTGCAACTGGAGGGCGTGGGCTGACCGACGCGGCGTTGCACACCGAGACCCAACACAAGCCGTGCGCGGTGATTTGTTTGTCTGGTGCAACCACCCGAAATCCTGGACGGGCCACATAGGATTCGTCGTAAGGACTCGCCGGATTCTGGGTCTGTGGGTAATCGACACGATCGAGGGGAACACTGACGGAAGTGGATCGAGAGACGGCGACGGCGTTTATCGGCGCGTCCGGCGACTAGCTTCGAACATTTGGTTCATCAAGGCAGACTGGTAAATGCTGGAAACACTCATGCAGGGATTGGCCGCCAATGGGCCGTGGGCGGTGATGGCCGGTTTTCTCCTGGTTCGGATTCTCCGAGCGTGGGACAGCGATCGCAAGCAGGCGATGGAGCTCATGGGCGAATTCCGCGCGACGATGCAGCGTCAGTCCGACGCGCTCTCCGAACTCACCGCCGCCGTTCGAGCCCTGCGCAAGAGCGTGGATGAGGGCGCGCCGATCGGAATGCGACATGAATAACGCCATGAAAACTACGCTCGTTCTCGCCACGCTGGCCGTGGCATCGCTTGCACCCGCTCAGGTCGCCATCTTCTCCGACCGCTCTGAGGCGCGCCCTGTCGCTATTGAGCCAGCGAAGACATGGGCCCTCAACTACGGCTGGCAGGTCAGCGCCTGCGGGCTGCTCGCGCCGTTGGGGAGCGTTCGGATCGGTGCCGCGCGTCACGAACGACGCATGGCAAGGCCTGTTCGTTGGCTGCGGCACGCTCTTCGGGGACACCTGGACGGGCGCCCTGCGCGATTTGCGTCCGGGTATCGTTATCGGCTGGAGGTTCTAGCTGCATAGCGACGAACTGCAGCCCTGGGACCGGCAACCCGGCGAATCTGTCCGGGCCTACGCAGCCTTCTGCCGATTTCGGGACATGGGGCCATCGCGCACGATGGCCGCAGCGTATGGCCGGACAGAGAAGCCCGCGCCTGGCCGCTGGCGCGAGTGGTACAAGCTGTGGACGTGGCGTGCTCGCGCGGAAGCGTGGGACGGGATGATCGAAGCCCGCGCGCGAGGCGCGGTAGAAATCGAGCACCAGCAGCGCCTCGTCGAGCACCTGGAGCGACAGCGCCGAATCGCGACCGCCAACCTCTCTCTCGCCGAAAGCATGATCGCCGCCGCGGCCCGGCGGCTGGCAACCGTCAACGTCGACGAAATCGACGTGAAGCACTTGCCCGCGTTCATTCGCGCCGCCGCAGCGGTCGCCGATGCCGGCACGAACGCGGAGGCGCAGGCGCTGGCGGTCGACAGGCTGGTGGCCAGTTTTGGCTCGTACTAAATCCGCAGCGCTCGTCCTGCGACATGCGCAGGAACAGACGCCGCTGATGCAGCGGGCTCGCGGGGAAGCCAGACCAACCTACACGCAGGTCGCAGGGGCGGAAAGGGCGCTAGGCTCTCTGGCCGAGTTCGTCCGCCAAGCGTGGCCCGTGTGCGAGCCCGATACCGATCTGATTTGGAACTGGCATCTCGACGCGAAATGTGAGCACCTCGAGGCCCTGGCACGAGGCGAGATACGGCGGCTACTGATAAATGAGCCGCCGGGGCACATGAAAAGCCTCATCGTCTCGGTGCTCTGGCCGGCGTGGATGTGGCTCAAGCGGCCGAGCTGGCGATCGATCTTTAGTTCGTACGCGATGGACCTCGCGGTCCGCGATTCGGTGCGGTGCCGGGACCTCATCGAGTCCGATTGGTATCAAAGCGCCTTTCGTCCGGCGTGGAGACTGTCCACGTCACAGAACCTGAAGTCCTGGTTCGTCAACTCGGCCGGCGGTACACGGTTTTCGACCTCAGTCGGATCGCGCGCCACTGGATTTCGAGGCGACTGCGTAGTTGTCGACGATCCGATCAACGCGACAGATGCGCCTTCGAAGCTAGCCAGAGAGGCCGCCATCCGTTGGTGGGATCGCACGATGAGCAGCCGGCTAAATGATCCGCGCACGGGCGCCCGGGTCATTGTCGGGCAGCGGCTCCACGCAGAGGACCTCACCGGCCACGTCCTCAAGCGCGGCGGCTATGAGCACCTGTGCCTTTCGACCGAGTACGAGCCCGAGAGGCGATGCTCGACCTCGATTGGCTGGCGCGATCCTCGCGCTGAGAGGGGCGAGCTGCTGTTCCCGGGGCTCTTCACGCCGGAGGTGGTCGCCGAAGCGAAAGCGGACCTAGGCAGCGATGGCTTTGCCGCCCAGCACCAGCAGCGGCCAGCGGCGGCTGAGGGTTCGATCTTCAAGCGGCGCTGGTGGCGGTTCTGGCTGCCGGCAGGAGCGAAGGCTCCCCCGGTGACGGTCCTGCTCGACGACGGGACCTTGCACGAGTGCGAGACGGTTGTCTTGCCAGAGAGCTTTGACGAGGTCGCGCAGTCCTGGGACATGACGTTCAAGGACACGACGGGCTCGGACTTTGTTTGCGGTGGCGTGTGGGGCAGGCTGAAGGCCGAGCGGTACCTTCTCGACGCGGTTCATGACCGGTTGAGCTTCACGGCGACGTGCCGCGCCGTGGTGGGGATGCACGAGAAGTGGCCCCAGGCACGCCGGAAACTCGTCGAGGACAAGGCGAACGGTCCAGCGGTCATTTCGCAGCTCAAGAGCACGGTTCCGGGGCTGATCCCGATTGAGCCGGAGGGCGGCAAGATTTCGAGGGCCAACGCGGTCTCACCTTTGTGTGAAGCCGGCAACGTGATCCTCCCTCATCCGATGCTGATGAAGTGGGTGGGCGAGATGATCACGGAGACGGCGGACTTCCCGTTCTCGCCCAACGACGACTGGGTGGACATGCTGACCCAGATGCTGAACCACTGGGCGGCGAAGAAGACAGGTTCGGTGCGCGAAGCTAGCGAATACGACTAATGGCGCTTTCCGATCGTGACCTCGATGCCTTCGTTGCGGCGGTGGTGGCGCGGCTAGCCTCGGGCGCTCTTGGTCTCGCGCGGATTTGGTCGGGCTTTGCGGCTCGGCTGCGGAAGGCTTTCAGGGAAGAAGGCGACGATTTCGTCCGGATCATCGAAGCTCATGGACGGGCTACTGGTCAGGAAACCGGGCGAATCCTGAACGCATCGGTGGGGGACTCTGGGTCTCTGGGCCGAGCGCACGTTCGGAAGATCCTGGAAGCGCTGGTGGGCAGGGATCCGGAATTGCCGGGCTTTCGCCCTCCGGACATGGGGCCATATGCCGACGAGGTGGCGCGGGACGTGGTGGCTCGGCTCAAGGAGTCGTTTCGGACCTGGAAGGACCAAGACCACGCCGAGGAGCAGATTGTTCAGCTCACGGGCGAGCACCTCGACCGGCTGCTGACGGGCAACCAGACTGAGGGCTTCAAGCAATATCGGGGCTCGCTGATGGCGGGCTATAGGGCGGTGCCGGAGGTCGACCGGATCGTTCGGCGTGAGCGGCTCGACTCGCTGACGTGCGCGGTTTGTTGGGCACTTCACGGGGAAATCCTGGACAAGTCCGAGGATCTGGCGGTCCATCCGAATTGCCGGGGGATTCCGGTTCCGGTGCTCTTGGGCTCTGATCCTCGCGGGGTGACGGGCCCGGAGGCGTTCGAGGATCTGAGCGAGGCCGAGCAGCGGATCATCTTGGGGCCTCGCAAGTTCGATCTGTATCGGCGCGGGGAGTTGCTGCTGCCGGATTTGGTCCACCGCGGTGAGCATCCGGAGTTCGGCCCGTTCGTTCGGGAGAAGACTTGGAAGGAGACTCAGGGCGCCATAGCCGAAAGGCAAGTACTTTTCATGAGTCAGACAGGAGGAGGCCAAGGTCCGATCAGGCAGGGGCTTTTCTATTGACCCGATGGACGATTTTCCGCCCGATGCTGCGCTCTGCGACCTGATCGGGTGGTGGGATGAAGATGAATACCAAAGTCAAGTTGATCTCAGACGGCACGCCGATCGGCACCAAGCTGGTCGATCCCGAAACGCTCGAACCGCTGCCGATCATGCAGCACGTCCGGGCTATCCGCTGGCGGATCGACGAGGGCGGCCTCGCTGTCTGTGAGGTCGATCTGATTTGCATCGAAATCGACGTGGCTGGAGAGATGGAGATACCAGAGGCTACTAGCAAGGAGTAAATGGAAATGGCAAAGGACAAGGATAAGGTGGACGCATTGGCGGCCGACGCGGCGGAAGGCGAGGGCCCGGTAGCGCCCGTGGACCCCGAGGGAGTTGACAATCCCACGAATGTGAGTGAAGCCGATCTCGAGCGGATCGTGCGAGCGGTCGAGCGGTTTGCCGAGGGTTCGATCGCAGACACCGTTGAGAAGGTTGCGGCGATCGCGACGGAGGCGACGATGGTGCTGAGTGCTGTGCTCGTTTCCGAGCGTGACGCGGAGGACCCGGGCCTGGTGGGATCGGTGACGATTGCGTCGGCTACGTGCGTGATGCGCCGCTCATCGGAGGATGGCGTGAACGCGGTCTTCGAGGATGGGGACGGACGGCAGTTCGAGCTTCGGCATTTTGCGCCAGCTCTCGTCAAAGAGGGTATGGCCTATGACGTGACGATTTCACTGCGGGCGCCGCAGTAGGCTGGAGGATAGATGAGCAACCAAACGGGGCAGGACCCCCACGTCGGAGCAGGGCAGGACCCAAAGAAGGGTGCGGGGCAGGACCCCACGGGCGGCGGCCAGGGGCCTACCGCCGGCGAACTGCAGGCCGAGATCGATCGGCTCAAAGCGGAGAATAAGGAACTTAGGACTGAAGCGGCCGCCCGGCGCGTCGAGGCGAAGGATCTGCGCGAAGAACTCGAACGAGCGAAAGCGGCGACCACTGGCGACCTGTCGAAACTCGAGGAGAAGGTGCAATCGCTAGAGGCTTCCGCACAGGCGGCGAATCAGCGGCTCATCGACGCCGAACTCCGGGTAGCGGCTCACAAGGCGGGGTTTCGCAACCCCGAGGCAGCCATCAAGCTCCTCGATCGCGAGAAGCTGCGCCTCGATGGCGCGAGCGTGCTCAACGCCGAGGACGTCCTTGGTGAACTGGCGAAGGCCGAGCCGTACATGATCGCTACTCCAGGCGGGGGCGATGCAGGGGCCGGATCTGGCGCTCCGGCTGCGTCCACGTTCAACGACATTCTCCGCGCGGAACTATCGCGGCCGTAGCGGCCGCCATCTAGCGAGGTGATATTTTGACTCCAGCAATTCAACGCGCGGACGCTGCGGCGCTCGTGCCTGCGCCGACCGTGTCCGAAATTTTCGATGGCATGCGGCAGAACTCTATCGTGATGCAGGCGTTCCGGGAGATCCCGGTGCCTGTGACAACCACATCGATGCCCGTCCTACAGGGGCTGGCGACGGCGTTCTTCCGGAAGGGGGACACTGGGCTATCTCAAGGCGACAAGCTCGCTTGGGAGGCCAAGACCATCGTGTGCGACGATCTGGATGTGCTCATTCCGATCCCTGACGTCGTAGCGGCGGATACGCAGTTCGACATGTGGGCGGAGGTGCGCCCTCAGGCGATCGAGGCTCTCTCGAACCGCCTCGACGTCGCTGTTCTCCGAGGCGAGGGTGCCCCGTCCACATTCCCGACAAACGTGTTTTCCGCGATCGGCACGGCGTCACAGACTCGCACTCGAGGTACGGCCGCGGCCGCGTCGGGCGGCATCGCTGAGGACATCAACCAGGTCATGGCGTTCCTCGAGTCAAAGGGCTTCGTTCCGAGTTCCTTCGGGGCGGACCTGCAGATGAAGGCACGCTTGCGCTCGGCTCGTGACACGACTGGGCAAAAGCTGCTCGACGTGCGAAACGAGGTCATCGACGGGCGGATGGTCGCATCGATCGAGGGCCTGCCCGTCTATTTCGGCATGGGCGGCGGGTGGTCGCTCGGCGCGCCGACGACGGGCGATCCGGAGATGATCGCGTTCGACCGGTCGAACTTCGTGCTCGGAGTCCAAAGGCAGATGAGCTGGGACATTCTGCGCGAGGCCGTCATTACCGACGCGAATGGGAACATCCTCTTCAACCTGGCGCTGCAAAAGATGCGGGCCCTCCGGCTCTCGATCCGCGTCGGTTGGCAGGTCGCGAACTACATGACTCGGCAGGCCAAGGCGAGCGGGACGAACGAGGTGCAGCGCATCGCGATCTCGGGCATCACGACGATCGGGCCGGGCACGTTCAAGATCAGCTTCGGCGGTCTGACGACCAGGGCGATCGTATACGATGCGACAGCAGCGGTCGTGCAGGCTGAGCTCGAGCGGCTCGGAACGATCGGTCGCGACAATGTGGCGGTGGCCCGGTCTGGCTCGACTCCGAACTTCACGTTCGACATTACCTACAAAGGTGCGATGGGCTCGCAGGACATCACCGACGTTGTTTCAGCGGCTGGGGACGTGGCGGTGACGACAGGTACTCCAGCGTTCACCATCACTACGCCTACTGCCGGTGTGGCGCCGGTGAAGTTCCCGGCGGCCGCCTTGATTCGGCCTTAGCCGAATCCCTAGATGCTCCGCTCCTTCTGGGGCGGAGCGCCACTCTTTCTCATGCAGATTTCGCTGGTGGATGCGGTTGCGTACGTACGGGCGGAGTGCGCTATCGACGCGCTGCCGGCGGTCGAGGAGTCTCATGTCGAGACGCTCCTGGCGCGGTGCCGAATGCCTGACGACGAGGGGCGACTCGTCGATGATGCAGCGTGGGAGGAGTCCTACGACTTGGACCAGGCGTGCGCACTTGTGTGGGAGCACCGCGCCGGGCTCGCCTTCAACCAGTTCGACGTCGGCGCCGGGCCGAACCGCCAAACGCGCAGCCAGATCGCGGAGCACTGCCGGGCGCAAGCCCAGCGGTACCGAGCGCGGCGGGCGGCGTCGTTTCCACCCGGGATGATCGAGGCGTAAATGATTGCAACAGCAGATTTCAACACCGAAATGGACCGCCTGATTCAGGCTTGGCGTCGACTTCGCGACGGCGTGGTGGCCTCGCTGGATGCGATCGAGGAACTCGATAGCCTGACGTTCTCGGATTTCTCCTCGCGGGCCGATCTGTCGCCGGCGAATGCGACCACCAAGGCTCGCTTGGACCCCGACACGGTTTCGGCTCGCGATTTCAAGGGCCTACTCACCCGCATCGAGCGCCATGTGCAGGTGCACGGAGGCTATGGCTCGCTGGATGCATTTCTCTCGGCCCTGAACCCTACGACGGGCACCAAATGGACCGGACTCCAAAACTGGCGACTTCGCGATTTGTGGCAGCTGTGGAAGGGCGCGGGCCAGGTCCCGAGCGTCCATAACCTCTACTTCGAGTTGCTTCAGGGTGCCACGTACGCAAACGCGCTAGCGAAGCTAGTGGTGTCTGGCGCGGATTTTACGGCAGGCTCTGCCGTCGACACGAGCAAATATGCGGGCGGATTCGGTTACTTGCTCGTGTCGGGGTTCGCGGGTTCTACTGATATCGTGACGGTGACCGGCACACAGTTCAACCCGGCGACGCGGACGGCGACTGCGGGCAAGACGTGGACGGCGAGCGTTACGGGCAATGGATCCTTTGCACTGACTGCAGGCACAGCGGATGCGGACTCCCTCATTGCGGCAGTGTCGGCGATTGCAGCGGGCGGGTCCATCTCTGGCGGAACGATCTATGTCGAGGCGAGGCGACCGGCCGGCCGGGTCGACATCGAGTCGTAGTGGTCGATCCCAAGCCCCACGCGGTCTACGTAACCAGTCCGAAGCCAGCATCGGGCGCCCAGGGGGTCGTCGAGGAGACCGTCCAAGAAGGCGGCGTGCTGGTCGAGGGGCAGCTCTCGCCGCTCGCATCGGGCTACGCGCTGGAGCGTTACGGGGTGGAGGCGCTGCGGCCTCATCAGTTTCTGGTCGACCCTGACGATGCGCGGCACTTTCGTCGCCGTGGGCGATGCGAGGGCCGCGCGGCGGGCGTCGACCTGACCGGCCGCCACTTCGAAGTGGCGGCCCTGCCCGAGGTCCACGAATACGGCCAATGGGCCGATTGCGCGGTGGTGGTGCTCGAGGAGGTGGGTTAGGTGATCGAGGTGCTCGAGGACGTTCGCAGCGAGGTCGTCGCGGCGGTTCGGGAAGCGACGGGCCTTGCCGAGGTGTTCATCGAGCCGCCGGAGATCGACGCCGACGATACGACCTATGGTGATCACGCGGTCGTCTTGATGGAGGACCGGCCCGAAGCTGAGGGCGTCGTCACCATCGCGCACGTGCTGGCCTTCACAATTTGGCTTCGGCTGCACGGACCACGTCCGGACTGGGAACGCGAGCGGCTGGCCCTGTCTGGCTGTTTGTCCCGGGAGTTGCAGTCGACTCGGTTCCGCGGGATGGGATATCTCCCCCGGCTCGTCGATCCGTTTGCGGAAGCGGCGATCGGGCCGCTCGGTCCGGAATGGTTCGAGCTGATGGTCGGCTGGGAAATTCGGGTGAGCTTGCCCGCGCGGCCCTAGAGGACTTGCCTTGGATCCGTTGCGCGCGGCGGTGGCGTGCCAAGGCTGGGCACGGCTCGCGGTGGATGCAGGACACGGTCAAGTGCAATACCGAGCAACAAGCCGATGACGGCAATCGCGACCAACGCACGCACGCGCATGGTCAACAGTGTAGACCAATGGCTCGAGTGTTCCGATCAGCAGACGCCCTTGCCAAGTGGCAACAGCGAAGGGCGAAGGCGACGATTCTATATTTTCAGCGCCGGCACCGGCAAATGGTCGAGGAGATCTTCGCCGAGATGCGTCGCCTTACGTCCGGCGGGTTGTCGCTAGCCGAACTGCGCCGGCGCGGCCATCCGTACGGGCGCGGACGAGGCAGAGTGACGAAGGGTAAGCGCGGAGCGCGGGTGCGAGTTACCGCGCGCGGCTCGGCACCGCTGCTGCCCATCAACCGGCAATCGGGCGGCTTGCAGTCCCGGGCGTTTCGCCAGATCGTGAGCCGCACGCTCACGAGACAGGTCATCGATGCGGGGTATCGCGCCGGCGCAAACTGGGTGCTCCTGCCGGGCGGCACGAAGAAGATGGTCGATCGCAGGTTCTGGAAGGCAATCGCCGAGTTCGCGAAGCGGGCTCAGAGGCGGCTGCTCGACGACGTTTGGAAGTACGAATTCTCCTATAGGTAAGCAATCATGGCAGCACGAATCGACTCACTTGACATATCGCTCTTCACGCTCGACGTAGGGAACGCAGGGGCGGCGCAGAACCTACTTGCACGGTTGACAGGCTACGAACTCGGCCTGCCACAAACGGTCGCGAACACCAAGGGTATTGCTCAGCGGCACCAGCGCGGCAAGGTCACGGCGGTCGAGGAAACCTTCCGCGTCTCGCTGAATCAGGAGGACGGTTCGAACGTGGTGCAGACCGCGCTGGACATCAGCGCCCTCACCATCGGAGGTTCGGCGTACGTGACCCAGGCGCGATCGACGAAACTGGCGATCCGGACGCTCGTGGATGAAGGGAAGGCCTACAACTCGATGAAGAAATGGAGCAACGCCACAGGCACGGACTATTCCCTCGATGCCGAACTGATGGTGAGCGCGGCGGCAGCTCACGCGCTCGAAACCGCGGCGGAGTCGTCTACGGCGACGGACAAGGAACTGACGACGACATGGACATTCGGCGGCCTGACGATTACGGCCCCGATGGTGCTCTCGAGCCTGAATCGCACGGGCGAGTCGGAGCGCATCCAGATGCTGAGCGTATCGCTCCAGGGCAACGGCGCTCCGACCTCTCCGAGCGGAACGGGCACCGGCTTTGCCGAGATTCTCTGGCGGATGCTGCTGGGGACCGCCGAGTTCGCTGCGATCATTCACCCAGCGGGCACGACGTCGGGGGCGAGGCTCATCAGCTCCCACGCCTCACGTAAGGCGCTCATGCTCGAGCTGAACATCGATGGGAACGAGGAAGAGGTTCTCCGGTGGGAAGGGACGCTGCAGATGACGGGCGGCGGCATCGGAGGGAACCAGTCGTGAGGAAGAAGCCCGAGTCGATCGATGTCGAGCTCGAGCAGGGTGGCGGATTCCCACCTCATCAGTGCGCGGACCGCGAGCGTGAGCTCGAGCCGCATGACGAGCCGGAGGCCTCCGAATGAGGTTCGCCGATGCAGTAGCGGTCTTCGAGTCGCGCGAGGCGGCCTCGACGTTTGATATCCCCCTGCAAATCGATCCGGGTAGCCCGGCGTTTGCGGTGCGCTTCCGGGTCTTGCGCAGGGCGAGCGAGGTTCGCGCGTGCGAGGCAGCCGCCGAGGAGTCGATCCGAGCCTACGACACTGCGCGCTTCGATGCGGACGTGCCCGAGCGAGTCCGGGCGCTCATACCGAGCGGGAAGCGGGACCGGGCAGACGTGGCCGGGTTCATCGGCAAGCTACAGCACACTCAGGTTGGCGTCGTAAAGATGTCGATGAACGACGACGGTGAGGTCGCCACGCGCGAGCTGACCGAGGAACGGGTCGAGGATGCGGACTGGCTATGGCTAGCCGAAAACCAGGCGTGGAACTGGACCTACGTCCGCCAGCAGTGGAGCCAGCTCCAGGTACTGCAGCAGGACTCTGCGCTCGTGGCGGAGGTCGACGATGTGGGAAAACCTTCCGGGAGTCCGAACTTGAGCGCTGGCGAATCGGAGCCGCCCTGCGCATCTGGGGACGACTCCCCGGAGAACTGACCGACGAGCAGGAGAGGGCTTTGCCCTCTGCAATGGCGCTTCTGCGCCATGAGCAGCACGAGCTGCTCGAAATCCTCAAAGCTTTCCTGGGACGCTAATGCCGATAGTAGCCGAACAAATCACGAGGTACACGGCACAGGCTTCGTACGGTCCTGTGGATGCGGCGACGCGCTCGACGGAGCGTCTGGCGCGGGCGCAGAAGTCGGTCAAGCAGCACTTCGTGGTGCGCGCCGGAGGCGGCGGAGCGAATCAGTCGGTTATCACCCGTACAGCAGGTGCGGCGGCGGGCGGTGGCGCGGCTCCCTCGATGGCGGGTGGCGGTGCGGGGGCGACCATGTCGGCCGCTGCTGGCGCCTTTTCCGGCGCGAGCGAGGTCGCATCGGGCGCCATTGGCGCGGTTGGAAACGCGCTCACTTCGCTGACGAGCATGGGCCAGGCTGCGGTCGGCATGGTCGGTGGCGCTGTCTCGATGGCGCTCGGCTTCATCCCGGTGGCCGGGACGGCCCTCGCGGCGATTGGTGGCGTTATCACTGGCGCCCTCCAAGCCGTCGTTGGGGCGATCGGCTCGGTGGTGCAGGGGATCACGAGCCTTGTAACGAAGGTCGTGGGGTTCATTTCCTCGGCGGCGGGTGCGATAGCGAAATTTGCCGGCGTTATTGTGGCGACGCTGGCGGGCGCGTTTGCATCGTTTGCGGCATCGTCGATCGCCGCGGCTGCGGACATGGAGGCCTTGACGATGGGCCTGATGGCGGTCTCTGGCTCGGCCGCCGAGGCGTCTGCGCAGATCGA
>ERZ761597.85-NODE-85-length-22718-cov-5.702555_pt1 | contig 22718 bp, 28 predicted proteins | sample MGYA00433093_ERZ761597 | MGnify/ENA primary metagenome ERZ761597 (study PRJEB28899, sample SAMN03785557) | bioreactor sludge metagenome | biome: EBPR Sludge; feature: EBPR Bioreactor; material: 0.22µm filtered reactor supernatant | place: Saint Lucia: Queensland... | reverse complement strand
TATCTACTCAGTATGGTAGCGTGGTGCGTATTCCAGAGAACAAGCAATTTAAAATCAACCGAATCAATCAGATTGAGCAGGGTCTGACCGAAGAACTAGGCCGTCCTCCCTCAGCAGCAGAATTGTCTGATGCTAGCGGTGTGGGATTGTCGCAACTCAACAGCTTGCTTGGTTCCAGAAAGAAAGAGGTGAATATGTCAAATTTGGCGTATTCTCCGGTCTTCTTTGAAGGCGGTGAAGACGAGTGGATTCACTTTGTATATCATGACCTTTCTGAGAAAGATAAATTGATCTTCGAGCACAGGACTGGTTTTGCTGGTAAACCCATCTTAGATAATAATGCGATCGCTAAGAAGTTAGGGATTTCACCTTCTACGGTTTCGCAGAGAGTGAAGATGATTACCGAAAAGATTGCTCAAGGAATGAACGACTAATGGAGATCAGAGAACTTCTAGAGAAATACCAGGAATGGATGAAAACATCCATTGTGGATAAACGCATTGCTAATGGCGAAGACGGTTACGGCTGGCTCTATAAAGCATTGGCTTATTCTGAAAAACTTGGAATTAAAGAATTTCAAGATTTTTTTGACAGAGCTGAGCTGAACCAAGAATATAAGAGTCAGTATAACAAGGAAGGTAAAGAGCGTGACCCATATTCTTGGCTCCAAGCCGAGATTAACTTGATTTATTCGTTTCATAAATGCTTTGCTATGCGTAACCATACTAGAGTACAATGTTATAGAAATGATTTATCTCAAAAGGGAGTCAGAACGAAGTCAACTATTAATATTGGACTTGGTAAGTTCCTGTATAAGAGAGATCAAGCTAAGGAGCAAAGATAATGCCAATTAGTTCAACTACAACGAATTACTCAGGTAGAAAGAAGGATATTCACATCTTTCAAGGTGTTGATCCTTCTAAAGTATCTGACATCAATCCATCATTTGGTAAAATTTCAAACTATTGTGCCGGTGTTCAAAAATTGGTACAAAGATATGCGATTTGCCTGCTTACAGAGTTAGGCTCCCAAGAGAACTACCCTAACTTTGGTTCTACACTTTTTAACCAACTGAACAACCGCAGCCTGTCATTAAACAGAGCGGACCTGTTCCCAATTTTTAACCTGGCTAGTGCAAAAGTCATCAATGAGTTTCGCGCGTATCAAGCAACTGATGTGACACTTCCAGATGATGAGAAGCTTAACACCGTGCTGGTGGAAGATATCTTCCTGTCCAATAGCCAAGTACAGATCAGAGTAGTCATATATCCAGTTGCTACTGGCCCAGTTCAGTTCATCATTCCATTACCTAGATAAAATGGCCGAAACAATCGACGAAATCCAATTACGCCTAACTCAGTTTATTACTGAGACGAGCCCAGAAGCTGATGTATCTCCAGGTTCCGCATTACAGGAGCTTGTAGTGAAGCTAGCTGCTACCATCCAGAATCCTTTGGTAAACGATATGCTGGATCTTGGCCAGGCTAACTCCATTCAGTCAGCCCTTACATCTGATGTTGATACTCAGAACATAATCATTGACAAGATAGCTTCCAATTATAATACAAGCAGAAGTGAGGGCCAGAAGTCAACAGGTAAAATTCGTGTAACAGTTGCCGCAAACAACAACTATTACATTAGAGAAGGACTGATGTTTAATCAGCCGCAGATTAACCTCAATTATGTTGTGACTCAACCTTACACAGTAACGTTGACTCCGGATGATGACGAAATCCAGTTAGTGCGTTCTGGTAACCAGTATTATTTTATTCTTCCTGTTGAAGCTGAAAATGGTGGAGCCGAATATCAGGTTACCGACAAGACAGCTTTTACAGTTGTCGACGATACATTAAAAGATTTTGTTGAAGCCAAAGCTTATGGTAATTTTACAACTGGTCAGGCTGTCGAAACAGACAAAGAACTTCTAGCCAGAATAGATGCCAGCTTAGCTAATAAGACACTTCTAACCACTTCCTCTATTGAATCACGCCTTAGAGAGGATTATCCTAATCTAAAGGATATCTCTCTCGTAGGGGCTAACGATGCCGAGATGACTCGCTCAAAGCAAAACGTCTTCGGCATTTCTACACTAGGTATGGTCGATGTGTATCTACGTACTTCTAATGGTGTAGAGACTACGACAATTACAAAGACTGCCGAGAAAGAATCAGATGGCCTGTGGCATATTGACCTTAACTATGAGGATGTGCCTGGCTTCTATCGTGTTATCTCCATCGTACCTACTGGTGAGCAACTAAGTGGTTCTCTGCTTCTAACGCAGACTTTTGATTTCTCAACTGCCAATCACGATGTTGTTAATAATGTGACCAATCTGTATGAGGCCAGATTTACCAAGTACCAGACATGCCACGTTTCTTTCGAATATTCAGATCCGAATAACGCTACATCAGCAGACTTTGACCTTCAGATTTCCTACCAACCCAATGTAGGGGATATCCAGGATTTATTCCTTAGCGGACAGGAGAGAATTACCTGTGCTGACTACCTGGTAAAGGCCGCACATCCTTGCTACGTTACTGTCAATCTCAAGATTCATCGCAGAAACTCAAATATCGAGCTTCCTGTGGATAAGATCAAACAAGACATCTACAACTACATCAATTCCATCCCGTTTGGTGAAGACCTGTACGCTTCGGAAATTATTGACATTTGCCACAATTATGATATTAGATATGTAGAACTTCCGATTGGTCTGTCTGGAGAAATCTACACAAATCAATCGACGGTGCTCAGTGTCACAGACAATGACGTGCTGACCATCCCATCGAATCCGGAAGTAGGGGTATCTAAGAAGACGACAATTTTCATTTCGGATTACTTCAAAGAACCGACGGACAACAGGCTTTCAGACGCTATCGGTATAGAAGTTTATTAAAATGGATTTTCCAATCAACACTTACCCAACTAACACAGTAACAGACCCTGATTATCTCTACAGATCATTAGGGTCTTTCTGGACAGGGTTATTCGCAGACTCGGATAAACCCACACTTAAGGGCTACACGCTTGGTAGTGCTGAACAAATCATTCAGCACTATTACAATTTGCTCGAAACAATCAATTCCTACTCAGTAAAAGACATCGATGTATTTCATACTGAGAAGTGGAAACCCATCACAATTTACAAGTCGAAGTTCAACAGAGAGCCCTTTGTATTTGAGCCAGATAAGGCTGTGTTTGGTGTTCAGCCTGAAGAAGATCTGTATTATCAAGGAGTGATGTTTCAGTTCGGGGTTGATAAAACTCCGAGTGCAGATGTCTATGTATACTTTGTAGGAGATGAGTTAACTCAATTCGGTGTCATAGCGGACAGGGTGATCGATCCCAATGTTACGCTGATTTATGGTACTGATGTAAAGTTGACCGACGGATCGCTGTTTTTCAACAAAAACATTTTTGATGACCCGACAATCCCTAAAGGTGAAGTCATTGGTGAAAATGGAGTCCCTGTGACATACACAGATGTTAATGGTAATGAGTACAATGAAGAATTTATTATCCTGTGGGCTTATCATGGGTTATTAAATAAGCAGCAACTCTATTACAACTTCGGTTACATCTTCAATCTTAATATCGACAATGACCAGTATTTCAAGGATATCCTTGTAAGCCTGTTTAACCTGTTTGTTGATGGTCCGACCGTAAACAACATTAAATCCTGCTGTGCGGCTTTCCTGGGAGCACCTGTAGTGAAGAACGCAACGGAGACGATTGAATCTATTTTTGCCGACGATAACAACAACTTCGTTGTAACAGACCTAGAGTGTTATAAGGTAAGCAAGAACTTCAATTTGATTAGTAGTTTAGCTCCTGGAGATATTCTGACCGCCGGTGATCTTTTGGTTTCTGACATAGAGTATTACGACAACCTAATTGCTTCAAGCTTAGTATATTACACAAATACAGACTCATCTTACGGTTGGTGGCAGAAAGAAGGATTGATTACTGACAAGCTTGCATTGTCTAAATATTTATTCAATGGAGAGTACTTCCAACAACTTCTATTCTCTACAGCGCTAGACGTTATTACTTTAAATGAAGATGACCTGATTGTGTTTCCTGTAGAAGGTACTGAGGAAGACGTAGAGACTTTTCACAACTACATAAACCAAGATGACCGTAAGGAACAAATTAAGGAAGCTCTTGGTTTGGTAAATCCTGGAGACTCCTACCCGACTGTTCCTCTTAATTTTGTAATGGAGAATTTCCTTAAGGCGAATACTGCTATGCTAAAATTCGCTTTCTACAATGACAAACAACGTTCTGGTTTCCTCAAGTTGTTACCCATCATCAGAGAGCATATCCCGGCCTATATTTACCTTGTGATAAAGGTGGATATGACAGTAGAAACTGATGACTACGAATTACTGAACGACGCCATTACCATCGAATTTGACACGGGGGAACAAACATTAAATGCTGATGGTTCTAATGAGGACGGAGAACTTGAAAATCTAGAACCATACGGGTTTAATGATGTCAAATCCCGTTTATTTGAGCTATCCCTCGCAGTTAAAAAAAGTTCTTCTGAGGATCTGGACTACGACTATGTAGCCACAGACGAAAGTTTAGTTGACGGAGATGTTGTAACTGAAGGAAGATTGCTTATAGTAAAAGATGGCAGACCGTTAAAGGAAATTCCAGAAGGAGCAACTACTGCGCAATACAACAATCTTTCGTTGCTCGATTTCTCATAATAAGCTATTATATTTATATGTCTCAAGAGTTAGCAATCAACATTCCAAAGAATAATTTGGATTATTCAGGCTTTTTTAAAGTTTGGAAGGTACACAAGAAAACTGGTCAACGTGAGCTAGTTGTGGATAAGAAAAACATGATTCTGTACCAAGGTGCAGATTTATTGGCTTATGCCCTAGCTGGAGTGAAGAATGCAAAGATTTCTCATATGTACGTAGGATACAAGACGACCGCAGATATTACTGGGTTTGTGCCTCCTACTATTGACAAGGAATATTCTAACAAATTTACGGATTACGACAACGCGTCTGGTCTCGAAGATTTAGGGTATTTAAGACTTCCGCTAGCCTTCACTCCTTCCTATCTGAGCACAACTGATTATGAAAATAATACGGTAGTGTTCACCGCAGTAGTTTCTACAAACACATCAGCTTTCGATGGTGCAGACTTCTTTGACTCAGGAAATGCCACTCCTAGCCATTTATTTGAAGTGGCTTTAGTTGCAGCCTTGTCTCCGTCGAATGCCACTGGTGATAAGATATTCTCTAGAGCGAATTTTGAGCCAATTGTATACGACTCAAACTATAATCTCACCATCGCTTGGGGCATTCAATTTTTAGCTTAATTTAAACATGCCAATCACTCCTTGGATTCCAGCCGTTAAAGTAATCAAGAACGGTACCGATGTTAGCGCTGAAGTGGTTAATCCTATTTCGGCCCAGCATACACAGAGAGCCCAGCACCTTTACGAGAAGTTCAATGAGCTTTCTGGTAAATCTGTCCTTGTGGCCTTTGGTCTTCCTATCCTTCCGTCGTCCTCTGGTGACGTTAGGGAACAGCTTGTTGTATTCTATGATAAAGAAGGTGTCGCAGAGTCTGCCGAATCAGGCATCTCACCCGCACAGGTAGCCTTCACATCGGACACAGCTTTTTCTTCAGCCTACACCCCAGCTAACTCTAGTTACGCAACAGGTATCGTCAAAAGTATATCTGGTGACTCAGCCGACGTCTATATTTGGGGTCTAATTAACCTGGATCATAATATTGACGACGCGACTTACGGTCTTATCCAAAGTGATGAAATCGATGAAGACGCTGAGTTCGAACCGGGACCGTTCTATCTATCAAGAAGCGAGGCAGGTAAGATCACAAGAACTCCTGGCGGTATAGCTATCTATATCGGGTATGCCTTTGATAGAACAACGTTTTTCCTGGCTCCCAACGTATCCGAATTCAACCAATTTTTCACTACTTACAAATTCAACATCCTTGATAGACCAGCAGGAACACCTGAATTAACTGGTAGTACCTGGGATGTGAATGGTGTGTCTGTGGTAAGCGGCGATGGGGGCATTAACCATGTGGGATGGATTCCTGTATCTGCGCTTACCGGTGGCCCATTAGAAAGCTTGGTTCCTGATGGTGCTAAGTTTTTCTATAATCTTCCCTCTGAAGAACTTATCAACGATGACTCGGCGGTAGATGATGACGGCGATGATAGAGATGAACAAATCGAACTTTCTCGTTCTCTGCCTCCTAACCCAACCAATGTTACTCTGTTGACCGTAAATGGTGTCATTCAATCAAGTCGCGATAACGCTGATGATGGCTTGTATCAAGTGACTGAAGCAGGCATCTGGTGGTTTTCAGACGAAGATGGTCAACAACCGTGGGCTTCTGACATCGAAACGGCAGTTGCAGTAACCTTTGATAACACGACTGACGAAGTGATTGTGCCAGATGGTGCTTTTGTACTAAATGACGCTCTTCGCTTTGAATTAGTTGGTGGTGCGGTTATTCCTACAGGTTTAGCTACTGGTACAACTTATTATGTGGTGGAAGTGAATACATCTGGTTCGGACCAGTTAGTAAAGATTTCGACCACAGTGGGAGGTACTGCAATCGACTTTACAACGGATGGTTCGGGAACAATTAATATTCCCCAACTGTATGTATGGAAATTCGCTAGAGGTACTGAAGAATATAGACCTAGAATCACCATTCAATTCCTTAAGTTCAATCCTGCTCTTCGTGACAGTATTGTGACTTCTGTTAAGAAATATAATGCGGAATCGAATGCCATCAGATTCTACAAGTCTGATAAGTCTGCAGAATCCAGCACAGGAGACTTACTTGCGCGACTTAATCTGGAGATGGAAGATGGTACTCCCGAGGAGTCAGCATCGACAGCAATCACTGATTTCACATATGATGAAACGACTGGTATAATCACAAAAACTTCAGCACCGATGATCAGTGAGTTGATCGAAGGTACAGGTATTTCGATTACTCCACGTACGGTTGGTGGTGTTACTAAGCCAGGGAGTTACATCCTTAACTCTTCAGCTAATAACCAGGCGGGTAGAATTAGCTATCTTGAACCAGATGGTGCGGAGTTAGTTTATTCAGGCTTGAACTCATACATGAACATGCCTCCCGCAACAACGGTATCATCAAGCCTTACCGGAAAGATTCTCCTTCCTACGACAATTCCTGACGCAGATATGCTGATCGTGATTCTGCTAATCGGCGGAACATCTCTGTCACTTGGTGCAGCAAATAGGGTGCTCGAATTTGACTTCGCTTACACAGTATCGAAGCCAGGCTCGGTGCTTGATTCTACGATCACTCCAACAGCTATCACGATAAACATTCCGAACTCAACAGCGGCTTATACAGCTAAGACGGTGTTTAAAGTCGGTGGTGTAGCAAATACTCCACCTTATAGCATCCCGATCACTACGCTCAAGATTCCTTCAACAGCTTTCAAGGGTGGAGACTGCGATGTTAACTTTAGATTGACAAGAAAGACTCCAGCAGCTAATGGTTATGTCGGTGATGTTGGTGTGGTAGACATTTATTGGAAAATTGGGTAATTATGGCATACGAGAATCTTGATTTTCTCAACTTAAACTCGCTTAGAAATTACCCTCTTAAAGAGGGTATCACTAGGCAGGATAGTACTGGATCATTTGTTATCCCAAATGACTTCATAGTTGATTTGCAGTTAGCTGCTTCCAATGACCCAACAGATGTCTTTCACATCTCACGTATTAGTAACTTAGAAGACGATATCGCGATCGAAATATCAGATCAGGACTCTGTCCTAGTCGGTACTTTTACACTGGATGCGTCGAGTCACACGAAATACAAAGTATATGACCTTACACCTACCGAAGAGTATGAAAGAGCCAATGGGACAATAACGATCGGTACTCTTTCATCCTTACAAGAGGGACCATCAGGTACATACTATTTTACTCAGGCTACCGCTGTTCTTGAAATGAGGACAATGATTCCTGCTTTGAAAGGTTTGTCCCGATTAGTGTTTATTAACGCATCAGGAGAAACCTTTGCATTAAGTGGCGATGTAGAGATTGAGGCCAGGACAAATCTTCAATTTAAGAACGGTACCGGCAATAGAGTCATTCTTGACGCTGGAAATGGACTTGGGTTAAATACCGATTGTGGTCTTTCAGCAAACTGTATCAAGACTATCAACGGTGTACCTCCTGATGAAAATGGTAACTTTACTCTGGATTTCTCGGATTGTGCCCTACTTTCACCTATCCCAGCCAATACAGGATTACTTCTGGAAGACTCATGTTGTAAGCCTTGTGTAGGCTGTAATGACATCGAAGAACTTACTGGAAGACTAATGCAGGCTGAAAACCTTCTTATTCAATTAAGAGACTACTACACCAGCTTAGAGCTTCTTTATCAGCAATTCAAAACGACATCGACTTATACATGCGATTGTCCGCCTAGTGTCTAATGACTAGAGAATATTTATCAGGTAATGCATTAAACAGATACCCTTTCGACGACAACTGCAATATGACGTCGTCGCTAGGTTATGTGCTGCCTAACGATGTCTTTTTAGACATTATGTATCTGGCGAAAGGATTCCCTAATGCCTATTTGGTGTACCTGACAAATTTTGAGAACGACACAACACTCTCAAAGATTAATCTTACGTTCACGGTTACATGGGTAAGCGGTCTTGTTGACGATGAATACACGGTCAGCTTTGATCATGTTGACATTGTGGAGAAAGAAACTTTGGTCGCTGAGACCGTGGATTACATTATAAAAATTATTCCTGGTCCTGGGTTAGAAACAATTGTTGCAGGTAGTGCCGTTGATCATGATTTTGTCGTGGGAAACGCCAAACTCACTACCTCAGCAACTATCCAACCGTCTCCAAGAGTCTCAAGTATCAAGTTGTATAATAACGGAGTATTGTTCAAAACGATTACCGAGGACAACATTAACGATATTGATTTTGAATGGGAAGAAGGAGCCAACGTCAGAATTCTTAACGACTCTGGAGTAGCTGCTATTGATATTGAACCAGGATTTGGGACTGGACTGTATGACGGCTGTGACGACGATCTAGTTATTACAACCATTAACGAAATTACACCAGACCCGTTCGGTAACTTTCTATTTTTTACAGACGGCTGCTATACCTCAGAGAAGATTACTAACGGTTTATCGATTGAGAATATCTGTACGCCTAAGTGTACATCTGAACAAATGACCAACTTCGCGCATTACTTAAACCGTGTGAAGGACGGTATGGATACGATTGCAGCAGTGGCCACAGATATGGCGAACGAGTTGAAAACTCAGATTGCCGATTACATCGCTACTACAGCAGTTGATAAAAATAAGCCGTATTTCAAGATCTCTTACACGAAGTATCCATCTTATTACGCAGGGCAATACTACTTTTCAGTAGTAGTTGGTTTATTAAACCCATCGGAAGAAAATATCCCGGTAACTGTATCTGCTACTTCTTCAGGAACCATTGTTACAGAGACAATTAGATTTAAGTCCGGAGATGTATCAGAAGTCCTGGGTTCAGCTTCTTACACAGGCACTGTTCCGTGTATTGGAGTAGGTCGTCTTGAGTTTACAGTATTTGGCGCAATCGGAGCCACTGTATCAGTCACAGGTTCTCTTGACGGTATTGCATTCAGCGACGGTATCACTCTCAACTAATGCCAGCCTACCACTTAGATTTTCTAAATAAAAACATGTATAGGAAGTACCCATTCCGTGCTTCCTCAACGCATGTATTTACAAATTCCCAGGTTCTACCGCAGGAATTGATTGTGTCTGCACAGATCTCAGCTCCATATACCTATCGTAAGATTTATGTTTCCAAGGTGTATGCAAAAAACAGATTCGTTAGCGTAGTGATAAACGACTACGCGACAGACATTGCGCTAGGTGCTTTCTCCGGAAAGATCACAAGTCAATTTCAGACGCTAACATTAGAACCATATGTTAGCACTGTTTCTGGTAAGCTGGTGATAGGTGCGTTGTCTGCTCTAGATTCTGTATACGGAGGTAATTTTTTTGCTAAGGATGACGGACTACTAGAGGATTCAGTCATTTTCTGCTATACTCCACCTGCGGTCACAGCGTTCACTCACGAAGGATCAGAAATTAGAGGACACATCGCTATCGTTCCAGACAATATAACAGTTTCTACCGATACCGAGCAGGTATTGTTGTCTATAATCAATGTTGATTTGATCGCGTCGAATAATGACTTTCATGGTGATCTGAACAATTGCCCAACACCACTTATCAGGGGCATTAATACTGTGTCACCAGATATCAATGGGAATATCGACATATACGGCATACTTCCAGTGACTATAGATGTAGGTACTGCTGAAGTTGAATTGGTCCCAGGAGTCACTATTGATGAAGTATGTCCTGAAAGATTGAAGATTTATCCGCCTGACAATACCAGCGATGTGTATTATACTGATATTTTAACCGCCACCGAAACTGAATGGAAGACGTGGCCTAACTTCTCGTAAGTATGAGTATTGGTATTTTAAGTTGGACAAATGAAACAGGACTCAGTCCATACCCATTAACCAAAGGGTTTGGGTACAACTCATTTTTGATCGACGCTAACTTCATCCAGTTCGACAACTTCATCCCCATTCTACATAGCATTCAAGTTATTGATGATGAAGTGATCATAAGGATTCTTTTAGATAATGGGGTAAACGAAATTACTCTCGCTAAGAGTTTCTTCTCAACTTCTGGTGTAGTGCATAAGATTTTTGATGGCGACAGGTACATGGGTAAACTAGTATTTGGAGCGGATGCAGGTTACTTAGTAGAATCTGAAATCGCTAACCTGAATACCAAGACAATCAATATTCCATTTTTAAGCCATCTGGTTAAATCTATTCCGTCAAACGCTGGAGTATTTTCAATTGACTCGGTGTATGGCACACTATCTTTTGACAGCGATGAGCATATTTGGTACGACACAAATTCTAATGAAGTTACATTTAATGCTATCTCAGGACTAGATTATCAAGATGACTTGTATCTAAAAACCTTGAATGCAGTAGGGCCTGTGTCCAATAGTGTTTATCTCAAGGACAGTCAAGTTATCAAGATTAAGTCGGTAGGTAACTCAGCAATCGAAATTTCATTGGTTGGTACAGACCTGGACAGCGTATTAAAACCACAAGGACCAATTATTACAAATGGCTAATCCTGTAGTACTCGACTGGCTCTATGAAAATGAGCTAAGGGCATTTCCAGTAAAAGAAGCAATCAACAAGATCGCTTCTGGAAATACGTATACACTAGCCAACAATGTGCTCCTTGATGCTCAACTTACTTTTGACGCAGATCCAGGCACAGTTAGCCTCACCGAGATCACGGTCGCTGGAAACAATGTCACTTTCTCAATTGGTGGGCTGAGTTTTGTTGCCGATAAGACATTACCATTTCCTCAGTATCTCCGACTGGCAACTAATCAACTTCTTGTAGTAGGTGCTGGTGTGGCAGATATTCCATCAGGTACGCACACATTTACTGGTGTTACCTTTGAACCTGGGGTGGTCTATGAGTATTACGGCGCTTGGTTGGGTCTAGAATCGATTTCCTTTGATTCTGAGACGCCTTTGACCGGGATTGTGGATCTCTACGAGGGTTACCAGTTCGACATCCGTATAGATGGTCAGAATCTCCATCTAGGGGCAAACAATCTTTATGGACTTCCGATTGGTTGTGAGCATTTCGGGGACCAGGTTAATAACTGTGAAGATATCATTTCATTCATTAATGGTGTTCAGCCAGATGGAAACAATATTTTACAGATTTTGGCTGGGCCTGGAATTAACGTTTGGGATGACCCAGAGCACCACAGGATTTATGTTGGCTTCAATTTCACATCGGCTGACGACTTGTGTAAAGATATTCCGCCAGCACCTCTATAATTGACAAAGAGGTGATTCGGTCTATAATTTAGGTATGGACAGAATTACAATAGCTAGCGTTGCTCAATTCGTGGATATCATTAGGAGAAATCCAGCGGTCGCGAATATTCCATCTTTTAATGGGCTCAAAGCAGCATTAAGTGTTCCTGAACCTTCGATGAAAGGTTGTAAGTGTAAAACCAAAAATAATTTGGCTAAATTCAGACCTCAGTTCGAAGCCTCTATGTCTGTGCTTTCTACTAAAGAGCAGGGCGATTTAAAAAGATTGCTTGGGAAAGAGAAAGTGTGCTATTATAAGAAAGAACCTAACGGTCAACTCAAGCTTCACTGTTTCTAATGCGCTTACCGGACTTATATTACACAAGACAGTTTTTTGACGGTTATCCTGAACCTCCTGGCGTTCAGGCTCCGATCCAGTTTTATGTTGGAGAAGATGTCATTTTTGACAAGTACATGGCTTATGAAGGTAAGCCTGTTCTCGAAGAAGACTGGGACCTCACGGCCACAGTAAAGACTAATGCAATGTCTCAATGTGTTATGTGGACCGGTATTCTTAACAATGGAATTTATAAGAACAATAATTCCGGCTACTATAAGTTTGTCATTCCCTCACAGGATACGGATACTTGGCAAGCAGGCACCTATTGGTTAGAAGTTGTTGCTAGAGAAAAGCTGGGAAGAGGTACCGGACCAAAGGATATAGACGTATTTCTGTTTAAACAGCCTTTTGGTCTAGACTTCTCAATTAATTCAAGTAATCCAACTCACGCTGTGGATAATGTCAGCGAACGTACGACTCCGAATATTGTAGATCCTAAGCAATTATGATTCTCCTAATTGACGCTGAGCTAGTAAATCCTCCAACACTCATCGGTTCGTTCAGAGACTTTACATTTTTCGCATCTCTATATAAGCCGAACTACGATGTAGTATTGGAGTGCCCTCCTGATATGACAGATATCTATTATAGGTATCTCAAGAACTATGCTGGCGCGCTTGACTTTGTTAAGGACTTTCAACCAGTAGGCCGAGAATCTGGAATTATCGTGAGCAGTCATATTGAGCGTTTACCTGTCGTATACACTGACCGTATTATTCCCGAGAACCTCATCAGCTTACTGACGAAAATAGGATTCCATAAATTTAATAGTTAATTGTGGTATACTATTATGCGAGAGTAAATTAACTCTCTAGGTTTTTTTAGCTGTTCGGTAAAAGCCAGGATTTTTTGGTATAATATATTGCTGAGAGTCAATTAGCTTGACCGTTGCCTCTGATAGATTGAAGCCATCTCCCTAAAGGAATGGTGAACATCTTTTAAGCGACCAAGTGAAAGACACGTACCCCAGCTTGACTCGAGTTTTCCCACCGAGCCCAATTCACAGGGACACATCATAGGACATTCCTTTGGTGTGTCCCTCTCTAAGATTTATGAAATTTCGTTTTACATTTCGTTAGGTACGAGGTATTGTAAGTACTTAATCACAAAGGACAAAAAGACAAAACGACATATACACCTCTATCTATGGAATCTATCAAAATCAACAAGGCCGACGCAATCACCAAACTTACCGCTTTCATCGCTGCTGTGGCTGCGCTGAAGGAAGAAGCCAAGGCGGCTAATAAGGATGTGATCCTTAAGGAAGTCGAGTATCAGGTGTCCGCTGTCGACGGTTTTACCACCGCAGCGAAGACCAAGAAAATCACCGTGAAGACGGCTGATCACCTGGATTACAATGTGACCCAGGCCAAGCAGATCCTGAACCTCTACAACCTCTCTGTTGATGATGTTCTTGAACTGGATGAATATGAAGCCAAGACCCTGGCATCTCTCCTGAATCAGGAAGTTGCTCTCCAGGATGTGGAAGCATATTTCCAGGGCTCTGTTCGTCGTGCCTAAACTAAATGAAGCGGGGTAAAACCCGCTTCGTGTGCCGGAGTTCCTGAGCGGTCAAAAGGACTGGTTTTGTAAACCAGCGCGTAAGCTTCGCAGGTTCGAATCCTGTCTCCGGCTCCAAATCCTTTTAACACAAATCTCATCTCTTTAGCCAAAATGAATTTAGGTCATCTGGCCGCTATTGTCGTTGGCGTCGTCGTTTTCGCATTGATTATATCCATCTTTGCAGCATTACCAATTATGCTGCTGTGGAATGCGATCGTACCTGCAATCTTCGGTCTTCCAGCGATCTCGTTCTGGCAAGCATTTGGTTTGAATCTTCTGTCGGCATTACTGATCAGAAGTCACTGCAGTTCAAGTAAATAAAGCCTGCTTGCAGTGGTATACTAATATGTAGGGACTGAATAAGTCCTGAACCTGTTACTCCTGATGATAGCTTTTGGCGAAGCTTCGTGGGTGGGAGTAACAGGTATGCGACCCGGTAGTTTAGTGGCAGAACAGCGGATTTTCAGTCCGCATACGGGGGTTCGATTCCCCCTCGGGTTGCCAACCAAACTTATTGAAATCATCACTGTAATCAAACCAAAACACACAACCAGAGAGTTAAGAGGCTCAGGTTTAAAACAGTACCCGTAGTACTGTTTTCTGGCGAAACTACAGTGATGAATCCAGTAAGTTTTGGGGGCGTACTGGTTTTCGACGGTATTGTACAAGTCGTGGTAAGCATGCAGTGGAGGTTCGGCACCACTTAAAAAACTAGGCAAAACACTACAAACGGCAACGTTCGTAACAATGGCATCTCCGCCCGTGGCAACATGGTGAGCGGCGCTGTCGCCCTTGCAGCCTAAACGCTGCACGTCTCTCTGGTGATGACTGTGACCAGTGTAGGCGTATAAACAGGATTGTCCGAAAACTCATCTCTGGGGTTTAGGATGAAATAAACATGAGATAGGATGAGCTGCGCATGACATGTCGTGTGGCGAATTCCGAAATTGGGTAAAACCGGAAGACGTGTCTAAGCATGTAGAAAGCCGCCTCTAAGCGGTATCGGACAGGGGTTCGACTCCCCTCGCCTCCACCAATTTGTCACCCGAGGAGTGGCAAACGATCTCAAGGACGTCGGGACTTGCGATTGTTATCAGAAGAATACCGACAGCATGACAAACTGAGGAACGCCCATGAAGTTGGACAGCTCTTAATTTGACGTGAGTGAATGGTTGATGATGCATGACAGCGCCCCTATCATAATAGCACTATAAATTGTGTTGTTGTGATAGGGGTTGCTGCTCAATGTTTCGTTCATAATTTTTCTTTGTTAGCTATGACAAATTTCTCTTTACAATCTGACCAAACTTGGTAAGGTAGATTACTCGGAATATTCCGGTGACTCAGAAAAGAGTCAGCAACTTGTTCTTTGAAACTTTTCATAGTTAAATTTAATGGGGGTGCATACTTAAGATCAAAAGGCGGTGAGAATCCGATGCGAGTTGTATGTGCCTCCACCAATATTGCGGGATAGCCAAGTGGTAAGGCGCGGGTCTCATAAGCCTGTAATCGCGTGTTCGATTCACGCTCCCGCAACCATTTTAATCGCGGTTGGCTGGGCCTTAGTGGTCCGATGAGTTTCATAAGCTCATGAGTCGGGTGCAATTCCCGGAGCCGCAACCAATCAAGACAAAAACATCATGGAATCTGAAATCAAGGAATTTATCGAAGACTACGACTGGAGTAACGCTCTTGACAATTGTGGTGTAAACGGTCATGACATTGTTGACATCATCGCCAAGGACGAAGGAGAAAATGATGGGGAGTCCTGGGTAGCAGTACTTCTCCTGAACAATGGACTGTATGTTGTGATCGATGCTTGGTGTGACTATACAGGGTGGGATTGTCAATCTGGTGGGCAAGCCGAAGAAGACAACAATCTCGAAGACCTGCGTCGTTGGAAGATGACTTCATCTCAGCGCCGCCGTCTTAATATGGCTCTTCCCGATCTTGACGATATTCCCAACCAACCAAAGTAATGGCCAAGGAAGATAAAAAGAAACAGCACATTCTAGACCAGATCTCCGAGCTAGAAACCAAGCTGAAGACCTCGATTACGAAGAAAGCCAATGGTGTTAAAGAAATGAGCATTGGTGAAATCCAGACAAAGATTGCAACCTTGAGGAAACAGTTGAATGGAATCGTTTGAATTAAAACTCTTGCAGTGTACTCTTCAAGACGCTACAAAGGTAATTTCTACAACCCTGATTGGTAGTAGCGGTCCTTTTCCTAGAGAACGCGGAAACTGTTTCTCAGTAGAGTCTAATGGAATTGAATATCAGATAATCAATTTCGTTTATGAGAACCTTATACATCTCATAGAGACCAAGGTAGTTGAATGGCCTGTTAAGATCAAAACGATCATGAACTGTGCAGTCATTGTAGATGGTCGAATTCCTGCAGAATTCTATAGTCAGCGAATCTGCGAAGTTTGCACACCATTCTCGCTGTTGCCGATTAATCAACAAGTCGAGAACTGGAGAAAACAACTTGCTGGTGAAATGACCGTTAGTGATCCGTTCGATATACCAGAGTTTGGAATCAAAGGTATGCGAATCGTAAGCCAGCAAATCGGAAAGAAAAATGATTAAGCACTATCTCAAGAAACCGATTGTTTTCCTGCCTTTACTCTTTTGGTCCATGATCGTACTAGGCGTGACGCTTGAATTCGGTCTGCCATCAGGATTGTTCATCGGAGGTTTTATAGGTATGGGTGGTTCTATATGCCTAGTAATGTCAAAATTATGAAGGTGACCCAGAAAACAGTAAGTGATTTGGAAAAGGCAATCGTCGGTAAGACGGTCGAAGAAGCTCATAAGACCGCTATTGAGCAAGGACTTCGATTGAGAATACGAAAGCTCAACGGCCAAGGTACAATGGGAACGTGTGATTACGTGACCAATAGAGTTAATATCGCGGTGGATGATGACATCGTGACCGGTATTGTCGGAATCGGCTAATGAAACGACCATTTAAAGGTACAGTAGAACAAGACATAGACTTTCTTAGAGCGTTTGCTTGCGACACAATCGCATCGTACTCTATCTCTAATGAATACGACAGAAAAGATGTAGCGTATGCTATTGAGCGTCTGTTTGGACAATTTCCTGAAATCAGTTACTCAGTAATTGAAGACCCAGATTTTGGATATCCTTTCGAGGATGAAGAAGGCGTGCAGCCATAAGCACTAGACTGGCACGGTCGAGACACAAGTGCAACACGCGGGAATAGCTCAGTGGTAGAGCGCCTGTCTTACACACAGGTGGCCGGGGGTTCGAATCCCTCTTCCCGCACCAAGTTATGCCACTATACAAAGACGTCATTAGCCCAGTCTTTGAACTGGGTGAGAAAGTACAATTCAAAGTAAAAGGAACGCTTGAAGGTGTAGAAGTAGAAGCTTTTGGTACTGGTTACATAGCTAGAATGGTTCTAGATGGTGATTTCGATCCTCCGAGACCTACATATTCTTTGTGCGATAATGAAGAACTTAAAGGTAATTTTCGTTGGGAGAAAACACACGAACAACTATCTAAAATCGAAACGGATAATCCGGTTGATGGATTATCTGAGCTTCGCAATATCAAATTAGAAAAGAAAGCAAAAAAGAAGCCTGCGTAGTTCAGCGGTAGATCAAGAGTCTCTAAAACTCTAGCGCGTGGGTTCAAATCCCACCGTAGGCGCCAAAGATTATGGACCAGCAAGAGACCTATACATCAGTATCAGTCCTTTTTAAAGATGAACTAGATGCAGCAGCTTTTGCGCACTGGTTCAACAAATTCGGTAAACAAATTTTCGATAAGCATTCAGCCGACACGGGATTAGGAAATATAACGTTCCAACCAAATTTCGGCAATTACTCATTTACACAAGAATAAGACACAGAACACAAATATGAGCCAAGACCAAGCAGACCGCGTATCCAATCAAGCAAACGACAAACTCGTAAAAATTGCAGCCGACGTCACGAAAGTGGTGGAGCTGTTGAACACATCCGTATCTGAGCATCAAGACCTTACTTACAAGATCGCAGACGCAAAACTAGAACTCGACAAGATCGAGCTAGATATTAAGGAAAAGCGTCGTGTCGCAGAACTCGATCTTGACCTGGAGTTGAAAGCTAACTCACTCAAGAAGGCTAATGAAATTTTGACAGCTCAAGGATTTAGTTCCGTAAAAAGCGACGAGTACAGCAAACTGGTTAGTGACCACACTGATCTGAAGCTGACGTTTAACGAGAAGGTGACCGCCGAGACTGCGAAGGCAGAGAAAGCTGCACAAGCTTCCGCTGCGATTCAGATCCGTCAGAAAGAGATGGAGCTTCAAGTTAAGGAGGCTGCTAATGTCGCCGCAATTACTAGCCTGACAAAGGAAAATCAAATCCTTCAAACACAAGCTGCTACATACCTTCAGCAACTTAATGATGAGCGTAAAGCTCGCATTGAAGAAGCTAAGGCTCGTGGCAATCCCTCTGTGGTTGTGAATAGCGGTAAGTAAAAGTTTGAGAGGTGGGACGTACATATTATGTGGCTTACAAGTCACTGTGCAGTGAGCTAAAGCTGACCCAATACAAATATAGCCGTGTCGTAAGGAGAGGTTGCACGTTAAATCCTCTCCAATCCCACCTCTCATTAATTGGCCTGTAGCTCAGCGGTATGAGCGTTCCCTTGATAAGGGAAGGGTCGCTGGTTCAATCCCAGCCAGGCCAACCAAATAAATCTGTCTCCATGTACGTAACGAAACTCTAGATGATCACAGACACTTGGAGTCAATTTATCGACGATCTGCCGCGGTTAAGTTGCGCATAAACATCGTGTCACTCGTCACCAAACCGCTTCTTGCGATGGCCATCAAGAGAAGTCGGTTTTGCACTAGGGAGGTTTAATATCTCGTCCCCACCACTAAGGGGTTATGAACCCAGTGAAATACTGGGTGGTGCGACCAACTATGCCAGAAACAATTGCACAAGTCTACTTTAAGAGTATGGATCTTGATGAACTCTTAAGGGCATATGAAACCGCTGTGAGATGCCGACACTACTGCCCATGCGAGTGTCGCTGTTTCGAAGATTATCATTTTGAATTTGATTCGATAGACGTGAGAAATTTCATTCTCGAAAACTACACACACGTCGATACACAAGAACGAGGTATGTGAGAAAATAGCCTTTTGGTGTAATGGTTAGCACAAGCGGTTTTGGTCCGTTTAGTCTGGGTTCGAATCCTAGGGAGGCTGCCAACATATTGCGATTCATTGAGTTAAGTCGTAGTATGAATCAGAATACATAAATATAATCTTGGAAATCAGGATTGTATTTTTTTATATAGAGTATATGTAGTGGTTGCTTGTGTCTGTGCTGCCGTCGCGAAGCCATCATAGCACTTGTATCCAGAGGGGCAGTATCCGGTGCGTCTGCAGGCAAACCAAGCTGAACCTCAAAATGGGTCGTTAGTATAATGGATAGTACGGGGCACTACGAATGCCTAAATCTAGGTTCGACTCCTAGGCGACCTACCAACATGAACGAAACAGTCACAATTAGTAAAGCAGAGTACGATCAACTGAAACGCGATCAGTTTTGGGCACGATGTTTAGACAGTGCTGGTGTTGATAATTGGGATGGAAACGAGATTGCAATGAAGCGTTTTCGCAAGAAGTATCCCGATGGTGATGAGGACTTGGAAGACGAAGACTAATGGCAGAAGAAATCCTCCCATTTCATGAGTGGAAAGCTAGGCAGATAGCCAAGGATTCAGAAGATCCCAAAGCTAAAGGCCGAGTTCTAAGGAGTAGAGATTGGTATCCACGAGCTTATAGTGGATACGTACAAAAGATAAGAAAACAAAACGAAGCGCGGGATTCGTATAATGGATAATTACAGGGGATTTCCAATCCTCGGATGCGGGTTCGATTCCCGCATCCCGCTCCAACAATCGAAGCCGGAGGATTTCCTCCTCCAAGAAGCAGGAAAACTACGCTTCGGGACAATGCTTCTTTTTTAACTATGAAAAATCCTTTGTTACCTCAACTACTGGAAGAGATCAAAACATATCTTCCATACATTCCAGATAATGACATGTTGTTAATAGAAAACAAAATGGTTGAACTTGCAGTTTCGGCTGTAATGGACTCAGATGTAAGTAAAGAGGTACTCAACCACGAAACAAAGACATTCAGGGAACCAAATCTTTAAAGACACGCGGCCATGTCCCAAGGATTAGGCGAGTCGGACTCCAAATCTGACTGGGTGAGTTCGATTCTCACGCTGCGTGCCAAAAATCTATGAAGGCTTCTTTTCAATACGAAGACGCGATCTTCGAGTTAGGTATCGAAGAGCCGTACATCAAAGTTACGATTGGAGACTTTGATATGCTCTTTGACAGATTGGACGGTATCGAGCAAATCTATAAGAGGGCAAAAATAAATAAGGCCAAATGGGACTGGCAATTCAAAATATTTGCTCCGTCCAAAACAGACGAATACCAGGTGTTTCATTCACATGGATTCGATAGAACCGGAAAGGTGGATACTTCGAAACAGTATCTAAATCAACCAGGTTTTTTATTCTTGAGGGGATTTCTACATAAAATTCCTGATGACAAGAAACCAGAAGCTCTTTGGGATTATGGAGTCGTTTATGTTACAAGCCCATGGTACAAAGACGATGATCATAATGACTACAACAATAGATGGAGTCATTTCATGGATTACACTGATACTATACGTGATGTCCTAGTCGATCCAAAGACGCAAGTATTGTTACCTCAAGAATTCAAATCGTTTGGCAAAGAACCGTGGACGATATATCCGACCTACGGCGTTACCTTCAAAGACAATCCAAGACTTAAAGCAAATGAAAAAGCTGGGAAATAAACACGAAATCAAAGTTCGCGCCTGTCTCACTCCTAACCGCAAGGTAACGTTTGATCCAGGTTGGTCGGTAGACAAAGATCCTTGCCCTGACCAGCATATCGAAATCTTTGATCACGAGCGCGGTCACATTGTTCTGGTTATCCTACGACCAGAAGGTCCACAAGTCTTTACCCACAAACTCATTGGAGATGAAGACTACGATATGGATACAGAACGCAGCACTCAGATGTACTACCACATGGATGCTCTTGAGAATGAAGAACAAATCCAGAACCTGATCGAAGAAGTCCTGGAAGATGAAGACAAGTTCCTGGGTGATGAAGGCTCGTCTAATTAAGTTCGTTATCGCAATTCTGGCGTTATTTGTGGTTGCCAATCCGGCACATACGCCAAAACCAATAAGTAATTCATTCGAGGAAGCAGCCAGGGTAATAAGCTATTACTTTCTGGCTAAAGCTATTGCTGAGGCAGCACAAGACCTTGATCTTCGGTCTCCACCTCCTCCTCAATCTCAATAGGCTTACAGGCGTTGAAGCTGTCGATTAACAGTAGAGCCTTACTAAAGAAAGCCGGATACACCAACGGAACACCAAGTCCTGAAGAAAGAAACTTCTCCTTGATTCCACGATGAAACATGTGGTTGGTATTGAAATATTTCTCTTCCATCTCAAACGGACATGATTTATCTCCGAAGTTTAACATTCCAATTCGGTAGAACTTGTCACCGCGTTTAACGATTTTCTCAATATCAATTGAGAAGTTAGTAATCTGTTCGACATTGCCTTTACGATATGTGTAGTAGCAATTATCTCGTTTGACGAAAACTTTCCCACCAATCTTAACCTGAGTTTCTCTGGCTTTCTTCCAGTAGTCAGTAAGTTTCTTTCCGGTCTCTTTCTCTACTGCCACAAGTTGGTCGATATTAAGGTCTGCGACGTAATGTTGTAATTCGTCAGCTTTTCCCAATTCCACGATTTTCTTAAGAGGCGAGATATTAAACGCAGTGTTTTTCGCCTCTGCCCAAATACGTAAGCATGTAGAAACATCAATATCATCGCCTATGTTAATCACTTCGGCGGGATACCATAAGTCACATTTGTAATCCCAGGTGTTTCCAGTTGTAGCCCAAATGTCGAATAAGCCAGCTACTACCTCCTTATGAGCAAGATTTCCATACCAGCCTTTTTCATCGTTAATAAACAACGAGGTCATGTCGGTAGGATCATCCCATGGACAAGACTCAAGACTGGCGATATGGAAAGGTGTATAGAAGGTAGGAATGAGCAGCTTACCTCGAAGGTCTTTCTTTCCCCATGGGAGCATATTAAACCTCTGCAGGAGGGTGGAAGTAATGACTCCCACATTATTTTTGATTAAAGCTCCATAACCGTTCTCCTCAAGAATTGTTGCCAGTTTCTGTTTCTTGCCTTTGTGGACGATTTGATAGGTCTGCATTTCCTTCTTAGCAAAGGCATAAGCAGCCGTCCAAAGCTGCATTTCCATCAGGTTATTTCTCAGTGTCTTTTCAGCAAAGTCAGAGTAAGCCATTTCGAACTCAAGAAATTCCTGTTTGTCCTTGGTAATGAGCGAATAAAGCTTGTTTTGTTCCTGTGGTCCAACGATGTCAAAAATATTCCCAACAAAGCTCTTATCCTTGTTGTAAGCGAACCAGCCGAAAGTAGGAAGTCTAACGAACTGATAATCAGTGAATCCTAGCTTGGCACAAAATTTAGGCAAATTCACTTTGCTGTTGAAATCGTTAACTTTCATGCTAAAATATTACTATGAATCATAGGATAGACCAACTACAGGATTATTCAAGCAAAGAATTATATTCGTACTTGACTGGTACCCAGCTTCCTGAATTTGTCAAACAGGCTTCGGTACAAGAAGTCAGATCGCTTACAAAGACTGCTTTTGCC
>ERZ761597.83-NODE-83-length-22996-cov-26.625387_pt1 | contig 22996 bp, 31 predicted proteins | sample MGYA00433093_ERZ761597 | MGnify/ENA primary metagenome ERZ761597 (study PRJEB28899, sample SAMN03785557) | bioreactor sludge metagenome | biome: EBPR Sludge; feature: EBPR Bioreactor; material: 0.22µm filtered reactor supernatant | place: Saint Lucia: Queensland... | reverse complement strand
GGCGTCAAGCCTGGTGTCTGGTATTCCCTGGATGAAAACGGGGAGTTTATGGAGCGCGCAGAATGAAAAATCGCCTGTCAGTCATCGCCTACGCGGCCGTCTGCGTCGCAGCAACAGTGATCTGGATCAGGGTGCTGCTCCAAATCGCGCAACTAGTGCTCCGGTGATGGACATGCTGCTTTCGGCGATCGCCCTTGCCATCGTGTTCACCATTCTCGGGAGCGTTTTTGATGACCGCAGCCACTGAAAACCAAGCCGCGCGCTGCGTCGCTTGCGGAGACTTTTATCAGTACCGCGATGGTTTATGTTGGCACTGCATAAAAGCCTGCGAGCGTCTTTCCAGCGAGATGCACAACACCCGCGCGGAGTCCACCACAGACGCCCACAAGGACAAAACACCATGACCGACCACGTCATCATCGACTGCGACACCCCAGCCGGCGGAGGGGATATATCACCGGCCGCAGCGGATCGTTCCGCCTCCCTTGCTTCTCGAAATCTGGGCGAGGCCGCTGCCGTTGTTGAGCCGCCAACGCCGGAGCGCGCCGGCGATCGGCGACCTCGCCGGGCAGGCAGGGCAACGCGCGTCCACGCCGTCATGGAAATCGACGGCTCGCTGACGATCACGCAGCACCGCGCCGACGGAGAAAGCAAGATGTTCCTGACCCCCGGAGAAACCCGCACGCTCGGGGATTTCCTTTACGACACAAAAAACCTCTGGGCATGACCATGACCATGACCAAAGCCATCAGCCTCGACCTGGAAACGCTCGGCACCGGCGCTAATGCCGCGATCGCCAGCATCGGCGCTTGCCGTTTCGATCCGCACAGTCCGGCCATCGACAACGTTTTTCACGTCCACGTCAGCCTGGAAAACTGCCAGCGCCACGGCCTGGCATTCGACGCCAGCACGCTGCTCTGGTGGCTCGGCCAAGACGAAGACGCGCGGCGGTCGCTGATCGCCGGCCAGGAACGCGCTGCGCCGCTGATCACCGCACTCGACCTGCTCGCCGCGTTCATCGCCGACACCGGCGAAGGTGCCGAGCTGTGGGTCAACGGCGCCAGCTTCGACCTGCCAATCCTGGCCAATGCCTACCGCGTCGCCGGCATGCCGCAGCCGTGGAAATTCTGGGCCGAGCGTGACCTGCGCACGCTGAAAAATCTCCACAGAGGCGCACCAATCCCGCGCGACGGTATCCACCACAACGCGCTGCACGACGCGATCTACCAAGCGCGCCTGATCCAGCACATTCTCACCCCCACTGAGGAAAGCGAAACATGAGCGATAGCGACGAGTTTCAATTGTGCCTCGGGCACGAAACTGCCAGCGGCGACGGCAACGGCCTGCAGGCATGGTGCGAACGCTACCCCCACTGCTGGCGTCACCGCGCCATCGTCAGCGAACCGCTTGACAGCATCCGCAACGTCAACGGCCGCGTATGCCGTGCCGGCGAATTCAACGCCTGGGTGCCGGTCGAATGAACACGAATAACCCGACATTCCCATCCCGCAAGATCGCGGATGACATCCTGTGCCTGGCGCACACCTACAAGAAAACCGGATGGTGCGACCGCGCCGAAACCTGCGAGCGGCACGTCGCCATACGGCGCAACGGAATCGGAGACGGCTTCGGCGTGCTGTTCCGCGTGTGCCAGCCGGAATCGTTTGACCAGTACCTCGAGGTCAAGGCGTGAGCATCGTCAGCTTTCTTCTGCTGGATAGGCCGATTGACCTACCGTCCTGGCCAGGCCACGTGCACCGCATTGAAACACCGGAAGATGCCGATCCATTTGCCGAAATGTCCGACCTGATCCAGCGCACCGTCAGGACCAGGCTGGAAAACGTCGAGACCGTTTTTGCGACGCTTGAAGCCGGAGCGACGACGATTAGCGAGGTCATCAAGATCACCGGGCTCGGCAAAAAAGTTGTGCAGAGGGCGATGGTGGCTCTCGAGAAGGATGAGCGCATCGTGCGGCACATACCCGCCGGAGCGAATCAGCACCATCGATTTTCAATATTTAAACACATGGACAAGCCGCAGAAGTCATTTGCGGAGGATTAGAAGGCATGTCGGCAACAGAAGAAGTAGAACGCCTTATGAAACGCTGCCAGATAGGCGCAGGCAATGGCAAGGGCGGCATCGTGAGGCCCAACGCCTGAATTAACCGGACTGCGCGGCTTTTCGCGCAGGTCCGGTTGACCGCCATGTTATGCGTATGGCAACTACTAGAAAAGGGCATAAACGATGGAATTGAATATTGAGGTTGGACAAAAAGCATTAGTGACGCTGGACAACTGGTTTCTAGCGCCGAACGGCCGCGAATACAAGGCCGTGTTCGGGACGGTGAAAGCGGTTCGGACGGCGGAAGAGTCGCTCGGCGTGAAACCAAACGGAAGAAGTACGAACTGGTATTTGGAGATTGGCAACATGACCATTGCCGGTTGCCAAGTGCATTACGCCCTGCGCACCGACCATTGCCACGACGGCCCGGCGATGAACTGGACGGCAGACGCGCAGCACGGGATGAAAGAGTACGAGCGCCCCTGCTGCATCTACTTTGCCGACAAGACGCATAACGCTTGAGTTAAGCGGGAGACAACGGCCGTGACGCTGCCGACGAAGCGCACAGGTGCGGATGGCCGTTGGCTCTCCGCTTGAACCGACAGTTAGGCATCACTGGAGGCATGCCAATGGACTACGACGAAGAACTGCACAAAGCCTGGGTGACGAAGGCCCTGCACCTGGCGATGGAGTACCGCGAAGCCGAGCCAGGCCGCGAAGTGCGCGATGCCATGCGGGCCATGAAGGCGCATTTTGAAGGGCGCCCGGCTTCGATGCCCGTTCAGGACACGGTGGCCGACGACATGGACGACGTGGCGAAGCAGTACGCGCACAAGCTGGCGATGAACTTGGAGTGCTTGGTGCTGGAGTGCCCGCCATCGGCGCGGTTCTTCGATGAGGCGAACAGCACGCTGGGCGAGTACCGCAGCGCGATGAACAAGATCCACGAGCGCGAGTGCCCGACGCACATGGGCGAGCCGCTGCTGAAAGGCGAGCGGTCGCGGGTTCGTGATGCCTAACGACCAAGCTCAGGGAGCCGGAGGCGGCTTTATCGCCGGAGGCTCCCCTGGAGCGACGGGTTCTGCGGCACAGGCCGCGATGAAAGGAGACTGAAATGGAAGGCAGAAGCTACAGGATTTTGGACATGGGAACCCCGGAAGGGCGCGCCGAGTGCGAGCGCTACGAAGCGGAGAAGGCCGAGAAGGTAAAGAGCGGGCAGCAGCTCTACGCCAAGATAAAACGCTCCAGCAAATACTACGGCCAAACCGCGCCCGGCGAGCTGTTCGAGGTGTTCGTCGAAGCTGGCAACCCTGCGGCCTATCTGGTGCAGGGCGGCCCAGGCGGGCAGTACCGACTGGCGGACGTGAACCTCTTCATCGTACAGGACGGGCGCGAGGTGCGAATTTCGTGACGCAGAACGCGAAAGTCACCGGCCGCGCCAGCGGTCCGGTGGACTGACGGGTTGGCAGGCAAAACGTAACTACGGAGTGATGATGGCTGAGAAAGTGACAATCGGAAATTGCGAACTGTGGCACGGCGACTGCCGCGAAGTGCTGCCGTTGCTGCCGCAATGCGACTTGATTTTGACCGACCCACCGTATGGCGCGGCATATGCGGCGAACCCGATTGTGGGCAAAGGGAAAACGCAAAGCAACCACGAGGCGATGGATTGGGACAACTGCACGCCACCGCCTTGGGTGTTTGGCCTTTTGCTGGACAAGGCCGCGATGGTGATTGTTTGGGGCGGGAATTATTACGCCCTCCCACCTTCGCGCGGGTGGCTGACATGGCGAAAACCAGACGCACCGCCAAGCATGGCCCACCTTGAGATGGCATGGACAAACAGGGACATGAACGCCAAGCAACTGGAGCACTCGATTGCGGCGACAAATGCCGAGAGAGCCGGGCACCCAACGCAAAAGCCGGTGCGGGTTATGGAATGGAGTCTCGGGTTTTGCCCGGAAGTGCAAACCGTTTGCGACCCCTTCATGGGCAGCGGAACGACAGGCGTGGCCTGCGTTCGGATGGGTTTGCACTTCACCGGCATCGAGCGCGAGCGGAAATACTTTGACATAGCCTGCCGCCGAATAGAGCAAGCCTACGCACAGCCACGGCTGTTCGAGGACGCGAAAGTCGGCGCTGGCGAGACGGCGGTGCAGGTGGAGCTTTTGCCTGCCAACGATAAGTAGACATCAAAACCGCCGCACATCCTGTCCACGGACGATAAACGCAGCACATTTTCAACACAAGGAGCAAGAAATGAAAAAACTCACCACAATTTTCGCATCGCTCTTCATCGTCAGCGCTGCCTGCGCTACAGAGCAGCACGGGAAACCTGGAAGCGATGACCGGAAGACAACGCAGGCGACTAGCGTCACCAAGTCGGCACGATCCGAATCCAGTGCGCAGTCACGCGCCTCGGCGAAATCGCGCTCCAGTGCGAATTCCGCGGCGACAGGTGGAAATGGCACGGGCGGCAACGCCGAGGCCGCTGGTGGCGCAGCCACCGCCACTGGCGGGCAGGTTATCGTCAGCGCTGGCGGCGCCGGTTCAGGCCTCACCGGGCGCATGGTTCCAGATGTCTCCGCAAGCGCGCCGCTAACCTCGACGTCGTGCCGAAACGGCATCAGCGCTGGCGGCAGCGGCAACGGCTGGGGCGGGCTGCTCGGGTTTTTTTCCGAGGATGATCTGTGCGAATGGCGCCTGCTGGAAGCCAACTACCGGGCTACAAACGATCACGACAAAGCAAACATGATTCGCAGCGGAATGACCGCTCAGCGCTGCAAGAAGCTGGCGCCGGAAGATCGCGAAGCATTCGGCGATTTGTGCCCGAAGCAGCCGGCATCCGAGCAGCAAAGCGTTGCTTTTTCGTCGGCGGGATGATCAACGGGAGTGAATTCACCTCGCAACGCTCACGCGACACGGCTAGAAGTGCATGCACCGTGGCTAGGCAGCTTACTACGCATTGCCGGAGATGAGCACCGGCCACTCCCACCAATTATCAATTATGGCAACTGATCTTACCCGCCAGCAGCTCTGCGCTGCGCTCGGCATCAGCGAATCAACCGTTCGCCGGCTGGAGTAGACATCAAAACCGCCGCACATCCTGTCCACGGACGATAAACGCAGCACATTTTCAACACAAGGAGCAAGAAATGAAAAAACTCACCACAATTTTCGCATCGCTCTTCATCGTCAGCGCTGCCTGCGCTACAGAGCAGCACGGGAAACCTGGAAGCGATGACCGGAAGACAACGCAGGCGACTAGCGTCACCAAGTCGGCACGATCCGAATCCAGTGCGCAGTCACGCGCCTCGGCGAAATCGCGCTCCAGTGCGAATTCCGCGGCGACAGGTGGAAATGGCACGGGCGGCAACGCCGAGGCCGCTGGTGGCGCAGCCACCGCCACTGGCGGGCAGGTTATCGTCAGCGCTGGCGGCGCCGGTTCAGGCCTCACCGGGCGCATGGTTCCAGATGTCTCCGCAAGCGCGCCGCTAACCTCGACGTCGTGCCGAAACGGCATCAGCGCTGGCGGCAGCGGCAACGGCTGGGGCGGGCTGCTCGGGTTTTTTTCCGAGGATGATCTGTGCGAATGGCGCCTGCTGGAAGCCAACTACCGGGCTACAAACGATCACGACAAAGCAAACATGATTCGCAGCGGAATGACCGCTCAGCGCTGCAAGAAGCTGGCGCCGGAAGATCGCGAAGCATTCGGCGATTTGTGCCCGAAGCAGCCGGCATCCGAGCAGCAAAGCGTTGCTTTTTCGTCGGCGGGATGATCAACGGGAGTGAATTCACCTCGCAACGCTCACGCGACACGGCTAGAAGTGCATGCACCGTGGCTAGGCAGCTTACTACGCATTGCCGGAGATGAGCACCGGCCACTCCCACCAATTATCAATTATGGCAACTGATCTTACCCGCCAGCAGATCTGCGCTGCGCTCGGCATCAGCGAATCAACCGTTCGCCGGCTGGAACTGTTAGGATTGCCATTCACGCCGGTCGGCCTGCGCGCCAAGCGCTACGACCTGGGCGAGTGCAAGCGCTGGTTACGGGAGAATCAGTGTCGATCTGGACAGACAAGGACGGCCGGCTACACGTCGGCATCATGGTCGCCGGCTGCCGAATACACCGCCGCCTTCCGGCGGGCGCATCTAAGGGTGATGCCAAGCTCGTAGAGGCGGAACTGCGCCGCGCCGCCGGGCGCCGGCAGCCCAGCATCCCCGGCGATCCGCCCATGGCCGAAATCATGGGCCTGTACCTCGAGCACGCGAAGACGCTGCGCTCCCCGGAAACCGCACGTTTTCACGCCTTGCGCGCCGGGCCCTGGCTGGATGGCGTCAAGGCCAGCGACATCGAGCCGGCCGTCGACAAGATGGTCAAGGACATGCGCGGCCACTACGCCCCGGCGACGATCAATCGCAGCATTGGCGCGATCAAGGCCGCGCTGCGCATCGCCTGGCGCCAGCGGCTCATCCCCGAAGACTACGGCGCCCGCCTGGCGCGCCTTCCCGAAAACAACGCCCGCCATACCTATCTCGAAATATCCGCCGTCGCCCGCCTTGCCGACGCCTGCAGCGAGCAGGTCCGCGCCGCCGTGTGGATCGCCCTGCTTACCGGCTGCCGGCGCGGCGAAATCCTCAAGCTGCAGCCGGAAAACATCCGCGGCGATCATCTGCGAATCGCCGCCGGCAACACGAAGACGCTGCGCGAGCGCGTCGTGCCGATCGTGCCGGCACTGCGCCCGTGGCTTAGGTACATCCCGATCCAGATCAACGCCGAAGGGCTGAAAACCGGATTCGCACGGGCGCGCGTAAAGGCCGGCCTCGACGTCAACTTCCACGACCTGCGGCACACCTGCGCAAGCCTGCTGATCAACACCGGCACGCCGCTCGAGGTCGTGCGGGACATCCTGGGCCATACCACCGTCAAAACGACGGAGCGCTATGCTCATCTGCAGGTGGAGCGACAGGCGGAAGCGCTGTGCAAGCTCGGGCGCATTGCCGAGAATTGCACCGGGGATTACACCGGGCAGGATGGGCAAATCCTGAAACGTGCCGCGAAGCCTTGATTTACCTGGTGGGCGGTACTGGGATCGAACCAGTGACCCCTGCCGTGTGAAGGCAGATGACGGGCAGCAGTGCGGCCAGAAACGGCCGTGGCTACGTCATCTGGCTGCCGTGAATGTGCCATTCCGATCCTGAAATTGCACCGGGATTACACACGGAAAAACTTGAAATTTTTTTGAAATCGCTTGATACGCTTTGAAAAAAGAATACAATAACAATCACGGAAGCAGACAAGCCAACTAGCAAGGAGAAACGAAGTGAACGCGACTTATATCGGATTTGACGGAGCAACGTATCAAGCGAATTTCACTCAAGCTAACAACAAGCTGGGAGGAAGGATAGAAATTGGCGTACTGCGCATTACCAGAAATGGTGTTATGCGCTCTGAGAAAATAACGACGAAAGACGCAGCTTGCAAGTATTTTTCGGAAATTCCGCAATGACAAAAACCAAACGCGGAGGCCCAGGAAGGGGCCAGGGCCGCAAGCCGCTGGCACAGGGCGAGGAAACCATCCCCGTCACCATCCGCATGACAGAAACCCAGCGCGACATGCTCGCCGCGCTTGGCGGGCCGAGGTGGGTGCGCGAGCAGATCGAGAAGTCAGCCCGCGCTGCCGGTCACTTCACGAACGGGTAGCGCGCCAGGCGCCAGGCCAGCCAGAAGCGGCGCCAGCTTCTCGAGGTGGCGATCATTCCCAAATGCCGAAGATTCCCGCCGCCCATTGTTCAGATGCCATCCATTACGATGTTCAGATACGAGAGATCATCTGGCGGCATGCGCCAAGTGTCAGAACTGTTCATAGATACTGGCCTCCCGTTGTCGGAGCGTCACCAGCAGTTCCCCCTGGAAGGTAGGAGGCTCCGCCGCCGCCCGTATCGACAATACCGTTTGAGACGATGCCGGTATAACGCTTGCCAGTTGCCGATCCGTTGAACGTATTGGACGAACAGAAAACAACACCACAGGTAGATGCGGCGGCAAAACCCGTTGAATAGGCTGGAGTTCCGGTCAGGGTGATCGTTTTTCCGCTCACCACGATCCTCCCGCCAAGGGCCACGATCCAGTGATAAGGAGCGCCGCCAGTAATGCTATAGTTCCCTGATACGACAGCTGTTCCGCCGTAGGCTGCATAAACCTGCGATGCTGCACAAGCGCCGAAAACAATATTCGCGAAACTGATATAGGCATTGACAGACGCATAGATTCCGTAACCGCTTGTTGTCGTCTGTACTTTCAAGTCTTTGACAAGCCACTCGTTTGCATTGGCAGTCGATAGAATCGCACTGGCACTGGTCGTGCTGATGACTACGTTGGCCGGGGTGCCAGAATTTCCTTGCAATACAGCGACTCCGAACCCGCCGCGTCCATGACATTTGCGCAGAGTAACGCCTGATGTGTATGTTCCATCTGCAACCTGCACAGTGACGGTATAGGAAGCCAGATCGAGCGTTTCCGTAATGACATCGGCGGCTTTCTGAATGGTAAGAAAAGCGCCGCCGCTGGTATTGGCGAGGCCGTTGTTGCTATCGCTGCCATCGGTGCGGACGTAATAAGTGCGGTTGGCGGACAGCACCTCGCGACCCCCTGTCGGGATCGTAACCGTGACGGCGCCCCCGGTATTAGTTGCCGTTACGCCTGCTCCAACAAAATCCACCGATGTCAAGGAAGTGGTCAGGTTCGTTCCTTCGTCCTTGACCGTGACCGATGACCCCCCTGGGATCGTAACCGTCACATTATCTCCTGAAGTGGTTGCGGTCACGCCAGCGCCGACGAAATCTACCGATGCCAGCGTAGTCGTCAGATTCGTCCCTTCGTCCTTGGCCGTGATTGATGCGCTGCCAGCGATTGCAACAGTTACCGCGCCTCCCGTATTCGTCGCCGTCACGCCTCCGCCAGTGAAATCGAGCGATGTCAGAGCCGTCGTCAGGTTTGACCCTTCGTCCTTGACAGTGATTCCCGAACTTCCTGGAATCGTGACTGTAACGGCTCCGCCTGTATTCGTCGCCGTCACACCAGCGCCGACGAAATCGACCGATGTCAGCGCAGTCGTCAGGTTTGACCCTTCGTCCTTGGCCGTTATCGCTGACCCGGTTCCACCACCCCCGGTCATCTTCCCGAGTTCGCGCGAGTCGGTGTAGCTGGTAATGGTTGCCGTTCCGGTAACGACCGAGTATAGCCGCCAGTAGTTCGTTGTATCGTTCCAGTTGGTCGTTGAGGTTGCCGCCGTGACCGCGCCGTCTGATTTCGCGGCGACGATATAGTTTGTCGTCGATGCCGACAATCCGACCGTGCCGTTGGCGATCTGGGCCAGCGTGCCATCGCCTTTCGTGACATTTCCGCCGTAATAGCCCCAGGTCAGGCCGACTGTTGTCGATGCGCGGCGCCCGTACAGCGTCGCCGGTGACGCTGCGTCGAAGAAGGCATTGATCGTGAGTTCCTTGCTCGCCTGTGATTGGACGACGGTGTCGATGTTCGTAGTCGAATTTGCCATGCTGTGTCCTTACTGGTTCGGGAATGCCATAGACGGCGGGGTGAAGTTTCCGGTATAGCGCGCCGCGCCGGAGCCAACCGGCCCTTTGGTGAAGCGGAAATTGCTCATGTAGCCGACGAATTTGCTGCCGCCGTAATCACCCATCTGGCCAATCGAGAAGCCATCTGTGCTGGACGGTATCGACCCGCCATAGGCCACAGGCGTGCCTCTTGAAATACCGCCAGTGAACAGGTACATCGTGCCATTGCTCCATACATGCGCTACATGCGTCCAGGTATTGAGCGGCAGCGCTACAGCAGAGGTAACGCCATAGGGCGTGCCCGTGTTTGTATTGGCCTGCGGCATCATCGATGCATCGATGATGCCATAAATTCTGTTGTTCGCACCGGCAGCATCGGCGATTCCGTAGGGACGCATGGCCGAGCCGGATGCGGTCGGGTAAATCCAGTATTCCAGACATGCGTCATTGGTCAGCGGGTTGCAGGTATCCGAGGAAGGAAGTGTCAGGTAGCCTGACCCGCTGAAATAGCCGACGCCAACATTGTTCCCCCACGGGTCATTGATCGTCGTCTTAGTGACGGCGACGTTGCGGGTATATGTGTTCCCTTTTTGGTCGGTGAACGTCGTCCCGTCATTGGCTCCGCGCATGTAGAGCAGGCTGGTGACGTAGTTGTAGATCGGGTCCTCGTCCGGGTTGAACGTGTAGGTTAGCGTCTTCGTCAATGGTTGGCCGCGCCCGACGACGGAAGAGACCTGGTAGATTTTCAGATAGAGTTCGATTTGATTGGCGCCGAAGTCCGTGACCTGCTGCGCGCTGGTGTAAGTGAATGTCGGCGATGTCAGCCCGGTGACCGTGCGCTTGAGCGTGGTGAATGCCGAACTGCTGTAGATTTCGACATCGTAGGCTTCCGTTGTCTCGCCGAGCGTCGCGTCGACGTAGTCGCGCAGTTCTCCACCGACACGGGTACGGCGAACCCATGTCACCGTCCAGTTTTTCGTGGAAATGTCGCGCGTGCCGTTCGGGTAAACCGGAGACAGGCATTCGAGGTTTTGGCCGGCATAGGTGAATGGAATGTCAACTGCGCTGTCGATTCCCTTTCCAGAAGTGACTGCGCGATAAGTCCGTGCCTGACCGATGGTGTTGATATTGGCGCCGATGAAGTGAAGTCTGGTCGAGTCGAGGTGGACGACGCGGTCGCCGATTGCGTGCGTCGTCATCGCCCATTCGGTTCCGAAGCGCCCGCGCAGCAACGTCGTCAGGACCCACGATCCGTCTGCATTCTGCACGCACGACTGCGCCGCGATGATCTCCCAGCGCCCGTTGGCGCCGACGGCGAAATGGTTGGCGCCGTTGAACATGCCAGCCTCGGTAGTGCTCGCCAACGCTCCAGAGTCAAGGAAGATGGTGAGCGCATTGGTCACGTCCTTGAGGTCGGTACGGCCAGTCGGAAGCGCGTTGACAGCCACCCCGAACACCGCTCCGGGCGTCGTGAATCCCTGCAGCGTCGTCCATGTCTGCCCGGAATCGTCCGAGCGGATCAGTGTGGCGCCGTTCCACGTCGGGAGTTTTCCGGACGCGGCGACGGAAAACCCTGGCCCGTCCATCGTATCGAGAAGCACCGGAATGTCGAGGAACACCGCGTCTGTCGGGCCGGTGACAGACAGGGTCTGTCCGGTGTAGTAGGCATCCTGGCCGACTGCCGTCGACGTGTAGGTGGCGACGTTGTTGAATTTCGCCTGACACTCGAGGCGCCCGTCGGGCAGGTAATTGATCTGGGTCAGGCGCAACTCGTAGGTTGCCGCGTCGCCGTTGATGGTAATCACGTCGGCGGCTTCCAGATTCCAGCGGGTCGGCGGCAGCACGAACGACACGTCGTGTCGCTCCAGCCAGTACATGTAGAGCAGCACTTCCTCAATCTGCGCCGCTTCCGTAGCATTGAGTACAATCGGCAACTCCGGCTGCAACACATTGACCGCGTCGGTGTTCAGGCGCTCGGCGCCGGGTCCGGTATTCAAGTCGTATTCTCGATTAGTATCGAGATACGAAACCAGCACCTTGCGCGGCAGTTGCGAATCCATCTCGCGGCTGGCGGTGATGCGGACGCCGGGTTTTTCGCTGCCGGCGACGCAGGCAAGTTCGGAAATGTCTATGGTGGCTACCGGCGACTTGCCGCGACGCACGAACTTGATCTTGTACCCGGATGGCACTACATCAAACGGCCATGCCGCCTGCAGAGGCTCGAGCGCCATGCGAATTGCCGCGATGCTGCTGATCTTGTAGCCGCGGACATTCTGGCTGATGTCCGTCACATCGACATCCGCTGCTGAGAGCAGGCCTGAACTCACGGCCTCCGCTTCGATGATCGACGCCAGCGGAACCTGATCCGGCGTCATAAGTGATTGCCGATAGACCCGGTAGGTCGTTGTCGTCGGATCGGCGGCTGGAGTGACAGCGGTATAGATCAGCCCGCCAGAGACGGCGAGCGCGTCCGCCATGTGCGAATAGAAATGGATTACATCATAGCCAGTCATCGCCGCGTTCAGGCGTACGATGCGGGCGTGCCCGCTCGACCACGCTACCCAGGCGCGGCCATATTCATCGACTGTCGTCGTCCATCCGGAAAGGTAGAGCGCATAGTCGCCATTGATATGGCCTGTGAATGTCCGGACTTCTGAAATCGCCAGCGTATAAGGGTCGAAAACCGCGACGGTATTATTGTCGCGGATCATGTAGCCGACCCCGGCAGCGACGAACACCCGCGCTACGCCATGATCGTAGGTGTCGATAGCGCTGGTCATCACACTGCCGTCGGCCAGCATCCGAACGATTAGTGAATACCCGCCGCCGTAGGAACTGCCGAGGATCGTGCCATCCTCAAGCACCCAAACTTCCGGCTCTAAATTCGTCGCCGCAGCGTCGCACCAATAGACGCCATTGCGGTAATACTTGTAATTGGCAGAAACCAGCGCGCCGATGTCGTGCGGCGACTGGTTCTCATAGAGAAACATGTAGCTTGCCCCGCCGGGCGGTGCGACGACAGTTTCGCCAGATGCGTACAGAAACGACCAGTTCCAGGTAGCGATTGAGCATGCGTTGGGCGTCCCGGGCGCCAGCGGCTCGGCCAGCGCAAACGGCGTGTAGGCATCTCCGGGAATGTTCTGCGCCATCGTCCATGTGCCGTAGGTGCGGTGGCGTGGCTTGGTGGCTGAGTCGATCAGCACGGCATCGTCCGTCGTCGCCGCATGGATGATTTCGGCCTTGACCTGGGCGCCCATCAGCGAATTGCCGACATCCTCCATTGGCCAGTCCTTGAATACGAGGTAGTGCAGCCCGCGATAAGCCGGCGTGTTGGCCGCGCCCATGTCGGCCTGGATGCGGTCGTCGGGAAGCTGGCTCGCTCCGCCAAGGTATTGCGTGATCGTTCCAGTAGCGCTATCGGATGTTGGAGAGCTTTTTCCGGGCATCGACCCGATCACGAGGCTCGTAGCCAGCGCCGCCGAAAGTTCGGTCGACTGCGGTGCTGTCACCAGTTTCGAACCAACCCAGATACGCCCGAAGCCGGCGATCTCGCCCTCGCCGAAGCCGACGGCGAACGTCCCGTAAATCTTGTAGGTCGTCGGCCCGGACGCACCACCGCCCTTGCCGCCCTCGGCCTCGACTTCCTCGTAGCGCAGCTTGTTGCCTTCGACCCAGAAGATGTTGCCGAGAGTGGCATAGGTGCCGTAGCCGCGCCCGAGCGGGGCGCCATAGGTGGCGGTCTGCACGGCCAGGTCGGATGCCGACGGCGGGCGTCCTTTCGGCCCTTTCGGCGGGTCGATGTAGCCGCCGAGGGCCATCCCGATTGAGGCGCCGAGCATGACGTTACCACCGGCGAAAAAGCCGATGACACCGCCGACGACGCCGCCGATTACCTGGCCGGCGCTGCTCATGCCGGCGCCTTAAAGCGATAGACGCGGACGATGCGCCCCCGCCATTCGTCAGTCAATACATGCTCACAGACCTTGCGCGCGCGCAGATGAGCATGAACGATACCGTCGGCCTGGTAGGAATCAGACCAGCCGACATGAAAAGCCAGGTGTTGCGGGTCTCCAGCGAAACGCATCAACAGCACGTCTCCGGCCCGCATGTCAGCAATAGCGACCCGCTCAAGGCACGGCTGGCCGTCGAGTGCGTCTTCCAGCAATCCCCCTGCCGGATACCGGCTGTAACCTTCACGATCACGGTAATCAAAGCCGAGCGTGCCCGCCACGTGGCAGACCAACCCGGCGCAGTCGAGAGCCTTCCCTGGAAGCCGTCCCTGGTGGCGAAATGGTGTTCCGATTTCGGCGCGCGCGGCTGAAATGATCTCTTCAATCATCATTTCGGTCCCGTCTCCACGGTTGTGTACGTCGAGTTCGTTGGAATGCGCGTAAAGCCGAAGAAATTGAGGATGTTGTTCCACTTGTCTCGGCAGTCGGTCTCACGCTTGCGGCATCCGGGAATCAGCGCGAAGGTGTCGCCGATGGCCGGCGTGTAATAAGCCGGCTCGAATAGCGTGATTGTGCCGTCGGCCGCATAATCTCGGATTTCCAGCGGCTTGAGGCCGGCGTTGTTTCCCGATGTGAACTGGATCGTCCCGGCGCCGAACCAGTCGGCGACCTCGCTGCGGGATGAGTCGCGGAAAACCTGGGCGGATGTGATCGACGTGACAGCGCCCGTCGCCGTCAGAGCCGGTAGGCTCTTGGTGCACCCCGTGTCTCCGAAGGTGCGGGGGCAAGCTGCCTGGTAGAGCTTGCCGGTCGACTGATTCAGTGCGTCGATGATCTGCATCCCCTCGATGCGGTAAGCGTCGTCCATCAGCGTCGTCTTGCCGAGGAAGCCGGAGGCAACCGGCTCATAATCCTCTATCGGGTTAAGGAAGTCGCACCGGAAAACCTTGACACGGGCGTTGTCGAAAACCCCGGAGGCCAGCGCGTCGCGGGTGACACCGCCGACCACGACAATGCCCTCAATGTCGATAGCCGACGGGCTGAACGAAGCCGAGGCCGCGAACGCCGTGGCATCGTATCCGCTGTCGGTCTTGTAGACGGAGGCATTACTCATCATCAGGTCGACCGGGTAACTGGTCAGGCGCACGGTCGTCCCGTTGACGCATTCGATCCGCACGCACCAGGCGGCGGTCTCGTAGGGCGCGACGGTTGATTTCATGGATTGAGCAATTCGCGCAGGCGCACGCCTTCGACGGAGCGGCGCGATACATGATCCTGGCCGAGCGGGAGCGCGGTGGCGAAACGGACCGGGAAATCAAACTCAAACCCGGCGCGCACGTTGTCCGCGACGACGGTAGCGGCGACCCCGGCGGATAGCGTCACGCGGCCTGTGGTTGTGTCTACGGTCCAATTCGCGCCAGGCCCGGCCACCAGCGTCCCGTTCACCGCGACCTTGACCGTTCCCGCTACGGGCTTGAAAACCTTACGGTACGGATACCCGGTAGCGCCGGCAGTGCCGTTGGTTCCGTAGAATTTACGCAATTGCCATACGGTCGTGCTGATCTTCAGGCAGAGCTGGTCGGTTTCCGTCGGCGTCGATGTGCGGCCGTTGCTGCTCCATTCGTCAAAGCAGCGAATCCGGAAGCCCGCATACATGCCGTGCGCCCGGTGGTAGATTGCCATCAGCTTGTTGTAGCTGTCGTCGTTGTCCAGCAGGTAGGATATGTCGAACTCGCGCACAGGGAAGGCATGCAGCAGCGAACGGTATTCCTGCCCACCGGCGGTCGTCACGATCTGCACGGAATAGTCATCCTGGAACGCGCTCCCGTAGCGGATGCGGTCGTCCAGGCGCTCTTCGAGGAAATCAGCCATACCGGCGTGAGCCTCCAATGATGTTCAGTGCGGTGCGTGCCCCGGCCGCGGCGCTGCGGCGGATTTCCGCCGGGTCGCCTGTAGGCGAATTGACGTTGACGACGATGCTGCCAGCGTTGCCGCCATGCATCGCCACCGGGATGCGGCGGCCGTCCGGGAGCGGAACATAGGCTTCCGGACGGCTGCCCTCGCCGAACATTGCCAACTGGGGAGAATTGGCGATTCCGCCCGTTGCATATTTGTGCAGAGGGAGCGGCCCGGAGCTTGTCATGATGCCGCCTTCCTCGAAACCGAAGAATCCGGCAATGCTCGATCCGATCGAATTGAAGTCGATGGACTTGGCCCAATCCGCGACCGGCTTGAGAAATCCGCCAATTTCCCCGGTCTTGTCGACGTCGCCGAGCATGAGCTTGAGCAGCTGGGCAGAAGCGGCCTGGGCGATCATCTTCTGCAACGTTGTCGCGAACGTCTCGCCGATGGACGATATGCCGTCGCGCGTCGGGTTGATGAAGAATTCGGCCATCGCATCCTGTGCGTTGCGCGCTGCCTGCTTCATGAATTCGCCCATCTCGTCGGCGGTCTTCTCGAGCACCTTCATTCCCTGTTCGTATTCGCGCGGCGATATATCGCCGGCCGCCAACGCCCTGCTTAATTGCGCCTTTTTTGCCTCTTCCTGTTTCTTCTTGTAATCTTCCGTCTGAGAAAGGATGGCCGCTACATCCTTCTTGTCGGATGCGTCATCGATCTTCTTGCGGAGTTCCAGTTCCTTCTCCAGATAGGCCACCTGTTCATCCATCGCCCCGTTGGCGCGGGCGGTGGCGATGGCATCCTCGAGCAGCGCGGCGGTGCGGGAAGCGATGGCGCTTTCCGAAAGTCCGTAAAGCTCGGTTTCTTTCTGGAGTTTCGCCAGCTCATCGTCAAGCGATTGACCGTAACGCCGCATGGCTTCGGTCTGGTCTTCGATGGCCTTGTTGAGTTCGGCGGCGGCCTTGGCATCCTTTTGGCGGGCGATATAGGTATCGAAATAAGCTCCAACAACCTTCTGCTGCTCCGCCGACAGTTTTACCGCGCCGCTCGCCACGTCGGCCTGATATTTCGCGTAGTCTTTCTCTGCTTGGGTCGCCTTTCCGACCGTGTCGATATTGACCTGCTCTACCGCAATCTTTTCCTGAAGGCTCTTGATCAGCTTGGTGTAGTCGTCTTCTTTTTGTGCACGCCCTCCACCTGTCTTTGCCGGCCTTTCGGGTGGCGGCTTGAATCCTAGATCCGGCTTTTCGGCCGGTTTCGCTTTCGTTTCCTTACCTGCATTCAGCAGCGATGCCGAGAGCCTGTCTACCTCTAGCCTGGCGGCGGCTGCGTCTTCCTTCATCATTCCGCCGATGGCTGTAAATCCTTTGAAGTCCAGCCGAGCGAGCGCTGCAACCTGGGCCGCAAGACCGCCGATCTCGTTGCCGATCTGCTTGAAAACATAGACCACATTGACACCGATGACGGCAACGGTCTCCATCGCTACACGCACGCCATCCCCAAAAACGGAAGCGAAACTCCCGGATTCGTCGCGCGCTTTCACCAGTTCCGATGTGAGTTTTTCGAGGAACGGGAGAAGTTCATAGGCTGCCGCCTTGCCTGCGGCGCTGAATGATGCTGAGAGCTTGTTCAGGCTCTTTTCGTATGCTTCAGCCTGTGGTGCCTGTTCCGTCGTCACCTTCCCGACGAGTTCAGACTGCTCGGCGAGGTCTTTCAGGAATGGCAGTGCACTGGCGCCGAATTTCCCGAGTAGCGCGATCGCAACCGCGGCTTTTCCGCTTCCATCCTGGAATTGATCGAGCGCCTTCGATACGGCGAGAAGCGCCTCTGCCGTGTCCATTCCGCGGAGTTCTGCGGCAGACAAGCCGATCGCTTCGAGCGCGGCCGATGCGCCCTTTGTCTCTTCTCCGGTTCCGTGCAGCGCTTTGGCAAGCTTCTGCAGCGATGCCTCGACCATGCCAAGGTCGTGCCCGCCGATCTTGGCGACGCCGGAAAGCGCAGATAGGTTCTCAACGGAAGCGCCAGTCGCTTCCGACATATCATCTAGCGCGGCCGCGAACTTCAACGTATTGTTGATAGTGTTGGCAAAGGCGCCGAAAGTCAGGGCGGCCCCGAGCCCGGCGAATATCGGGCCAAGGCCGATGGCAGACTTCTCCAGATTACCGAGCGACGCCTGTACGGATTGAAACGCGGCGCGCGTTTCATCCTTCGCTGTAAGGATGATCTGGGTTTTGTTGTCAGCCATTTTCCGCCTGCGAATCCCTGATCACCGCGAGCTGGTGAATCAGTATGTCAAGGTCACGGATTCCGAGGAGTTCCGCGACAGCGGGGAGTGCGGTCCAGTCGATTCCTCCCATGAGGTTCCACGCCTTCACTGCAAACCCCGTTGAAACATCTGGAACGGCTGGCCGGAGCTGAGGCGGTAATTGCATCTGCTCCAGCCAGCATTTCATTTTTTTGCCGCGTCCGCCCTCGCCTCGACGTGCTTCTCGTGCGCCTTGATGAAGCCGTCGATCAGTGCCGGCAGGATGTCCATGCGGTCCAGCAGCCATTCCCGGCACGCCTCGCCGTCGAATGGCAGCGGGTGCGGGTCGCCGCCGGGGATGATGTCCCCTTCGGTCACGCCTTCCCAGCCGATGACGAATGGCAGGATGGCGCGGGCGGTCTTCTGCCCGGCCAACTCCAGATAGTCGACGTCGGTCGGGCGCAGGACGGTGAAGGTGAAGCCGCCGGCTTCGACCTTGAATTCCCGCGCCCGGCGCAGCTTGTCGAGTAGCGCGCTCATCAGGACGAGTAGTATGTCGGCGTGCCGTTCATGGTGATCGCGGCTTTCGTCGTGACCAGTTGCTGCGCGGCGCCGCCTGGAAGCAGGTTGGCGCCGACGTAGCCGGTAAAGACCATGATCTGACCTCCGGAACCGAAGGTGAACTTGAACGCGCGCTGCGCCTGCTGGTCGCTGGCGGACTTCATGGCGATCAGGCCGGCGTCTGAAATGTCCCAGATGTTGTCGAACTCGAAATTCGACGCTTCGGCCAGTCCGGGAATCTGCTTCTGAGTGTTATCGTGCACGGTCGTCACGTCGATGAACGAATACCCTCCGCCGGAGTTGCTGAGGGTTGTCGCCGTGGTGATCGAGGTGCCGAAGGTGAGCTTCTGCGCGGTTCCTGACGAGAAGGCGTCGTAGTTGGTCGTGTCCTCGCCTTCGAGCGAGAAGCTGTCCGTAGCAACACCGGACACGCGGAATACGCGCTGATCCACTTGGCGCATACCCTGCACCGTCAGGAGAACGAAGTCGCCGTTGCTGTAGCCATGCGCCGTCGAGCTGACGACGCCGGGGGAAGCTTTGGTGATTGCGGTGATTGTCTTGGTGGCAGCGATAGCGCTTTGCATTGCAATCGCGACCTGGGACCATTTTCTTGCTGTTGCCATTTCAAAAACTCCTGGTCATACGGCCGCGCTCGGTGCGCTGGCCACGGTGAAATAGTTGGCGTTGTACGTGACCGTCAAAATGCCAACCGGCTTTTCCAGCCCGTCATCCATGTCGATGGAAATAGACTGGGGCAGCGGGCGGGATTTGAGGAGCCCGCCAAAGGTTCCGTCCCCGCCGGCAATGGCGGATTCGACTTCGGCGAGCATGGTGTCAAGGGTGGAATCGAGATCGGATACGGCCTTGGCGCAGCACTCGACGCGCAGGACGGCAGCGCGGTCGAGCAGCGGGTCGGCGTGGATCGTCTCGGCGACGATTTCCTCTTCGTCCAAATAGACGCGCAGGCAGGGCAGATTGGCGTCGGCAAGCGGATGGATGCGCGATGGGTAGACGCGCGAGCCGCTGGTAGTCAGGCCGGTGAGTCGGCTGGCGACCGCGCTGCGGATGCTGGTGCGGACGTGCGCCATGTCAGGCGGCCTTGTCGAGCGACAGCACCACGTCGCCGGCCTCGGCATCCGGGGCGTGCCGGGTGACCGTGTAAGCGACGCCGCCGATGCTCACCGGATCGCCGTGCACGATGCCCGCGGCATCCTGCGTGGTCAGTCGCAGGATCGGCTGGCTGCCTTCGATGCTGGCGAACATCAGCGCGGGTTCGTTGACAAAAACGCCGGTGACTTCGCGCGCAGCCTGCCCGGATGGCGTGACGGTCACCGTCCGCCCGAGGCGTCCGATGATCCGTGCGGTATGCGCGGCGAAGTCGACCATGCCGCGATCAGGTCGCGACCGGCACGTAATGGCCGAGCTTGATCTGCACGGTAGAGGAGGGGTTAGAGGCGGCGGTGACGGCGACGCCGACGCATTGCTGCGCCGTGGTCGTCTTGTTGACCACCTTGTTGGTCGAGTCCCAGAATACGCGGTCACCGACGGAGATCGCCAGGGCCGAGGTCTTGCCGATCTCGACAACACCTTCGACGACGAACTCGCCTGCGGCGCCGTTGGCGACGGCCTGGGTGGCGACGCCGAAGAGTCCGGCGCCGAACAGGTAGCCGATGCCGGCCGCGACATCCGCGCCTGGAGTCAGGGTCAGGACTTCGCCTTCTTGCTTATAGGTCTTCATGCTGTTTTCCTTTCAGTGTTTCCGGGCAGCGATCGCCGCCCGGCGGTCAGGCTTAGTTGCCCTTGACGAGGCCGCGGTGGTCGATGGCCTTGGCTCCGAAGTCCAGGCGGGCCTTGAACTCGACACCGTCGACTTCCCAGCCTTCTTTTGTTTCCAGGTATACGCCCTGATTTCCTTCGAGATAGGCGTATTCGATCGTGTCGATCTGCGACGGGTCGGCGGCGAGGTACCAGGCGGTGGTGCTGGCCGTGTCGAGACGCGGCTCGGCGAGAACCTGCAGGGCGCCAGCAAACGGGTTGATCGACGACGAGGCGCTGGCGGCATACGCTTGGCTGGTAAATTGTTGCGCGACGGTTTCGAGCGCTGCCGGAACCAGCAGATAGCGTGGCGTGACGTTGATCTTTCGGCCGTCGAGGCCGGTCTGCACGCGCATGGCAGCGCGACAGACACCGAGCTGCGCGACCGAGATGGCGGCGCCGGACGGCAGGTTACCGTGGTTGGCGTGGAACAGCGCAACGCCGTCGGCCAGTGCGGCGTTGGCGGTGATGATGCCCCAGACGGTATCGGACTCGAGGTCGGCGGCAGCGCGGCCGAACATCTCCGGCAAGCGGGTGAAGGCCGACAGGTCGTCGTTGATGATGGTCTGGCGGGTCAGCGCGACGATCTTGCCGTAGGATGCGACGGCGTACTGCTCGCGGGCTTCGGACATGGCGCCGTACTTGTACTCACCGTGCTCGTTGACCTTCTCCAGCGTCGGCGCGTCGCCCAGGGCGTTGCGGCTGATCGTCTTGAAGTCGGGCGCGGTGACCTGGCGGCAGAATGGCCGGAAGGTCTGCGGGGCGCCTTCATACGCCTGACGCAGCGTCTTGCTGGCGACGTTGGCGAGGATATACGGGAAGTCGCCGGTAGTCAGCATGGCGCGGGTAGCGATCTGGTCGCGCGACAGGCCGCGGATGTCGACGCCGCGCTCGGCGAGCAGGTCGCGGGCGGTTTCGATCAGGGATAGGCCGGCGTAACGCTTGCCCAAATCGGTCAGCTTGTGCTGTCCGGGGTTGTGGCGGTGCAGCAGCGCTTCCTGGACGGCAGCGCGGCGGGTCTCGACTTCATCGACCAGCGTTTCGACGCGGCCCATCGGCGGGCGGATCGGATCGGCGCCGCGCTCGGCGGCCTTGGCGATGGCCTGGCGGCGGGCTTCGTCTGCGGAAACGCCCTTGCCGACCAGGTCGTCTGCGAAGGATTGATCGAGGCGCAGGCCGCGCACGGCCTCATTGATTTCGGCAACGCGGGTGCGCTCGGCGGCGATGGCCTCCTGGCGGATCGCGTCGACGTTCGGCTCCGGCTTGGCCGGGGTGTTGTTTTCAGCCATGACGGCTCCTTTCGTGGTAATGGCGCCGGGCATTTCGTCCGGCAGGGGGACAACTTCAAAATTGGCGCTGCGGCCGACGCCAACGGTGGCGTCGGCGGGAATGTCGACCAGCGAGATTTCATGCGGCGTCCACCGCGTGACGCGGTATTCGTCCGGCGCGTCTTCGTGGGCGCGCTGCAGCCGGCGCTCGTTGATCTGGTAGCCGACCGAGACGTTGCGGACGATGCCGTCGCGGATGTCCTGGACCAGGCCGGCCAGCTCGGGTCGGCGCGACAGGCGGATGTCGGCACGGCCAATGCCATCATCGATCCATGCCCTTTCGACGACACCGATGGTGGCCAGCGGCGAGCCGGCCGCGCCGCCATAACTCTGGTGATTGGCGAGCACCGGGGCGCCGGCATTGAGGCGCGAGAGGTCGACTTCGGATTCCTTGTGGCCGAGAATCTCGACCCACGGCTCGTCGAACCAGGTTGACCGGGTATAGGGCGTTTCGGACGAAAACGACAGGGAAAGGACGGCGTTTTCGCCATCGGCGCGCACGGCCAGGTCGGTTGCCTGGCGGCTCAGCGTGCCTTCGATTCGGGAGGTGGACATGTGGTCACCCGTGATGAGGTGACGCCATGTTCCGTCAGGGGGCTATTGCAAAAATACGCAAAATTGAAAGGTCAGAGCAGAAAAAGCAGCAGCGCCTCTTCGTCCTCAACCGGCCTGATTTCCGGCGCGACCGGCGCCTTGAAGCCGGCGCCGATGGCCGAGCCGGGGGTGATTGGCTCGCTCAGCCAGTTGGTCCAGGCGCCGAGGAATACCCCCGTGCTGCCGTTGTTGGCAGTGATCGTGGTGCCGTAGGCCGGCGCGTTGCCGCTGCCGCCGGTATAGGCGATGACGCGCACGTTGGTCGGGTCGAAGCGCAGCGTTCCGCCGATGCCGGAGAAGGTGACGGTATCGAGCGAGCCAAAAGCGGCGGTGTGGTTCGGGCAGGCGTAAGTGTCGCTGCGCACGATCAGCCGGGCGCCGCCGCTGATCGCGTAGGAATCCAGCGTGGCGTTCGTGCTGCCGCCGGAATATCCGTCGAAGTAGTTGTCGCCGGTGGTAGCGGTAAAGGCGGTCATTCGAGAACGGCGAGGATCTCGGCGTTGAAGAATACCGCGTCGCGGATGTATTCCGGCCCGCCGGCTTCGCGCAGGGCGGCACCGAGCGAATAGAAGTCAGCCATCTTGACCCAGTTGTCGATCTGGACTGCGCCGATGGTGTCGATCAACTCCTGCGATATCGGGGTCCAGTCATCTGGGATGATGAAAATGAAGTTGCTCATTTGAGCCTCCGCACGCGGACGCCGCCGGCCTCAAGTTCCGCGATCTGCTGTTCATCGCCGTTGAGTACTTACAGCTTGACTAGCGAACTGTCTTCGTCGGCGTGGATGAAGACACTGGCGACGCCGGTGACCGGAACCCCATTCCAGAAAACATTGCGCAAATCGACCACGGTCAATTTGCCGGTGATGCTGTTGATCATGTCAGTGCTTTTTTCACTGTGGCCCAGGTGGCGCCGATGGCGGCGATGACGCCGACGAGCCAGGTGATGATCTTGCCGACCAG
>ERZ761597.82-NODE-82-length-23117-cov-9.802099_pt1 | contig 23117 bp, 42 predicted proteins | sample MGYA00433093_ERZ761597 | MGnify/ENA primary metagenome ERZ761597 (study PRJEB28899, sample SAMN03785557) | bioreactor sludge metagenome | biome: EBPR Sludge; feature: EBPR Bioreactor; material: 0.22µm filtered reactor supernatant | place: Saint Lucia: Queensland... | reverse complement strand
GACGGTGATGTTGCGCTTGTTTGTTCTTTCACGAGGTTTGAGTTCGGTTTCCATAGGAGGGTCTTTTTAGTGGGTTAAGCGGAATGTTCTTGAACGGCAGTTGCTTTGTCTTGGCTGTACGTGCGCCAATGATGGTCGGGTGGAAGGGTTTTAAGGTATGTGTTTAAAGACTCAACGCTACCCTTCCACGACAGATAAGGGCAAATGCGCCAATTAAAAACAGCCCTCGGCTTATCCCCTTCCGCTACATCAGGTATAATAATTTGAAGTGTACGTAACTTCTTAAGGTGCCTTTCAACTGTCGGCTCAGACACGCCAAGGAATTGCGCTATGCGAGTTGAGCGCATTCTTACAAGGTTCTCACTCTCGACGTTAGCTATCAGCACGTTTAGTGTGGGTGTTGCCTCATAGGCAAGCTTTGTGGCTTTAGCCATTGCATAACTAAACATTTGCATTCTCCAGGTTTTCATTAACTTGCGTACTCATAACCGCCACTCCTTCCACCCTCCTGCCACCACTCGCGTTCTTCCATCCAGCGGGTGCCCAATTCCGTTGGGATTGCTGTCGCTTTTACGGCCCAGGTTCCACCCGCTTTCCGCCTCGGCTGGTACAAACCACTCCCGCCGCTTTCCGTTAGGTGCTGTAAGCGTAATGCGTTCTTCCATTTGCTCTCGCATAATATCCAGCACCAATTCCTCGTCTGCCTCTTTACAGCTCACAACTAATTCATCATGCTTTGATAAACGAATAACAGCTGGGAACTTGGTTCCCATATTATGCAGTCTTACAAGGGCCCTGTTGCAATAATCCGCTGCAACCGATTGGGGTTCATACGCTACCGCCTCTCTAATTGTTGAATCGTCGTTAGGGCGACCAAAGAACCTCCTGGTGCGACCCAGCATGGTTGTTATCTCCCCCACGGTTTGCACCTGCTCGGCAACCCAGCGGTGCCACTTTAATAGTTCAGGGCATGCTGCAAAATAAACCGATTGATAATGCTCGATTAGTTTTATATCTATGTGGGAATGCTTGCTCATTTGCGGAGGTTTGCCCATGTAATTCGAGCCATGTCCCAGTATTTTACTCACGTCCCGCCGAGATTTGCCCCTATAGAATTCGACTGACGCGAGCTTCTTTGCAGCCTTAATCATATCCTTTGGGAACGGGCCGTGTTTAATAGTCCAATCGAGGGTAAAGTCTTGGGGCCAGGGTAAATCTTCCCACACCATTGAAGAGCAAAGGGTGTGTGCGTCTCCGCACTCACACATTGCAAGATAATTGGTTGCACCGAATAAGCGGAAACAAATAGCTGCCACAATGCGACTTTCTATCTGGGCGTAATCACAGACAACAAACTTCTCTCCCGGTGGAGCGATGAAAATGTGGCGGAGCTTTGGGGTAACATTCTGTGCATTTGACCCGAACCCCTGAGCATTTTGCCTGGAGGCCAACCGCCCGGTTTCTGTAACCGCGCCGAACGAGGCTTTGAATAATCCCTTTTCGAGTTTGCAGTTTAAAAACCCCAACGACTTTGACAGGTCACTAATAGCGAGGCAAACGTGGGCAAAGGGGGCTGCCCAAGTAGCAGCCATCTTCTCGTCCCCCGCCGCCTTTATTATCTTCTCAAGGGCTTCTCTGTCAACGGCGGGGGTGTAGTCACCTTTTACGTTGCGAGATTTGTACTCAGGGATGCCGTGGGTTTTAAGCCAAGGGGGTAAAAAGAAGTACGGCTCGGCGGTGGTGTTGGCAGGAGAACCAAAGAAGTGATAGAATAGCTTTAGCTTTTGGGAAGGGGAAACAGGATTGAAAGGCTCGGAGTATTCCTTAAGCGCCTTTTGGAATTTGGTTAAAGCCTCTGGCGCAGCCTCTTTCAAAGCCCGCCTAGTTTGGATTGGTAGCTGCAACCACTCATCCCACGTTATAGGTAATGGAGTATAGTCAACGCAGGTTGAAAACTCTTTAACCGCCATATTACGGTAGTAATCGAAATAGTCGATTGCTTGTAGCATTCGATTAATAAGGGCAGTTAAATGGGTTTGCTCTTGGGTAAATTGCTCAACCATTTCCCGGCGGGCGGATTCGTCTACGGGGATGCCGACAAAAGACATGCTTAAAAGTGGGGCTTGCAGTTCCATCTCGAAATTATAAACGGCCATCCGATTGGCGTCCATGAGGGGCATTAACCCGTCTTTAATCTCGAATAGGGTTAATACGTCTAGGCCGCTGTAAAGGGCTAGGCGGTCGAGGGTTGACGTTGAGGTATTAGTAGATGTGTTAAGTATTTTCATATTTAAATACCTAATAATTCTTTGGCCTCTTCAGCTTTTTTACACGCTTCCTCATAATTTACAAAGTACCCAAAGTAGTTATCCTTTGTGTTAACACGGAAAACTACTTTCCACTTATTATGAGCAGCAGACCAATGGACACCGTGAACTCTATTTTCATTTCGTAATGGTGAATTAAGAGAGTTTTCTCGGCGCGTTGCCTCTCGTAGATTACAAAGCCTATTGTCACTTTTATCTCGATTAACGTGATCTATTTCTCCTTTTGGCCAGCTGCCCGTAGTAAGTAACCAAGCTATACGATGCTCAGTATAGTTAGCTTTCTCAAACATAATAAAGCGATAGCCTATCGTTTTATTTAAATTACCTGCACGTTCACCTACTTTCCCTCTACTACCTTTAGACTTTATCCAAGTAATAACACCTGTTTCAGCGTTATATGCTAAATATTTACTCATCATTTTATATAATACATTAGTCATTTTGTTTCACCGTATCTGTACGAATGCTTTTCCAGTCACGCTCATTGAGGAAAATGCTACCTAGAAACCTCAAGCTCTTTTCAAGTTCAGGTTGCCATGCGTGTGAAAGTTGCATTGTATCATGTTGTATATTTCTGACTCCGATTTTCATCTCTTTAGCAAGCCAGTAAGCGTCATAAGAGCAGCAGTTTTGTCCTATCTTTGGTACGTCGCTCTCTAAGGCCATCTTTATAAACTTCCATGCCTCTAATTCGGTTTTGGCATCTGGCCACCAGTTTATAAAGCGGCGGTTTTCTTTCCAGAAAAACGGAATGTGCAAAGCGTGAGTGGGGTCAACAGCCATTGACACCTCGCTTATCTGCTTGTTGCCAACAGTTTCAATATCAAAGGCCAATAAACCTGTGCGAGTTCCATGCAAAGCCCACCATGTATAAAGGTCGTCTATAGTAGGTTGTGTCCATATCTCGCGGGATATGGTTTTAATAAAGCGGCTGGTGCTTTCGCGCAGGGCTTTGTGTAAGTCAAGTATTGCAATTACCCGCTGACTCCAATTCCGCAGCACACTGGCAGGGTGGAAGGTTGGAAGTACCTTTCCAAAATCACTGTCTACTATATTGCCTCGGAGTTTTGAAACACTGGTGGGTAATCCTAAAGCCCAAAGGGCGGTGTTACCGAGGGCAATTATTACGTTGGGCTTTAATCGCTCAAGGGTTTCATGCAGGTACGTAATGTGGTGTTCGTACTCAGCCTTTACGTAATAAATGCTGTTGTCAAACTTACGTTGAGGAAATATTTTAGAAACCGCCTCGCCGGGTTTGGCGTAAAAGAACGTAACATCATTTTCCGGCGGGCGAGCGTTAAAGGTGTTAAGCAGGGGGTAAGGAAATTTATGCCAATAATTAAGCATCCGGGCGGGAGAGTTAAAACTGTACGGTAGTAACTCGTTCCCATACCCGGCGGCGGATAGCATACGGGCAAGTTCTTGGCCTGCCGCGCCGACGAAGGGGGCTTGAAGCAGGGCTTCTTGCTCGCCCCAGGCTTCACCGATTATAACAATTGGAGTTCTCATTAGCATCCACTCGCTCTACCTAACGGCATAATGCAGGAGGCGTCGGTGTAGATTGTAATCATACGTCTGACGGGTCACGGAAGGAGACAAAAACAGGATGCCGAGGGCAATCCTTTGAGCCGCCGGGAAAGTATTTGTAAGTAACAATCCTACCAATTAACTCGTCGCGTTTCTCCCATAAAAGCGCCCGCTCACCGATAGTAAATCCTGTTCCAATATTAAAGGTCGTTAGTATGTCTTGAAACATACCTCTCACAACAAAAGAACCCAGCATTGGCAAGCTAACCTTACCATTTTTTGCTTGTGAGCGTTGAGTATAGCCAATAGCGTTAAAGTCTGGATCATTATCATTCCGCTGCCACGGTTCATATCCGATAACAACCGCCTCGTCTTGAAGATAACGCTTAAGCTTTAACAGGTACCCCTCTTTAAGAGTAGACCGTCCGTATTTGTACAGGCCGTTGGGTCGGCGGAGGATTAAGCCCTCGTACCCGGCGGTTACTGCGGATTGCTCGTGTGCCTCAACATCGGCTGTCTTATGACACCATTGCTGACTAAGGGTTTCTATATATGGATATTTGGGTTTATCTATTAAACATGAAAGAGCCTCGTGGTACTGGATTCCTGGCCGGTCCCAAATGTCAAAGACATAGAATTTAAAATCTGGCTCACCGTCAAACGACATAACACCAGAATTTGTTACCCGCATACAGTCCGGCGCGGTCGGGTCGCCAACTATTAGCTCGCCGTCCATGCCGTTGAACTCAGGCCGACCAATAAGGGACTGGATGTAATTATTTCTTATGGGTTTAAGGGTACGGGAGTAGGCTATGCCGTCTTTAATAAGGCATCTAATTCCATCCAGCTTGGGGCTGGAGATTAACGGGTATGGGAGGGTGTTAAGGTTTGCAGGAGCGTTACAAGCAAGAAGTGGGCGCATAAATGATTCCTTACGCTGCTGTTGGCTGAGAGTCTTTGTGATATTTTTGATGCTGATACTGCATTAGAATCCTCCAATTTCTTTTACTCTGTGCAGTGTCCTCTCTTAAAAACTGGTTAGCAACGCTTATTATCTGGTGCTGAGTTAAATTGGATAACTCACCCTTTATAACCTGCCCGTCGTCGAGTTCTTTTATTATGAACATAGTAGTTACTTGACAGTGATATAACCACGAGGATAATACTTCATCCAATCATCAACCCATAAGCGCTCTGGATATTCAAAACAGAATTTATTTCCAAATATCTCAAACACTTTGTCTCTGTCCCCATTAACAACGGCAACACAATCTTTATCAAAGGTTTTACTGTTAATACTATGAGTGTGTGCCTGCCCAAATGTTACGAAAGTTCTCATAGTTTAATGCCCTCTTGCGTAAGTACCAAATAAATCTCAAGTGTAGCAACCGCATCAGCGTTTGCACTATGCGCCCTGTCAAGGTCTATCCCGAAAAAGTGCTTGTATGCTTCGGTTAGTTTGGGGTTTTTAATTCTTCCGTTTTTATTAAGTGCTCGCACTTCATCCTTTGACTCTTTCATGGTACAAAAGGTAGGTAGGGTTAGCCAGTGATTAGCAATAAGCTCATGGGCAAAATCATCGCTGTGTTCCTCCGTAATATGTCGCCACAAAGCTGCTGACATAATCTTAATATCAAACTCAACATTATGCCCTACTACTAAATCAGCTTTGCTGGCAATAGTTATGAATAACGGTATTACAGCTTGAGCAGGCACACCAGTATCACACAGATATTGTGTGGTAAGCCCATTGACTGCCTCAGCCTCCGGTGGCATTACCCAGCCCGCCGGATGGATGGGGGTGTTGAGTGAGGATATAATTCGATTAGCCTCAGTGTCATACAGCAACACGGCGATGGATGCGAGGTAGGGATTATTAGCATCGCTGTAAGACGTACTACGGATTAATCCAGTTGACTCAGTATCGAACACTAGGATTCGCATTATTTGTTTCCTTTTACTGGAATCGGCTCGAAGAGCCACATTTCTTTCGCGGCAGACCAACCATATCTAATGGTTAGTCTAAGGTTCTTTTCCTCGTCGTAACAACGGAACTGGAAGTTAAAAAACGTTTCCTGTCTTCGTTCGGTTATTACATAAGGAAATATAATGTTAAGAAAGTGTTGAACTACACTCGGGTTTACGTTGTTGCTTAAGAGTCTTGCAAGGTTTGGTTTCATGTTATTCACTTCCGCTGCTTAAGTTAGTCGCCCAGGTAAATGGTTTAGCCAAAACATCTTCAGGTGTTAACACCTTTCCATCGAGGTTACTTACCTCAATATCTCCAATAGCAGTACCCGCGTAGTGTGCGCTGTAATTTTTTGTTAGCTGCCACAGTAAATTTCTTATAGCTTCCGCATCACTAATAAATATAAAACGTTTATGTGGTGCATGCTTTATGCAGTATTCCAGTTTAAGTAGCATTAGATTTACCCCAGGGGTTAAACTTTACTTTCTTACTTCTAACTTCTTTCATCCACTCATCATGCTCAGCGTCAAGCAAGGGTTTATTATCCTTTGCTGCTGGTTTTACCGGCGCTCTTACTTCATCGAGTACAAACCATAAACTGACATTAAGGTTCTCGCTTACAAGTTCCTTGTCGATATAACCTCTTTTATATAAAGAAAGAAGCTGTTGCACCAGTGCTTTTTGTGATATGCCGACTAAGGGTATTAAATCGACAGACAACATTTTTCCGTGTTCTTTTAACACCTTTAGTATTTTTCTATCTATCTCCCGCAGTTCTGTAATCATAGCATTAAAGTTTAACGGTGGATTGAGTGTTTAGTAATGTGCAGGCTGCTTTGTAAGCTTCTGGGTCAATCTCCAGCCCAACAATTCGCCGGGCCTTTGCGTCCTTCGCTGCTATGAGGCTGGTGGCTGACCCGGCGGTAGGGTCCAGCATAATGGTTGAATCGTCTACGAACATCTCGAAGAAGTGGGATAGAACCTTTAAGGGTTTTTGGCTGCGGTGGATACGGGTAGTTGACTCGCGAGACGCCTCGACAGATAAGGCTCGTGGAACTACAATTTTTCTGTCGCCAAAGGTAATAAGCATGGCAGTCTCGTAAGTGCGTCTGCCATATCGTTGGGCGTCGGGTACTATCCCGTCGTTTGCTCCGCAGTGCCATATCATTAAATAAGGCTGCACAAACCCGCCAAGGGATGTAAAGAAGTCCTCGGTTTCGCGGCGGAGGTTCTGAGAAAACCAAAACATTATATGACATTGAGGGGCGATAAGGTGGATATTATCTCGCAAGGTGTTTAAAAGCTGCCAATATACCTCAGGAGAATCATCGTAATGGTTGAGTGATGTGCTGAAGGGGCTGGTGCTGTACAGTCCGTCATTGAAATTTATTCCGTAAGGAAAGTCACAGTGAATAAAGTTAAACGGCTCGCCCTCGTAGGATGCAGCCCAAGTGGTAAAGTCAGCATTTAAAAGTACATCGCTGGCGAGAGGCGAGGGTTCTTCGTACTCATCTTCTAGCCAGCTCGGTGCGGTGTGGGTGCTGAGGATGTTGGGCTTTGGTCCGGGTGTACCGCTAATTGGCGTTTCGGCCTTTGGCCGAGGGGCTAGTGTTGAGGTTAGGGTTACACCAGGGCCGGTATCCCGGCGAGAGATGTGACGCTCTAGTGTTTGAATGGCTGACTTAATCGTGGCGGATTCGTCAATAATAGCTTTTAACTTTGCATCTGCGTCTTCGTTTGCAACAACTCGCCAGACCCGGAGGTTCTCGGTAACGGTGGATTTGGCAATGCCGAGCAAGTTTGCTGTATTAATGGCGGTCCAGGTTGAATCTTGCACCACGTTGGCAGCGTGAATCTCGTAAATGGCTTTGGCTCTGTCTTGCCAAGGCAGGTCTTGGCGATGGGCGTTCTCGATAAACTCGTAAACGGCGAGGTCTACGGGGGTAAAGTCTTTACCAAGCTGGGCGGGGATTTTGGTCCATTGTTTCCATGAGTCTACTTTGCAGGAACAGACCGTAAACAAAGCTTGGCGGGCCGCTTCTGGGTCGGCGAAAGAGCTGTAATCGCCGTTTACTGCATCCCGCAGAGCCTTAACAGCGGTTAGGCGACGCTCGCCGGCAATAAGGTAGTTGGTTTCGCGGTCTACTAGGATGGGGGAAATCCACTGAGACGTACCAATAGAAACGGCTAAGGGTAAAACGGAGTCAGGGGTTAAAACGGACCTTTGGCGCACGTCTCGGTTGATAATAATTTTATCAACTTCAACCTGGTTGATTGTGTTGGAGAACATTTTATTGGCCTCTTAGGTCATTTGTTCTAAGGCAGATTAACTCATTAAGCAATTCAATTTTAGTAGTTAGTACAATTTCTGCATGTTTGTATCTTTCAGAGTTTTCCTCTAAACCTGACATTACATTATAAAGATTATCTAACTCGACTTCTGCTCGAAAAAGCTTTCGATACATCTCAGTTAGCATTACGTCTTTAGAACCATACCTGCTTTCGGTATTAAACATTTATTTATCCTTAAAATAAGGAGGCAGGCAGCTGAGGTTTGGCCACAGTGGAGCCGTAGGCTATTGGACATCCACATTATTATCAGCTGCCTGCCTTTTATTGATTGCTTGCGATAAAAGGCCGACAAGCTACAAGCCCGCCGACCCTGTTAAATTACGCCGCAGTAACGGAAGTAATCGTTAGGTTCGGCATACGAGTAGGATCGTTTTGATTCATCTCGTAACCGAAGGTGGCGACAAACTTCTTGCCGATGGTGTCCTCTAAGATGGTTGACAAGGCTTCACCTTCAGGGTAGTCGAGGCCGAGAACGGCACAGACGAATCCCTGCTGGTTGCCATTTGCGTCTCTCATGTAGAAGCGCCACGCATGTTTCTCAAGAATACCAACCGGCTCAAAAGCTTCATCGCACTCGATGATCGGGAAATTAATTTCCGACACCGAGGCCATGCGCCGCTGGGTTTCCTTCGCGGTGTATGCGAATTGAAACTCACGCGCCATCCAGTCCCCGTAGGCATTAAGAGCGGCAAGCTGTTCGGCCTGCAGGTCTGGGTTGGAATCGTCATCCGCCTCTAGGCAGGAAATGGGACGGATTTTCGGCACGTATGCCAGCCCATTAGTGCCGGACTTCTTCCAATGGAACGGAAGCAGGTCGTAAGAGGTGATTACGACAGCGTAATTCCCAGCCGGAAACTGAGGTGGGGCTTTGAAACTGGCGGCGTTAGTGGTCAAAAGGTCTTTGATGTTCATTGGATTACCTGTTTGAAATGCTGGAATGTTGGAATGTTGAAATGGATGTACAAAATCGACAAGTAGTTACGTATTTACTTCAGCACGGTTTGGGCTTAGGCTTGCCCTTTTTAACCTCGTACATAACGAGTCTCCTGTTGGGTTGATAAAATTACCCTTGTGGGGTAACAGCGTTTTGGCATCCAAGCTTAAAATACTCGACAAAAGCCCTGTCTAATGGGTAAAATGGTTTGCACAGACCGTAAAAGGGGGTCTTAGTCACTACCCCTACCCGGCTCTCAGTGTATACATAGCGGCGAACGGCAGCACCTTTACCGTCAGATGAGGCAACCAGCAGATGGTTGAACCGGGCGGGAAGTTTCATCCTCCCGCCTTTGCCGATTGAGAGGGGAACCATCAAAGTATCTATTAACTCCTGTACCTGGTTGCCCTTGTCATCTACAGTGTCGGAGGCTTTGTAGATTTCTAAGGGGTCTTGATGGCCACAGACGATAACGTGGGTTGGGAGGTCAGCGCAAAGCATCATTAATGATTCAACCATCTGTTGGGGGCTGTTGTAATCACGCCACTCCAGCGTTTGGTTGAGTTTGTTGTTAAGGTCTTGACTATAGTTTACTATCGCCCGCGCAGCGTAGGTGAGGGAGTCTATTACCAGCACAGTGCGAGACGACCAGGAGGAATTCCATTTCTCTAATTGTCTGACGGCGGTTTGCCATGCCGTCGCAACACCCTCAACGCCGAGTTTCTTAACGGTGTTTTTGCCCTCGCGGGCTTGGATGATGCCAGTCTTTTCGGCACAGGGCACAACGTCGTAGTTCTCAGCTAATGCCGAGTCGTGTTGGGACTGGGTGATGAGTTTATCTTTAAGCAAGCGGGCGAGGGTGGAACGGATAACCTCCTCGGCCTTGCCGTCGAAGTCTAAAATGCGAAGTTCGTACCCAGGATTGTCAAGATACCCTGGGATGCCGAGAGGGACGAGAGACGTGCTTTTGCCCTCACCACTATAACCGAGGTATAGCATTTTGATGAGGGCGGGTTTTGCCGCAAGGGATAGCTTCATGGACGTGTCCGCGTGTTTATTGTGGGGGTATAATACACGTATCGGCGGCGGATGTCAACGGGTGGGTGCCGCCTATACGTGCATACGAATCATATACCGTTAATCGTCTTTTGAGTGCGGTAACAGCGCACCGTCAATGCGGCTGCTGTAGAAGGTTGGATGGTTGCAAGCAGCGCAATCCATAGAGTATAGATAAAGTGCCAGCCAAAAAGAGTAGAGGTTAAACGGACGCATTTATGGCTCCTTTAATAAGGTATCACAATACCGTCAATGCGGCTGTGGTAAAATGACGGAAAGTCTGCACAGGCACACATGTAACAAAACTCATGAAACCCCAGCCAGAATAGATGGTCAGTTTTATATTTCATTGCTGTACACTCTTAAACACCAAAGCGGGGCGGGTTGTGATGGTAGGCTCGGGAATTTTACCTACCATCTCAAAGTCGGCAGCTTTAAAATCATCGCCGGGCTTACCATTATATGTGAGGCGGGGTGGGGTAAGTGGGCCAGGTGTGGCGTTGTCGAGCCAATAACGTATTTGGTTAACAACCTCTAGATGAGATGGCTCGCAGTAAATATGTGCATCACCAAACACCCATGTCAAATCGCCAGGAGCATAATCGGTCTGGGCACAAAGCCATAATAAAAATGCCCAGGATTGTATCCAGTTATGAGGTACTCCCAGTAGCATATCAGCGCTGCGCTGCACTGATAGCATTGACAACAGGCCGGTGGAGGAAACAGAGAATTGCGCGAACGAAGTATGGCAAGGTGTTGGGGTGTTGGGGTTCTCGTTAATGTCGCAGATTTCTCCCATAAACTCAGGGTTCCACGTTGTAATAACGTGTCGCCGGCTGTAAGGGTGGGTTTTGATTCCGTCTATGAGGTTTGCGATTTGGTCGAATACTCCGTTAAATGAACGGAGTTGGTGGCTGTAACCCTCGATGTACTGGTCGTCGGGGCTTAGCTGAGAATCCCACCAGTCTAATAACTCGGCGGGACAGGTGGCATCGCCGGATAAAAACCACTCCATCTCGCGAATGGCTTTTTTCCATGCGGTTTTACGAACTGTTATGAGAGGGGTGGTTTGGAAACGAATTGGCTGTGGGGCGAACAGGCGCTTGGTTGTGCCGTTGCGGCCTGCAAGGGTGTCGCCGTGAATGTAAATGTCTTTGATTAGCTGGCAATAGCGGTTGTCAGTTTTGGTCATTGCTAACTCTCCGAGGATTACCTACATTATCAATGTCATACCGGCAAAGAGTTCTTTTTATTGAGCTACCGGCTACATAAATCACTCCACAAAGCATTTCAGCCAGTAGGTAATCAGGCATACCTACCAAGTTTTCTACGCAGTGGATGTTTATTAGCTTACGCAGCTCCTCTTTGAATGTACTCATGTTAGGGGTTATTTCAGTCGTCATTGTTATTACCTTTCATAACAAGTTCAACACACTCTCGCCGGACCCATGAGCCACCTGTTTGAAGCTTATACGGAACATCAGATTTGTCATCCAGTTGTATTGTATATAAACTTCCCTCTATAAGAGGCGGGTCACAGCATGTCTCTTCAGCACCACCAGGTAAAAGCTGCACAACGTCGCCAACTGTTGGGCGGCTAGGGTCTTCAAGACATTTTTCTAGCTCGAATATAATATCTTTCTGTACACGATGTACTTCATCGAACTTTGCAAGTGCAGCACATACAGGACTTTGCGCTATGGCGTTTAATATACGCGCTTCTCCTTCTGATAAAAAGAGTGTTAAAGCGGTTCCGCTTCTCCGTAGCGTTCTTGGGCTTGATATAAACTTGCGAGGTTGTTGACTACAAGCAGGGTTTTCGGATCTTCGAGGCCAAAGATTTTCTCATAACCCGCTAGCGCCCGTAGCAAAAGAGGTTCCGCCTCTCCGTAGCGGCCTTGGGCTTCATATAAAAGCGCGAGGTTGTTGATACTGTCCAAAGTATCCGGGTGCTCAGGGCCAAGCTTCTGTTCAGCGAACCCGTAAGCCTGTTCAGCGATGGTCAAACCGGTCCGATAGTCGCCTTTCTGGTAAATCTCCGCGAGGCTATTACTTAGGGCATCTACTATTTCCTGCGGTTGCGGCGCCTTTCCGGTTTTCTGTTGCAAATCGGCAGTGATCGCTTGGACATAGGCTTCACTTTTCTGTTCCTGGGCATGAGCGACAGCGCCCCAGCACAGCCATCCCGCTATCAGCCAACAACCGTATCGTTTCATGGCTCGATCTCCGTCAGGGCAACACGCGCAGCAGCTTCACCTCTTTCAGCGGTAGTTCGATCACCGGTAGCCGGGCAGGTTTGCCGTCGGCGGGCAGCTTGAACAAAAACAGCGTTTCCTTGTTCTCCAGCAGCAAGCGATAAACCCCATTGGGCAACTCCCCGTACAACTCCTTCAAAGTGGCATCCTCCGGCAGCGGCTCGTTCGGCCAGACGCGCACATGCGGATAAGCCAAAAAGCCGTTGTCCTGTTGCGCCTGGTAATACCACCCCGCGCTGACCGCCGCCAGCCACCACGCCACCAGGAACACCAGCAACACCACGAGTATCTGCAACTGCTTGAGCAACCGAGGCCGTTCCGTCTTGATCCGATCCAGCCGGGGTGACAGGCGGGGTTCGTAAAACGCCAACAGCACGATCCCGAATGCGTAGGGAATCACCAGCCACCACCACGTCTTGAAGACCCAAAAGCCGTACACGAAAAAATACTCGGTGGGAATTTCCAGCTTCAGCAGGCCCAGCTTGAAATGACCGAAGTAGTGGTGGGCGTAAATCCAGCCAGCGAAGTACACCAAAGCGGTGATAAGTGCTGCGACCGTGGCAAGATCGAGTAATAGGGGACCAATAGTTACTTTTCTTTCCACTAAGGATTTCATTGTTATTACCTCTGCTTGGGGGGACCATAAATGATTATGCTTTCCATTGTTATTACCTATTTGTACTTTAAGACGGTTTTAAGTTCGTTGAATAGGCTCTGTCGTAAGTTAGCTACTTCGATTGATTCCACTGAAGGGTCACATTCAGGATTTTGCATCATTGCTTTTAGTATATGTGCCTCAGTCTCCGATAAGGTAATCGTTACAGTTATCTCTTTCATAGTTGTGACTAACATTTTATTATCCTTTAGGTGCGTGGTTTGAGGGGGTTCCAGGTACGCTTTTTAAACGTACCCTCTAAAAACTTCTCCCGGCGGGCGGCGGGTTTGGAGCAAATGTCCTTAAAGTGGCACCCGCTGTAGTTGTTGCAGGCGGTTTCGTTGGGAATGAATATGCCTTCTTCGCTGGCGTCCATTGCCTGCTTAATGGATGCTTGTAGTTCTTCGATGTACTCGTTTATTTCCTCTAGGGAATAAGGGATTATTTGGCGAGCGAAGCGGCTGAAGTTAACTCCGAGCTGTATACCGTCGATGATGGCACCGTTGGCGGGAGGTAAATCGGAAGTGGAGCTGGCGATTAGGTGACAGGCTGTGACGTAAAGGGCAATTTGAACGGAGGGTTTAAAGCCTTCAAAGAACCTGTTATCCAGTGCATACTTGGTTGATTTGTAGTCCATTACGAATGTTTGGCCCTGCCACTTAACCAGTCGGTCGATATGACCGCAGATATAAACGGTTTGACCTTTATAGGTCATGAAGGGTAATTGGAAATGATACTCACACGCGGGCTTACCGTTAGAGCGACGAACGGTAATCGCTGAGTCATTCCAATACTGGTCCAGATACCACACAACGGTGCGGACCAGGGTTTCTTTGGTGCGGGCTGTGTCGCCCGGTGGGAGTGTTTCTCCTAACAGGCCGGCGAGGCGGGTGACACGCATAAGGGCAACGTCTTTAGGGATGCCAGCTTCTAATAGCTCGTGCCATGTTTGGAGTAATGTGTGAAAATGTATTCCAAAAGCGAGGGGTGGTGGAACGGTGCGTGGAACGTAACCCTTTATGATGGTGTACAGGTACTTGCGGGGGCAGGTTTTCCACAGGTTTATGGAAGTTGAGTCCCACGCGAATTGAACTGCGTTGGTGAATGCAGTGTTTTCTTCCCACCCACCCTCGTCTATTCCGATTTGAACGCCGGGCGGGTGGGGGGAAATGGTGTCGGTTGTGGGGGAATAGTAGTTCATATTTAATCTTTAATAAGATTATTGCTGTTAAAGTATTCTAGCGTTAGTTTTCTAATCTCGCACAAAGCATCAAATTGGTTTAACCCCTCAAGTCCGCCGCAGTGGGCGATTGTAGCTATACGTTGCAACTTTTCCTCTAGTTCTATTATTTTGTTGCAAACACCTGTAGGATTGGTCATAGCTTTAACCCTTTAAAGGCCAAGTCCCGATTGGCAGGCTTTGCTTCTACTTTGGCAGCCGGCACGCGCTTCTTGCTGCCCTCGCGTTGCTCTTGCCCCCACCGCTCGCGCTGGTCGCGAAGGGAGGAAATTAATTGGAGGATGGTTTCCTCGTTCCACTCTTGGGCGGGGATGGAGAGAAGATTGTCTAGGTTTTGCATATTGGCCTCTATAGGGTTGAGTCAATACAACCAGTTAGGTCCAGAAGAAGCTCGTTGCCTCTGTAGTTAAAGGCAACGTCATCTATTTCGTCTGATAACTCATCGAACAGCATGTCTAAGAAGGTGTCTAATAGGTCTAGGCTGAAATAAGTAAGCGGTATCTTCATATTAGCAAACTCGCTCTCTAGTGATTATTACTCGTATAATTTCTAGAGTGCCAGAGAGGTCCAAGCTTTTAATATATCTATTCGCCTGTTCTATGGTAGGAAAGTCGTTTATGCAGGCTGGCGAGTAATTAAACCGTGCTTTATTACCTACGTAGTGGTGCCAAACCTCGAATTTGGTAGATGTGCCAAGTTTTATATAGCTGTCAAGGGTCATAGTGGGCCTTTATAGGGTTATGGCTGTACGGAATCATCGAGTAGTTTCGTATTACCCAACACCTTATACACAATGTCCTCTGCTGCCTTGAGGTCTCTCCCGGTGGCAACCTGACCCTGTGCCATCTGCTCTTGGCAATAAAGGCCAAATTGATACAACAATTGCCTAATGGCATCGCTTCCACGATACCCGGCAGGGGAAAGGGCGAAGAACTGCAGAATGGAATCATACGTGGGAACGTGGACTCGGATGGTACGAGGGGCTACGTCTGATAGTTTTTTGCGGGCCATTTGAGGTTACTCGTTGATAATAGCAATCGGGTTAAACGGAAAAAAGGGACCAGGATTGCTGGTCCCCGCTGTGTACGCTTTACGCCTTAAAGGCCAAGCGTAGACAGCTTGCTTTCGGCGGACGCCTGCCGCGCACGGATGGCGGCTTCCTCGTTGCGGGCTTCCTCGTAAAGATCAGCCCGAACGTCCATGAACGCCTCAACCTCACCCCAGGGGCCTTCGCCGTTAACGAGGCGGGAAACTTCGGCCTCGAAGTCCTCGAAAGAAATCTGGCCCTTTTCAGGGGTGGCGTCCTTCTTGGCAACAGTGACGGGGGCGGGCTGGTCCTGATAACCCTTCTTTTTGATCAGCCTGCGGATAAATTGCCCAGCCAGCCGCGCAAACAGCCGATCAAGCAACGAGGTGGTAACGCCGCCGGTAGAGGCACGGACGCCGGAGAAGTCGTAAGCGTCGTACAGGGCATCCATGTCCTCCTGGGTCGGCAGGGGAGTACCGTTTTTGACAGCCGCCCGGACCTTGGCAGCCATATTGTTTGCGAGGTTCTCGCAAATCAGCTGGTTGGCTTGGTTAGCCAGTCCAACGGGGGAAGCACCCACTTCAGTAACGGCGGCGAAGTGGTCAGCAGTGAACGGCTGCGGGATGGCAAAGCGGTGGTCGGGGAAGCCAGCCGCCTCGTAAACATCCTCCATAATGGTACGCAAGCGGATTGGGGTGTTTTCGTCTCGTTTCATTTGGGGTAAATTCCTAATTGGATTGGTAGGATTGATTTGCGATGCGTGGGTATTGTGGCATTTTAACGGGTACTTGTCAATATGTACCCGTTAAAATGCGGGGATTATTGGCGGGATTTTGCACGGATTTCCGGTGTCGGGCGGGGAATTTTCCCGGCGCCGGTATCGATGTCCACGACCACAAGTTCTTCCTCGGTAACTATGGCGTGGCAGATTTTTAAATCATCCGAGCTAACATACAGCGATTTTAACTCAGGATACCTCTCTTTTAACTTATTAAGCCGAGAGTTGACCTTTATAGGCGGGTCAACGATGGGGACGGGTTTCTTGGTGGCGAAGCAGCGGATTATCTGCCAAGTTATGCTGTCCGGCGGGTACATTAAATTGGCAACCAAAACACCTTTATCTCTGGGTTCGATTACCAGGTTGTAATATAACCCTTTGCCGTAAAGCATGTGGTCGGGCGGGTAGGTTGAAACGGATACAATGGCGTTGCGGTATTGTTCGCCCATTAGGTAGTTGGCGAGGTAAACTGCCCGTTTTTTGCTGCAAGGGTATACTACCGCTTTTCCGTAAGGCAGCTGGATGGCTGCGTCTAAGATGGGATAGATTTCGCTTTCCTGGGTGGAGGAAAGGGGCTGGCGGTTCATGTATTTGGACATTTTATTCTCCTAATTCATCGATTTGGCTGGAGGTTATAAAGGTTAAGGTTTCTTGGGCACGAGTAACACCGACGTAGGAGAGGTTTTGGCTTTGTTTAACCTCTATTTCGGTGGTGGCGTGTTTGCCGATGAGGTGGGAGTCGAGGAGTAAAACGTTTGGAAACTCCCGGCCCTTGGCCTTGTGGATGGTGGACAGGTGAACGTCGGCGGGGCGATAGCTCTTGTCTTTGGGGTCAGGGTAGAGTTTGGACAGGTGCTTTTTAATTCCCTCTACGTCCCGGTGGGATTGGGCCAGGGTGCGAAGGGCGAGGGATTTCTCAAAGATGCTGTTGCGCCGTTTTGGATAACGAGCGGTTTCTTTTTCTTTCCACTTTTCAAGTTTTTCGATGAACTCAGGGGTGGAGAGGTTCTTTTTGGTTACACGCTCGGTAAGTTTTACGAGACCCTGACCAATGTCTCGGCCTGCAATTTCCACAGTTCGCCCGCTTACCAGCAATTTAAGGGCAAGTTTCATTAGCGGGGCGTTGTTGCAGCATAAAACGGTTTTGGGAACTTCGCGAAGGGACAGGCTGGAGGGGTATAAAACCTCGCCCTTCTTGCAGCCAGGGGCAGCCTCGATGTCGGGAACGTACTCGCGGGCGACTTTTATAACCTCGGAGGGGCAACGGAAGGAGACGGTTAGGGGTAGTTCCTGCATGTTAAAGGTGGAAACTAGGTTTTGATAGCTGTCGGAGAGGGCACCTCTAAAGGCGTAAATGGCCTGCCTGTCATCTCCGGCGGCGATAATACGCCCGCCGGGGAGTAGGGACCGTTTTAAGGCGGTGTGCTGCAAAAGGTTGAAGTCTTGCACCTCGTCGGCGATTATAATGCCGTATTTGGTGAAGCGGTGAGGGTAAATAAGGGCGCAATAAAGCATGTCGTCAAAGTCGATTAGGCCGTCTTTGAGAAATGCCTGGTTGGATGCTATAACGGCGAGTTTGGCCCAGTAGAGGATTTCTTCGGTAAACTCCACATCGTACATATCTGCCAAGTCGGACCAAACACTAAGCTCGTTGGGGGTTATGCCGGCTGGTCCGGCGGGGTCGGGCTGGATTCCGTAGGTTTTGGCGAAGGTGGCGAGAGACCGAATTTCCCCTTGCAGCTCGAAAGGAATATCATTATCCTCGGCTAAACGCTTAACGATGTTAAACATTTTGCTGGTGTCAAGTTTGGGATTGCGGCCGTTGCTCTTTAAGGCTGCAAGGCAAAGTGCGTGCTGGGTTTTGGCAGGGAATGAGGGACCGATTTTCTCAGCCAATTCCACAACGGTTGACTTGGAGAAGCTGGTTGCAATGCCAGTTTTGTGAGATTGTTGTGCCCACTGGCGGAGGGAAAAGGTTTTACCACTGCCAGCGCGGGCTCGAAGGGCGACAGAGCCGGGGGCGGAGGTGGTAAGGAGGAAAGCGAGTTGCTGGGGAGTGAGGTTCATTTTGGCTCCAGTGGAAAAGGCGGGCTATTGGATAACCCGCCGGGTGGGTTAGAGGTTAGGTTACTTGCCGGAAGTCATCTGCATACACCCAAACACCGCGGTTGATATCATCTCTAACCTTTATTGGCATGAGTGTATCCCGGTGGTCTACTGCAACAACCTCGTAGTTGTTTCCGACTGTCAGGTCTTTAAGGAGGTTGTTACGAGTAACTGACTCTCCATTAATAAATTTAACAATGTTACCGACCTTTATCGTGTTGGGGTTGATGGGGATTAATTTTGGCTCGCGTGTTACCTCTAAATTTTTCTTATTAAGCTCGGTTACGTTGCACTCTAGATAAACTTGCTGGAAGTCTTCATGGAATGCCCAGATATGGTCATGCACATCATCGCTGATCATTATGGACATCTGAGTGCCTGGCTGACGGTCTACTCTAACAACTTCATAGCTTTTACCGATTGTTAGGTCTTGGCCATTTGGAGAGCTGATTGTCCTGTTGCCAATAAGCCTTACGACAGCGCCAACCTCAATTGTGAAAGGGTTGATGGGAATCAACTTCGGCTGCTTTGCGTGAGCGTGCCATGAATCGCCGTGATCGGATGGGTTGGAACGGGACTGTGCGCCGAGAAATCCGGCGATGTTGTACAGGGATTGCATGGTAATACCTCTAACGGGTTGTGGGGGTAAACACCCTCCTTGGCAGGCTCTCGGTGGAAAGCCTGCGGGGAGGGTGCTTTAAAGGGCGATTAAGGATAAAAACATATCCATTGTTACCACCTCAAACCACTCAACGCCCATCTTTTTCAGATCGAGGGTGGTTGTACGGGAGGGGCTAACGAGGCGGATACGCAGCTGGCGGGTTTCATACGCCATTAGTGTGTCGTAACTGTAATAAAACCTCTCGTCGCCAATTTCGACGCGGGTGGCGTGGGGTGAAAAGGTGTGAATAACGGGGATTGTGGGCATGGATGGCTCCGGTTTGGGGGTTAGGTATGGGCGAAACTACTTGGCGGTTTCGCCCATACGATTGGTTTACTCGGCGGGTTCGGTCGGCACTGAAAGTGGCAAGCTTTCCGGATCGGCCGGGAATAGGTTTAGCTCGAAAGTTCCATACTCAAACTCGATAACGAGCTTCTGCCAAGCCGTATCGTTATGGCTGGCGGGCGGTAGGATTTTAACTTTTTTAACCTGGTGCAGATTAAAAGTCATGGTTCTTGCTCCTCATGCCCCTAATGGTTAGGAAAAGGTCGTTAATTACGTCTTCCAGCTCGTCTAGGGTCGTGTTAAAATCTTCCTGGGATGGCGGGTTAAACTCGGTAATGACTGGCGGTGGCGACGGGAAGTCTTGGATGTAATCCCCGTATAGTGGATATAGGGGGTTTTGGTGGAAGTATTCCACCTTATCATTCCAACGCTGGGGTGGGGTGTCGGAGGGCAGGTTGAAAACTTCGGGGATGTTAGGCATGGCTGTGACTCCTTTTGTTGGCGTGGCGGATTTGGCGGAGAATGCGATAGTACTCGCGTTTATCAATCCGAAGTTGGTTTAGGACGGAACGCGGGCGGATGAGGGATTGCAATTCGGCGTGGCGGGAGAGAATCTCAACTACGCGAGTTACTTGGTTCATCGGCATTCTCCATTAGCTACTAACCGCTTTCCGTTGGTTAGAATCGACCTGTTGGAGTTTTCGTCCACAAGGATCATTAGATTCCCCTGTGATTTTTTAACCCTCCAATAATGTTTTTCTACGTTGGGCTCATCGCAGAATTTACTAGAAGGAAAGTGTGCTAACACTATAGCTTTACAAGCTTGCCAATTAGCCATTGTTGCCTCCGATTGCACTTGCCAGGGTTAGGACTAAGATTGCCTTTTGCAGCTCATCTTCCATAATGGTGGTTATTGGAGAGGAAATTAAATGCTCCTTTAACCATTTAACCGTTACGAGCGGGAGTTGGATTGTTACGTTGCGCTTTTCCATCTTTACCTCCAGATTGTTATGCAGTTTGAGGCGCCGTTAGGGAAGGTTCCAATTTCTACCTTGGCGCGGCAGGTGAATTGGATTGTACGGAACTCGGCGTCTGCAATGGCGCAGTTGCCGAGTGCCAAATACATTTCGAAGGGATGCGCGGCGGGCTGCCAGTTGAGGCGGGTTTCTTCCAGATTGGGACACTTCCCGCCTTTAAATGGATAGTGCTCGACGGCGGTTTTGAGCGCCTCAAAAGACGAATAGGCTTTAAAGGGTATCTCGTGACAGTGATACATTTTATTGCCTTTTGTTGGTTGGAAGCGTTCTTATTGGCAGCCACTTGGGGAAATGGCTGCGATAAGAATGCTAGAGTGCTCTCATAATACCCTGGGCGAATTGCTCATAAGGTACATAGCAAGTAAACCACCGCTTTCCGACAACATACCCAACGTGAACGGTGCTGCCGTCTTTTTTGTCGCAATACATTTTATTTACTCGGCCACCTCCTGCCCGCTCAACGAGTTCTTTGCGGGATGCAGCCCAGATTCGTGATCCATACTGGTCTATATAAAGCAGGTATTTTCCGTTCATTAGGATGCCTCTTGGCTTAGAGCGTAGCCGTTTTTACGATGGAAGAACTGGTAAAATTCTGCATCATCCCTCCAACTATAGGCGGCGATGAAACCGGATACACTGCGACCTTTTACCCGGACGCGGGCGGGCGTAAAGAATTGGTTGTAAGGTTTTCCTGTTATGGTGGCGACTCGCCGTTTACCGTCGGAACACAGGCAATTTACCACCTTCACGATGTTATTGCCATTGTAGAGTATCTGGGCTTTCACGAGAATCTCCTCTAAGAGACTTTAACGATTATGCCGTCTTTCAAGGTGGCTTCAGCGTACCACTTGTACGGTGCGGGGTAATGTGGTCCTTTAAGGGTTATTTTGCCGTCTGTCGGGCAGGGAAACGGGCCGGGAGAGTAAACTCTTATTAGCTGGCCGGCGGCTTTAAGGGCTTTCTTGGTTTTGAAGTTTTGGGTGGTGTACATTTAGTTCTCCTGCCTCCTTAGTGGTTAGTTAAGGAGGCGTTTAGGGTTATTCGTCGATGAAGCCACCAGTAAGACCGATAGTCAATTCTTCCATGACAATAAGCGACTCAGGCATATTGTCGTGGCCATAATAAGATTCTTCCTCCCACTGCCAATTGGCGATTGTAGAGCAAAAGCCCATATAACGCCAATAGGCGCGATACTTGAGAATGTGGGTAATTTCGGACATTTTAGGACTCCTATTTAGGGATGCTAGTATGTTTTATACCAGTTATTTTTTGACGTAAATTAAAATTTTCGCTTTGCTTGCTTTAGCAAGCAACATATTTTTTCCAGAATATCACGATCTTCTTCAGGAAATAGTAATGACTTAGGGTAAGCGTGTAGCTGTGAATCTCCATACCAGAGTTCGTTTATGACCCGAGGGTTTTGGAAAACCACCTCGGTAAAGGTGGCAGATTCCATGCTAATAAGCAAGTACCTTTTCATTTGGACTCCTTAAAGGTAATTGGGTGGGTTGCGGGATCGATTATATTATGGGGTATTTATGTTGTCAACATGTTTTTGCGGGTGGTTGGGCGGCGCCTGTGGCGGACGGAAGAACGGGCGGCGGACGGGTGTGGAATCGATTGTACGCGCACCAACGCGGGTCGTGGTGCCGCTTTGGTGGAAAAGGTATATTATCCTATGATGAGCGGGAAAAACGGCGCCACGGGGGCGGTTGACACCAGACTACACCTACCCCGCATATAATACCATCATATCCATCTATCCCTATCTCGGGAGCGAGCGAGAACCCGAATCGTATTGCTCGATCCCCGCCTCCGCCCCGAAAGGTATGGCTATCGTATTCTCTTATACCTTATATACATAATTTTTTTTTTTATAAGAGTATCGTATGGCTAAGATTTGCTGGGGGGTCAGAGTCGTATTGCTGGAAGGTTGCTCTTTCGGAGAGTGCGCGGGATTGCGAGATTGGGATAGATTGTTTTGATGGTTTTTTATGGGGGGTAGATGGGGTTTGATTATATTCCAAATTGGCATGATTTTTTCCGTGTTTAAAATCAACAACTTACAAGCGCCTAAGTTGGCATGATTTTTTCCGTGTTTAAAATCAATTGGTTAAAATGACTAAAAGTAACAAAATACAGACGTTTAATTAGAGCAGGAAATAAATTTTTGTAGCAGTACACACTACACGTTGCATAGTTAGGCTACAATCTGGCAGTTTCGTAAACACGAAATCTTGCTCCTATATGGTCGATAATCTCATAGTTTTTTAAGCTTATCGGCCACATGGTGTATGGTATGTGGGTTTTATGGGGATAAAGTAGGAGTATATGTACAAAATCACTTGGTAGTTTCGTATTGTCTACAGTTTAATGGCTTTATACCAACAGCCATTTTCCTCAAACACCAATATTGTATGAATTCTAACCGCTAAAAAACCCGCCACGCGGGCGGGTTTTATGAGGGTTAGGGATTGCTCTCAGCCTGACATAACGCCTAGAATCCGGTTAAAGTTTAGGCATCCGGCTCAATGCTTGCCGCTAATGCAAGCAATTGTTCCTTGGTCAACAAGCCCTTTAGAGCGTCTGCATTCAGCCGCTTAATGGCTTCGTCGAATTTAGCTTGGAATTTGGCGGCGCTTTGCCCGGTGCGCTCACGGGAAGTCCATTCCCCGTCCATGAACGCCTGCCACTTCTTTTCCAACTTCCCAACATCCTTTTTGGAAACCGACCAAACATCCCCAAGGGACTGCGAAACGCCGTGACGTAATGCCTCCAGGCAAAAGTCTTCGTCCCATTTGTCGGTCGCCACTTGACGCAGCCGCTTGGGCGCGTCTTGCATACCTTTGACCTCAAAGCTATCGGGCAAGTTGATCGTCAGGGTTTTCATCTTTACCTCCAGATATAT
>ERZ761597.81-NODE-81-length-23191-cov-16.833679_pt1 | contig 23191 bp, 57 predicted proteins | sample MGYA00433093_ERZ761597 | MGnify/ENA primary metagenome ERZ761597 (study PRJEB28899, sample SAMN03785557) | bioreactor sludge metagenome | biome: EBPR Sludge; feature: EBPR Bioreactor; material: 0.22µm filtered reactor supernatant | place: Saint Lucia: Queensland... | reverse complement strand
TGTATTTCAACTAAAATTTATCGAAAAACAATAAATTCAGAGAGATAAAATATAGCATTTATGTTAAAATATTATGGTAGACCTAACACATTTTATTGTATTTCTGATACTTATGTTTTTCATTGTTTTGAAAGTTTTTATGGTGTTATCCGAATAAATGATTCGTTATATGATACTATTATATCTCTTGTTGAACACAAGTATCCTATTTGTACTATAATTGAGTTTGAGAAAGCTTTTATTACCGACCTCAATGATGATGATAATATTTATCTTTATCTTAAAATAAAAGGAAGAAAATAAATAAAAAGTTTAATCATTAATATAGCATTAACTAAAAGCCACAGTCCTTGGTTATGGATATTATAATTATGGAATCAATGTCAACTTGGTCAGAAGACCAAATTCAACAACGCCTTAATGAGATAGATATTGAGGAAAAAGAAATTCTTGATCTCAAGAAGCAAAATAAACTTAGTAATGAGGATATTGAGGATGTATCTGATAACTATCAATATAACCTCGAATGGAATTATGCATTAAGTGAGCTTCGTGATGAAAGAAAGTATCTTATCCAACTTAGGAATAAATTCCATGAGATAGCATAAAATTCTTTTAGTTAAGCCTGATAGGAGTAATCCTTGAGGGCTTAACTTTTAATCCTTTAAATAAACTATCATGAAATTTAATATTGATTCTAACAACTATGTAAATAATTCAGTATTTATTAACTGTCAGGGATTCGAACCAGTTTTAATAGCTGGTAATAATTTTAGAAAACCTATTAACACTGAGTTTGAAATAGATGTAGTAGAGGGTGCTGATCCTGAGTTATTAAGAAAGGATATAGCTGATAAATTAGCTATAGATCCTAAGAATTTCCAGGTTTATAACCTTGTTACATTTATTCTTACCTGTTTACATTGCTATAGAATAGGTAGAAATTCTAAATAACCATTATTTTGGTTATTTTTTTAATGCACCATAACTCACGTAGATATAAAGACTTCTTAAATAGCAGAGATTTCCAATTGAGGATGCCATTCTGTGATAAGATGTGAAACTACCTGATTAACTACGAAACACTGTGGTTTATACCATCTGATAGTGTATTAGACAGAGGTGAGATTATATTCACTGTTAATCAGCTCCCAAGGGTGAGCAGTTGTAACAAGAACAAGCAGGGAATCTTATAGAACGTATGCTGTAAGAAACGAAACCATTGGAGCACACCTACCTGCAAATGGGTGCCACTTGTTACAACTGAGTGCAGAGGGAAATAAATATAATTTTCTTGTGCTTGTTACTGACAGGACGTTTGGCCAAAACCCTGCATTTCTATGTGGGGTTTTTAAATTTTTCTAAGATATGAAAGATAGAATTATAAAAATGTTAAAATCCAAACAAAAAGAAGATATTTTAGTAGCATTAAGATTAATTGTCAATTTTTATGATCCTATAGAATTTATAAGAAGTTTAGAAGATATAGAACTTCTTAATAAAATATATGGGAGTAGAGATATTGAAAGACCTATATTTATATGGAATGCTGATGCTGTAAATCTTTTTATGGACAAGCTTAATTCATTCTATTATAAATATGCAGAAAATAGATATATTTTATATACTCCCGATGCAATAATTATTTGTTTTGCTCCATATTCTTCTTACCTTCCAACAATTAAACATTAATTTATGAAATATCTAGTACTTTGGTTACCTGTTGCTATTATTCAATTATGTATAATAGCCATATCTTTAATATTTTGGTTTATTATACTTATTATACTTTGTAATGTTAAAAAAGCAGATTTTGCTTTTCATATATTTAATCCAATATATGAATTTCTACGGAATTTATTACATAAAATTCACAAGCTATGACTATTAGTAATGAAAAATTAGTAAGATTGTTAATGGGAACAGAAGAAGATGTTATAATAGCTCTTTCTTATATTGTTGATGGTGATTATTTTAAATTTCTAGATGAAAAACATACTATAGAAGAAAGAAATATAATTCATTCACAAAGATCACATAATAGACCTTTTTGGGTATTTAATTCTAAATTTGTTCCAGGAGTTGATAATTTAATGTTTAAATTTAATGATTGTCCTGAAAGTTTTTATTATATGGTAGGCGAAGGACAAAAATGTATTCTATATAATAGATACATATTAGTATTTTGTGAATACCCATATAATCCTAATTTACCAACAATTAATCATATTAAAACCAACTAAAATGTATAATATAAGTTTTTCAATATTAAAAGGTATAGAAGAAATAAAAAGTAACCTTAGTAAAAGGTCTCAAGAAATTGAAAAAGAGCTCAAAGAGCTTAAAACATACCAGAATACAGAACATTCAGGTATGATTCAAACCTTAATTTTGTCTCTTCAACAAGAAAGAGAAGATATAACCAAGCTAAAAAAATGTTATGAGAATTTTGATAATACTGTTCCTTCTTTCCCTGATAATAAATTTAACAACCAGTATTGAAGAGTATGCTAAATTATCCCTAGCCGGATGTCTAATTACTGTATTTTTAATAATATTATTCTCAGGAAAAAACAAACTATCATGAAACTTTATTTAACGCAAAAAGGTGTTAATTCACTATTACAAATGTTGGATCCAGGTGAACAATTTATATTAAAACTTGGCAAAACTGAAGGTGTATATGAAGTTGATTTTATACCTGCAAGTGACAATTATACTCCTGTTTTTGACTTTGATAGTGATGAAATAGCTATAGTATAAAATGTGGATACGTTTTCTTCTGGTAAGGACCACAATCTTTCCTAGAAGTATATTAGCCGATGATAAGGCCCACATTATGAAGGTAGAAAGAGAGATAACTACCTGATTATTAAACTAAAAAGAAACTCTTGATACTAGCAATTGTGGATTGCTGTTCTCTATTGAGGGTTTCTTATCAAAAATTAAAATTATGGAAAGGTTAATCATATTTTTGAGTATTGTTTTCGTTATTGATATTTGTTGTACAGTAATACAAAGTAAAAATTTGTCAACAAATATTTTAATGTTACAAATCTTTCGTATATCATTACTATACCCAATAACTTTAATACTAATTCTATCATTTTTCGATTTAAAAGAAAAAGCTGAGGGTAAATGTCCAGAATACGAAAAAATTGAAAATGTTTATAAACTAAAACTATAATATGGAAAATCTAAAAGTTGGAGAAATTTATCATATTACTGATAAAAAATATCCATGTAAGAAAATGATATACAAGCATGATGGGATGTCTGACTCACAAAGAGGGTATGGATTTTATTTATCAAACCTAAATGGTAATGAGTTTGAATTTAAAAAATCTACACCTTCTTTAAAAGATAGAGATATAAAAAAAGCTACTGAACTTGAATCAGAATGGTTAAAATATTGCATAAAAGATAATACTTATGTTAGTTATCATGATTTTATGATGGATTATAAACATAAGCTGACAGGTAGAAAAGTTCGAGCTTTAATAGATAACCCTTATTCTGGAACTGTTCCAAAGGGTGAAATAGGAGTAATTATATCTACTTCAGGTTATATATATGTAGATTTTCCATCTCAACAAGGTTATTTGTTGAATGGGGACATAGATGAAAGTAAAATTGAATTATTGCCACCTGATTTTACTCATTTGTATGAAGTTGGTAAATGGTATAAATTTAAAGGTGAGAATAAATATGCTAAATTTAAAAATTTATCTTCATGTAACAGATTTTTTTATTTTACCGAATGTATTATTGAAGGAAGATATAGAAAAATAAACGGTTGTTTTTATACAAAAGAATGTGAAGATGCTGCATTAGATAGTGATATCCAAAAATTTATAACACCTTCTAAAAAGATCAAAAAGTTTCCAATTGGTCCAATAGGTATAAAAGATATAAGAGAAAATATGATCGTTTCGAATTTTGATTCTAATATCGAGAATGTAAAACATGGAAATTGTAGATTAGCAGATAGTCCTGACATTAGAATTATAGGATATGAAGACGATTTATATGTGGTTAGATGGACTGATTATGATGGTCGTGAAGTAATTCAAGGATTTAAAGAAAAAGATCTTGTGGAAGCAAAAAATCCAGAAAAATTGGTTTTTGGTAAATTCAACATCGGGGATATCGTTGTTAGTATGACAGATATTACAGGATATAGAGACAAGGGTGATTTATTTGTAGTTTTACCAAATTCCAGTAAAAATACACTTTGGTATAGAACGCATGTTAATAATGAGGAAATTAATTCTACAAAATCAGATGGATGGAGACTAGCTACAGATGATGAGAAAAAGTTATATGAGAATGGTTTTACGAATATTAACTACAAATGCTGTGTAAAAATCACAAAAGAGAATGCATATCAGTTAAATTTATTTTTAGAATTAAATAAAGATAAATATTGTGGTTACCATCCATATTGGGGTGTTTCAGAAGACTCAATAGGTAAGTTCTTTCATTTTCCTTCATATAACGGAAGTGTTGGATATATTCATACCAGTTTAAGTAAATATTATCCAGAAGTAACATTGGAAGAACTCTATGAAAAGGCTGGATATGAACCATTTGGATATAAACCATTTGAAAAAAAACCAGTTGAAATTAAAGCTGTTTTAGAAGAAATGGCTTTTAGAATTAAAGATCACAAAAAAGAACAAAAAGATAACAGATTAATCCAATTAAAGATTAGAGATAAATCTGTTACAACAACTACTCAACAAAGAGTAAAATTAAAAATTATCAAACCATCTTTAATAACGATCAAAAATTAAGACAACATGAAAGGTCAAAATTTCAAACAAAAAGTTCTGAAAGGTTTAAACAAAACTGAAAAAGAACGCCAGGAAGAAGCAGTACAAACTTTCATTGATGATAGTATCATTGAATGTGAAACCCAGATTGCATTGCTTGAAACATCATCTTTGCCAAAAGCTCAGAATGAATTGAAAAGAGCAAACAACAGTTTGGAAAAAGCTAAGAAGTTGTATGAAGAACAAAAGTTTTCTACAGCCTCTAATTTTGAGGAATATGTAGAAGCCAGAGAAATTGCTGAGGATCATCTTTCCTATTGTGAAGACAATGTAAAAAAAGCTGAAAATGATATCCAAAACATCAACAAGCAAATTGCTAAGTTTAAAGAGATTCTTTCAGATCTTTCAAACTAAGAAAACCAGGTAACAATCATTTAAAAAATAACTATAATTACAGTATAAGGACTGTTTTAAAGGAAACTATGACTTGTTATAGTTATTTTCAATTTAGCTTATTATGGCAAATTTAAAAATATCTTATTATCCGGGATTTAAATATGGCAACTGTGCTTTATTAGCAATTGCATATGCTTTTGGATTAAAATTGGAATTGCTATATCACACTTGTAATTCACATAAAATTCCTTATAAGAGAGGTATGACTGATATAAATATTCATAAACTGATTAATATCCTTCTTAACTTTTCCCAATTTACCGTTAAAAAAGATATAGTATCTAATAAATTAAGTTTTAGAGAGATTTATTTGAAACTCCCAAAAAATAAAATTTATATCTTTGCTATTAAAGACCACCTATTTACAGTTAAAAATGGTATAATTGCAGATAGTTATCTATATAAATATTCTGAAAAGATAAAATTTCAACCAATTTATTATTATTATACTTTACAAGAAAATTTAATTTTCACCAAAAAAATAATTTTATGAGAATATTATTTTTTATATTAGGATTCTTAGTTAGTATATTCTTTATTTCTAACATGTTTCTTTTTATGGTAAATGATGACACTCTTTGGTTGGCATCCTTACCAACAAGCTTAATCTTATTCTTTAATGGTTTTTATATTGAAGAAAAAAGAGTTCAACCATTGAGCTCTGGCCAATTACTTCTAAAGAAAAAGAGATTGAATGCTATTAAGAATGGAATATTCTTTAGTTGTGTATTACTTTTGATTATTTTATCATCTAAAATATAACAAATGGAACTTCAAACAAACAGTACATTAGACTTTCGTTTAACGAAAGAAGATATGATAGACATGTTAATTGATGAAAAATTAACAGCTATTGAGAAAGAAATAGCTTTAGCTAAAGAAAAAATTAATCTTATAGATGAAAAAATTAATAAAATAAGAGACAAAAAAGTTACAATCGTAAATAACAGACTTATCAAATATCTTCCTAATAGCCTTGATCGCAAAGATATGATTCAAATTATTTGTTGTTATGGATGTACTTCAACTACTATAAGCTTTGAGTTTAACGGATTTACTGTAAAGCTATTAGAATTACATAACACAGAATTAAAATATACTTCTGAAGAAAAAGAATTGATTGAAAACTACAAAAAAGAAAAGAACATTATTGATTTTGAATTAAATGAATTAAAACTTAAACATAATGAGCTGAATACAAATAACAAAAGAATAAAAGCTCAGATGGTAAGGACTTTTCTTAAAGCTACTGAAGAAGGTAAAAAACTCCTTAAAGTTTTGAATGATGCACCAAAAATGTAAATAAAAATTTTTTCTTAACAATTAAAAACAAATGAACGTGAAAAAACTGTTATCTGTAGTATCAATCTTACTGCTATCTTCGGTTATTGTTATTTCCTGCACATCTGCAGGTGCTGTTGAACCACGAGAACGAAAACCTACATTCGAATCGACTGTTGTTTTATCAGAATTAAATCTGAGTAATTCAGTTGATTATGGAAACTCTGTGAAAGAAATGTACCTGGAGAAATATGGTCTGAAATTTCACTATGTATATGAAATTCAGAATTTTACAAATGAAAATGATCTTATGATTGCTGAATCCCGGTATTTTATTGGGGATATTCCAGATGATGCTCTTAATGATTTACAAAACAAATGGAATATTATTAAAAACTCTGATATATTTACTGAAGAAAAATGGATTTACAAAGATAAAGAATATTCTAAAGAATGGATGGAGAAAGAGGGCCCAAAATATATAATTTCAAATTGGATTAAATCTGATGGGGAACATATTGGATCAATATATGTAGTTGGGCCATCCAAAGAATTTGATCAGAGGGCCATATTAGAAGATAAAGTTGGTCATGATCCAATTATATTATACCGAATACCAAATGGGTATATTGAATTAGCCCGATGGTAATAAAAAACTTCAAACTATCCGACCAGACGTAAGCAAGTGTACTGAATAATCTATCCCAACTAAAATTGGTATGGTTACAGGTAAATACACCAGCCACCCGCTAATTGGCGTTGCTTATTGTTTGGGTGAAAAAGCTATAGGAGAAAGAAAGTAGGTGATAGGGATAAGCTCCTTGAGGTTACTTTATAGAGCCTATTTAAGTGCGAATTGACGCTGACTAATTTTCATTGCCTTTAGCAAGCATTGGATAGTTTGATTTTTAAGTTCTTTAACATATTTCGCTGTGGCACTAATACTTAACCGTTAAAGTCGGACAGGATATACTGCGAATAATAAATATGCCTTTTTCAAAAACAGTTCTTTAAAATAATTGGCGGTTCTCGGATAGTAGGTGCTGCCCACCCGTTCAACTTGAAGGGGTACTACGTACGGAGATGCAGCAGCCGCCAATAATATTCTATTGTGTGAGGTGGTACAGGACGCTTAGGCGGTAAGATGTCCGGGCTTGAAAGACGCTGATAGCCCATCCGATAATTGACCTGAAATGTGCCGTGTTAATGGTCAGCCCCTAATTCGAGTGATGCAGATGCTATCAGGGATTAGATAAGGTGCGGAAAGGTCGGCCACTAAGCACAATAGATTATTCATTCAGGATAATACATAAACTGAGTGTAGTTGATAAGGTGACTCCCTCAATAGTCAAGGCTGACCTTGAGCATCTGACGTAAGTCTATACAGGGGGTGAAATACCAACGAGGGTTACTGAAATCCCTGATTGTTGGACGCATTAATGGTGCGTGAACTCCAATCAAAATCCTATCAGTAATGGTAGGCGTGTTGTTCCCTTGAGAAAGGAATATAATGAGAGTGTAGAAATATAATCTGTAAACAGATTATAAATCAACTTGTATGATGTACTATCACTACAACACGAACAAGTTCTCAGCAAGTAGTTAATATTATGCCAAGATGTGAAAGGTATCATCATTTTGTAGATTAACTACATGACCCTACTCTTATGCTGCACCCGGTTAGGGTACACAGGCATAAGACAAGAGGGTGCTAAATTCTATCATTTTTAAAAAATCCTTTTATGCTACCATTTTTAGTACCAATTGCTTTTGTAATTTTATGGGTAATTCTTTGTAATTACTGGAATAAAATTGAAAGAAAAAACCAACTTAAAAAAGAGGAAAAAGTCTATCTTGATGAGATAGAAGAAGCTATTTCAAATCACCAAAAATATTTAAACCAATGAAACTTTTATTATTATTTTTGGTATTTTGCACGGGATGTGTAGAATATCGAGTATTTCAACAACCAGCCCAGATATTTGTTGAAAAGAACAGAGTTAAATTCAAAAGAATGGGAACTCCGGTAATGTTGCCAAAGGATACAACTTTTGAATGTATTATGATTTATAAGAAGCCAAAAAGATAATTTTCTCTTTGGATTAGACTTTTACGGACCAAAGTCAGAGAAAATTTTTAAAGTTATGACTGATAAAATTGTTAAATTACTAACTTCTTCTTTTCAAGATGATGTTAGTAATTTCTTTATTGTACGTCAAGATTCAATTTATATTTATGGTAAAGATGACTAATAATATTACAAAGTTACTAGAATCTAATAATACACAGGATGTTATCCTGGGACTCTCTGCATTTTGTAAGTTGAACGATAATCCAGAATTTATAGAATGGTTAAAAAAACAACCAAGATATACAAATATTATAGATATTAAAGGTAAAATTTGTATCAATTTCAGGTTTAAAGGAATTAGCTTAAGATTTGCAAATACGAGTACTATAAATTGTATGTATAAGACAAGTGATAAAATAGATCCAGAATATGAATATACCTGATAAAATTAGAAAGCTTTTAGAATCTGAAGACCTTGTAGATATAATTATTGGTTTACAATTATTTTGTAAAGCTAATGATAATGAACAATTCGATAAATTTATTAGAGGTTTATTAGAATATGAAGATGTTATTCAGTCGTTAAATGTTAAATATAAAAGTGGTTACTATTTTACTTATAAAAATATCTGTATTTTTGCAAGTAAAGCTAACAAGAATATGTTTATAGTCACTCCCATATCAAAAACTGATATAATATATGAATATGCCGGTAAAAGTTAAAAAACTTTTAGGATCTAATAATAAAGAAGATGTGATTTTAGGATTGCAGATTTTTTGTAAGATAAATGATAACCCCGAATTTGATAAGATGGTATCTGAATTACCAAATTACAGAAATATGCTAAAAAATATTAAAATAACATATAAAGATATTGACAGAAAAAAACCAGCAAGCGTGAGTGTGGGTTATTTCTTTAAATATAAGGGTACTTGCTTTTTAGCTAGTACCTTTAGTGATAATATATTTAAAGTTCGTGATTTTGATCCAAATAGGATGTTATATGAATATGAATAAAATAGATAAACTTCTAACTTCACGTGATATGGGGGATATAATTCTTGGATTGGAAATGTTATTCAGTATTCCTGAAATTATTGAAAAATGTAAGAAAGCAACTCAGGAAAAGATGTTAAGTGGAGAAGTGAGTAATTATATATATGTGATACCAACAACATTTGAACCCTTGAAATCTATAAAATTTATATACAACGGTGAATTATACAAATGTATAAGTAATATAGTATTAAAGAGTTTATATGAAAAAGATAGAAAATGTGATATAATAATAACAGGTAATGGAAATACAAATAACTGATACTATAAAGAGATTATTAGAATCAAAATTAAAAGAAGATGTTGCATTTGGAATTCATCTATTTTTTCATTTAAATGATAGTCCCAAATTCTACAAAAAAGTATCTGGTCTCTCATCGGGTGATAAATTACTTAAAGATATTTCATTTTATAATTCATACGCTGTATCTTATAAAGGTTACAGATTTTTATTATCCTTTTCAAGGAGTGGTATTATACGTTTTGATCCCTTTATTTTAGATAAAGATATTCTTTATGAATATAAATGATAAAATAGCAAAACTGCTTTCGTCCAAAAGTATAGAAGATAATATAATTGGAATAGAATATCTTATGCATCATACTGATTTTAAAAAATCATTAAAACGTATGAGAATACATGATAGTATATATTTTCCACATAATATATGTCTTAGACCTACTTTTCCCCTTATTGCTGTTGGACAATCTGTATTTCAGTTTTATAATAGTCATACATTGTTTAGACGTATAAGAACTTTACAAGATAGTATTAATGCTCGAGAAAATGTAATATGTTATGAAGAATAATGAAGAAAAAGTAACCGAAAGAATGTTAAGATTATTAAAATCTCAGAATCAAGATGATGTGGTTTTAGGACTAAATTTACTTCCAGATGAAATAAAACAAAAAATAAGAAGTTTTCATGTACAATCTATATATAGAATTCCATTAAATTTAGTTGGTTTAGATTTTACTGAATTTTTTCGTGGAGTAGATATTGAATTTAGTATAGGCGGTAAGTTTTTTTATATATGGTGTGGTTTATTATTTTGTTCAGACTCTTTAATTAGTGATAAAGAATACATAGGTGATATATTATGAAGAATTATTTTTACTTATTATTTAGATTTATAATACCTGCAATAATATATCTATTTTTTCATATAATGATTTTATTATTTATATTTCTCTTACCAATATTAGTAATATTTAAAATTATATTTTATGTCTTGCTATAAAGTTATTTCTTGTCCCACAGAACTACTTTTAAAGAAAACAATAAAAGAGTTTAAAAAAGATGGTTGGAAAAAATTGATAACTTACGAAAATACTGTAGGCTTTAATACAATCCTTAAAAGAAAAAAAGATGAAGTATCTAAAAACAGACGGAAGCTATTTTAGATTTCTCGAACAAAGGTTTCCTGAAATTAAATATACACCAGGAGAAGATCTTAATATTGAAAATGTAAAAAAAGATATTTTTACAAGATGTTGGAAAAATACTGAGAGATATAAAAAGGTAGGTGATGTTGCAAATGTTTTAGGTCTATCTGTAACTACAACATATAAATTAGCTAAAGATTATGGATTATCAAATAGAGCAAGACTTAAGTACGAAGAAAGTTAGAAAACTGATATCCTCTTATATAGAGGGCGATGTACTTCTTGGTATTGAAATTCTTAAACAGAAAAAAAGTTTTCCAAAAAACTTATACGAATTACATATTAAAAATGATGGAATTTTTAAATTCGTAAAAATTAATTCTGGAAAGGATGATATAATTGCTTTAGTAATTGGAGGTAAACTATACCCAAAACTTATAAAAAGATATTTTAAAACCGGAAAAATTCAACTGTTATGAAAAGTAGAACTATTAGAATTACCAATTCTTCGCTATCAATTAAACCATCTCCAAATGCAAGCACTTGGAAAAAGATTAAAGGTGAAGTAAAAAGAAATGAACCTCGGATTACTGAATCTAGATTTAAAAGAGATAAATTTGAACTGATACCAGGTTTGGGGGATTGTTTTTAATCATGATAGCTAAAATGGGGGAAAGGTCGTTCACGGCGTAACCCCCTATTTTTTTAAACTTTTTGATATGGAACAAGTAAGAAAACTAATCAATTCAAATATAAAAGAAGATAGATTAATAGGTTATCATTTATTGGCCCATAATTATACAATTACAGAAATATTCGGTTTTTGTGAAGAACTTGGAAAAAATGTAATTTTACACGTAGGGGATTGTGATGTTATTTATTATGATAAAGAAAAAGATACAATTTTATTTTGTGGTAAAAAAATTGCTAAAATGTGGACACATACTCAATCAAAAATTACAAGTAGACTCCAAAATTATAATTTAGCTTTCTCAGATAAATTTTCAAGTACAAGAATTCAAATTGAGTTTAAAAAATGAACTACGACAAAATAAATAAATTATTAAGAGAGGGTACTTTTGAAGCCGATTTTATGGAAATGGTCAGAAGAGACAATAGGGCTTCAAGCACAAATGTGCAGATGGTTAATCAGTGGTTCGAACCCACTAGTACCCACAAAATTATTTTTAATGGAAGGGATAACTAAACTATTTGATAGTTCAGATAAAGAGGATATAATTATAGGCATGAGTGTGCTAAAAACTCTTAACTTATCTAAGATACATAATATCATAAACAAACAATTTTCAAAAAATACTGGGTATTTTAAAATTATGTATGATCAATTTAAAGAATATAAAGTTACAAATTATTGCGCTTTTGAAAAAAGAAGTAAAAAAGTAGGGAATGCAATATTAATAATGTTTGAAAAGGAGAACTTCTATGTATTCTATGATTCATATGTTTTAGGAATTTGCGATCTTGAAAGTAAGTATACAGTACAAAATCAAATTATAAAAATTTAAAATTATGAGAAAGAAAACGACATATGATAAAAAAGATTCACCAATAAGCTATGTAATACCAATTGCAATAAAACTTGGTATTATTTGGATGATATTAAATGCTTTTTAATGGAAAAACTCGTTAGATTATTTAGTAATTCAGAGGATGCTTTAATTGGAATGACTATACTTAAAAATTTTTCAATAGATCAAATTATTAAGTTTATAGAAAATTTTCGTTCTGCTAACCATAGATTTGAATCCTATACCTTTAAAAATTTTAAAGTAAAATATTCTGGCCACTTGTGCATAGATCTTAATATCTATATAGGTTTCGAAAAAGATGAGTTTATAGTTTTAATAGATTCAAATACAATAGTATTGTGTGAAAAAGATAGTGCATATTTGGAGTATAAAAAGTATATAACATGGATATAAACATTTCCAAGCTTACTAAAATGATTTGTTCCGGTAATCTTGGGGACATTTTATTAGCATTTGAAATAATAAGCAAGAATGAGGATAAATTCTTTTTATCTTTTGATCGTAGGTTAAGTAGTGATAATCCCCAATATCATATTATTGGTTTGTTTAGCTCTCGTACAAAGATAACAAATTCTATTGTACCGGAAGCCATCCTTTTTAAAAAATATATCCTAATCTTTGGATTATATGTAATTTTTAGAGAAAAACAAGAAAAAGACCACTTCTTTTATAAAGTAATTGCAAATTATGAAAAAGAAACTCTTTGAAAGTACAAACCTTGAAGATAATATAGTTGGAATGAGTTTATTAAAACAGAAATCTATAAAAGAAATTGAAGATTTTATATGTAAAAATTTTAGGAATCTTGATTTTGATGATTTTGAAAATATAACTCTTGCAGCAGCCATTAGTGGAAATGCTATGATTAGCAATAAAGTTATTATCTTTAATAAAGATGATTTGTATGTTTTTAGAGATCTTAACATTATTGGAATTTGTACAAAATCATGTTTTTACGTAAGTATTTATGATAATATATGGGTATAGAAATAAAAATTGATAGATTACTAGGAAGTCGAAACACCGATGATATCATTTTAGGGATGAATCTTTTAAAACAAAAATCATTGTATGAAATAGAAGAATTTTTTAGAAAACATTTTGATTATGACTCATATTTAAGTTCATTTAATGGAATACTTGTTGGTTTTTATGGTAAATTTAATGATAATGGAGATGGAATTTTAATGATTTTTCAAAAAGAAGATGAATTTGTTTTCAGAGATGAAAATTGTTTTGGGATTTGTCAATTTGATTGTTTTTATTTAAGTTTACAGCATATTTTATGGATTTAATAAAATTATTTAAAAGTAGAAATACAGAGGATATTGCTTTAGCATGGGAGCTCCTTAAAAGTAAAAATGAAAAATTCATATCAGAATTTTTTAGTTTATACAAGAATCCAAAATATTCGACTATATGTGTTATCACCTTTGGACATATTGTAGATCAAGATTCATTTCCTGAAAAAATTGATAAATATAATCTAACTCCAAGACATGTTGTTGGTGATTCTGTTGTTATCTTATATAGAGATGCAATTTTACTAAAAAGTTTAGATGATGAAAGATTCTTTTAAAAACAATTTAATCAATATAATACATAACAAATGGAAAAATTAACAGGTGTTACAGAGTTTATGTCTTCAGCTCACTACCAAGTACAAAAAGACATCATTTTTAGGGAAATTAACTCTTTAAATGCTCCCAGGGGTTTTGCTTTACCAAGGTTTTGTGAACCAGGTAGATTAAATACTCCAGATACAGCGGTTTTTCAAAAGACTGCTGAAGAAAGAGAACTTCTTGACCAGATGAAAAAGAGTTTTCGTAAGGAAATGAGAGCAAAGTTTCCAAATTGGACAAAAAAGACATCAGGAAGAAGGGAATTTATAACTCTTTATTCGAGAACCGCACAGTAAAATTTGGGGGTTAATAGCCCCCAAATTTTTGTAAAATTTAACATATGCAATTACATAAAATTAAAAAATTATTAAACAGTAAACATGAATCCGATAAATTAATAGCTATTCAACTATTAATCGGTGAAGTAGAAAAACATTTTGGAGATAAATTTAATTTTGAAAATCTTGAAATACAATCAGAAGAATTTGAAATTCATATAGCATTACCTCTTGCCAATAATGAGTGGACAAATTTGGCTTTTGATATTTATAGAAAACTTCTGGGAGAATTTAAATTGATATATATTTCTTGGTCAAGAGTTTTTATTGAGAAAAAACTAGTGTTATGTTTTAGTAATTATTTATATTATGGATGCAATTAAAAAACTGTTATCATCACATGTGCTGGGCGGTTTATCAGCACTAAATTAAATTTAAAAACAAAATGAGAGATTTATTATTAGAAGATCACATTATTGGAATTGCTAAAATTCTAAAAGTAACCGAAAAGGAAGTAATGCAGGTTATTTTTGATGCTTTTGAAAACACATCAGATGAAAATGATGAAATACTTGATGATGCTTATTGGGAATTTCAGGACGATAATAAAGTTGATACGAAGATGGGTTGGCAATGACCGCTAAGGTTTATGACTTTGCGTAGTGACCTTTAATAAAAATTTAAAAATATGGAACAAGTATTAGAAAAAGAAAAAACAGGTATTGTAGATCACGATAGTTGTAATATTGTAGTATTCAACGATGATTTTAACAGCTTTGAGCATGTAATAGATTGTTTTCAGAGAATTTTAAAACATTCCCATTTTCAAGCAGAACAATTAGCATTAATTATACATACAAAAGGAAAAGCCCAAGTAAAACATGGAACATTCGAAGAACTCCAACCCCTCTGTGAACAACTTATCTCCGAAGATCTTGATGCAACAATTGAGTAAATTAATCTTTAGTGAAAATAGAGAAGATAGGATAATTGCCGGTGAAATTATTTATAAAAATCTTCATATATTTAACATCGAAGAAATAATGAGAGATGTAGAATATAAAATATGGACTTTTGAAGAAGTGCCATATTCCACTGATGAGTATTTTAGTATAGAAACCGGAATACTCACTCCAGAAACAAGCGTTTATACAATTTACTTTTCAAGACGTAGAAAATCTATATATTATTATCCAAATACCAAAACTCATGTATAAGAAAGTATATTCAGCCAAACCAGGACAAGAAAATTTAATTCAAAGTAAAGAATACTTTAATAAGCCGGAGCAACTACCTAAGGGAGAAAAATGGGATTTACACAAGTATTCAGGAAGAGCCGCTTTATTACCAAAGTTAAAGAAACTTGATAAGAGATTTAGATTTTTAGATAAAGTGTTTAATCAAAAATGAAAGAAAAAATTATCAAACTGTTTAAATCTAAATTATTTGCTGATCATTTATTAGCTATCGAAACGCTAAAAGCAAAATATGATTTAATAGAGGAAATTTTACCAATACAAAATAGATTAAATGTTAGCTCAATAACTTTTTTTCGTTCAGCACCTTCAGGTATAAATGGGATTTATCATTTTATCAATCGTAAATATTCAATACTATATGGAACAACTTGTATTGTAAGAATACCAAATGAAGATATTCCATATTGGACAAGAGGTAATAGTTATACAGTATTAGATCTAATATTATGAAAGAAACTATAGTAAAGTTATTAAAATCTAGGAATATTAATGACCATTTAATTGCTTTAGAGATACTAAAGAGTAATTACGATTTAATGGTTGAAATTCTTCCAAGAGATACTTCATGTTCTGGAATAATTATATTACCAGAATATGAAGTTATTCAAGTACATCTGGATATAAAATCAGGTATAATTGAATTTGTTGAAAAGGAATACTCTCTTTTAATAGGTACTTCATCATATGTTAAAATTTTAAATTCTGATATTCCTGCCTGGCAAGAAATGAACTATTCAATATTAGATAAAATTGTTAGTTAATATGAAAGAGAGTATAAGAAGATTGCTTGAATCAAAAAATTATGAGGATGTATGCTTAGGGTTTAGTCTTTGGTATAAGGATGTTGGAGAATTATATTTTCAAAATCTTATGCAGAAATATGATAATGGTCAGGGAAAAAATTCTGGTCTACAAAAAACACCATTTATATCTAGTATTTCAGATGTACTGATAAGAACTCCAGGTGGAATTATTATACATTTGTTGAAGGGAAGTTATTGGAATATAACTGAATATCAAAAACAAAATCAACATATTAGAGCTCCAGAATATCTCAAATTAAAAGTTTTTGAAATATGAACAAAATTGATAAATTGTTACAAAGTACCGATATTGAGGATGTTAAATTGGGAGTAATATTGTTTTGTCAGAATAATAATCGTGAAAAAATAATTAAAAAATTTACAAATTTAAGTAATAATTTATATTTAGATGCCATACGCATACTTATACCGGAACATCCAATTATAGGAGAAGGTATTTCTGTCTTTATTAATAATAAAAGTTTTGGAATATGTTCTACAACAAAAAACCCAATTGAAGGAGAAATTTTTTAAATTTGCAGAATGAGAATATGTGTGTTTGATATTGAGACTCTTTATGAAAATAGTTTATTTTGTTTCTATTTTCCAGAAGATGATGCATGGAAGGAATTTTCTATAGACAAAAACAAAAATGAAATTTATTCTTTATGTAAATTTCTAGAAATTGAAAAAGAGACATATTTTGTAGGGTATAATTCATTAAACTTTGATATTCAAGTGATTGAATATATTTTAAGAAGTTATGAAAGCTGGGGGGAATTATCAAATTTATCAATTACTGCCAGAATATGGCAAAAAGCTCAAGATATTATTGATGATACAAATCATGGATTGTTTCCCCCATATAGGGATGAAGATTTAACTTTAAAAACAATAGATTTATTTAAAATTCACCATTTTGATAATGAGAATAGAAGATGTTCTTTGAAATGGCTAGAATTTATGATGGATTTGGAAAATATAGAAGAAATGCCAATTCATCACAAGTCTATTGGATTGGCAGACAAGGACTTAGAAGCAATATCTTACTATTGTAGAAATGATATTATCGCAACTTATAAATTCTATAAGTTTACTATTGGAGAAACGGATAATGAATTCTATAAAGGTAAAAATAAGATTCAGGATAGATTGGATTTAATCGAAGAGAATCTGCTACCCCCAAAAGCGATAAATTATAGTGATAGTAAGATAGGTGATGAATTAAATAAAAATTCATACTGTCAATTAACAGGAAAAACATATAAGGAATTATATGATTTAAAAAAGAGTAGAAAACCAACAAAGAAATTTACATATGGAGATGCAATACCAGATTATGTGATGTTTTCTACACCTGAAATGAAATCTTTTTACGAAAAAATAAAAGATATCAATGTCAGTCTTAAGCAAAAAGATGACCAGGAATTTCCCCTTAAATTTAAAGGAAATACTTATTATATAGCAAGGGGTGGAATACATAGTTCTGAGAAAGCAAGAATTATTAAACCAAAGTCTAATGAAATTCTTAGGGATGCAGATGTTGGATTAACTTGTGGTCCAACTAAAACTCCTTAAATTGACGGGAACTTCCTTAGAGCTTTGTACACTCCCTCATTCAGTAATGAATTGAGTATAGTAAAAGAGACAAAGATTGGAAAATCCGCAGCCAAGGGTCCTTATAGGATCAAGGTTCAGAGACTAAACAGGGAGATTTTAACTAAAAATTGTCTTGTCTGTATCCTAATTTTATTTTATATTTGCAAAAAATATAATATGAAATTAAACATGAAAGACAAAGGAAAATCTGGAATTTATGTAATTATTAATTTATTAAATGATAAAAAATATATAGGTAAAGCAAAATGTCTTTATCGAAGAATTAAAGATCATATAACTAGATTAAATACAAAAGATGAAAATGAGAATTGTCATTTAATAAATTCTTGGCATAAATACGGAAAAAATAATTTCAAATATGAAGTGTTGGAATATTGTGATTTAGAAGTTATTTCAGAAAAAGAACTTTTTTGGATAGAAACCTTAGATACTTTGAATAGAGAAAAAGGATACAATTTAAGGTTAGATTCTTCTACTGGAATGATAGCTAGTGAAGAGACTAAAAAGAAATACTCAATGGCTCAAAAGAAAAGATATTCTAATCCAGAAGAAAGAGAAAAAGTAAGTCAACAATTTAAAAATTTCTGGAGAAATAATCCTGATAAATTAAAAATTATGGCTGAAAAAATTGCACAAATTAACATCAAATATAAAATTTTGCAATTTGATAAAAAAACCAATGAGTTGATCAAAGAATGGTCTTCTATTCGAGAAGTTATGAAATCTAATCCACAATATAAGCAACATAATATATATGCAGTAATGTCAGGTGAAAAACCTAGCATGTATGGATATATTTGGAGAAAAGTTAAAATATGATATAGTCCGATCTGTATAGAAATATACAGCTAACAATGGATAGGCACAATATCCCAATGCTATCAGAAAAAGAGGTTTATATCCTGTACATTTAGGAAAAGCCTGGAATAAAGTTGGTCAGAATAATATTGAGTTAAGACTTAGATATAAGAATTTAGGTGAAAAGAACAGACGCTATAAAGGACTTAGTGATATGTATAAGCTTGCTTTAAATGCGGGTTATTTTGGTAAAACAATTGAAACAACTAACTGGCAGTACGGTCCAGAAGTTGGATATTACTGTACTATTGGTAATCAATTTGAAATTTTGATGCTAATAGAAATGTTATCATTAAAGGGAATACAATGTGTAAGTGCTAATACTGATGGGATTGTCTGTTTATTTCCAAAGGATTTAGAATCCGAATACTATAAAATATGTAAAGAGTGGGAGGAAATTGTGGGTAATACAGAACTTGGAAAACTAGAATATACTGATTTTCAAAGCTTAAATCAAGAAAGTGTTAATCATTATATTGCTATCAAATCGGATGGTAAACTTAAGATAAAAGGAAGACTTGCTTGGGAAGTTGAAATGAACAAAAATAATACTGATAAATTAGGTAGAATCGAGAGAAAAGCTATCACTGCATATTTTGAAAAAGGTATTTCTCCAGAAACTACTATCAAAGAAAGTATTAATATTTTTGATTTTGTGAGAGGTAAGAAGGCCAGTAGAGATTATCATTATGAATTAATTAACACTAAAACTAATAACAAAGAAATCTATAAAACAGTAATTAGATACTATGTTACTGAGAACAATAAAAAATTATTCAAAGTAAAAAATGAGAATAGTTTAAAAACTGGACCAGATATTAGTGAGTGTGAAGCTCCAGATGATGATAAAATCTGGTATTGTGAGATAATTAATAGAGTTGATATTACAAAAGATATTAAAAGTTATAACATTGATTATGAGTTCTATATCAGAAATACAGAAAGAGTTATATCAAAAATTGATAGAAGCTACAGAAAGAAAACAAATCAAATTTCCATATTTGGATAAAACTGTTAAATTATTGACTTCTAATGATTTATCAGATTTTATGATGGCTCTTGGATTAATAGATGATTTAAGATTGGATTCAATGGAACTTCATAGTATTTTTTATACTTTTTATGGTAAGCTATTTGAAAATGTTGCTCGTAATAGATTTTTTTATTTAACAAAATCAAGAATTAGAATTAGAATTCATTATTCTATTCCACCAGATATTAATGAATATTATGGAGAAGTTTCTAATAAGCCTTCAAACTGGATAAAAATATGACAAATATACAAAGACTTTTAACCTCTGAGAAAGAAGAAGATTTAATTCTTGCTATTAGCACTTTAGTTACTACTAATCCAGGTAGATTACAAGTAACTAAAGCGATAGAAGAAGCCTGTAAGGAAATAGATATCAAGGAAATTCACAACCTCGATATCTATTATCCTCATTTATCTGTTACAGTAACGGATGGTACAATTGGCGTATATGGCCCAAATACTTCAAAAAATCAAAAATGCAAGTTAATAGAATTCAAAGATTAATACATTCTGATAATATAGATGATATCTACCTTGGTTATATTTTGATGAATGATAATAAAAAATTTGCAAGAATATTGTTACAAGAAAAGAATCTAGAAAAGAATCTAGAAAAGAATCTAGAAAAGTTATATATTTTATATAATGATCATATATTACTATATCGTAAAATATCACCTCCATCCTTAGAAGATATTTCAGAAACCAAACTTACTAGTGAAAGGTTAATAGAAGAACTTCATGACTATTTGGAAGAAAATTCTAAAATTTATAAACACCCCTAGGGCTACCTTATGATAATAAATGGTGAAAAATGACTAAAAATATTGAAAAACTTATAAAATCTAATTCTGAAGATGATGTATATCTAGCTTATATTCTAATTAATGATAATAAGAAATTTATTGATTTAATATTTAAAATGAAAATTGATGTAAGAAACATTTATATCCTTAATGAAAATACTTATCAAACATATGTACGTGTAAGTAGTAGTGATCTAGGTTGGTATAAAAGAGAAATTGATAGAAAAGAAGATGCTTTTTCAGTATATTTGAAAAACTTTTTAATAAATATTAAGCCACTTAGAATATATGGAATGATCGGTAATAAATTTTTAGTATTAAATGGAAAAGATGAAATATAAAAACGAAAGCATCAAGAAACTACTAAAGAGTAAAAATAAATCTGATATATTATTAGCAATAAATGCTATGATTTCTAAAGATTTTCCTTATCATATGTTCAAAATGTATATGAAATTATCAGAACCAAAAGGAGCTTTTAGGAGTATTGGAAACTCAAATTTTATAATTATTAACAAAACAAAGTGTATTGCTATCGGGGATAATGGTGCAGTTTTCGTACCTTTGACCTCAATGAGATATTACAAAGGTGATATAACTGAAATAAAACATGAAAAATGGGAAAGACCAAAGAAATGTTAATAAATGAAGATTGGGAAAGAGTAAATTTAATGGAAGAAATTTATTTAAAAGAACAAGAAATACAACAGGAGAGAGAATTTTATGGAGAAGATACTAAAATTGTTACAATCAGGGGACAAAGCAGACTTAGAAATTGCATTAGAAATAATAAAATCAAACGAAGAAGAGTTTTTAAAACTATTCAATAATCAAGAACGTATTAATATAAATAGACCTTTGGTAGATGAATATAATTATATAGTATGTAAACTTTCTGGTGGAAAAGTTTTAATTATTGGATTTTCTACACTTTGGATTAAAAATATTCCTGTATCTTTTCCAAAAAAGACTACTTATAAATATGTATAAAATGAATATTGATTTCGAATCTTTTGAAGAACTTATAAAAAAGGGACATTCTCTTGACTTTATTTATCTCTTACAAAAAATAAAAGATAATGAATCTGTGGAATCTAATAGCCAGAGAGTTGTAAATCTTGTAACTACTCTGGAAAGAAAGAATCTTGTATATGAAGGTAAAATTACTGATACTGGGTTGGCTTTATTAGAATCCTTGCAAAACTCTAATAAAAAAGTAGTTAAAAAAACTGTTGATTCTTCAGAATGGGAAAAGTTCCTAAAAGCTTTTCCACCAAAAAATAAGTTTGTGTGGAAAGGTAAATCTTTTGCTGGAGATAGGGGAATCAGAAAGAACACCAAAGATGGTGAAGCAATATTCAAAAAAATTCTTTTAAATGAAGGTTATACTTGTGAACAACTACAAAGAGCTGTAATTGCAGAAGCCATTAATAAAATGGATTTATCTATTTTACAGAATATGAATAAAATGCAATATTTTGTAAATACGGAATCTTGGTTGAGACAAAAGCAATATTTATCTTGGATAGAGGAAGGTTCTGAACTTTCAGATAAAGATATTGAAGAATATTATAAAGCATTCTCATCCAAAATTAAAAAGTCAGGGAGTAATACTATAGATATATGAATGATAAAATTATAAAATTAATAACTTCTAATATTATAGAAGATGTATTTTTAGGTTTAAATTGTATAAAAGATATTTCTAAATTTAAACAATGGTTAGATAATCCACAAGTTTTTGTTCTTTATTTAAAAAAAAATTCTTGGATTAATTTTGATTGTGGTATATTAAAAGATGAATTTGCTATTTATACTCATAAAGGTAGTTCGTATATTTTTGCTATTAATAAAATTGATCCCGCAAATAGATTTTTACCCCATACCTATTATTCACAAATATTATCAATGTCTAAACATAATTCTTATTATAAAGATTTTAGAAGATGACAGATAAAATATTAAAATTATTAAATTCTCAGCATGAGGAAGATGTTTTATTAGGAATAACATTATTTGTAGAAATTCCAGACTTTTTAAAATATCTTCCCAGAAAGTTTGAAACAAGTAATTTTGAAATTCAAGTTCTTTGGACAGTTGATAATCTTGTTTCATACAAAGATAAATTTACAACTACTGGGATAATTTTTGATGATTTTGTTATATATAGAATTTCTAATACTCTTGTTTATGCTTCTATAAACAGTAGTTTTTATAGAAGTTGTATAAAACATAAAGGTTTCTTAGATAATAGAAATATAAAAAGATAACAATGAGTGATTTCGATAGATTATATGAAGAGATTGAAAATGGGATGAATGGTAATAATCTAGGT
>ERZ761597.80-NODE-80-length-23315-cov-6.505546_pt1 | contig 23315 bp, 26 predicted proteins | sample MGYA00433093_ERZ761597 | MGnify/ENA primary metagenome ERZ761597 (study PRJEB28899, sample SAMN03785557) | bioreactor sludge metagenome | biome: EBPR Sludge; feature: EBPR Bioreactor; material: 0.22µm filtered reactor supernatant | place: Saint Lucia: Queensland... | reverse complement strand
GGCCAGGATGGCGGTGTAGCCGGCCGTGCCGGTGAGGAAATTCAGGACGCCCATACGAATCAGGCTTTGTGCTCGCCCTCGACGCCGCGCGCAATGCGGTCAGCCGTGCGCTTGCCAAGCCATAGCGATGCCTCCTCGATCTTGGTGATCGCCAGCGAGTTCTCGCGGCACGGAAACTTCTTGTTCAGCACGCCGATGCGGTGCGCCAGAACCGCCAATAGCGCTTCGTTGGTCAGGCCGTTGACGCCCGCCTCTTTGATTGGGCCGTTCTGAAATTCGAGGCTCAAGGTCTTGGGGCCGATCAGCACCTGATACAGATGGCCCTCAACATCCGAGCCGTCGGCAAGCGTGGAAATCGCGTTAACAGCAACGCCGTTGTGGTCAGTGTGAATGCGCATGAGGTTTCTCCTGTGGTGGCGGGAACAAAGAACACAACGCCAGCCACCAGGCGGCGCAGTGCATGACAAACAATCCCATCCGGTACATTCTTGGCGCGCGTCTCCAAGTACGGTTGGGACATTGAGCGCGCGTGCACACAACCCGTCAGGGGGCATGGCTAGCTCCAGCCTTGAGATCGCTGCCTGCATCTCTGCCACACAATGTACCCGCACAGCCCCACCACGGCCACCAGCAGCAGAGGCACAAGCCACTCGCCCAGGATGTCCGCGCTGGTCTTCACATCGGCCACGGTGCGCGCGGTTTCTGCCACCGTGGCGACCGCAGCGGTTCCGCCAGCGATCACGCCCGCGCGGTTGATTTGGCTCTCGGCCATCGGGCGCTCGGGCTCGACAGCGTGCGGCATCGGGTCGGGGTCGTCCTCCGGCTCGACCGCCGGATCGGCCGCTCGCGTGGGCGTCAGGTACAGCGCGCTCTCGGCCGCACGGCGGCGCGTCAGGCCCGGCAGCTCACGGCCGCCCGCCCTGTTCCAGAGGCCAAAGGCCCGTGCGGCGGCCTGGTGGTCGCCCTCGTTGTGCCGCTTGATGACCGTGCTGCGTGCCATGCCGGCCACGCCGACGTTGAAGGCGAAGCTCACCAGCGCATCGAACTGCGGCTGCGTGGCGTGGCCCTTGGTCGCGCGCTCGACGCCACGCTCGTACTCGACCAGCTCACGGCGCAGGCGAATCTCGGCCTCGGCGCGCGTGATCGTGTCGCCCTGCTTCACGCCCTTGGTAAAGCCGTAGCCGATGGTCCATGGGTCGCTCGGTATTGGCTTGTACGCCTCAGCGCGGAAGCCCTCGAATTCCTTGATGATGCGCAAGCCGGCGCTGGATGTTTTCATTGCGCACCCGCCAGGAAACTGCCGACTTGAGGCGGCAGAGGAATGGCGGCTCTTTGTTTACATGGATGTAGTATACTGTGTGAGTGGACATCAAGCGAGCCTACCGTTTCCGGTTCTATCCGTCGCCCGAGCAGGAATCGATCCTTGCCCGGACGTTCGGGTGTGCGCGCTTTGCCTACAACCACATGCTTCGGATGCGATCCGATGCCTGGCTCAAGGAACAGAAGCGGGTCGGGTATCACGAGACCTCCGCAGCGTTGACGCTGTTGAAAAAGCAGCCTGAATTCGTCTGGCTCAACGAAGTCAGCAGCGTGCCGGTGCAGCAGGCGCTGCGGCACTTGCAGACTGCCTTCGTGAATTTCTTCGCCAAGCGGGCTAGATACCCGCAGTTCAAGCGCAAGGACGGCCCGCAGTCGGCCGAGTACACGACCAGCGCCTTCAAGTGGGATGGTCAAACGCTCAAGCTGGCGAAGATGGAGGAACCCTTGGCGATTCGCTGGTCTCGGCAACTTCCCAAAGCCGCAAAAGTGACCACGGTCACGGTTTCGCGTGACGCATCGGGCCGGTACTTCGTGTCCATGCTGTGCGATGACGTGGTGGCCGCAAAGCCCGCCGTTTCCGCCAAGGTCGGTATTGATTTGGGACTGTCTCACTTTGCCATCCTGTCCACGGGTGAGAAGGTGGCTGCGCCCAACACATTCCGCAAGAACGAAGCGAAGCTCGCAAAGCTCCAGCGCCGTCTTGCCAAGAAAACCAAAGGCTCGAACCGCAGGAGAAAAGCCAAACTGAAAGTCGCCAAGCTGCACGCAAAGATCGCGGACTCGCGCAGGGACTTCCTGCACAAGCTCTCCACCCGACTGATAAACGAAAACCAAGTGATCGCCGTCGAGAGCCTGTCCGTGTCGAACATGCAGAAAAACCGCCGCCTGTCGAAGTCCATCGCCGACGCGAGTTGGTCGGAGTTTCTGCGGCAGCTGGAGTACAAGGCCAAGTGGTATGGCCGTGAACTGATTGGCATCGACAGGTGGTACCCGTCGTCCAAGCGCTGCTCGGACTGCGGATACACCGCACCAAAGATGCCATTGAATGTGCGGCAGTGGACGTGTCCGGAATGTGGGTCTATCCACGACCGGGACGTAAACGCCGCGCGCAATGTATTGGCCGCCGGGCTGGCGGCGTCTGCTCGTCGAGAAGCTGTAAGTCCTGTGTCTCTTTGAGGCATGGGCTGGGTTCTGTGAAGCGAGAATCCCCCGCCTTCAGGCGGGGGAGGATGTCAATGCTGCCACACGACAAAGTTACCGATTTCTTCGTAATGCGGCCACAAGAAGTGGCAGCGGTGCACCGCGTGCAGGGTGATGCCTTCGCCCTCATTGCCTTCGACATACCAAGGGCCGAATTTCTGCGGGCCTAGCGGGCGCGAGAACAGCGGCTCGTCGGGGCGACGATCCATGAAAGTGATGCCGGCCACATCGCCATCGGACGCCCGGCCGGTGACGCTGACAAACTCGCAGTTTCTTTGCTTGTCGAACGTGCCGACAATCATCACCCCGCCCTTCTCGACGAACTGCGTCTGCACCTTGAACGACTTGATGACACGGTAGTGCTGGTCGAGTTGGTACGTGCCGATTGCGAAAAGCAGCGTCAACATCGGCGCGGCCAGAAACGCGCAGCTAAGCAAGGCTCGCACGAACCGAGGCTTGAATGGCTTCGGGTCTTCGCCGGTCAGCAGGCCAGTGATGGTCGTCGGCGGGTCGTCTCGGTTCATTTGGCGCTCCCCATGTGAGACTGAATCCACATCCACAACGCCGCCGCCATCGCCAGCAGGGCTGACCAGGCGCCGCCGCTCACCAGCTTTTCCAACACGGCTCGGTTCAGCGCTTTGCGCGACTTCATCAGCTCGATCTGCTCCTTGTGATACTCGCGGTGCAGGATTGGGTCGCCTTCGGGGAAGCCGGATAAAAAAAGGGTGCGCATCTCCCCGAACTTGGTGTCCATGTGCTCCACCAGGTGCTTTTCCATATCGTCAAGGCGCGCCTCCACGAAGTCCGCGATGTCACGCGGATCGTTGGATTCAGGACGGTTCTGGCGTGGCACTTCAAGACTTCCGGCGTTTCAGCGACCGCCCAATCGCCACCGCTGCGGCCAGTCCAGTCCCGTCCTGGCTGTTGCGCACGATTTCCAGCTTGTAGCCGTACGAGCGGATCAGCGCCAGGCCGTGCCAGCGGTTGATGCTCTTGTAGTGGTAGCAGTTGCCGCTTTTCAGCAGGAAGTGGCCGTAGGGGCCATTGCGGTGAATGTCGGGGTTGCCGCTGATGCACACCGGCCGCTCGGTCACCGGCTCGCCCAGGTCTTTCGACAACTGGCTGGCCCGGTTGCGCAGGCCCACCCACACATAGCGCGCCCAGAAGCTGCGCGGATGGTGCCCTCGGGCGTAGTAGCAGTCGCCGCCGTAGCGCGGGTCGCTGTGGCTCATGACGGGCACACCTTCGGGCGCTGGGCGCACGCGGGTGTCGTACCAGGTGCCGTCGCCATCGCACCAGCCCTCGCCATCGCCGTTCAGGCTGACGTTGTTGTCCCACTTCGCAAACGCCTTGGGCAGACGGTCCGCCTCACGCTTGACGAAGGGTAGCACCAGCAACATGACGATAGGTGCGCTCAGGTCGTAGAGCCAGGTCTGCCGATCTGCCGCTGCCGCTGCGTCCAGGCAGTCGAGGATGTCGGCCTTCAGGTGCTGAGGCACATCGGCCAGCGCATCGACCTCGGCACGTACACGAGCATCGTCCGCCATCCAGGCGCGCAGGGCCACGACGGCGGCCAGCAGCGCGAGCAGGATGAACAGGGCTTCGATGGGTGTCATGCGGCCTCCTCGGTGATGATCGCCAGCCCCAGCTGCGCCAGCCGCTCGTGCGGACCGACTTCGTACACGTCGGTCACGTCGATGGCGTCGAACAGCGCGCCGATGGTGCCAGGCGGCAGATCGAAGCCGGCCTGGGCGGCCATCGCCTCCACCACGGCGACCTGTCCTGGGCGGGTCGATACCGTGGGCGCTCCTTCCGGCTCTTCCGCTGGCGTGACGCTCGTCAGCGGCAGCAGCGCGGCCAGGCCGTCCTCGATGTAGCCGCTGCTGATGTAGTGCAGCGGATCGCCGGCCGGCGTCGTGAACATGCCGGTGCCGGCCTCGCCCTCGGCAAACGCCGCGCAAAGGGCCTGGGCGAGCGTTTGATAATCGCTGGGAACGATGATGTTCAGTCTCATGCAAACCTCGCTTGCAGGCGCTGATAAGCCGCTACGGCGTCACGCTGCGCCAATGTAGGCGCGCTGTCTTTACGGTAGATCGTGGAGCAAATGCGCCCGTTGAAATACCCGCTCGACGCGCCGTTGTCCTGCCCGACCGTGAAGTCCGCCGTGCCCGCTGACACGGCAGGCCGCGCCACCGAGGCGACCGGGCCACTGCCGATGCGGACATTCAGATTGATGCCGTCATCCCACGCCTGCACCACGGCGCTGGTCGGCGCGGTCATCGCAGCGGCACTCGCTACCGTGGTGTAGGCCGTGCCATTGCCAGCGGCCAGTTCCAGCTGGTTGCTGGCGTTGATTCGGACGATGTAGCCGGTATTCGCGCCCGCGTCCGAGAACAGCGTCCTGGCCGTGCCGGCGCCACCGGCCACGGTGATGGCGGACGAGTAGAAGAACCCCGCCGTGCCGCCGCCGCCTGTTGGACTCGTGGCGCCGTCGTCGATGCCGTCGAAGAGGAGGTACGCCGGGAATTTGCCTGGGTCGGCGTCGTAGTCGGTGGCGGTGTTGACGCGCTGGTAGGGGATGTCGAAAGCCCCCTCGGTTATCGATATAGACCCCAGCGCAACGCGTTGAGTGCCACCGCCCGCATAAGACTGCTCGTTGACGCCGGTTGTTGTCAGCCCGAAGCGCCACGCGGAGTTGGTGAACGTCAGTTTCTGCGTGAACCGCATTTTGCAAGCGCAAATGCCCGTCGATACATCCAGACTGATCTCCGAAGAAAGGTCTTCTGTGCCTTCCCCTCCCTGAAACACCACCACTCCGTTTAGCAGGTCGAACACGACACCGGGCGCGCCACCGGCGACGTTGGCATAAAGATACCGCGAGCTGGCTAACGGCTTGGCAAGAAAAGAACAAGTAAAAGTTTTGTTTTCGCCGAAGCTAAAATAACCGATGTGTGCTCGATGAACGTCCGTTGCCGTGTCGTCTGCAAGCTCAAAGTGCAGAGGGCCGGCGGGGGCCGCCGTCAAAGACGCATTTAGCGCTCCAAAACTCGCCGGGTCTTCCGTGCTGAGCCACGTGTTGTACCTGCGGCTAAACACCGGCCGCTTCGCCGCTGTCACCTGTGTGGCGTGGTTGCCCCGGCCTGACTTGTCCAACATCCGGCCCACCTGCTGCTCCACGGCGGTGACGGGGGTGGCGCCAGCGGCGTCCTGGAATAGCGTGCTCATGTCGGCCACGTCGTACCATGCGCCCTGTTCGCCGGCGCCGAACAGCATCTGGCCGATACTCGCGCCCCTCGGGCGGTCGAACAGGCTGCTGACAATCTGGTGCAGCGGGTCTTGGAGTACCGGGTACAACATCACGTCTCCAGGAAAACGCCGAATTGGCCGCCCGTATAAGCCCGCCGGCGCACGCGGAAAGTGCCGGGGCCGCTGATCACGCAGGATTTCTGGTCATATTTCAGGATGCCGATGACGTTATCGACTCCGGGCGTGGCCTGAAGAATCTCGAACCGGGCATCGATCGGCAGGATCGCGGCCGGATCGGCAGAAAAAATACCGACTATCACGGACGCGCCGGGTGCGACGGCAATATCGGTGCTGGTGGCGTCACTGGTGCCGGCGGTCAGGGTGGTGGTTTGTGCCATTTCAAGTGCTCCTGTAATCAGAGATGAGAAGAGGTGGGGCCATGTTCAGGTGATGGCGCCGTAGCGGGTGAGCGCGATGATGGCGGCCACGATGATGGCGGCGAGGATGGGGTACTCTGGTCTCACAGCTGCAACCCACCAGCCGTGATGAACAGCTCGTCCAACTGCGCCTCGCTCAGATCGAGAGCAGCGGCGGCGGAAGCGAGGAAGGGGCTGTCGCGGCGCCATTCCTGCGTATCGTGCAGGGTCACTTCGGCCACGGCCCGCTCTACTGGATCAGGGATGGCGGCGACAAAGGCCAGCACCTGCGCCCACAGGCCAGCCTGGATCAGCGCCACCTTGACCTGGGCGCGGCTGACCATTTGTGGCACCCGCGCCAGACGCGCGCGCTCCAGGTTGTCGGCCACCACCTCGGGCGGCAGCGGCTGCACAGTGATTGAGCGGCGCCACTGTCCGTCCACTTGCGCGGGCTCACCACAAACCAGCTGCTCTGTCACCGGATCGTGATCTGGCGCCTCGTCGTCGATCACACCGTCGTACCCGTCCGGTGGCGCAAACGGCCACGGGAACACGGTCAACGGGTTCGAAGCTCGAATGTCGGCCTCGCTCATTTGACGTCCCTCTTTATCGATCCACAAGCTGATCATTCACCCCCCCCTCAAACGTCGTGAGCGGCATACGGGTAGCTGCGGCCGCCGCCCCACATCACACGCGCCGCCCTGGTCCCTGACCCGGCGCCCGTCGCGTTCTCGAACGTCACGGTGACGCCGGATGTCACGGCAACGGCATTCTTCGACGCCAGCGCGTGCCCGGCGCTGCCGGTTGGCTGGCCAGATGTCGCTGGCCCACCGCCGTACAGCGTGCCGCCGCCGGGCGTGATGCCCAGCAGGCTCACGCCTTGACCATTGACGGCGCTTGGGTTGTAGTAGTCGCCATTGCGGCCGCCCTTGCCGGCGCCAAGCGGGCGGTCGCTGGTGTCGCCGCCGTTGCCACCGTTGGCACCCCAGCCACCCGCGCCGCCGCCGCCGCCGTCGAACTGGAACGCCACCCAGATATACGGCGCGCCGCCGCCGCCGAAGGCGCCGCCACCACCACCTTGGTCAGGGTTTGGTAGCAGCTCGTAGTAGGGCTCGCCAGTGCCGCCACCGCCGCCTTCTCCCACGTGATCGCCCACCATGGCGCCGGCCTGTGCCTGCACTACGGTGACGCCGCCGATCTTGGCGCGCATACCCACACAAACGATGCTGATCTTGTCCACCCCTTCGGGCACGGTCCAGGTGCCAGGGCTGGTGACGACATGCTGACCTTTCGGCGCCGTCGGGTCACCACCAGCCGGCGGGCCGCCTGATCCATCGCCAGGCACGTACACGTTCGCCACCCCAGGATTGACTGGGAACGGCATGCTTCTGTGCGCCAGCAGCAGCGGGCGCACCACGCCAGCAGTCAGGCGCACGCCCCACACCGTGCCACGCAATGCCAGGTACTGCTGGTCTGAGTAGTTGTCATCGTTGTGCGTGCCACACCTGACGCACGGGTTGTTTGACGGCGACACCATGGAGCCAGCCGACACCGAGAACGTGCTGGCCGACCCGTTGACCTCGATGGTCAGCGTGCTGCTGCCATCGTGCGTGCAGCGCACGTAGTACTCGGTGGATGTGGTCAGCAGGGTTGGGTAGTTGGCACTGTCCGATGCTGTCGACGTGCGCCAGTGCAGCTGTAGCTGTCCGGTACTGCTCACAATCAGCAGCAGGTGCGGGCCGGTGCTGCTGTTCCACGAGCCATCTGTCGTACCACACAGCCCCATCACCAGAGACCCCCACGGCAGGCCGCCGCCGCCGCCAGGAGACCCAGGAAGCGCATTCAACGTAAACCGCGCCTCCATTGTCCAGGCACCGCCCAGCACCTTCAGGGCGGAGTCGTAGGCCGTCCGCACATAGTGTGCCGTGCTGCCTGGCGGATTTGGGAAATTAAAGCCAGGCATGCCGAACCGCGCGCCGCTGGTGATCTGGCTCACGGTGCCGACCTTGGTGATAGTCAGCCCCAGCGGCGAACTGTCGGTGATGCTGGCGCCCGACCCCACGTTTTGCAGCAGCGTCTTCACGCCGATGGCAAAGTGCCTGTCGTGGTACAGGTCGGCGCCTCTCAGGACGGTGCTCGGGATGCTCATTTGCAGTCCAGCCCGATCAGGTGCAGCCAGTAGGTCGTGCCGCCGTCGTCAGTGGACACGCCGATGCGATCAACGCCGGAAGCCGTGAGCACGGGCACCACACCGCCCCACCATTTGCAGCCAGGCCAGAAGGTGATGGTCTTGCTGCCGGCATTCGTCAGCCGCAGCTCGAAGCTGCCAGCCGTGCCTGACGGTGGCACGTTGCTGACGGTGAATGTGGTATTGGCTGTGATGGTCTTGGTGAAGATACCGCCCGCTGACATGTCGATGTCGTTGGCGGCCATGGCCACCTTCTTCTCGCGCAACGTCAGCAAGGTCTCGCCCAGCTTGACCCAGTTTGTCGTGTCGCTCCCGGGGGCCGTGGCCACGCTGCTGTGCGTCACCTTGCAGCGGTAGGTGATGTTTGGCTCGGCAGTGTCATACACGCACGACGGCGGCGTGGCCGGGTAGCTGCCTGCCGTGTAGCTGCCACCGGACTGCCACGGCACGGCACCAGCGGCGGCGACAGCGGCCTGCGCCGCGCCCTGCGCCACCGTGGCGGCAGCGCTGGCGATGTCGGCCTGCTCCTGTGCCGCCAGGGCGTTGTTCCAGACGTTCAGCGACAGGCTGTTCTGCTGCGGCTGCACGTCCTCCTTGAGCTTGACCACATAGGCGTGCGCCTTTGCCGACCAGTCGGGTGCGCCACGCACCGGCAGGGGCGGCAGCGGGTCGATGGGGGTGGGTGCGATGACGGTATAGATGGCCATGTCAGACGATTCCTTTGATCCTTCCAGACAGCGTGCGCTGCCCCCAGTTGTTGTAGGTAAGTCGGCCTTCAAAAAACCCGGTCTTGCGCAGCGGCGCGTGTTGTGGGTCGGTGTGCCCGATCCACAGCGTCGGTACGCCGTCGAACTTGTCCATGATCGCGGCCACCTTGATCGCGTCGGCCGGCTCCACAAACACGCTCACGTTCATGTCGCCGGCTCCTGGGCGCTTCCTGAGCACATAGGTGCCGTCCTCGGCCTCCTTGTAGTAGCTGTAGCTCAGCACGCCGATGTCTGCGCCGTACTCTGTCCAGCCCAGCTCCACGTAGCGGCCAAGCTGCACAAGCCCCAGCTCTACCTGGTTGCCCGCGTAATCAAGATCGATGGTGATGACGGGATCGGCGCACAGCTCGATGTCGGTCACAAACAATGAGTCGGCAACCGTCACAGTGCCGTAGAAAAACGGCTCCCAGTCATCCACCCCAACGCCATCGAGTGAGTAGACCGTTTCCGGGAACACCGTCGGCCCGCCCGGGCCATCGGTCACCGTGATGCTGATCTGCGTGGCGCGCACGCCCTGGAGATCGAGCGTGTCGATAAGCACGCGCGGGCGCAGCACGATGCGCAGCTTGTCATTGGCGATGGTCTTGGTTTTGCGGTACGCGTCAAAGGCCCGCCAGCGGCTGGTGACGCTGAAGAAGTGCCAGTTCTCAGGGTCGTTGGCCGGGGTCTTGCTGCCGGACGTGGTGTGCGCCTTGATGCACGTGTACACGCCGTGCGTCGGCGCGTAGGAGCGCTGATCGCCCAGCGCGAAAGTCCCGGCCGCCCATGCAGTGACCTCCGACTCTGGCAAGTCGATCAGCGGATCGCCGCCCTTGATGGACACCACGTGCAGGTCATCCAGATCGGCGCGATCCAGCACGCCGAAGGTGCGGCGCATGCCAATGTCACTCATGCGGCCTCCGTCAACATGGCGTTGCCGCCCGCCGTTACCCGGTCAATCACGTCGTGGGTTTGCGGCAGTACCGCCGTGTTGCGCTCGATCTTGTCCAGGCGCGCACGCAGCTCGCGCAGCTCGGCGATCAATTCAGCGTTGTCGCCGCCGCGCATCATGTCGCGAGTCTGGACGGCGGTGTAGACATGGCCTGGGCTGGCGAAGTTGATCAGCTCTGGCCCGCGCTCGCCGACCAGCGCGAGGCCACCCGCGTAGCGCCCGCCGTCTGCGTGGCGCGGGACTTGGTAGAGGTCGCTGATGATGCGAGTCGGGTCAAGCTCGCCGTCCAGGATTCTTCTGAAGTACTCCAGCTCTTCCGCCGTCAGAGTGCCGCCGCTGCCGTCCGGGTAGACGTACTCGCCGGTATCCCAGTTGATCGTGCGGGTGATCGATGTCAGGTCTTGTCCACCGCCGCCGCCGCCCCAGTCGCCGGGGCTGTACCCTCCGCTGTAAGCGCGCCGCGCCGCTTCCCGTGCTGCCTCCTTCTCCGCTTCTTCCGCAGCCTTGATCGCCGTCTGCTCTCGCACGTAGTCAGCCAGATACTCGATCCCCTGGTCGATGCTTGTGATCGTCTCGCCCGTGGCGTTCAGCAGGTCAATCTGCTGGCGCCAGTAGTCGCGCTGCTGCTCCAACAGCTGGACCTGCTGCTCGGCAAACGACATCTGCACTTCTGCCGAGTCGCCGATTTCATTGAGCTTGCCAGCCAGGATCAACTGGTCGCGCTCCATGTCGGCCAAGGTGTCGTACTGGCTCATGTCGAGCCCGCCGCGCGCCGCTGCAATGGCGTCGGCAAGCTCTTTGGAGTCAGGCAGCGCCCCCGTGGCGCGCAGGCCGGCCAGCGCCTGGTCAATGTAGGCGTTGGCCGTGCGGGCGTCTTGCAGGCGGGTGCTGTCCACGCCGCCGCGCAGCTGGCGGGCGGCGTTGCCGGCCAGGTCAAAAATCTTGCGCGCCTCGTCGGCCAGGCCGCGCCAGTTGTCGATCTGTTCGTTGAACAACTGGTTCAGCCGGTTCCACACGTCGTCGGTGTGGCGGGCAGCGGCTTCGGCGGCGCTTTCGGCGGCGGGGGTGATTTCGGCAAACGCCCCGGCCACGCCCATCAAAGCGGCGAAGGCCTCGCGGCCCGCTTCGGTGCTGAGGTCCTGCGCTTCAACCAGGTCACGGAATGCGTCGCGGGTTTCGGGCAGGGACAGGCCTACTTTCCCCAGCTCCAGGCCTAGCTGCTTGCGCATCAGGTCGGCGCGCTCTTCGTCGCTCCAGAAGTTTTGCAGGTAGGACGAATAGGCGCCTTGCAGCTGATCCATGCCGCCCATCAGCTCCTGCAGAGCGAACACGCTGTCCTGCGTGGCGGCGCTGAAGTCGGGGAACACGTCGATCAGCATCTGGATCGAGCGGTACATCTGCTCGATGCCGGCCGTGGTCTGCGCGTACAGGGCGGCGGCCTCTTGGCCCATGTTCTCGCCCTCAAGGGCGTCCAGAGCGGTGCGCGCGTCCGTGACCTGCTTGTCGGCCCAGCCAGGCAGGTCGAAGCTGTCCAGCGTGCCCAGCGCGGTGCTGTACATGGCGCGCACGGCCTCGCCCACCGAATGGAAGTCATCGGTGTTCACCCAGTCGGCGACGTTCTGGCCGTCGCGCTGCAGGTTCAGGCCAGCCCACAGGCCCTTGCCCTCGCCTCGGTTGGCAAAGCCCACCGTCGCGCGGTAGGCGGCCTCATCGCCGATCAGCGCGCCGATGCCTTCGAGCGGGCCGATGATGGACAGCGCGATGTCGCGGCTAGCCTGGATCAGCGCTGGGTCAGTGGACAGGTTCGCGTTGTCCTTGTTGTTCCACCACCCCAGCTCTTCGGGGTGCGTGTAGCCGGCGCCCCGATAGAAGTCGGGCGTGTCGCGCATGTCGCGGACGCGCGACGTCCAGTTGATGCCGAACTCGCTGTTGTCAGCGGCCGCCGACTCCATCAGGCGAAGCAGCGCGCGGTCGTTCCAGTCGGAGATCGCCTCCATCGGCGCGCCCAACTCTTCCAGCCGCGCCATCAGGGCCGCGCGGTCGGGCAGGTCGCCCGTCAGGTAGTCGAAGCTGGTAGAGCCGGCGACGGTATTGACGAACGGGTCGTTGCCGCCCGAGGTGGCGTAGGCAGCGCCGCTGAAACGGTCGCGCGAATTGCGCTCGATGAGGGAGCCGATGATCAGCGGGGCAGCGATGGCGGCGATGCCGGCGGCGCCGCCGGTGTTCCACGACGCCCCCTGCGCCGTCTTGGCCGCGTCGGCTGTGGCTTGCAAACCAGCGCCGCCGAACGCCTGCGTCTGCGCGGCGAGCATGGTAGCTTGCTGGCTTCCCACGGTCATGCCGGGCAACATGCCGTAACCCACCGAACCCGGCAGGCCGGCCAGCATGTTGTAGCCGATGCCGCTCAGGCCGGTGCCCGTGCCATTCAACATGCCCCATGCGCTGTTCAGGTTGCTGGCCGTGCCCAGCAGGCTGCCCGCGCCGCCTTGCCCATCCCCAAAAATCCCGCCCGTCGCCCCAAAACTGGCTCCGATGTTGATGATCCAGCGCTTGACGGTGAGCTGGTACAGCATGTCAAGCAACGCGGATTTCAGCGTCTGACCGAGCCGCTTGAAGGTGCCAGCGCCGTCCTCGAAGATGTTGACGAATACATCGTGCGCAGTGCTGTCGATGGACTGCCACATGCCCGCCATTTCTTGCTGCGCGGCAACGTACTGCTCCTTGACGCCTTGATCGGACAGCAGGCCGTTGCGCTCTTTCAGCAACCGAATTTCTTCTTCCAGTGCGGCCTGCTCGCGGGTGTTGGTGTAGCCGGTTTGCAGGCGCGCGAGCTGCTGCTCTTTCTCGGCGATGGTGGCGCGGTTCAGTTCGATGGTGCGCTGGCGAATCTGCTGGTTCGTCAGGCCCATGGTTGCGATTTGCTCGCGCAGGTCGGCATTGCTATTGGCGATGCCATCCACCCGCTCGGCTTCTTCCTTGGCAACGGCCTGGAGCGCGCTGCGGTAAGCGTCGATGGACGCATTGACCTGATTTTGCGCGTCGGCTTGTGCCTTTGTCTCGGCAGCTATGACGGGTTGTTTCTTGAGCAGTTCTGCCTGCGCTTTCGTCAAGCCTTCAACGTCAAGCTTGCCGCGCTTGAACATGTCATTGAGCTTGTCCCACTCCTTGTAGAAGTCGGGGCTCAGACCGGCCATCTTGGCGAGCGCGGCCATGTCTTCGGCCAGCAGCTTTGCGGCGGCCCGCTGCGCCTTCATGCCTGCGGTGTTCTTCTCCGCGAACTTTTCGCGAATGCTGGCGATGCGCTGCTCCAATTCGGCCTGTCCAATGCCAGCCGCCGCCGCTTGATTTGTTGCTTTGGCAATTTCGCGCTCCATGCGCGCGCGCTTGCTCAGGTACTGTTCGCCGTCTTTATCGAATGCGATCCGTGCGGCCAGTTGCTTGTTGCTTTCTTCCTGCGCCTCTGCACCACGGCGCAGCATGCGCTCTTGCTCTGCCAGCAGTTCGATTTGCTTGCGCAGCCCTTCATTGCCCTTTTCCCACGCTGCCCGCATGCCAGGCATGTCGTTGATGGGCCCGCGCTGCATGCGTTGATCGAGCGTCTCGCGCAGACTTGCGAGCTTGCTGGCGCCGGTTTCTGCGCGTCCGACATTGAGCATGGCGTCCCACGCCTTCTTGGCAGCGGAGGTGATGCTGCGCCACGCGCTTTCGATGTAGCCGAGGTTTTGCTCGATCGTCTTGCTGCGCGACTCCATGGCCGTATTGAGCGCGTCCATGGCCACCTTTGACGCGTCTGCTGATCGGCCTTGTTCGTCGAGCGCTTTGATCTGCTTGTAAACGCTGTCGGTCAAGAAGTTGGTGCCCTCATTGAGTTTGAGCACGGATGACAGCGGGTCTTTCTGCAGGCTGGCGAATTGCTCTGCCGTCTTGGCGACAGATTGGCCCGTGGCCTTTTCCCATTCGATGGCGGTTTGCGCGTACTTTTCCAGCATCGCGCCGCCGCGCACGCCCTCGGCAACGAACGCGGCGAGTGTTTCGGCGGCCTTCGATTGCGTTCCGGCCACGGACGAAATAGCGCGGGCGTACTGCCCGAGCTGCCCAGCAGTCACGCCGCTGGCGTTGCCGGTCGTGACGATGGATTTGACGAACGCATCCTGCTCCTTGCTGCCCTGATTGTAGGCAAGCGCAATTGCACCCACCGCAGCAGCGGCGATGGTGAACGGGTTAATGAGGCCCAACACGTAGCCACCCAACGCGCGCGCGGCAGCACCAACGCCGCCAAACATGTCTTTCAACTGGCCGCCCTGCTGCATCAGCACGGTCAACGGGCGCTGCCCGCCCTGCAGGGCCGTCACGATGTCGGTGAACTGCGCCGGCACACCACGCAAAGCCGCCGCCGTGGCCTTGGCGGACATGCCCATCCCATCCAGCGTGCCAGACGCCGCCTGGTGTGCCGCCTCTACCTTGCGCAGTTCGGCCAGGTAGGGCTGAAATTTGCTGGCGTCAAGGCCCTTGTCTGCAAGCTTGAATTCAAGTTTCTCGCTGGCGGTCTTGCCAAACAGCTGAAGCTCTTGGGTCGATTTGCGGATTGAGTCGCGCATCCGCGCCTCGGCACGGGTGAACTTCTGCGCGCCGGTTTCTGCTTTGTCGCCAATGCCGTCAACCGCGCGCCCGGCCTGACCCGCTGATTGGCCAACCTCTGCGGCCATCGATTCGGCTTTGCTGCCGACGCGATCAAGCGCACTTTCGGCCTGGCTCGCATCAACAACGACTTCGCCTTGAATCTTCAAATCGGCCACTAGGTCAATCCTTCTTGTTCAGCTCACTCAGGGCGCCGTACTCGATCTCGCGCAACGCGTCGAACAATTCGCGCCAGTCTTGCGGGCTGTCTGCCTCGCGGTCGAGCAGCGGGTAGGCGGCCTCATAGCGCAGCCCGACATGCCCGCCGAATCCGACGTTCCACTGCGTGGTGAGTTGCGCGAACAGCCCAAACGCGCGCGCGTTTTCGGGCCAGACTTCAAACAAAGCATCGCCGCCTTCGCGCACGATGGCGGCGATGAATGCATTGGCTTTGTCCTTGTCGCTGGCGCCGCGCTGATAAAACGCTGCGCCAGCGCCAATTAGTTTCCCGAGCGGCCCTCGGTGATCGCCAGCCGGTAGGCGTCAATCAGCGCCAGCGCAGCGCCGGGGTATTCGTTGCACATCTGCTGTACGGCGTCCTTGCTGAATTCGACGTCCAGATTCCAGTCTTCCATGACTTTCATCAGGTACTCGGCATTGGTGTCCACCGTCTTTTCGAGCGCCTCTTTCAGCGACAGCTTCACGTCTTCGTCGCCCTGGCCCTTTGCGGCGACGCCAGCACCTTCGAGCAGCTCGTCAACGAACGCCCCGAACTCGGTACGAGTGCGGTAGACAAACGTTGCCTCTACGGCGCCCTTGCCGCCTTCGGGCAGGTCAAAGCTGACGGCTCGCTTGAAGTTTTTCGGGCGCTTGCCCAGCACGATCTTTGCCATTTCTTGTTTCCTTTCGCGGGGGGTTAAAAACGCCCGTGCCCGACGCCGCCGCTCCCCGCGAAGGAAGCGAACGGCGCCGGGCCGGTGCGCGGGATGACGCTTTAGGCGTCGTAGGACATGGTGCGGCCCAGGAACGTCAGGGCCGCGTCAACAGTGTTGACCTGGTTGTTGTTCAGCTTGGGGAACTCACTGACGTTCAGGTAGCCCCATCCGTACTGAACGGAACCACCAGACAGAACCTGCTTGAATGCCACTTTGGACAACGAGCGAGAAATGCCGACCATGGTCTTGTAGGCCGGCGTGGTGGCATCGAAGCCGAGCGAGAGCGTGACGCTCGTTGCGTTGAAGCCGGTCGGGATGCGGATGCCGTTGCGCTTTGCCAGCGGGTTGACGTCGGTAAAACGCGCGTCGCCGCCGCTGGCGCTGATCGTCAGCACTTGCGGGATGGCCGTCCATGCGGACAATTTTTGAGCCGAGCCGCCGCCGGAGCCGGCGGGGAAAAACGACGTGTTGGTCGAATCAAGGCCGAGAATCTTGAAGCTGTTGGCGTCAACAGATTCGATCTTGTAAACCGAATCGTTCGCATCTTCCCAGCCGCTGGAAAGCATGATCTCATCGCCAGTCGTGTAGCCGTGCGCGGTGCAGGTGGCAACGGCCGGATTGGCGTTGGTGATCGCGGTGATGGTCTTGGCTGCGGCCAGCGTGTTGGAAAACTGCTGGCTGGAACCTTCGGGCAAGCTGTATGCCATGGTTGGTTTCCTTTCAAGGCCCGCAAGGGCACAAAAAAACCCGCTTCGATCAATCTCTGCGGGCGGTGGTGGGAGCCCTTTGCGGGCACAAAAAAACCGCCCGAAGGCGGTTCAGTTGCTCGTTACGAACGACTTAGCGGTCGCTCCAAATTGAATAGCGCTGAATAGCGCCGTAAAGTCCGGTGTCTTCCTCGTGAAGGGATGCCGGCTCGCCCTCTGGCGTGGCGACGAATGCGGGCGATGCGGCAACGGCAGCCTCGATGGCGCGCGCCAGCGTGTTTGCCTCTTTGCGGGTGGCAGACCAAACGTTGATCTGCATCAGCGTGTTGCGCTTGTCTATGGGCGTGTTGGCCAGCGTGTAGCGCGACTCCCCGCCCAGGCTCTGCCACGTGACGTAAGGCGGCGCAATGTCCTGCGGCGCAATGTCCGGGTACGTCTGCGCGCACTGCGTTTTGAGCAGGGCAACAAGATCAACTTCCATTGCTGACCTCTTGCAAATACCGCTCTTTGATCGCCTGACGAACCTGCGTCCTTGTCTCTGTCACGGCCTTGCCGATGAACGACCGCGCCGGGGCCTTGCTGGTGCCGAATTCGACCATCGCACCGTAAGGGGCCTTGTCCGCATTCCAGCTGATGTGATACGTGCTCACATCTTTATAGCTATTGGTCTTGCTGTAAACCTGATAGATCGAGTCGCGCAGGTTGCCCGGTGCATAAGGCCCATAGACCTTGTGCGTGCCGTAAAACTTGTGCGGCCTCTTGGACACGGGCGCGTTCAGCCGCGCCGCGTCATAGATGATCTGTGCACCGGCCTGCGCCGCTGGCCGCGTTGCTTTTTGCAGCTCGTTCGTGGTCGCTTGCAATTGCTCTTTGAACTGCGCGACGTTCATGTTGATGCGCATGCCCATCAAATACGCTCCACACAGTCAAACACCAGCCAGCGGCCGGCTTCGTCAATATTTCGCGGCAGGCCGATCACGTCGAACTTCCGCGCGCCGTACGCGATGCGCCACGATCCGATTGCTGCGGCCAGTGCCGTGCTGTGACGCACCGTGATGACGTGCGTCTGACCGCTTTGCATTTGCGATGCCGCAAGGCGCTCACTGCTGCCCGTGGGGCGGATGGCGGCCCACACGGTAGCCACATCATCGAAGCTGCCGGGCACGGGCTGGCCGTAGTCATCAACGGCGTTTCCGGGCTTTTGCAGCGTGATGCGCTTGGTGAGGGTGCCGGCTTGCATCAGTACACCTTGAACCGGTCAAGCAGCGAATCAGCGAAGCGGTCAGACAGCGCGGCCACTGACACACTGGTCTGCACGCTCTCGCGATTCGCGTGCAGCGTCCCGATGGTCAGCAGCAGCCATGCCTTGATGCCGTAGGGCACGGCGTCTTGCTGGGCGGCTTCATTGCCTGCGCTGTAGCCTGCGGTGTAGTTGATCCACACCGAACCAGATCCGCCGCGCACGGCGGGCCATTCTTGGCCTGGCACGAGACAAATCTTGTCGCCAGCCAGTTCATAGACCGAACTCGCCAGCGTCTGCGTGGCGCCGTCTGCGTCCTTGTATTGCACCGATTGCACGGCCTGCACCTGGGGCCATGGCAAAGCAATTTCGTCGGCGAAGTCGTCAACCGTCAGCTTCCACGCCTGGGCCATGAGGCTGCGTCTGGTGATTTGCTGGCAGGTGTCCACGGCTGCGCCGATGAACGCCGCAATAAGCGCATCCTCGTCCGTGCCGTCAACGCGCAGGTGCAACTTTGCCTCTGCGGTCGTCAACGGCAGGTAGGCCGGTGGGGTGGTTTGGGTGACGATCATGGTGTCCTTGTGATCTGCAAAGCGCCCTCCGAGGAAGGCGCTTCACGCATCAGACGGCGCCAGCCAGGGACAGATGGCCCTTGACGATCACCGCGCCAGCGGCAATCGAGGTGCCGCTGTTCTTGGTGATGACAACGCGCACGTAGCGCTTTCCACCGCGATACCCGACCGCATACGACGTGTCGGCGGCCAGAGTCGCAGGGAAGGCGCCCAGCAGGTCGTCCCCGCTGGCAGCGGCGTCGCCTGACAGGTCGGACGCATCGCCGTGGCGCAGGCTGATGGTGTAGTCACCAGCACCGGCGATGGCGCCCGTGTTCACGATGACCGTGGCAGAACCGGCGCCCTGCAGGTCGATGATGGATGCGTCTGCCTTAGTGGCGGAGTGCACAGCGGGAGACAGGGCGAGAACCGCCGTGATGTTGTTTTTCAAGTCGGACATGGTGGTTACCTTTCAATGAAGTGAGCAGGCCGGGTTGCCCCGGCCCGTTGGCTTAGGCGGCGGCGAACTTGAGGAACTTGACGGCTTCGAAGGAGCAAGCTCCGGCTCCGGTGCGCTTCGTGGAGTAGAAGCGGATATAAGGCTTGGCCGTGTAGGGGTCGCGCAGGGTGCGCACGCCGATGCGGTCCACGATGGTGTACGCCTCGCGGAAGTCACCGAAGGCCAGCGACAGAGAGCCCGTGGTGATCGCCGGGATGTACTGGTCAATCCGCACGGGGTAGCCCAGCAGGCGGTCGGGTTGACCGGCTTGCAGGGATGGCTCCCACAGGTAGCGGTCGCTGGTGGCTTCCTTCATCTTGCGAATCTTTGTCCGCACCTCGCGGCGCATCACGAACGATGCGTTTTGCAGGTACTGGTCCTTGAACGCACCGAGCAGGTCTTGCAGCGGGTCAGCCTTGGTGGTGTGGAAGTCGCCATTGGCGCCGGTCAGTACATGCTCGAAGGTGCCCCAGGCACGCGAGCCGTCGCCGGTCGCGGCGGTGGTGTACGTAGCCAGGCCGCGCGGTTGGCCGACGCCGTTGCCGTTCCAGAAGGCGTTACCTTCGACGCGGGCGAACTTGTCCGCCACCTTGTCGGCCAGCCAGGCTTCCACATCGGTAGCAGCGTCGTCGATCAGCTTCTGCGTGACCTTCGGCTGCGCGTACATCTCGTGCGCCTCGATGCGGTACTTGCCGACTTGCGGGGTGTCGGTGTCGTTGCGCGTGCCCATTTCGGACACCCAGCCAGCATCGGCTTCGTCGTTGTCCACGATGCCTTCCAGCGCGTCGGTGCTGATGGTCAGCACGTTGGCAAGCTGGCGCATGGTGGATTGTTCGTACACCTTCTTGACCATGCGGCCAACGGTTGGGGTCGGCAGCAGGTAGCCGCCATCGGGGTCGGAACCGGCAGACAGGGCTTTGCGCTCATCGGCGCTCAGGCGCTCGATGTCGCCATGGCGCACCAGCGAATAGAAGGCGCTCTTGTACTGCGCGTAGGCGTCCACGGACACTTCAGCGGGAATGCTGCGGCCCTTGGACTGGAAGTCGGCGCGCAGCATGGCGTTCCATTGCTTGCACTCGGCCTCGGTGTTTTCGTCGCTCTTGGATGCGCCGGGGCGCTGCGATTCGAGGACGAACTTGTCGAAGTCGGCCTTCAGCTCGGCCAGCTTGTCCATTTCGTCGCTGAGCTTGGCCAGTTTGGCTTCCAGATCAGCGACAGCCTTGCCTTCGGCCTTCGCCTTCAGCAGTTCGTCATTGGTTTTCTTGTGCTCTTCCCAGGCTTGGCCTTGGGCTTCGATCAGTTTCTTGATTTCGAGAATGTCGGACATGATTTGCCTTTCATTGGGCGTAAAAAAACCGCCTCTAGGGCGGTTTGCGGTGGGTGACGCTGGGGATCAGCGCGGGATTGCTGCCTCGCGGCGTTTGACGGCCTCGTACAGCTCGGCCAGCTCTGCACTGCCAGCGTCCCGCATGGCAATCAGGCTTTTGAAGCCTTGGTTGATGACAACCAGGGCATCGCTTCGTGAGAGCCCAGCGTCCCGCGTGAGCAGCCTCTCGAAATCTCGTTCTGTCCAGTCGTTTTTGACGGACTCGACCCGCGCCTTGCCGTTGGCGGGGCGCGTGACAATGGACACTTCGATCAGGTCGATGCGTTTGAGCTTGCGTTTCGGGTCTTCCGGCTTGCTGCGCGGCTCCCATTCCTTGGCGATGTAGCCAATGGACATGCCATCAATCGCGGGGCGTGGGCTCATCTTCATGAGCTTGTACATTTCCAGGCCGCGCGGCGTGTCTGCCAGTTGTCCGGTGACTTTCAGGCCGTGGCCGTCTTCGGCAAAGTCCGTCCAAACGCCGATGGGCGTCATGTCTTCGGCGCTCATCTGCCATCCGCCATGCTGGGACAGCATTGCAGGCCAGGGCTGATTGCCAGACTTCACATCGGCCAGGAATTTCGAGAACGCACCGGCCTCGATCACGTCGCCGTAGCTGTCCACGTTGCCGAACACCGCGCCGTATCCGGTGAAACTCATAGCCTGCGCGCCATCGTCGGCGGCAAACTTCAACTCACGCAGGTTGCAAGTCAGGTTCTGCATCTTGGTCTTCCTTCGGCGCCGCGTTGCTGGGCACGTTGGTGGGCTTGGGCAGCAGCGCCGCGTCGCCGCCCATGGGGTTTAGTTCTTCCAGGGCGCGCTGTCTGCGCCTGGCATGGGCGTCGCGCATCTTCTGGCGGGAAACCTCGTCGTGCCGATGGCCAAGCGCATGCTTGTTCCCAGCCAATCTGGCCAGATGTTCTGCCGTGTGGGACTTCCCGGCAAAACCTTTGTCGCCCGGCTTAAAGCAGATACCGGCTGCTTTCATCTTGGCTACTGTTTCCGGGCTTCGCTTCACGCCTTTGCGTTTTGCGGACATCTTCGCCCTTGTCTCTGCGTTCGGAAGTAGACCGCTTGAACCTTCACCACCATCGGTAGCGTTAGCCAGGCGGAATCCTTCCGCCCGAAGCTGACGAATCGTCGAGATTTCATCTTTAAGCGCTTGATGCTCAGATTCGCATGGAAATACGAAAATTCCGATGTTTTCCGCGCCGTATTTTTCAACTACGGCCCGATGGTGCGCGTTTCTGCTGCGCTTCAAATCGTGGCTGCGTTTGCTGTGCCCGCGCCCATTGCAACCTTTTCCGACGTAGAACGGCGTTCCGTCCGGTTTGCAGTGAAGATAGATGTAATACTGATTCACGGAGTGGCACCTGGGACCGGGGGGTTCGCACCACCAACATTGGTTGCCACCGGCAACACAGCGGCGGCGCCACCCATTGGGTTCAATTCCTCAAGCGCTCTGACCTCATCGGCGGTCATCCACGCCGGAGCGCCGCCAGCGCCTAGGGCCTTCGCGAAATAATCGCTGCGGTCCTTGTGCGAGCCGCGCATCAGACCGGCGGCGTTGAATTTGACGAAGTAGCCATCGGCCACTTCCTTTTCATTGAGAAGGTTGCACTCGGCGGACTGCTCAATGCGCTCATACCAGGGGCTGAGCGTGTGCACCACGTGCGCAAGGAACATCTGCTCTGCGCTGGCGTAGGTTGCGGCCTTGTCGCTGTACCCGGCCATGATGGGCATCACGCGGAAGGCGCGGCAGATTTCCTCGATCTGGTGCTTGCGCGTCTCCAGAAGCTGGGCATCGATGCCGGTCATGCTCTGCGGGTGGAACTTCGCGTTTCTGTCCAGCAGCTTTGTTTTTCCCATATTCGCTGCGCCGTCGAATTCCTTCTCCAGCCAGGCACGCATGGCCTTGTATTGCTCCGCGTTCAGCGTCCCCTCGACCGAGTAGGTGCCGGAAATCGCAGCACCGTTCTTTTGCATTCGGGCCTGAGACTCTTCGGCAGACATGGCTAGCCCGATGGCTTCGCGGGCCATCTTGACAACATCCAAGCCGCTCACGGCGTCCCAGCTGGGGCCGCGCCAGTGCCAGACAGCCTCTTGCGGAACCGTCATGGTCTTGCCGCTGGGGGCGGTGATCTGGTATTCCAGGCTGTAGTCGTCCTTTTGCTTGCAGCTCACAGCGCCAGGCGGGAACGGGATCAGCTCGCGGACTTCACCGCGCACGCGGTTGATGAAGGCGTAAGCATCGCCGGTCATCACGCAATGAATGGTCATGGTTTCGCGCAGCTCGAAGCTGGTCATCCATCCATTCGGCTTGCGGTGCAGCACGCGATAAAGCGGGTGATCTGCGGCTGGCATGATCTTGTCGCCCACCTGCCGGTAAACCTTAAACGGCACCTGGGCGACGCCTTCGGAAATGACGCGCACGCACGACAGCACAGCGGGCACCTCTAGGGCGGACTTGTGCGACACGCTCGCGCCGCTTTTCGTCCCCATCCACCCGGCCAGCAGCCGGAACAAGTCGAGCGAGTGACGAACCGAGCCGTCCTCGTTCGACTTTCGGCTGAAAGGCCAGAATTTCATGCTGTGAGCTCTTCCCAGAATGATTTTTCACCTGCGCCTGTTGTGTTGACCAGCCCCGCCGCCATCACAGCAGCCACGGCCAAGTCAATGCGCCCCGTCGCTTTTTCCTTGGACAGCTTGCGGTTCTCCGCGCCGTCCTGCTCAATGACTGCGTTGCTCATGCACCAGTCCAGCACCTTGTGCCCTGCGTGCGCAATCTCACCGTTAAGTAACATGCGCTCGAAGGTTTCCAGCGCGGGGCTAAAGTCCTTGTAGCCCTGCCCGACCGGCTTCATTTCCGGCAAGCTGATCCCGTCATCTGCGGCCAGCGCCATCAAGTCCTCGATGCGCCAGCGGTCGTAACCCACGGCGGTGATCTCGAAGAAGTCGCACATGGCGGACAGCTTTTGCAGGATGACCCGCTTGCTGATTGCCCGGCCTGGCGTCGTGTCGAGATACCCCTCGGCCTTCCACTGGATGTACGGCACTCGGTCTGTATCGGCCTTGCGTTGCAATTCCACTTCAGGCAGCCAAGCGAACGGCACCAGAAGCCACGGTTCACCCGCCTCGATAGGCTCCACAAGAAAAACCAAGCCCGTCAAGTCGGTGGTGCTGGATAAGTCCAACCCGGCCACAGCACGGCGCCCGCGCAAATCCTGCCAGTCAAAATCGCGTTGCGCACCGCGCCACACTTCGCCGCTGATCCAGGGGCTTTCCGCGTCAGTCCACTGGCAGAAGTTCAGGCGTCGGACAATCGCCTCTTT
>ERZ761597.79-NODE-79-length-23481-cov-5.144498_pt1 | contig 23481 bp, 19 predicted proteins | sample MGYA00433093_ERZ761597 | MGnify/ENA primary metagenome ERZ761597 (study PRJEB28899, sample SAMN03785557) | bioreactor sludge metagenome | biome: EBPR Sludge; feature: EBPR Bioreactor; material: 0.22µm filtered reactor supernatant | place: Saint Lucia: Queensland... | reverse complement strand
GAATTTAGGAAGTCCTATAGCTTTACGGGTTGATCAAATAACGGAAGGGGTAGACGATTATCTGGATCTATCCCTTATGCTAGAGGCTATTACTTACGTAGTGAATCACTTCGGCTTTGCCGTTACGCAAGCCGGCATGTGGGATAGAATGCGGGATTCGTTATTAGGCAAATTACCGACGAGCTAATTATGAAATTATCTATTACCCTGGAAGACGGTCAAGAACTAATTAGGGATAAATTCCTCCCAAAAGATGTATTAGTTCTGGAATTGCAGCCTACGGCTAAAGATATTACTGAGGAAGAATTCAAGGAATTTGTTGGGTGGGCTAATATCCTTTTCGGGGTTTATGGGTATCGTATTTCCGGCTATGGTAGTCGGGATAAGTTGGTAGAATACTACAATACTCTAAAGCAGCGAGAAGAATTAAGTAGGGAATTTCCGGAGGCTTTATAATGACAGAAGAGCAGGCAAGAAAGACAACTGTAAGTTGCGAACATTGCCGGCACGAATACTTTGCAGAAGATAATATCCAGAGCAATTTGTTAGCGGGGGATGTTACGAAGTATTCGGTCGTTTGTCCTAATTGTAATGAGTCTACACACGCTTTCTTCCACACTCCCGATACCTTAGCAAGTAAGGGTAGGATGCAAGCAGCGTTAGCTAGATTCCAGAACGCCAAACCGGCTATGCGGGAAATTCGCTGGAATCAATTTCAGTTTCAGCGGGAAGTGTACAAAGCTTTATTCGAGCGAGAACAGAAACGCTTAAAGAAGAAATATAAGATTCCTGAAAGAGTATTGCCGAATGTGGATAAAGTTGCGTAGTTTCTATTACAAAATTCAGGATTTCCAGGTTGCTTATGGTTCTATTCTTATTCGGGAGTGGAAATCCATTCGTAGATATTTAGGATAACTCAATGCCGGTCGTATGGGTTCCGACACAAGCCAGATACCGAGATTCTGAGACCGGAAGATTCGTAAGCCGGTCTACGGTTCTAGGCTATCTGCGGGAAAGTATGGATGCAGCCGGTAACGAAGTTAAGTTGTTGGTTGCTAAAGTTAAGAGTAGCGAAGTTAGTTTATCAGACTTCTCTACCTTATTCCGAAGGGAAATCCAGGATGAGTTTATCCGGCAATATGTAGCTGGTAGGGGTGGCTTAGGAAGCATGACTCAGAGTGATTGGGGTCGTGTAGGTAGGCTCTTACGTGATCAGTACAAATATGCTAAAGGGTTTGAAGCTGATGTTCTGGGGATGTCTGAAGCCGCCGCAGCTAACCGTGCGAACATGTATATTAACGCAGCCGGAAGCGCTTTCGAGTGGGGTCAGCGTCAAGCTCATAAGCTATCCGGCACCTTTAAGGAAGAATACTGGGAGCTAGGGGATGCTGAGCACTGTGATGATTGTGAGCGGCTTAACTCTATGGGCTGGGTAGAGATAGGAACTTTACCTACTGTTCCCAGAGCCGGTTCTACGGCTTGTATGACGAATTGTCAATGCGGTATTAAATATAGATAGGTAGGCAAATATGAGCAAAATTGAACTTCCTGGGATTGTGTATAGCTTGCTTTTGGCAGTTGGTGCTTGGGCTGTAGATTACTTTACTACCGGCGATGGCAGTGGAATTCCTTGGGCACCCATCCTGGTTGCGGCTGTCCCCATTATCCTGAAAAGCTTCTCTGTAAGTGCTGAGAAGCCGGCACCAGTCGTCAAGGAAGAAGTTTCCGGAACAAGAGGAATGGCTACCTACGAAAGTGAGCAGGAAGTCCAGTCCAAGAGCAAACTAGATTCCCTGCTTTGGGGGTAGTATGGATACGGTAGAGGTAGACGAGAACGGGTTCGTTTGGATAGGGGGTTTGAAGGTTTGCCGGATCGTTGTCGGCGGACTGATAGAATTCTTTGACCGTGATCGCAGACGTTCCGAACGTCGGGGAAGTCAATTCGTCTATACTACCTTAGATGATTTTTCTCTGGTGCTATCGGGTAAGAAAAGAAAGGTTAAAGAAAATAATGCAACTTAAAACTAGATCGGTCATGCTGGAAGAACTTAGTCAGCAAATCTACACTTGGACCTACGCCGAACACGATCGCCCCTACTTCCATACTTTCTACATGGAGCAAGGTACTCTGTACGGTTTGTTCAATGGTAAGGGTATGTTGTTCCGGGCTACTGTGGACGTGGATGCGGACGGCCAGACGCTGGTGTTGGGGGAACTGGAGCCGGTAATCCATCAGTTTACCCCGGTTGAGCGCAGCGGCTTTACCGTAATTCGGCAAGCGGACGGGCAACATCGGTTCTTCTGTATTGCTGCTACCGCTATCCTGAATAGGGTAGGTGAAATCGATAGTACCTTATTGTTCGACGATATGATCCAACGTGCGGAACAATTCGACTACTATCCGAAGTTAGACTTCTGGCATTTGGGGGAGTATGACCCGATTTTCGAATTTGGTCAGTTTGATTTCTTGGCAAGGGAAGGAGTTACCTATGTAGGAAGTGGGCTTTTGGATCCAACTAACCCGCTCTCCGCTTGTATGATCCGAGCAGTGGCAGAAGAGCCGGGTGAATGGGGTGCCAGTATCGAATACTATCGTCCTCAGAACCGGGGCATGGAATTTGTAGACTTGAGTGGTGGCGTAAGTATTGTTGCTTACACGGAAGGATTGAACACTCGGATTAGTTTCCTTCCGGAATCGGCAGCCGCTGCGTTCTTGACAGACTTTACTGTGGAGAAGAGAGAAATGAACGATAAGAAAAAGAAAGCTCTTCGTGAGCTATTCGGTAATGACGGCGATTACGAAGCTTTCCTGGCGAAGTTAACCGGCGTCAATACCGAAGTGGAAAAGCGAGGGCTGATTAGCCGTAGCACTGATGGTGGCAGCACCACTGAACCGACTGCAGAAACAACTCCCGCTGCCGGTACTACGTCTACCGAGACTGCCCCAGCTGGTGAAGCACAGCAGCCGGTAGTCGAGTTGGACGATACGGCTATCCAGGCCATTGTGGGGGTAGCTCGTGGGCAGTTTGAGGAAGTATTTCGCGGTATCGGGGAATCCCTCACCACCCTTCTGACCAAGGTCGAAGCTCTGGAGAAGGGTTTCACCTCCACCAACGCTACCGTTAACGGTATGCAGGAACGCCTCAATGCCTTGAGTGCCGATGACGAAACTAAGCAGCGCGAATGGAAAGCTGATCTTCCGACGCACCTCCGCACTGCGACTCGTATTACGTATCGTCCCAGCAAGGACGCTGAATCTGTACCGGCGGCTGAACCCACGGTAGAAGAGCAGGCTGCTTCTGTGCTGAACAAACTTCCGAAAGTGGGTATTAACTAATGATCATCAATCCCTACCGCTTCAAGCAACAGATGGAACTGATGCAGGCTGCTCAGACCAAGATGCAGCGCCATGCACTTTCTGTTGTGAACTCCGCCTCACCTTTTGGGGCATGTAACTTCTTTGACCGCTGCACCGATGAGCTGCTCGGTCTGCACTTTGCTGGTGGATTACCGCTGCTGGATTGGATGGGCTTTAACGTTACGGATACTTTGACCGAAACGTTCGAGTACATTACGTTCGTCCGACCGACACAGAGTGGTGGCGTCAATACGGCTGGTCATATTGCCGATCCCTGTGCCGATCCTAACGGCTGGGAGTTCGGTACAGCGAAAATGACGATTAACAAGTTTGGTCGTTACGGTCGCAAGGGTCCAACCCGCGATATGATGGCTCCTAAGAACTACTGCCGCACGGATCCTCGTCGTCGGTTAGATGGTTCAGTCGTTACCGATGAACGTGAATGGGATATGCGCTTTACGATGGAAACTATCGTCCAGGATTTGAGCAAGGATCTCATCGTAGGTAACAACAGCACTGCCGGCAAGATGGATGGTCTGGAGCGTATCGTGAAGACCGGCTATGCCAGCGCTATGTTGGATAGTTGGGTCGTCAACTGGAACGGCAACAACATGGCGGGTGGTGCCGGCATCACGGTCAACGGTCAAGCCATCGCTAACACCCTTAACATCGTAAAGGTTCTGGAAGCTCTGGTTATCCGCATCAAGCAGCGCATCGGTTGGGCGCCAACCCTTAACCAGCAGCAGATGAATCTGGGTGATATGATTCTGGTTATGCCCAGTCACGTTGCCGAGTGCCTGCTGGACTTCTATACCTGCTGGAGCGTTTGCGGTAGCACTTCCGACCTGACCGTTATGCTGGACAGCTCGGAAGCTCGTGCCTTCCGGCGTGAGATTATGGGTGGCTTGTTCGGTTACGGTCAGATCATGCTTAACAATATCCCGATCCCGATTCTGGGCTATGACTGGGAGTTGATCAAGACTGAAACCCTTAGCGACATCTACTTGCTGACCGGTGGCGTTGGCAGTGTTCGGCTTTGGTACGGTCAGCACTTAAGCGCTGCCCAAGCTGCCGCAACCTATGGCGGTCAAGGTTACTTCAGCACCGATGGTGGTCGTGTTCTGGGCAAGTGGGAAACCAGCAACGAGTGTCACGTTCTGAAGGAATGGATTCACCCTCGCATCTATACCCGTGCGCCTTGGGCACAGGTTCGCTTCCAGAATGTACGATGCGTCGGCGTACTCGATCCGTTGAGTCCGGATCCGGAAACCAGCTTCTATCCGATCCAGACGTTCACGGCTGCTGTTTGCCCGTAAGTTAGGGAGAAAGGTCATTGAACCTGTGCAAAACCTAACAATCGTAATTCCGTTCTTTAATGGTCACAACTATATTCACAAGTTGTTGGGGGATTTACCTACTGATATACCTGTGATTATAGTTGATGACCTTAGCGATAAACCTTTATCGGTCGATCGTGAGAACACGGTAGTTCTTAGACTGAAATCCAAAGGGTATTTTACTGGCGCAGTAAATGCCGGAATAAAATTAACCCGTAATGATGTCTTAGTGCTAAATCAGGACATCCGTCTTAGCGGCAAGGGTTGGCTGACCGTTATCGAGCAGAACCGGGAGCGGTATGCTTACATAGGGGAAAGGATAAAAGGTACACATCCGGCTTTCCCTAGCGGTTATATTCACGGGGTTTTCCAATTCATGCGCAGGGACGCAATTGAGAAAGCCGGTTTGATGGATGCTGCAACTTATCCTTTATGGGGTGGAAGCGCTTTATGGCAATGGCAAATTTGCCGGAAAGGTTTCGAAGCTTTACCCCTAGCGACAATTCCGGGATTACAGCACCATCACCACAGCCCACAGCCGGGAAGACAGTTCGGGGAGAGTATAACGCAGTTATTGAATCGGGAGCTACATAATCGTCATTGGTTTATACGCACCCCACCGATGATTAGTGTTATTGTTCCCTGTTACAATTATGGGAAGTATTTACCGGATTGTCTGAATAGTCTTCTGGGTGGCCCTACGAGTCTAGGAAACCATCCAGGACAAACGTTCCAGAGCTTCGAGGTAGTAATTGTTGACGATGGTTCTACCGACAATACTAGGGCCATAGCGCAATCCTACGTGAACGGCTGGAATGGGGTTAAGTATATTTATAAGCAGAATGGTGGAACTCCTAGCGCTTTGAATGCCGGTATCCGGGAAGCTATAGGGAAGTATATTACGGTTCTTAGTGCAGACGATATGCGTGAACCGTGGAGCTTGCAAGATTTATACGAAGCTTCTATTAGGAATCCAGGCAAAGTTATTTACGATAACGTTACTGAATTTGAGAGCGGTCAGAGAACTAGAGTTTGGGATTTGCCAGAATATGATTTTGATAGGTTAATAACCTGGAACCACATGCATGCTGGGATTATGTATCCTAGGGAAGCTTGGGAAAAGGTCACAGGTTATTCGGAAGTTATGCAATACGGTCGGGAAGACTGGCAGTTTAATGTAGCGCTAGGGCTTGCCGGCTATTGTGGTAAGAAAATTGAACGAAGTGGCTATTTATATCGAAGGGAAGGACATAACCGTTCCCTAAGAAATTCAGGGCTTGAGTGGCGGGAAAAGTTTGTAGAGCAGATGCGAACAATCTTCCCTAAGCTGTATAGAGGAGAACGACCTATGTCTTGTTGCGGTGGTGGAACGACGATTAACATGAGTGAGGGAACTAGAGCTATGATTCAGCAACAACAATTACCGGCTGGTGAAGATATGGTGCTGGTAGAATATACGGGTGGGTCAGTCGGAACAACTCTATGGGGTGGACCTGGAACCGTTCCTAGTGGTACATACTACCGCTTCGGTAAGGATCCGGTACACCAAACTAAGTACGTTCATAAGGTAGATCTTCAGTGGTTTCTCAACTACCGAGAAGAATTAGGTGACGATCAAACTATTGCTATCTTTGCCCTCAAGCCGGAGGAGGAGGAAGAGGTAAAAACCCCGGAACCTACTGGCACTGAGCTAGGTGGCGAGGTTGCGATGTCCGGCGAGCTAAATGCTATTCTGATCAAAGGTTCGGAATCTACGGAAGAGCTGCCGATGGAAGAACCTGAAGAGGTTATGATCGGCGAAGCTCCACAACCTGAAGAGTCTCAACAAGTTCCGGATCCGGCTAATCTGACCATCGCAGAGATTAAGGAACTTCAGCTAACTTCTACCGGCTGGAGAATGTTGCTGGATATGGAAGTGGATGGCAAGTCTCGCTTAGGGGTTATGGACTGGGCTAAGTCTAAGATCTAATGAAAATACTGGAAATCCTGATTGTAGGATTGGCTAGTTTTCGCCTGACTAGACTAATTACCGGTGAATACGGTCCAGGCGATATATTCTTGAGCTTCCGTGCTTGGGCAGGGGTTTACGATCTGGGCAAGGATGGAAGACCTATTACCTTCACCGGTAAGCTGGTCAAGTGTCCTATGTGTTTGGGCATGTGGATTTCCTTAGCTTTATTGCTACTACCGAAGGGGAAATTCAGAAACTTTTTTGTAGGATTCTTAGCCGTTTGTGGGGTTCAGATTACTTTAGAATCCATTGCGGATAAGCTTTCAGGAGATTGAATTATGGCGATTAATAGTAATATTTCTGTTCGTGGGGAGCTGCGAGCCAGACTCATAACTCCCCCGAAAGCACCCTGGCAGTGGCGTCTGAAGAATGCCCTACGCTGGAGTTACATCACGGGGTTTATTGCTTTCCATCTGGCCTATGTATTCAGCAAGCTTACCGGAATTGTAACTATCCGCAGCGAGCTACGTGCCAGACACAATCGGGGTGGAAAGTTTATCTACAACGATGATGGTACTTTTCTCAAGGTGGTTGGGGGTGTTTGGACCGATTACGGGGTGGTCAGTCGCAAAGTAGTTACGAACGCTGGTGTAGGTTTTATTGTCGATGCTTTCCAGAACTTGGTGGAACTCGAGAATATGAACTTCCACGGTTGCGGTACAGGCACTACTGCTGAAGCTGTGGGTGATACCGCTCTGGTGACCGAAAGCACTACTATCCTTAACCCTGACAGTACTCGTGCGACTGGCACACGTAGTGAACCGGCTGCCAACCAACTACGTACAACTGGAACTCCATCGTTCGATGGTAGTGGGGCTATTACGGAGCATGGGCTATTTTCGCAAGCGGCAACAGGTGGTGGCGTTCTGTTCGACCGTAGTGTGTTCGCAGCCATTAACGTTGCCAGTGGTGACGGTATCCAGTTCGAGTATACGGTAACGTTCACAGCGGGTGGCTAATATGCCGGCAACATTGCTGCAAGATTATACCTTCGGAGCCTTAACCCTAGCTGACTATGCCAGGATTACTGGCTATGATGAATGTGCATTCTGGGGTATATACTACAACGGTCAGATAGAATACGATTGTCGGATGTTCTGGACCGAATGGCAACGTATGGATATTCTCAGAGCCTTAAATGAAGCCCAACGGCTTATTGAGGATGTTGTAGGTTATCCACTTTCTAGAACCTGGATTACCGGCTATCCTAGCGAATTCGGGGAACAGGATAGGGTGGATGTCCAGTCTTACGGTAGACGGATTCTGCTGAAATACGGTCATCTGATAAAGGGTGGGATTAAAGCTACATCAGCATTGCAGAATGGCGCAGCGGTTAATCATGCTACCGATCCGGCGGTTGTTGGACCGTTAGCGGTCACGCTCAGTGATGTTGCTGAAGTAAAGGTATTCTATCCTGGAACTAAGCGGGAAATAACTCCCTCGAAAAAGGTTTATAGTGGTGGGAACTTAACTTTGCATATTCCTAGATGCAGATTAGTTCTCACCCCTAATCAAACTGATGACGGTAAGAATTACGATGATTTAGCTAATTTCCTAACTACCGTGGATGTAATTAGGGAATATAACGATCCTAGTACAGCCGGTTTATTAGTTCACGAACATGGGTGTAATTTGGCTTGTCAGAGTAATAATTGTGCGGATTATACTACTACCGGCTGCATATATCCTTTGGATAATAGGCTGGGAATCGTGACCGTAATTCCAGCTACTTATTCAAGTAATACTTGGGTAGAGAATTTGGACGATTGTTACCATAATATTTCACAAGTAAGACTTAATTACTTAGCCGGAATTAACAAATTAGATTCTGCAGCTGAGAACGCAATTGTCAGATTAGCTCATGCCCGTATGGCTGCTGAACCTTGTGGCTGTCAGATTATTCAACGGCTATGGGAGCGTGACCGTAAGACGCCTGACGTGTTGAGTCGGGAGCGGCTTAATTGTCCTTTCGGTCCAAGTGAGGGTAGCTGGGTAGCTTATAAGTTTGCTCAAAGTAGGAAGATAGTTCGAATGGGTTCCTTCTAATGTCAACAGTAGTGAAGGTTAAGGTTCTAAAGCCTCAAACCCTAAAGCAGAAAGAGATGCGTCTAGAACTGCTAAACGCTTTACGGTCAGCAGCTAGGGCTGTGCAGAGGGATTATGAGGCTACTGTTGCTACTTGGGATCGTAAGCCTGAATTCGAGCTAGTTATAGCATTGGGGAAAACCAAAGCTGAGTTTTTAGTAGGTACTGATGACAAGATATACGGCTATGTAGATGAGGGAACTAGACCGCATATCATAGCACCGAAAAAGGCTAAAGTTCTAAGATTTTCTAATATCTATAGGGCTAAAACTTCACCAGGAGTTGTAGGGAGTAGTGATGGAGGTTCTAGTGGAGATCCGGTATTTGCGAAGGTAGTCAGGCATCCCGGCATCAGAGCTAGGAAATTTAGCAAAACAATTAACGCTAAACATAAGAAATCCTTTAAGGATAAAATGCACGAAGCCATGCGTAGAGCTAGAGAGAAATCAGGAAACGCAATATGAAGGTAAAAGTAATTCGTGAGGAACGTAATTCTTCCTTAGTAGAATGGTTCGAAGAAGGTAAGATATACCGTTCCATTATTCCTAGTTCGGATGTTGATGTGGAAGGTAATTGCGAGAATCCTCACCAGGGATTACCCTATGGAGATTCCTTCTTACCTTTTATTGTTGTAGATGTCTCACCTGAGGAAATCCAATTCCAGTTGAACAATTCTGGCATCTGGACTTTGGAGGAACTCCTCAAGCAGCCCAGCATCGTACAAGGTGCTGTGAGTGCTGCATTCGGTAAAGTTTTAGCAACCATGCTAACCAGAGTTATGCTATTGAAAGGTCAATAGGAGATCCACAATGACAGGTTCACCTTACAAGACAAGTGATGGCGCTGTATTTGTACAGCCTTTCGGCGCCAACACAAGAGCAAGATACTTAGGCTGTGCAGATGTCGATGCCCTCACCCAACCTGGTGGGGAAATCGATACTATTATCCGCTGCTTTAAGGCGGACGGAACCGGCTGGGTTGCTTTAGACTCGACCGTTACTCCACCGGATCCGGTCTCGACCACGATCACTACCCTAATCGAGTCAACCGCCAACTGGCTGGAGCAAGTAGAGCAGGGTGAAGCTAATATCTTTATCCACCAGCGCAACGGTGGACGTGCGGATACCTTCGGGAACTACGATCGTACTTGGATTCTGCAGAAGGTTCGCATTGGTGAGCAAACTGCCGAAAACTTGGCTATGCGGGAAGAAGACGTTCCTTCTACCTTAGCGTTTTCCGTTAGCGCATTGCCTCCGATCTATAAGGTTTTCCAGAAGACTGCTGGTCGGCAAGCACAATCTGTTGCGACCGCTATTAACGATGTTCACTTCTGCGGTGTAGGCACGCAAGCCGGCAAGATCGGTGTAGCGGTCAGCGACTTCATTGCTGGTCCAGGCAAAGCGCAGATCCTTTACACCTGGGATGGTGGCGGTACTTGGACCGCTACTGCGACGCAACCCTTCGCGAACTCGGAGGACATCCGCACGGTAACTTGCTTCCAAATCGGGAAGAACACCACTCGTATTCTGGTTGCTCGCGGTACGACCGATGCTGTGAATCCGGCGGAGGTTGCTTATAGCGATGACTGGGGTGCTACTTGGACGTTGCGCAACGTAGGGGTTACGAATGCCCAGTTCGCACCTGGACCGGCTAGTTTGTTCGCGCTGGATCCGTACAACATTTGGCTGGTAGCTGGAAGCGGTTTCCTTTACTACAGCAATGATGGTGGAGTCACCTGGACTACGCAAGAGAATGCCGGCACTACGACCAATGCGTTGTGGGGTGTTCACTTTGCTAGTGAGCGGGTAGGGTATGCGGTAGGCGCAGCGGACACTATTATTAAGACCGAAGATGGTGGTGAAACCTGGACGCTTACTGCCACGAACACTGGCGTATCCGCTGTTCTGCAGACAGTATACGTTATCGATAACGATAACGTTTGGGTTGGTGCGGCTAACGGTCGATTGTGGTATACCGAGAACGGTGGGGTTACTTGGGCTGAGAAAACCTTCGCTGGTAGCGCTACTGGCGGGATTACCGATATCCAGTTCTTGCCTGGCAGTACCTTGTTCGGCTACATGGCTCACAACAACGGTACTCCGGTAGGCACAATGTACTTCACCATTGACGGTGGCTATAGCTGGGATCCGATTGTTCTTCCGACAAATACCGGCTTGAACGGTATTGCCGTTATCGATGAGAATACCGTTTTCTTCTCTGGGGAAGCTCAGGGTGGAACCGGAGTCATCGGAAAAGTTTTCGCTAAACCGTAATTCGTATTTTGTTAGGCCAGCAATCCTAGAAGGAGTGAGCCGTGAGTAATTACTTTGTTACTTCAGCCGGTAGACAGATTGAGGTCCAATCTGTACCTATGCTGTTGCTCGAAGATGTACGTCTAAAGGCTATGCAAACCGTGCAAGTTCCACCTATTCCTACCTATCAGGTGGAACTTGCAGACGGTACATTTGTACCCTATGCCCACGACGAGAAGTCTATCTTAGACGATAAAACTTCGGAAGCGGAACGCCAAGCTTGGAAAGCCTATAAAGAGGCTTTAGCACACCAATCTACGGTTTCCGCGAATAAGGTTATGGAACTATTCTTGGCTAAAGGTGTTATCCTTTCCGAGGATCTATCTTCTGTAGGTGAGTGGGCGGAATTGCAGCAATACTTCGGTATTGAGCTACCAACGCACCCCATCGCGCTCAAAATTCACTATCTCAAAACTGAAGTTCTTACAAATCCCAACGACATCAATGGGCTCATCTCTAAGGTCATGGAAAGTTCAGGTATCGACCCGAACCTTCTAGCCGCTGCGAGGGCATCCTTTCGCGGTGACGTATGGCAGGAGGGAAACTCCGTTGACGGAGCTGGTGGAATCCGCCAACCTGTACTCGAAGGGGAAGTGGAAAACCAGCAAGAGGTTCCAGGAACTGGAAGTAGCTAAGTCTTGGGGGATGAAGCCTAGCGCTTGGGATGCAAGTAGTGAAGAAGATAAAGCTGAGATGGTAGCTTTCGAAGTAACTTTAGGGGATATGCGAGCCTACGAAGAGCATCTGGAAGAGCAAAAGCGAATAGCGAAAGATGCAGCCGCAAAGGTTTAATCCATGGCAGAGCAGATAGGGTTAGAAGCCGTATTCGACATGCAGCGATTCGATCAGGGAATCGCCAGTTACATCGCTGGTGTTAAGAGAGCCAACGATGTAACTGATCATACTAAAGGCTCGTTCGGAGCGGCTTTTGACGACATGGGCAATCGTGTTCTTAAAGTTGCCGGTATGCTATCCGGTGTATTCGTAGCTGGTGCGGCTGCGGCTGGTGCAGCGGTAGGAGCTTTTGTAGCTTCTGGCGTTAAGGGAGCTATGAATCTGGAAGCCCAGATGGGTGCTATCGCAGCCGTTATGGGTGAAACTAAAGATGCTGTTGGACCGCTTAAAGAGCTAATCCTCGATTTGGGGCTAGACCCATCACTTAAAGTTAATGCTCAAGAAGCCGCTGACGCTATTGAGAAGTTAGCCGCTAACGGTCTGGAGATGACTCAGATTATGGACGGAGCGGCTAAAGCTACTGTTCTGTTAGCTAACTCTACCGCTGCAGATTTCGATACTGCTGCTGCCATCGCCACAGATACGATGGCCCTATTCAACATTAAAGCAGAAGACATGATGACCGCTGTTAACGGTATCACAGGTGTGACCGTTAGCAGTAAGTTTGCTATTAACGATTACCGGCTTGCTCTCTCCCAAGCCGGTGGTGTTGCTAGTGCCACAGGTGTAAACTTCCAGGACTTCAATACTTCTATTGCCGGCATGGCGAATTACTTTGCCAGCGGTAGTGATGCAGGTACTAGTTTCAAAACCTTCCTGTTGAGATTAGTACCTTCTACTACAGCGGCTGAAACTGCTATGGGTGAGTTAGGTCTAACCGCTTATAACTCCCAAGCAGCTATAGAATATCTAGCTACTCAAGGTATAGAACCGGCAAGTAATCTAATTGGAGATCTAGCTGCGCAAGTATATCAAGCTTTCGTAGCCACTAATAAGTTGGATGGTAGTTCGGAAGAAGCCGCTGAAAAATTTAGTAAGTGGGCTATAGAAACAGGTATCGTCCAAAGCGCTTTTTACGATGCTAACGGTCAGATGAAGAGCATGGCTGAAATTAGCTCTACCCTGAATGGAGCGTTAGCCGGTTTATCTGAGCAGGAAAAGAGCAAAGCACTTAATACCATATTCGGTACAGATGCTATGCGTGCGGCTGTAGGTATTGCCGAGCAGGGTCAGGTTGCGTACACTGATCAAGCTTTGGCAGCCAAAGAGCTAGGGGTTTCCTACGATTCCCTTACAGTAGCGATGGAGGGTGGTTTAACTAAGTTCGAAGCTTTACAAATTAAGTTGGGTCAAACTGATGCGGCTGAAGCGGCTAAGGTTAGAATGGACAACTTAAAAGGAAGCTTAGAAATTCTACAAGGGGTAATTGATACCGTAGGGTTGCAGATAGGTTTTGCCTTTCTCCCTATCCTGAAAGAATTAGCCGATCGAGCTGCGGAGCTAGTTTCGCAATATGCTCCCATGATTGTAGAGTTCTTCGATAATTTTGCAGCCGGTATCAACACTGTGGTAGAGACCGGCAATTGGGCTGCCATATTCCCGACGTGGTTAACTACTACTATCGGTTTAGTAACCGAGAACATGGATCTCTTGACCGGAGCTTTGGGAGGGGTTGCCGCCTTACTAGCTTCAGCCGGTTTTGCTGCTGCTTTCAGCGCTATAGCGGCTAGTCTGGCTGCTATAGTTTCACCTATGGGCTTGCTCGTTATAGGTGCTGCTGCTTTGGGTGCTGCCTGGAATACTAACTTCCTGGGCATCAAGGATGCTACTTTAGCGGTCATCGAACCTATAACAAACTTTATATCGGTAGTGTTAGATGCAGGCTTAAAATCTACCGAAGCTAGGGAAGCTATTACGCTATTCCCAGAAGCCTTACAAGGTATAATCACCACAATCACCGAAACCGTTGCAAACGTGCTTAATTACATTGCAGCGATTCAAGACGCAGGAATCTTCAGCATAGAGGCTAGAGAAGCCTTAACGCTGTTCCCAGAAGTCCTACAAGGCTTTATCGGTGGGTTGGTCGAGACCGTAGGAGCGATTGTTAATTACATAGCTACGATACAGGATGCCGGCATCTTTTCTCTGGAGGCTAAAGAAGCTTTAGGGTTGTTGCTTACTAGCTTCATGGGTTTAGTAGCGGGTGTAGGTATACTGCTACAAAGCTGGGTAGGCAAGCTGGGTGAATGGGCTGCGGCGGTAGGTACTACCCTACTAGCGGTAGACTATGGGGCTATCGGTTCACAGATTCTTAACCTAATTAAAGAAGGATGGACTACTGCCGTCAGTACGGTTATGCCTATCTTAAAAGCTTTTGGGGTAGAGCTAATTTTAGCGCTAAAGTCTATAGATTGGAAAGCTTTAGGTCAATCCTTTTTGGAGCTTATCCGTGACGGTTGGATCGCTACAGTGAGCACAGTAATGCCTATCCTTAAAGCATTTGGAGATTCAGTAGTTACTGCTCTGAAGAATATAGACTGGAAGTCTTTGGGTAGCGCTATTCTTACCGGAATAAAAGATGGGTGGGAATCTGCTAAGGCTATAGCACTTGCCTCTATTACTCTCATAGCTACTTCCTTTAAGGATCAATTTGGGAATACTATACAAAATTGGACCGAAGTAGGGAAAGGAATTCTTACCCAAATCTCTACCGGAATAGCGTCGGCTAAAGCGGCAACCTTGACCACGATCGGGGAAATTGCGTTGGCGATCAAAAACCGTTACGTAACGCCAGAAGGCTTTGCATGGGGAACGGTCGGAACCGATATACAGAATGCTATCAAGAGTGGGCTACAAACCGCTGCATCAGCCGTAGGCGGAATTATAGAAATTGCTCTCGACATAGCAACCCTAATTAAGGATCAATTTACAAATCTTACTTGGGATGAGGTAGGTAAGTTAATAATTGATGAGATAAAGAAAGGATTAACTTTAGCTGCCAAAGCTGCCGAAGGATTATTGAAAGCTGCTGCAGATATAGGAACAGATGCATTGAATGCGATTGCGAACCTGAATTGGGAAGAAGTTGGGCGCAAGATGGCTAGACTCGTCAAGGAAGGATTCAAGTTATTAGCCGAAGGAGTAGGTGGTTTAATTCCCACAGTTGGTGAAGTAGCTGGGAAAGCAGAAAATGCTTTTACATCTGTAGATTGGAAGAAAATAGGGGAAACTATAATCTCAGCAATAAGTGCTGGGGTTAAGGCTATAGCTTATGGTGCTGCCGGCTTAATTTATATTGTAGCAGAAATAGTAAAAGGCTTTACCAAAGAGCTTTTCAGCATTAGCTGGGAAGATCAAGGTAAAGGAATTATGACTGCAATCCAGAAGGGTGTTGAAGATTCTACCAACGCTTTCCTGGAGAAAGTAAAAGGAATTACTACCAGCATCAAGAAAGTATTTGATGATTTTTACGAATCTTTCGAAGATATAGGTAGAGCTATCGTTGACGGTATCGGAGCCGGTTTGCTGGCTGCCAAAGATTCCTTAATGGAAAAGGCTAAGAGATTAGCTGAATCTCTGCCTGGTTGGGTGCAGCAAGTTCTAGGTATTAGCAGCCCTAGTAAAGTATTCATGGAAATCGGTAGAAACATTATCGAAGGTTTGGTAATGGGTCTTGACCGTAATGCCACTAGAGTGAAGGAAACGGTCCAGCGTATTGCAGGAGAAATGATTCCGTGGTTCAAGTTAGCTGATCTTCAATTTACCGCTTCTACAGATTTTACTGATAGATTGCTCAAAGATGTCATTCCAGGTTTTGAAGATTCTGTAGCAAGTATTCAAGGTAGAATTAAAGACTTGCAAGCTCAACGCCAAGCTATGATTGACGAGCTTGGAAGTACGGCTATGGGCGATCGAGTTATCGAATTAATGAACTCGCTCCGCAATATAAATATTGAAATTGGTCAGTTACAAAATCATAGAGATATACCTATTCTGCAACAATTGAATCAATTAACTTTCCGAAATAAGGAAACTGAAGAATTCAATTCTCGCATGGAGCAGCAAATTGCTCTCATGACCGAAGCCCAAAAGCTGGGGATCAACATTAGCAATGTTCGTATCGGAGATTTCACGGTAGAAGGCTTACAGGCAATGGCTTCTATCGAGCAAGAAATTTTAGAAGTTAGAAAACGTCAATTGTGGATTCAGGCTGAGAGAATCAAGAATCAAAGACTAGAACAAGAACAATTTTCTTATGAAAAGCAGATTCTTTCTGCGGTAGAAAATTTCAACGATAAAACTCGCACGCAATTAGATTTGATGCAGCAAGCTGTAGAATTAGGTATAGATTTAGGGAAAGTAATTCCTAACAATACGTTGCTGATTGATGGTTCCTATGAGAGTCAACGGCTATTGCTAAAGCTTCAACAAGCTATTGCAGATCAGACCGGTGAAAACATGCGGAATCAGATCATGAACATCCATGAGGAGCAAAAAAGGGTTCAAGGATTGGAATCTGCTTTGCGGCAATTACAACCCTTAATAGATCAGACTAACGTTACTAGTGCTTTCGGTCAACGCTATAAGGCTACTGTGCTAGATCCTATTCTTAGAGCCTTGGAACAAGCTGCCGGTATTGATAGTGAGCGAGTACGCTTAATGAATCAATATACCGAAGCCGCTAATAGGCTTGTGGAAATTCGGAAGAAAGAAGAACAATTAGACTTTCTGAAGCAACAATTAGATGTTGTAAAGCTAATTGCCGATCAAGATCTAGTTGGTGGGGCAAGTCTATTCGACGGTATTGGGTTCGGAATAAATGCCAGTATTGACGATTTGCTTACTCTGACAAATCGTGTATTAAATGCCATGATCGAAGAAACTAAAGATGAATTAGGTATTCACAGTCCCAGTACCGTATTCGCAGAAATTGGCAACCAAATTATGGCTGGATTGGCGCAGGGTATACAGAACAATGTTGTGAGACCGTTTAACTCCTTGCGTGCGGCTGTTGCTGAAAGAGGTTCAGTTACTAGCCGTACTATCAATCTTGCGATGGGTGGCGTAAATATTTACAATTCCATGGACGAGGCTTTATTTGAAAGTAAAGTTCTCAGAATCCTTGAAAGAGCCGTATAATGTATTCTGAATTATACCTTACGGATGGAACAACTAAATTAGATCTATTGGGGGCTAATCGGTCCAGCAATGGAGTTGGCATAGCTGTTCGTAGAATGATACTTAGTCGTCCTTCTAGACAACCTAGCGGTATGCTACAACAACCCTACGGTGCCGTCACAGAAACCTACGATATGAGTATTGTTGGATATTCTCCCAATGATGTTGCTGCTCGCCAGCAATTGTTGGACCGCTGGCTGGAGCAAGCTAGAAACTATTTCGAATCCAATTCAGAAATTAATATCATATGGCTGGTAGCTAGGGCTTTAGGAGAAACTAATACTCGCTATGCTGTTGTTTACGGTGGGGTAATAGAAAGTTATGGGGATATCTATTCCCAACCCTTCGCTGACCGTGGAATTTGCAGCTTAAACGAAATTACTTTAGGATTAGAACGTGGAACCTGGCTGGGATATGCTCCAGCTGAACCGGCTTGCCTTGCTGCGGATAATACAGCAAGCTGGAATCCTGGTAGTATAACTTGGACTAGTGTAAGAGCTATCAATAATGTTCAAGCTGTGTTTGTGACCGCTGCTGGTAGCGTATTAGCTGCAAGTAATGTGATCGACAGAAGTATAAATCAGGGCGGAAGCTGGACTAATGTTCTAACAAATGCAGTTACTAACCTTAGATTCTGGAAATTTATCCAGCTAGGTTCAGGTAGAATTTGGGCGGTTGCCGGTATGACGACCGGCGCTGTGACCGCTTCTAGCGGTATCTACTTTAGTGATACCGACGGCGCAACTTGGACGCAACATACTAACACTGTAGATTTCTATGGAGTAGCTTATAGGGCCAGCGATGACACCCTGATCTTTGGTGGAGAAGGAGATGTAAGATACATTCAGGCTGGAGGTTCTCTGACAGTTATGTCTACGGCTCCAACGGGTAAAGTAAAAGCCGTGGAAGTGCTTGCAAACAACCATGTAGTATTAGGGGATGACTATAACGTTTGGCGCATTCCTGCAGCCGAATTATCACTCTACATGGGGACAGTAGAATCTGTATCTTCTACCGATGTTACCGGTCCATATCTTGTAGCAATAGCAGCAAAAGACTATGCGCTTATGGGCAGCGCCACGAACATAATGATCAGTCGGGATTCCGGTAAGACTTGGTCCATCTACTGGCGGGACTGGGGTGTAGATTCTATGTTCGTGCTGTCGGGTGGAACTATTCTAGCCGGTAGAGTAGGGACTACAAGTTTATTCCAAAGCTTCGATGGAGGTCTTTCCTGGAAAGCTTTAGCTACTTTAGCGGTCAGCACAATTAGGGGAATTGCAGAGATAGATAATAATTATCTTTTCGCAGGTGCTGGCAATGCTGTGTACCGCAGAATTGCGGTAGATTCTGAATATTTATACGGTCCAATAGAACCTATTTGCGGAAATAGTGTTTTGGTTTCCAATCATAGATTAGAATCTAATTGGACGCATATTCTAATCAACGATAGTAGCGCTGGAACCTTTACTACGGTAACACCGCAGCAAGTTAATGACAACGTAGAGAATCAAGCAGATCAATTATGTTTTCCTGCCTCTGTAGGAACTAACGATGCAATGTACATCGGCATTTCTACGGATGCGCAAGATGCTGGACCGTTTTCAAATTTCTACATAGAGTTGACTGAAGTTAACTACACATTAACTTTAGTTTTCGAATATTATAATGGCTCTGCTTGGACCGCTTTAACAGATAATTCTAGTATGCGAGATCTCACAAGAGGTCTTAAACGTAGCGGAGTTGTGACCGTTAAATTAGCTACTTCAGCTCAGATGGCAACAATAGCAATTAACGGGGTTACTGCTTGGTGGATTAGGATTAGGGTTTCGGCTTTGGGTACTTTGCCGGCGCAATTGCCTAAGTTCCGAAATCTGTATATTGTTCAGAAGCCTTACGTAGAGCTGAACAATATTCCTGGTGACATTCCAGCTTTAGGAAATTTGACCGTCAGCAATGAGAGCTATAGCATAAACTTCATGGGAAGTGAAATTAATCAATTTCTGGTTGGTCTACGCAATGTGGATAGAGGTGAAGACTTTACCTCGATCATAAATTTTGCCAGAGTCCAGAATCCTCCTGGGATTAATATTTCCTTGGGTCCAGCTTCTACTTTCCAGCTAGATAGAACTCTTCCGGCTTCTGGGGAAGTAGTAAGGCTGAACACTTCTGGATCTTCAGTCCCTATTGAAATTTGTTCAATAGATTTTGATGCAGATATGTCTGATCAGTATTCTGGCATATTCCAGGTATACATCCGCCTGAAGAAAAGTGGGGGAGATCCCGATCCTAATCAGACTAATTTCAGATTGCGTCTTTCGGTCCAAAGCTTTTCCAGCACTGATGTTGTGGATCCTGGCTTGAAGACTGAAGAAGTGATCGTTCGTAATGGGCCTTCACCCTTTTTCGGTCAATACTCTGATGTTTACTATTTGGGAAAAATTAACTTCAAGCCAGATAGATTCATGGGGAAGAACGATTCAGGCTATAGCTCTAAGATCATTGTTCAGGCCATAACTGTTCCTGGAGCCAGTACAAATTATGTGGCAGATTTACACGACATAATTCTTATTCCTGCAGATGAGTGGATAGGGTTATTCTATCTTTCTGACTGGTCGGAATCTAGCGTTTACGACAATGAATATCTGGAAGTTGATAGTGCTAAATTACCTAAGAGACTGACTAGAGCTATGGTGCGGAAACGTGGCACCGATCTGGTAACTAGTTCTTGGACCGCTGATGTCTCTGGCATATTTGCTATGAGTCCTGGGGGTCAAAGACAAAGATTGTGGATGCTCAGTCTATCTGACCACCCATACATTTTCTCAGTCAAGTTGTTCCACAATCCTAGATGGTTAGCTTTACGAGGTTCTGATTAATGGCTCTACCAGTCGTACAGCAAAGTGCTGCAACCGCAGTAGATACTCCTTCCGGTTCCGCTGTTACGGGTAGTTGGACACCTGCGAGCAATAATCTTTGTCTTTGCGTTGTCTCTATGCGTGGAACTAATACTCCTGCTAACTTTGTAAGTGGCGTTAGCGGGAACGGATTAACTTGGGTAAAGCTGACGGCTGCTGAAAAGGACGATACGCAGAATGTAATTTGTCATACAGTTTATCATGCTATGGGAGCTTCTCCCACTGCAGGAGCGGTAACGGTCACCTTTGGAGTAGATCCGATATCTGCTAGTATTCAACTTATCCGCATAAGTGGAGCCGATACTACGGGCAGCAACGGTGCGGGAGCTATTGGCGCTGTTTCTGCTGTCGATACTGGTGCAACCGATACTAATAACCCCAGCACTAGCATTGTTACGACTAGGAACGATAGCTTAGTTCTAGGCTATGCTACAGGTAGAGGTCAAACTCAGACTGTTGGTGCCGGATTTACCGCAATCCTAATTAATCAAACTGCGAATAGCGGTGGGAACATTGTCCGCAGCGGAACCGAAAGAATAGATGTAGCAACTAGTGGAACCAATCAGACGGTAAATTTCTCTTTAAGTTCCGCTGGCGATTGGGTGTTGTCCGCTATAGAAATTAAGTCTCCTGGCGGTACAACCTTCGAGCAAGTGTTGAGCGGTTCGGTAGGTTCTTCGGGTACATTAACAAAAATAACTCAGAAGAAATTTTCCGGCTCTGTCACTCCTGCAGGAACGTTGACTCGTAAAGCTCTGAAGACTTTGGGTGGAACGGTCACAAGTGCTGGAACTTTGGTTAAGACTTCTATAAAAAGACTGACCGGCTCCATAACGCCGACTGGTGTACTTAATAGCGCTAGGGTATTCTTCAGAGCTTTGAGTGGAACCGTAGGTAGTAGCGGTACATTAGTCAAAAGAACTAATAAAGTCTTAGAGGGTAACATAACTCCTACCGGCACCCTGCGTAAAATCACCCTTAAACTGCTAGGTGGGGTTGTAGGGAGCTCAGGCGCATTAACTACGGCTAGGGTATTCCTGAAAGTTCTTAGTGGGGTTGTAGGCTCTTCTGGAAGCCTACGCAAAGTTACGGTCAAGAGTCTTGCGGGAACTGTAACTTCTGAAGGAACTTTGAGTAAGCTTACACGTAAAGTTCTTTCAGGCGTGGTAGGTATTTCAGGTACTTTACTAATTGATAGAGCGAAAGGTAAGATTCGCCAGCTATTCAAAGGTCCAACTTATAGCGAAAATAAGTTATCCTTTAGCTTGCGGTCAGCACCTTGGAATCCTACAAATTACTATAGAGACATAACGCAAGAAGTAACCGCTTATGATCATACTTTGAACGCTGTAGGTGGTTTCTGGAGTAGCAATCTTAGTATTAGACTGCCAGTTAATGAAATAGAAGAATGGCTAGAAAACGGTATCGGTAGAGAATTAGTCGTCAGAGGAAGAGCCTCGTCTACAGCTTTTGAAGGGATTGTGAACCGTATTTCCTTCCAGGTAGGGGGTTATGATATTACTATTGGACCGTTTAACGAAATAGCCAATCGGGTCAAGGTAGTTTATTCTTCCATTATACAATTAGGTGATGGGGAAGTAACTGGAATTCGCCTGGAGACAGAATATCTAGATGACATTAATTCCCAAACTAAGTACGGGATATTGGTAAAGAATTTCAGCACCGGAGGTATCGATACAGCAGCCGTTTTGGGGTTGCAACAGATGTTGCTGGACCGTTTCAAGCTTCCAGGCAGGAGCGAAGATCTCAATGCTCCTGGAGTATTGAGTGACAAATATTTCGATGTTAAGATTGAATGTCTAGGTTATGTTCACTTATTCCAAAAATATCTGTACAACAATACTACACTTACTGGAGTTCAGAATCTATCGGATAAATTACGAAATATAATTGTAGAGGACCCTAATAGTTTATTCACGATATACAATATTGATGAAAATGTTACGCAAGTAAAAGCCTATGAGAATGATGATGCGGAAGCTTGGGGTCTAATCAAAAGCTTGGTAACTTTAGGAGATACTAACTTCTACAGATATACCTTCACCTGCTACGAACAACGCAGAATAAACTACAAGATATTTTTAGACGAGATTGTTTATTACAAGCCGGTGAGAGATGGGATTGGAGTTATTCAGGATCGTAACGGTGGTATCTTAGAGCCTTGGGAGATAAGACCTGGAGTCAATATTCTGGTAGTAGACTTGCTTCCGGGAAAACCTTTACCGTCTGAAATCTCTACCGATCACAGAGTAATATTTGCTGAAACTGTTCAGTTTAGAATGCCGAATAGTTTGGTCATTAACGGTTCACACTTCTTTAAGGTAGAGCAGAGATTGGCTCAGTTGGGTATTAAGGGTATTAGCTGATGTCAGTACAAGAACGCAATAGCGAAATGGTGGAGATCCTATCTCCAGATTTCGTAAGACGAAAAGATTCTACCTATCAAGCTGGAGCCTTAGCTGGGGCCATTATGGCTTTGCCGGGCATTGTTTCTTATTGGCCAATGGGGGTAGCTCTAGAGGAAAGAACTACCCTATTCGCTGATGAGGTTATGATAGGCTCTGATTTAGCTCCTGCCTACGATTTGCAGATCGTAAATGGGGGAACTAATGCTGCGGCCATCGATGGAGCCTTTAGAGCCGGTCAAGGCGGTTTGTGGGCTGCTATCGATGGACCGTCTACCGGCTGGGCTGGGTTCGGTACAAACTTTTACTACAATGGAAATACTCCTACATATCGGGAAACTAATCTTGCAGCTCAGATATTTATATCTAATCAATTTCTATTCCGTAATGCGGTTTCCGGTGGAGCCGGTACACCTATAACTTGGGTTGACATAGCTGCTATGGATAATCTAGGTCAACTAGCTTTAGGTATTGGAAATACTTTTCCAGGAGCTACTCTAGATGTAGCTAGAGGCGCTTCCGGGAATGGTGCTATGATGATTCGAGGTACTAACTATATTTCCCATTTTTATTTTGGAGGTAATGACGATACTTATATCCGTGGAGGTAAGCCTACCAGTATTGTTTACATAGCTGATGTTAACAATGGTGGAACCGTAATTTCTAATTCTGGTGGACCTACTACCTTCGGTGGACGCATAGGTAGTGTTTGGACCGGATTCAGTTTTGGTTCTGGCTGGACAAATTACGGTGGATACTCATTAGGTAGCTACAAGAAGGTTGGAGACATGGTTTTCCTCAGAGGTCTAGTAACCAGAACCAGTGGGGTAGGAACGTTGATAGGTGTTTTACCTGTGGGTTTTAGACCTCTAGCTACAGAATTATTCGATGTGATTACAGATACGGGGCAAGGTAGAATAGACATAGACTCTTTTGGGAGTATGACATTGATTTCTGGTGGAGCTGGATGGGTTGGATTTTCAGCCATAAACTTTAGCACCATATGAACAAAATTATCGATATTGTCAAAGGTAATAACCTTATACATGAGGGAACTCCTGATCAGGGGAATTACGGTATTGCACCCTATACCGTGTATGATGGATCGGGTAATTTCAGTC
>ERZ761597.78-NODE-78-length-23779-cov-6.557537_pt1 | contig 23779 bp, 28 predicted proteins | sample MGYA00433093_ERZ761597 | MGnify/ENA primary metagenome ERZ761597 (study PRJEB28899, sample SAMN03785557) | bioreactor sludge metagenome | biome: EBPR Sludge; feature: EBPR Bioreactor; material: 0.22µm filtered reactor supernatant | place: Saint Lucia: Queensland... | reverse complement strand
GCGTGTACTCCGTCGCCGGCGTCACCGTCTGGAATTGCAGCAGCCCGCAGTAGTCGACGTCCGTCGCCCCCGTCACCAGCTTGACCGCCGTCGTCCCCTCGTGCGTTACGGCCAGGGCCTTTTTTCCCGCCCCGTCGTCGACGTAGACCGGGTTCCACGCCGTGAACACATCGCTCGTCGCGTCGCCCGCCGTCCCCGTGAACGCTGCAAACGACCCGTTGGTCATCAGCTCCGTGCCCGAACGCACCCGGCTCGCCACCTCGCTGTAACCGTTGAGCGCGTCCACGCTCCACCCGGCCGGCGCATACGCCATAATCGGGGCCAGCGCATCATTCACCGGCTGCGTCCGCCACAGCGCGATGTCCGCGATGTCCACGTCCGTCGTGATGCCCACCGTGTAGAGCTGCACCTCGAAGTTCGCGCCGCCCATCTGCGCCATGTCCGCCGGCGCGCTGAACGTCACATGTCCCGACTTGTCCAGCGTCGTGTGCCCGAGTGGGTAGTCCGTCGCCGTCCCGTCCGTGGCCAGCGTCAGCTCCTTGTATGTCCCGTCGGACGCGTAATACTTCGCCCGCAGCTCCGCCGTGTTCGTGTTCTTCGCCCCCCCGGCGCGCAGCGTGATGATGATCCGCTCAAAGCGCCAGGGCGCCCGCACCCGGATCGCCTCGAACTGCGACCCGTCGTAATTGCTCTCCCCCAGCGAGATCGTCTCATAGCTCGAGGTGTCCCCCGGTGCGAAGTCATAGCAGCGGGCGATAACCGTATCCGCGCCCGTCGGCCGGTGCCAGTACAGCCGCACCGGGTGGACCAGCACCGTCTCCCACAGTTGCTGCCCGCGCGCCTGCCGGTCGCGCAGCTCGCCGAGCAGGTCCGGCCCGCTCACCTCGAGCATCCGCACCCCGTCCGGCCCCAGCACCGTCCGGATCCGCTCGATCCGCCCCGCGCCCACGCAGCGCGGCGCCCGCCCCTCCTCCAGGAGCCAGCAGCGCGCCGTGCGAAACGTGCGGATCAAACTGCGCCTTGGGTCATCCGCCGGCATCGCAAACGAAAACGAGCCCGCCCGGTCCACGGCCAGCCCCTGGTCCCAGCCCGTCGCGCTCGTGATCGGCCCCGGCCCCAGCCGCGCCCCCGAGCCATCCTCAATCCAGATCTGGATCATCAGCCCTCACACAATAAGACGGCTTATGTAATGGCGTCGTACACCGGGACATACCCCAGGCTGTTGCCCGCCGCATCAAACACCTGGATTTTTTTGACGCAGGTCCCCGGCGTCGACCCAGCCGCGCTGTTGCCCACGCCCAGGCTGCCCACCCGCACGGGCCCGTCGAACTGGTTGATGTCGCTCGCGCCCACCTGGCGCACCCCGTAGGCTGCCGTCACATTGGCCTGCTTCTGTGCGGCCAAATAGACCCCATAGGCAGTGGCCACCGGCCCGCCCGCCACCGAGGGCGCGAGCACGTCCACCGCCTTGTACGTCGTCACGTCGCCCGCGCCCGAGGCCGTGAGCGCCACCTGCAGGCCGCTCAGGTTCGTGATGGCCCCTGCCCCGAGGCTCTGCACCTCGCACAACATGCCGATCAGGGTTGTCAGCGCGCCCGCCGTGTTGCTCGAGGCCACCAGGTTCCACAGCCCGAGCAGCGCGGACATGGCGTTGGCGCCATACGCCAGCGTGTAGTTGTTAAGCCCGTAGGCGATCGAGCCCCCGCCGGCGTGCGGCTGCGTCAGCGTCGTTGCGATCAGATGCCCCTGCGTCAGCCCGGTCGCCAGGTTGCCCAATGCTTTGTAAAAGTTAAAGCCCTGCGCGGTCGCGCCCGCCGTGCCGCCGCCCACGCGCCAGCGCAGCGACACGTTGTCGATCAGCACGTTTTTGGTGCCACTGCTCGCATCCGTGATCGGCGTGTTGCCGCTCCAGTCGGCCTCGGCCAGCCCCCCGATGTTGACGTAGCACTGGTCCGCCGTGTTGACCAGCTTGACGTTGTACCCGGCATAGCCGGCCGCCCCGATGATGCACTCCCGGTCGCTGTCAATGATGACGCCGTAGCGCGGCACGGCATACCCCGTCACGAACCCACCCGGGATGATGCCCGTGACGATGTTGCCGCCCGTCAGAACCCCCACATCGTCCGCCCCGATCAGTCGGATATGGCAGGTATCATCTGCATCGGTCGCCGTCGTAGCCGTGTCAAACGGGCTGTACCCGTCAAACGTGTTGCTGATCCCCTGGCAGTAGATCACCTGCCCCCCGTCGGGGATCTTCAAGTTCTCGGTCGTGAGACCGAAGAACCGGTTCCCCGACGGCGCATAGACGCCAAACGTCGGGATGCTCGCATCCCGCTCGATGCGCAGCACCCCCCCGAGGGGGTCCGTGCTCGCGTCCATGTTGCGGAGCATCAAATTTTGGAACTGATTCCCGTTCGGCAGCCCGAAGAGGTAGACATACGGATGATTGTTGCTGTCTGCCGCCACCGGCCGCTGCACATCCACGTTCTCGAACAAGTTAAAATACACGTCGCCGTCGGTGCGGATGGCCGGCCCCCCCGTGTAGCGGATCGACAGGTTGCGGAAAGCGATATTGCATATCGCCGATCCCCCCGGCGGCTTGAGATATAGCCCGCAGTTGGTCCCCGTCGGGTCGGCTGCGTTATCCCCTTCGATCGCCAGGTCGCCGATAATCCGCCCGAACTGGAAATCCCCGTTGCGCGCCACATAGCCGTCGAGGTCTAAACAGGGTTTGGTCAGGTTTGCGAACTTGAGGACCGTATCCAACCCGTGCCCCATGAACGAGCACGACAGCCCTGCGAACTCCAGCCCATCCTCTATCGTGTACTCGCCCGCCGGCACGTACACTACCCCGTCCTCCGAGGCCGCCGCAAGGGCCGCCGCAAACGCCGCCGCGTTCGTCGCCCCACTCGCCGAGGGCAGCGCCCCGTAGTCCCGCACGTTGTGGATGCCCACCCGTGCATTTGCCACGCCCCGCGGCACGATCGCCACCGGCCCGTCGTTCGGGATGCCCCCCGTCCCGATGTTTGTTGTCAGCGTGATGCGCGTCGCCGAGTTTACCGCCGCGACCGTGTTGTATTCCACCACCCCGCTCGCCAGCTGGTACTCCACCGCGCACCCGGCCAAAAACACCGCCGTCGAGTCCACGTCGACGACCTTCTGCCCGGCCGCCGCCGCCCCGTTCGCCGCGGTCACCGCCGTCCCGTTCGCCAGCGCGGCGTCCATCGCCACCTGCGCCGCCACCGCCGCCGCCAGGGCGTTCGCGCTTGCCGCCGTCGCCAGCACCCGCGCCGTCGTCAGCGCAGCGTCGAGCTCCCCCAACGGCCCGTTGAACTTCGCCGCGTTCGCCAGCTGCGCCGGCCCGTCCGTCAGCGGCGTGTGGTAGTTAGAGCTCATCTAGGCGACCTCCAGTCGCACGCTCACTCGTGCACATCCAGAAACGAGACGAGCAGCGAGCTGTTCGCCCCCCCGCCCGTCTTCGCAATCGTCAGCGTATTGTTGCCCGGCGCCAGCACCAGCCACCGGCCGCTCGTCGCGCCTGCCGTGAGGTGCGGCCCCTCGTCGAACGCATCCACCCCGTCGTTCGTCACCCGCCACGCCCCGCTGTCGACGATCAGCTCCTTCGTGCTGGCCAGCGTCCCGCCCCACGTCCACGCGCACGCCCCGCACCCCACCGTCAACCCAGTCAGCGGCGCCGACCCTCCCGTAAACGTCAACGTAACTGCCGTTACATCACCATCCCCCCCGTTGTTGATCGTCAGCACCTTCGGGCTCGTATCCAGCGTGTACACCGAGGCGCTGCCCAGCACGTGCCCGTCCCCGAGGTAGATCCCGTCCTGCCCGATGTACCAGCTATCACCGTGCAGCGCGCCGTACCACGGCGAGCCCACCTCAAACGTCATGCGGCACTGCTGCCTATTCGTAATCCCGCCCGGTCGGGGCGCATCCAGCTCCACCAGGCGAGCGACGCACCAGTGCGTATCCCCGTTCGCCATCTCCCGGATCAGCCGCCCCCGCCGCCGGCTGCGCCCGCGCAGCGCGGAGAGCGCCGTCTCCAGGGCCGCCAGGCTGCTCTCCGCATAGGTCGCCTTGTAGTTGAGGTCATAGGGCAGGTCGAGGGGTGCGCGGGCGGAACCGTAGATATCGAAATGCCCGCCGCCACCCAGCCGCACCGCCCCCCGCCGGCTCGGCCCCGCGCCCGTCGGCGTGTCCGGGTCATACAGCGGCAGGTTCACCCCGTCGAACAGCTTGAGGATGTAGCTCATCTACGCGCCCCCCAGCGGCGAAGGCTTGCCTTCGCCTGACGTGAGCGCTGGCGCTCACGCAATAATCACCCTTACGTCACGGTGCAGCGTGACGCCCTAGCGGATGCCCAACGCGGCCGCCGCCCGCAGCAGCCCATCTTCGGCCGCCCGCGCCACCGCCCGCGGCTCCCCGCCCGGCGCATGGATCGTCAGATTGACCGTCATGTTGCCCTGGCCGGCCCCGGCCAGCCCCGCCAGCATGCGCGCCGTCTGCCCGGTCGGGTACACCTGGCTCCCCCTCGGCAGATTGATCAGCTCCGGCCCCTGCTCGCCCACCAGCGCCAGCCCGCCCGGATGGAACGCGGTCCCGCTCGCATAGTTGACCGGCCCGATCTCGCCCGGTGCAAAACCGCCCAATCCGCCGGCCGTCGCCGCCCCGTTCGCACCCGTCACCTTCTGCAGCCAATCAAACGCCTTCCGCGCCGCCTCACTGATCCGGTCGAGCGCCCCCTCGATCCACGCAAACGGGTTAGGCAGCGTCACCCCCAGGATCGCCGACAGCGCGTCGATCGCCCCGCCGACAATCCCCTTGATGCCCTCCCACACCGTTTCGATGATGCCCTTGATCTCGTCCCAGAACCCAACCACGTCGCCCCGGATCAGCGCCTGCCCGGCTGCGATCACGCCCTGGATCACGCCTAGGATCGTCTCGATTGCCGTCTTGGCTGCGGTCCAGGCCGCCTCCATAACCGTCCTGATCGCGTCCGAGTTGTTGGTCACGAACGCCGTAATCTCGCCCCACACCGTCTGCACGATCGCAACGATCTCATTAATAATCGGCCCCACCTCCGCCACGATCTGCTGCCACACGCTCGTGATGGTCGACTGGATCAGCGGCCAGTTCGTCGTCACCCAGCTCACCGCCGAGGCGATCGCCGGGATAAGCGTCCCCGTGAACCACTCCGCCACCCCCCGCAGCCCGCTCAGCAGCACCGGCCCCAGCGTCGTCGCCAGCTGGGAAAGCACCGGCAGCAACGCCCCGCCGATCTCCTCTTTGATATTGCCGATCTGGTTTCTGAGGATGTCCACCTGCCCGGCCAGCGTCTGCCCGGCCGCCCGGGCCGATCCGCCAAACTCCTTATTCAGTTCGGCCAGGATCACCTTCTGCGCGCCCATCACGTCCCCGGCCTCGACCATCGCCTTGATCTGGGCCTTCTGCTGCTCCGTAAACGTCACGCCCACCCGCTGCAGCGCGGTCACCCCCCGGATCGGGTCATTCAACGCCTTCCCCAACTGGACCGCGCTGCTCTTCAGGTCCTGCCCGAGCGCCTGGCTCATATCCAGCATTGTCTCGGTCGCGGTGGGGAACACCTCTTCGCCGATGTTCGTAAACGTCAGCAGCATCGACTCGCCCGCGACGATCGCATCATCCTCGAACCGGGTCACCTCCGACAGCGACTGCGCCCATGCGTTCGCCTCGTCTGCCGACACGCCTGCCGCGCCCCCGGTCGACTTGATGACCGCCTCGAGCTGGGCCGTGATCGCCTCCGCCTCCATGGCCGCGTCCAGCGAGTCGCCCAGCAGCGCCGTCACGGCCGCCCCCCCGGCCACGGCCACGCCCGCGCCGATCATCAGCCCTTTGCCCAGGATCCCGCCGACCTTCCCGACCCAGCCCGACGCCTTACGCTCCGCACCGGATAGCCCCTTATCCAGCCCAGAGTCGTCCGTCGTCAGCGCCAGGACCGCCCGGCCGAGATTCTCCTCCCCGGCCATCAGGACCTCGGGTTCAAGGCCGCCCGCAGCTCGTCGGGCGACTTAGACGTATCCATCCCCATCTGCATGACCGTCAGCAGCTCGAACGCCGTCCCGTACAGGCCCAGGACATAATTGCGCTTACCTTCCTTGTCCTTGCCCTTGAGCGCCTTCGTCGCACCCTTCGCCAGGGCGTTGCCGCGCTTGTCCAGCTCCTCGAGCACCAGCACGATCCGCTCGATCTGCTCATCAGTGACGCGATTGACGTTCGCCATCCGCCGCCTCCATCCCCAGGGCCCGCATATAGCCCGCAAACTCGTCCGCCGTCAGCCGCTTCCGCTGCGGCGCTCGCCGCGGCAATTGCGCCTGCCACGCAGCCACGATGTGCTTGCGCGCCTGCGCATCTCCCAGCGGGTTTCCTGCGCCCGCCACCGACACATCGTGCAGCGCCTCTTCTGCCTGGAGCCGTGGATACATCGCCAGGCAGCAGCGCACCCAGCGCAGCGGGACCCGCAGCCACGTCTCAACATCGCCACCGTAAAACCGGATCAGCCGCGGGATCCACTCGCCCCAGTCGAGGGGCTCGCCGTCGCCGTCGGCCGGGTCCCCCCGCTCCACCCGACCAGCCCCGAAAAAGCCCCCACGATTTGCAGCTTCTGCGTGTCATAGAGCTTGCGGAACACCTCATCCGGCAGCTCCGGCATGATCATCCGCACCATCGTGTCGAGCGCATCCGCCATCACTTCGATGTCCGCCTCGGTCAGCGCATCCGGCGCCGTGCCCTGCACCCGGGTCACCGTGCCATACAGCCGCTGCAGCTGCAGCAGCTCGCGAATGCCGAAGTCGTCCGGCCGCATCACATCATAACCACGCTTATCTATCGCGATCTGCGGCCGTTCCAGCGTCGACAGATCCAGTAGAGGCTGAGCCATCACCACCCCCATCGCGCTTACAATGCGGTCGCCGTCTGCGCCCGGTACTGCCCAAACCGCCCCGGATTGTTCGTGTCCTCGAACGCCACGAACTCCACCGGCAGCTCCGTCTTATCCACCTTCTGGTACTGCAGCTCCCGGTCCCCCATCGGCGACACCCGCGCATACTCATACTGCGCGTACGCGTTCATCACCGGCGAGGGCCCGCGCACCAGCAGCGCATACTGGTTCAGGTCCGGCGCCAGGTTGAACAGCTTATAGCCCGCCGTCCCGCTCCCTGCCGCCACCGTCGACACCGACGCATCGTCGAGCAGCTTCGCATACCGCTCCACCGTCAGCTCCACGAACGCCATGCTGATCCGCTCCTGCGCCTCCGCCAGCGAGCCCTTCTGGGGCAACACGCTGTTGCCCTTGAAGTGGATCTCCACCTCGCGCTGGTGCGTCACGCTCACCCCATCGTCATTCGTGCTGCCCAGCGAGATCCAGTTGCCCGCCGGCACAGCGTCAATCGCCGGAAAGCTCTCGCCGACCGGCGCGATCCAGACCTCTGCCACTCCGACCACGATCGCGAATGGCGCAGTGTAGTCAGGCATCTTACCCTCCCGCCTCTTCCGTGCCGGCCGTCACCTGCCAGCTACCCCAGTACAGCGGCCAGTGCGTCTCCGGGTCACGCGTCCCGATCGGCCCCGCCAGCAGCACCGCCCCGTGCAGCAGGCACCGCGCATGCACTCCCCGCGCCAGCGCCTGTAACTCCTCGGCCACCGTCAGCCACAGCGAGCGCGCCTCTTTCAGCGTCGCCCCGTAGCACGTCACATCCACCCGGGGATCCAGGACCGCCGCATTACTCGCCGGCCGGGACCCCGTCGTCGCCCGCAGCACGATCGCCCGCTGCGGCATGCTCGCCGCGTCCGTCGCCGGCAGCTCATCGGGATACACCCGCGTCCCCACCAGCCCGGCCAGCGCCGCCCGGTGCACCAGGTAATCCTGCAAGCCGTCCATCCAGTCAACCGTCACGGTCACCGTCCCAGGCGCGCCCGGATGCGCGCCGCGAGTTTCGGATACTCCTGCAGGGCCGCCGGCCGCAGGAACGGCTGATGCCCGGCCAGCCGGAACGTGATAATCTCCTGCCACAGCGCATAGTTCACGTCCCAACTGCCCCACCGGCCCACCCAGCGGCCCGCCTCTTTCACCGCCTGGCGAAACTGGATGCTCCCCTGCAGGATCCTCGTCTTCACCCGGACCCGGTCCTTCGCCGGCTCGATGCAGCTTGCCGTCGTCTCGTCGATCGCCAGGCGTTGCGCCTCGTCGAGCCGCCGTTTCAGCGCGTCCCCGTGCCAGTCCAAACGGCTCCCGCTCATGTGATCGTCTCCAGCGTCAGCAGCAGGTGATCCGGTTTCCGCACCACGGCCACGATCCCGAACACCCCCGGATGCACGCTGTACCCCCGCCGGTCCACGATCCCGTTGATCCGGTCGCGCTCCGTCACATCCGTCCCCAGCGGCATCACCACCTGGTAGCCGTAGGCCCGGTAGTTCTGCGCGCCCGACTGTTCCCCCCGGCCCATGCTCGGCTGCCAGAAATAGCACGGTTGCGCGGCCAGGTGGGTCGCCCACACCGGCGCCAGCCGGTTGTTGTAGCCGTCCACCGTCTCCGTCGCCCGTTGCACCAGCGCCCGGTGCGTCATCATGTTCCGCAGCATAAGCCGAGTTATCTCCCGGTGGCCGTCAGACCACCCAAAGGCTGCCCTTCGGCGCCAGGCTACGCAGCAGCCGCTCCCGTTCCAGCGTGTAGTCGAGTGCGGTGCTGGCGTAGTCACCCCCGCCGACCGACTCCTGCTTCAGCCCGGTAAACCGTGCCGACAGCGTCGCCAGCTTGATCAGCACGCCCGTCCGCTGCGCGTTGCGGTCCTCCGGCACGTACACCACGGTCACCACGTCGCCCCAGTACGAGGCTCCGTTCGTCCCGCTGCTCAACCGCTCGAGCTGGCCGTGCGGCCACACCCGGTAATCATTGCTGGCCAGCACCGTCGTCGTGTCGCCGACGACTTCCGTCACGCTCGTGATGCTCGCCGGCGTCCGCGCCAGCACCAACCACTCGCCGCCCCCCGGCAGCATCTCCGAGGCCGACGCATGCGCCCCGCAGCGCGCCACGATCTCCGCCTCGTCCGCGTCCAGGATGCGCTGCAGCGCCTCGTCCGACAGGTCCGTCTCGAAGTGCTCGCGGAACTGGTCCACCGTCAGCAGCGTTGCGGTCATCGTCTAACCTCTGTTACCTTACGGCAGCCGGATGATTGCCACCGACAGCCCGGTGACCTCCGACAGCGTGAACCCCTGGAACGTCGCCGTCCCCGGCGTGTTGTAGTGTTCTGGCGGAAACGGCCCGATCATCTTGTCGCCCGTCGAGGCCGGCACCGTCAGCGTGCGATCCGCCACCGCCAGCCCGTCCACCGTCTCCGGGGTGACGATCGTCACCGTGCAATCGCTCGCCCCCGACTTTTTGAAGTGGAGGATCTCCTTGCCCGTGTTGTTGAACTGGAACGTATCGCTCGTGTTCAACAGCGGGCTCGACCCGGCCGCCGTATAGCTCGGCGTGATCCCTGTCCGCGACACCGCCTGCGGCGTCAAAGTCACCACTCCCATCGTCCCCTCCTACTCCACGAACGCCGTCACGGCGAACGTGTGGCTCTGGTTCCCATCTCCCGAGTCCGCAATCGCCCAGCGGGCCCGCAACTGCGGCCCGAACAGCGTCGGCCGCACCGCGGAGGCTGCGGCATCGCTGGTCGCCACCACGATCGCCGTCCCCGGCGTCGAAGCGTCCAGCACCGCATACTCCTTTTTTGAGGCCCCATTGCCTGCCTGCTGTGCGAAGTGGATCGCATTCAGCCAGGTCGCCCCGTCCGGCCCCAACACATCGACATACACGTCGAGCGTGTCGGCGGCATCCGTCGCCGAAGCCGTGATGTCCAGCAACACCACGGCCCTGCGCCAGCCGCCGACGGCCACGCCTGCGCCGCTGGCCCCGGCCGTCCTCGCCGCCGCGGCCGCCAGCGTGTATTTCGATCCTTCAGCGACTGGCATGGCTCCCCCTTACGCCAACGTCACGTTGGTCTTCGACAGCACGTACCAGACGCCCTGGTACGCCACCACCTGGATGTAGTCGCCGATCGCACCGCCGAACGTGCCGATGTCGCTCGCCGCCCCACCGCCGTTGAACCCCGCCCCGCCGTTATTGCTCAGCGTGTGGGCATTTGCAGTTGCCGCGACGAACGTCAGCACGACGCCGTCGTGCGTCGTAGCGGTCGGGTTCACCAGCGTCATAGCAGCCACGCCCGCCTTCGTGATGAAGTACAGGCGCGAGCCGGCCGGCACTGCGATCGCTCCGTCTGCCGTCACCGCCGAGACCGGCAGCTTCGCAAGCACGGAGCCCGCCGTCAGCAGGCCCGTCAGCGTAACGTTGCGCTGCCCCGTCGTGTCGATGTTGGCATCCGTCGTCACGTTCTTCGAGGCGATCGCCGTCCCCAGCGTCACCCCCGCCGCCGCATTCAGCTCGGCCGCCGTCGCCGTAACCGCCGTGCCCGCCCCCGCGCCGATCTTCAGCCCGGAGGCTGCGATCGCCAGCGTGTCGACATTCTTGTCCGCCCCCAGCACGAGCGCTTTCGACGCCACCGCCGTTCCGGCCACCGACCCGTCGATCAGATTGAGCTCGGCCGCCTCGGCCGTCGTCACAACCGTCCCAGTAGCCCACACCGGCGCCAGCGCGGTCCCCGTGTTCGTGTACACGTAGCCGGTGGTGGTGTCCAGGTAGATCTTCCCTTTGCCGTTGCCTCGGCCCGTCGCCGTCACCCCGGCCACGCTTTCCGCCGCCGTGATCGTCACAGCTACGGCGCCTGCGTTTTTGACCGTATTGTCCTCGATCGTCAGCAGCGGGAGCGCCAGCTTCTGCATATTCCCGCCGCCGAACGTCACCGTGTACACCTGCCCCAGCAGGCCCACCGTGCAACCGGCCGCCCCGATCGACGGCAGCGCCACCAGCGCCGCCTCCATGTCCGCGGCCGCCACGTTGAAGGCCAGCAGGCCCGTCCGGTAGCCCTCGAAGCACACCCGGAACGAGCCCGACGCCGGCACATCGCTCAGTGTCAGCGTCTGAACCTCGTCCGTCCCGTTAACTGGAGCGCCGGCGCCCTGCAACACCTCACCCAGTGCCCCCTCGATAATCGGCATCTCAGCCTCCTCCATTCGCCGCCTGGCGAACTAACAGTCGTTACCTTGCGAGCCAAACGGCCCGGAGCGAATGTCCCCCAACACCGGCCCCGGGCCGTGGTGGCCTACTAGATGCCGGTGACCTGGCAGAACGCCGCCGGCCGGTAGACGCAGAACGCCGCCCGCACGCTCGCCCGGATGGCCAGCGTGTACTGGATGAACAGCGAGGCGTGCGAGTCGGTGACTTCCATCTCGATCCCCTGCCGCATGACCAGCTCCCAGAACGCACTGTCGCCGACGAGCGACGTGTTCTCGGTGCAGGCGCTGTCCAGCGTGACGCCGAGGCCCCAGATGCGCGCCGGTCCCGGATCGGCCGGGCTGCCCCAGATGTAGATCCCGTCCGCGGTGCGCAGCAACCGGATGTCCTGCCAGTCGTTCGGATGGAACACCGCGAAGTTCGGGTTTGCCCGCCCGGTCACCATCACGGTAGTCATCGCCTTGTACACCGCGTCCGGCGTCGGGTCCGCGCCCTTCGCCTGCGTGCCCACGCCCGCCATGCCGATGATGCCGGCCAGGTTCGGCGCGACGCCGTTGCCGACCAGCAGCTGCGAGCTGAGCCGCTGGCGCAGCATCAGCGGGATCCGGTTATTGACGTAGCCCTGCGCGTACGGCACGTCCGCCATCTGCTCGGCCGTCACGGGCAGCCACACGGCCACTTGCCGCACGGTCGAGGTGGTCGCCGTCAGAGCGAGGGCCGCCTCGCCCGCGTTGTTCGCGCCCTCGGCCCGCTCGGCCGCGTTGTTCGTGAACGTGGTTTCGACCATGTACACGACGGCCGCCTGGCTCGTCTGCCCCACGGGGATCACGTCCGTGACCGTCGGGATCCGCTGCGCGCTGGGCACATAGCCCGGCATGCGGAGCGACTCAGGCGCCCAGCCGGCCGCCGTGGTCATCAGTGTCTTGAAGTCCACATCGTCCATCTGCGCGGTCGGGCCGCGCCCGCCGGTCCAGCCCTTGAACGCCACCGACTCCACGAACAGCTCGCCGAGGCTCTTGGCCTGCCGCTCCGGCTTCGGTCCGCCCGCCGGGTGCTGCAGCCCGCCCGCCGGCTTGTCGAGGCTCTCGCCCCGCGCCTTGGTTGCGATCGCCGCCTGCTCGACTGCCGCGAGGTTATCCACCTCCACGCCCAGCTCGGTCAGCTCCTGATTCAGCCGCTTCACCTCGGCCGCCTTGGCCGCCGTCCCGGCAAAGCCCTTGAGCTGCTCGACCTTATTCAGGTCCAGCTCCGGGCCCGCCGCCTCAAAGATCGCTGCGAGCGCCTTCTGCCGCGTCCGCAGTTCCTCACGTCGCTCTACCAGAGTAGCCATCGTCTCCCCCTACTGCGCGCCCGCCAGGCGCGCCTGAATCTGCTGAAACTCCACATACAGCCGCAGCACGTCCGCACTCTTCTCTGGTGCCGTGCTGGCGAGGAGCTCGTCAATATCCGTCTCCACCGCCCGCAGGGCCTCAAGCAAGTTGCCCAGACGCTTGCGATTCGCCTCACTGAGCACCCGCCCCTCTTTCGCCCGCAGATCGGCCAGCGATCGCGAACGCCCGACCAGGTCGCGCACGGCAGCCAGCACCGCGTCGCCCTGCTCGGCATAGGGCATCGTCCCCTTGATCCCCAGCGTGTACGTTCCCACGCCGGCGCCCACCAGCACGGGCGAAACCTCAAACACCTCCGCCCGCTTGATCACCCGGATCCACTGGTCGCCCCGCTGCTCGTACCCGGCCTCCACGACCCGGAACCCCCAGGACCACTCCTGCAGCGTCCCCATCGCCTTGACCGTCTTGTAAGCCTCCAGGCCCGCCTCGGTCTCCAGGAAGAACTCGCCGTCGAAGACGGCCTGCTTCTCCTGCACCAGGATGACGCCCTTGCCGATCGGCATCTCCCAGCGGTGCGACCAGGTCATCGGCACGGCCTGGCCGTTCGTCAGCGCGGTGGCCAGCACGATATCGTTGTCCGAGTCCACCACGTCAAAGGTCGAAAACACAGCCGACACGCGGCCCGGTTCCCCGTCGGCCTTCAACGTCAGCGGCGCCCGCAACGTCTTCGTGTTCATGTCCACCCCCCCGATAATCGTCATTACCTTGCGGTCAGCTCGTGGCCCGTACAATGCCGCTGCTGATCCGCGCCTTACCGCTCCACACATGCACCGTCGAGCTGCCCACCTTCGCCTTGACCTCAGCGAGGAGGTTCTTGTTGGCGTAGGCTGCGAGCAGCCCCGTCGCCACCTCGTCGAGCCCGGCCGTAATCGTCCAGGCGCCCGCACTCCCCGAGACGACCAGCGTCCCGTGGGCCGTCGTCCCATAGGCCGCCCCGGCCAGCACCGTCAGCCCGGCCGCCGCCTCGATCAGCACCACCGCCGCCGCGTCCAGGTCCGTGTCCCGCTCCTTCAGCGCCAACCACACCTTCGTCGCCGTATTCAGCGCGGCCGCCGAGGTCGAATTGACCGACTGGGCGAACGTGTGGAACGACCGCAGCGCCAGGCCGCCCGTGGCCACCGTCTCCGCCTCCGTCGCCGACAGCGCCACCGTCGCATTCACCGTCACGCCCGCTGCGGCCGCAGCGGCCGCCACGTCGTCGATCGCATCGCTCGTCAAATCCATCGCATCGCCCGGCTGCGCCAGCCCGGCCAGTTGCGTGTCCAGGTTCGCGCTCGCCAGCCCCACCGCCGTCCGCACACCCGCCGCACTCAGCGGCGCCGTATAGCCCGCCGTAGCGAGCCGGCTGCTTACTAGCGCATCGAGATAGGCCAGCTGCGTCGCGTAGGCGCCAGCGAAGGGCCCGATCCAGCCATGCACCTGCTGCTGATCGACACTGCTATCTGCCGTCACCGCGCACCATTTGTAGTCATGCGTCTCCGGCGTTGCGGAGGCTAACCGATACTCGTACAGGCCCAACCCAACTTCAGTCATGTTTTGCGCGTTGACGACCGTCGTCCGCGTCCCGGTGCTGCGCTCCGTGGCATAGCACGTCACGGTTGGCGTCAAGCCCGTCTTGCCGATCTTCGACGCCGTAAACGCGGCACTCAGGATAATGTCCATCAGCCGATGCCCTTCGCGGCCTTATCCGCCGCGATATAGGCAGCTTCCAAAGCGGCAATCTCCAACTGCGCTTCCTGACTGCGCTGTTGCTCCGCAACTTGCGCGCGTTCGTACGCCGCCCGCGCATCTTCGACGACAATGAGCGCCGCGCTGCGTTGCAGGATGGCGGCCATCTCGTCGGCAGTCAACCCGTCAATCAGTTTCGCGAACTCGTCTAGTGTCATCTATACCCTCCTGTGCTGTTAAAATAACCTGCATTACATCACGATTGGCCTAAAGCAAGCCCGCGGCGATCACCTGCGTTCGCACGTCTAAATACTCTTGCCATGTCAACGGGCGATTCCACATTGCAAAGCAGGTAATATCACCGCGAAAATAGTTCGAGTTGACTCCCACAATACTTCGCGTATTGTTATCGGACATCGCACCAAACAGCATCGGCACATTTATGGTATTTGCAAAGCCGGAGCCGGTTGTAAATTGATTACCATTGATGGCATTAAATGATGTGCCAGATAAGCACAAATCACCATTTTCACAAGCAGTCCCAACAATGGCTGCTGTACCATTGCCAAAGACAGCCGTTGTAGAATTTACATTGTAAATATAATAACGATTGCCACCTGCATACCTGCACCCAAACGGCCGCGATTGACCAAAAGAGACACCGGGTGCATTTTTTACCACTATAAATGTGGACCAATGCGACATTGGGAAAAATGTTGATGGAAAACAGAGATAGCGGCTACTATCTGGCCAATGCCAGCCAATCTCGGCTGACCATTCAACATGTTGAGCAATTGGTAAAACTTCGTCTATTCCATATTGGCTAAAAACCCAACGATACGAGACGTGCCTGCCATTTCCGGTCAGGTCAAGATAAGAAGCCTCTTCGCTCACCGCGCCTTTTGGCTGGAAGACGGTCAGTGCGTCATCCGCCAATAGTGTAGTAGTCACCCACCACCGTACCGCCGCCGCCGCCCCCGCGCCCTGCGCCAGCCCCAGACCGAGCCGTGCGCCAGCTAACCCGATGCCTATACCCGGCATGTCACCACCTGATAACTACCCTTATCTCGCCATCATTAGATTCCCACGCCGGAGCCTCTCGGCTGCCCGCCCCACCTGAGTAATGATGGCAACTCATTCGACCGTCTTGCGCACCACGGGGCCAAACGACCGCACACACCGCGGATGCGCCAGCGGATACATATCCGCCTCCTCAAAGCTCACGATCATCCCGTCCGCCTTCTCCCCATCGTCATGCCCCGTCCACCCGCAATCATCCCCGTCCCACACCTTCAGACTCTCCACCACCTCGCTCGCCCGGTACGCCTCTATGCTCGCCCGGTTCTGCGCCGTCTTAGTTTCCGTCCGGGCGATCGTCTCAGCTCGATACATCCGGGCCGCCCGGTCCCCCGCCCGGCTCGCCGCCTCCTCACCCCAGCCGCGTGCCTGCGCCCGCTCATATGCCTCCCGGTAAACACCAGGATACATACCGCGCCCCTCGACCATCCCTCGGATCCGCCGAGCCAAAGCGTCAGCGCCATCGCCTGCGGCCCTCCCCTCGGCCAGGGCATCCATCACCGCCTGGCGCACCTGCCCGTCAATATCCGCCAGCCCCTTGCGCGTCGCCCAGCCCCGGATAATCTCCCGCGCCCGGGGGTCCGGCAGGTTCACCCCCACGGGCACGTCCAGGTGGCTCTCGATCACCCCGATCGTCGTGTCGAGGATCTGCCGGAACGACGACTCATACAGCTTCTGGAACTCCGTCGTCACATTCTTCGGCAGCTCCACCTGCACCAGCTCGCCGCCCTCCCACGTCTCCCGGATGATCTCCCAGTCATCGCTCGGCGCCTTCACCTCGCCGGCCGGGCCTGCTTTGTTCGGATCATCCACCCGCACGCGCACGCGCGCCCCGAGCGCCTCAAACGCCTCGTCGAGCTCGCCTGCCATAGCGGCCGTCAGCCTGGCCGCCGACCGATCGAGCGCCCGCACGATGGAGGGCGTCCGGCGCTTCGTTTCAGTGGCGTTGTAAGCCGACTTATCCCCCGATTCCCCGGCAATTCCGACCGCATTTACCGCTGGTGCCATCGTAGGGGCCGGTTCCGGCTCTTTTGCGTCCGGTCCCACCTCCGTCGCCCCCGCCGGCTCCAAATACAGCTCATCACCCGGCTCCGGCTGCTCCCCGATCATCTCCTTCGCCCGGCTCCGCATGATCAGGCCGCCCCCGAACGCCGCGGTCACCCGCGTCCACTTCGCGTTCTCATCCTCCTGGAGCACCCGGACGTTCCGCAAATCGAACCCCACCCGGAACCCGTCCACGTTGCGCTCGAAGTCACGCAGCAGTTGGTTGCCCAGGTCCGCCCCGATCAGGCGCTGGGTCGGGATGATGTAGCTCTCGTAAGCCGCCTCCCGCGCCTCCTTCATGTTCGCGAAGGTACTGCGGTCCAGCCCCGCGCCCAGGCCCACCACCACGGCCGGGATCCCGAGCTGCGCCGTGATCCGCTCCTCCGGGATCTTCCGCAGATCGCGCATGTTCATCTGCTGCGGCGACCACGACAACATCGACACCCGCGTCCGGGCCGGCACGATCATCGGCTCGCCCCGGTTATCCCCCCCGAACTTGCTCTTGAAATCCTGCTTCACGGCCTTCGCATCGTCCGACGTGATCGTGTCCCCCTCGCCCTCCGGCGAGATGATCACCCCCGGCACGCCCATGTTCTTCAGCAGGCTCGCCGTAAAGTTCGCTCCTTCGTCGTCGGTGAAGATCTCCCTGGCCAGCGCCTTGATCGGGCTCAACCCCTTGCGCGGGTTCTCGGGGTCGGGCATATCCCGGAAATGGACCACGTCCTCCACGGCGATCGCCTCGGTCTGCCCGTTAACCGTGTAGTCGTAGTGGCTGATAAACACCGTCGGATCGTCCGCCGGGTAGGCCGGCGTCATCGTCCACGACGGCGCCCACCACAGTTGCACCGGCCCCCGCAGCCCGTTCCGCCGCTTGATCCAGTACCCATTGCCGTCCGCCACCAGGTCGGCCAGCGTCGCCCGCCACAGCAGCTCGCCCGAGTAATACGGGTTCGGCCTCGCCACCAGCCGCGTCAAACCGTGCCCCGCGACCGCCTTCTCCGTGCCGTCGGCTGCCTTCGCCCACACCTCCACCGGCGCCTCCGGGAACGTCCGGGCCACCCAGCGCACCACGGCCTCGACCGCGCTGTTGCCGCGTCCGTTGCCCACCTGCCCCGCGTAGTCATAGCGCGTCCGGCCGAGCGTGATCAGGCTCCACGACAGCCCCGTCGGGAAGTTGATCGTCAACCCCTTCAGCACCCGTGCCAGTCGCTCTTTTACGGTCATAGCGGAGTAAATCCCCTCTTACGTGCCACCTTGTTGAAGGCCCCGGCCGCCGCATCCACCTGGTCGTCATGGCTGCCCGTCGGGAACCCACACAGCTCCTCGATAAACGGCCCGTTCCAGTCCCCATGCACCAGTTTCACATTCCCGGCTTCAAGCTGCGCGGCCAGCGGCGCCGCCCTCACCCATTTATCGCCCGTCACCGGCTCCTTATGCACCACGTACCCGGCCAGCTGGCGCACGCTCAGCTCCGCCGATTCCTTGCCGCCCGACCCCGGCTCCTGTTCCAGCCAGATCGCCGTCCCGATCCCATCCAGTGCGGCCGTCTGCGCGATCACCGCATTCCGCTCGTGCGAGCTCCACTGGCCCCGCACCACATCCGTAATGTAATAACAGTTATCTCCCGAGCGGAGCACCCGCACCCCCGCGGAGTAGTCCCCGCCCCCGGCCGTCCCCGCCTTATCCCAGTACCGCACCGCCGTCCCGCCAGGCGCCGCATCCACGATCTTGAACCACGGCCGCTTGAACATCCCGCCTTCCGGCAGCGTCGGTGCACCCTGATACTCGGCGCTCCACCCCAGGCTCCCCACATCCCGCTTCAACTCGAGCAGTGCGGCCTGGCTAAATCGTGCCGGCGTCAGCGGTTCGCCCGGCTCTCTCCCCAGCGGATCCGGCTCGCCCGTCGGCAGGTGCATCCGGGCATTATTGCTGTCCCGCTCTTCCTGCGTCTCAGCGAGGGCCGGCAGCCGCAGCACCGTCCACCCGCCCGGGTCATCCATCAGCAGCCGGCCGGCGAGATCGTCCTCGTGCCACCGGGTCATAATCAGCACGATCGCCCCGCCCTCCCAGATGCGGGTGCGGAACGTCGTCCGGTACCAGTCCCAGGTTTTCGCCCGGATCGTCTCGCTCTGCGCCTGCGCCCAGTTCTCGAACGGATCGTCGATGATCCCCAGCCGGGCCCCGTGCCCCGTGATCCCGCCCCCGACGCCCACCGCCAGCATGTAGCCCCGCCGCCCGGCCACCTGCCACCGGTTCACCGCCCGCGAGTCCTTGCGCGTCCCCAGCCCCGGAAACAGCCGTCCGAACGCCTCACTCTCCAACAGCTCCCGGGCCTGCCGGCTCTTCGAGTACGCCAGGTCCGCCCCGTAGGACGCCAGGATCACCGGCTCATCCGGCCGGCGCCCCAGCCAGTACGCCGGCAGCCGCACCGACACCAGCTCCGACTTGCCGTGCTGGGGAGGAGCGAAGATCATCAGCCGCCGCAACTCCCCCGCAATCACCCGGTCGAGGTGGCTCCCGATCAGCTCGTGCGCTTGCTCCGCCCGGTACTGCGGAAATGTGTACCTGGTAAAGTGCAGGACCCCGCTGCGCGCCTCACGCCGGCGGAGCAGCTCCCTCGCCGCCTCCGCCGCCGCCGTGCTGGGCGATTGCGAGCAGTTCGTCATCAGACAGTTCCGTCACATTCACGGTGGCCACCGTCGGCGCCTTACTGGCCGTCTTCACATCGGCCCGGTCCAGTAGACCCTCCGCAGCTTTCTGTGCGTCGTAGAGCTCCACCGATAACCCCGTCTTCGGCGAGTCCTTGAACCCCTTCACCAGCCTGGCCACTCGGGGATCTGCCAACTTCGTCAGATCAAGCACTGCACACCGCACTCGATACCATCGCTCCGGGTTGCCGTCGCCGTCCAGACGCTTTTCCTCTTCAAGGATCTCCTCAGTCGGATATGGCGTCGGCGTCCAGCGGGTTGTCACCCTGAACAGTTGACTAAGATCGCCCTCGACCATCTCGGCGAGCCGCTCGGCCGCCACCGGCGCGGCCTGCACAATCCGGGCCCGGGCCCGCTCTATGGCCTTGGCGTCCTGGCTGATCTTCCACCGCTGCCCGGCCGCCAGGTATGCCGCAAGCGCCGCCTGAAACACCGGCGAGTGAAGATAATTTGCCTTCTCTCCCGACTTGTACCAGGCCGACTCCCCCACCGGGCAGTCCGGTTGCTGCAGCCACTCCGTTACCCCGACCTCGCCCAGCTCCACCTGCCACACATAGGCCCGTAGCACCCGGCGTTGCTTGGGCGACAACGGCACGAGCGCAGCGGCAACCTCCGCTGACTCGCACACGTGCGGCAGTCCATAGGCCACCGGTCGCCCCTCTCGCCCTACATCCATCGTCATTCACCCCGCGAAACTCCCGCGAAAAACTCATTCTGTTTAGGCCGCAGCCACGTCACTTATCACCGTTGTTGCTATGCGAAAGCCCCTCATCCGCCCCCGACCGCAGCAGCGCCGATTCCCACTGGCCGCGCGTCCAATTCTTCGCCATGTCCACGATCACCGCGTGGGCCGCCATCACGCACACCCGCTGCACCTCGCGCTCCACAACCTCCGCGCCCAGGTCGCACCACAGCAGCCCCGCCCGCTCGCACGACTGAATCAACTGCGCCCGCAGCTCCGGCGACGCCTTCGCCGCAAACTTCACCTGCACGATGTTCAGCGGTTTCAGCGTCATGGCGTGCCCTCCAAACGGCGCAGCCGGTCATTCATCTCCGCCAGCGTGCACTCAATCCCGTCGAGCCGCTTCGTAAACTGTCGCCACCCGTTCACGGCCGCCCGGCTCAACCGTGCGCTCTTCGCCGTGTTGAGGCTCACCTGCGCCGTCATCTCCGTCGCCACCCGCATGGCCCTGGTCACGTCGAACACGGCCGCCATGCTGCGGATGAACTCCGTCGCGAACACCGCGCCGGCCAGATCGTCGACCGCCGCCTCGAATGCGATCGCATGCAGCCCCGCATCCGCAATCTCCTGGCTGATCGTGTGCAGCGAGTCATCCGCCGCCGCCGAATAACACGCCCCGACCAGCACCACCTCCGGGGCCCGCGCCTTCGCCTGCGTCGCCAGCCACGCCCCCGGGATCGCCCGCCCGTCGGACAGGATCAGGCAGTTCGCCTTGCCGTGCCCGCTGAACACGATCACATCCCACGCGTCCGCCGTCAGTCGTTTGGCGACATTCGCGATCGTCGCCACCTCGCCGGCCACCAGCGTCACGTCCACCCCGTCGATGTCCGCCAGTGCCGCCAGCTCATCATGCCAGGCGAGCCGAGGCAGATTCGGGGCCACCGGAGCAATGAAGAGCACTCTCAGCATCGGCACAAAACCAATCACTTCGACGCCCGCGGCGTCAGCAACCCACCCAGGTACCCGACCGCAGCCGCCGCAATCGTCACCACCGCCATCAGGACGTCGCCGCCGGCCTTGCCCTGCCCCGTGAGGACCAACACCCCCAGCACGGCCAGGACCACCACGGCCAGCAGCCCGCCCACCAGCAATCGGTACAGGAACGGGTCCTCCGTGTTATTCGGCGGCTCCGTCACAACATCACGCGTCATCGCATCACGGTCCATGTGACCTCCAGAAACAAAAGAGAGAGGCACCCTGAATACTCAGGATGCCTCTCTCGAGCCACACCTCGGGGAGTGTAAGGCACTCCCCTATTTCCCGGCGAAGCGACCCTTTCGGGCCGGCGCCAATCGAAATATAAGTTAGGTTAGTTCGCCTTCACCGGCTGAAACCTCTGCACCACGTCGGCATGCTCCTCGACGACCAACCGCACGTCGCCCGATGCCGAACCGTTCAGGATCACCTTCCAGTTGCGCCCCGACATCGCGACTCGTGGGACCTCCTTGCGGATCAGGGCCACGACCGCGTCGACAAGAGCATCACAACCGGTGGGGGTGTTCGCCACATCTGTCACTATATACCGTGCGCGCTCCGGTGTCAAGCCCCAGATAGCACGGACGCGCCAAAACTGACAAAACTCATCGCAGCCGCCATTTCGCCACCGGGCTCGCCGTCTCATGTGCCTTGTCGATGTCCGTCTGCGCCAACTGGAGGTAACGCCGCACCATCTCCAGCGTCGTATGACCGAGAGCCGCCTGCAGCGCATACACATCCCCCCCGTTCCGCAGGAACTGAATCGCGAACGTGTGCCGGAACCGGTGCGGATGGACATCCCGCACCCCGGCCCGCTCGCCCAGCCGCCGGAGCAGCTGCAGCAGCGACACCCGCGTCATCGGCCGGCCGTCAATCATGGCAAACAGCGGTGCACTCGCCGGCTCATCGAGCCGGTCCTTATTCAGGTACTTCCACAACACCGCCCGCGTATCCGGCGACATCGGGAGGAACCGCTCCTTCTTCCCCTTGCCCATCACCCAGATCCGGGCATTCTTGAAATCCACGTCGCAGGCCGCCAGGCCGCACAGCTCGCTCGCCCGTAGCCCCGTATCCAGCATCAAAAAGACGATCGCCCGGTCCCGCAGCTTCGTGGGCCGGGTGTTATCCGTCGTCTTCTTCCCCGGCCGGTCATAGCGCACCGTCTTATCGCACGCCGTCAGCAACGCCTTGATGTCTTTTTCGCTCAGGGGCGCCACCGCCCGCGTCTCCGGCTTCGGCCGCTCCACCTGGTGGATCAGGTGCGTCTCGACCAGCTCCTCGCCGACCGCCCACGTCCACAGCGCACCCAGGCCCGTGTGGTAGTTCAGAATCGTCTTATCGCTCAGGCGCTCGAGGTGACGGACCGTCACCCCCGCGGTCACCGTCTGCGGCTGCGCCAGGCTGCGCAAAAAACGCCGCACATCATCCCGGGAAATGCTGGCCAGCGCCCGGTCCTCCCCCACGAACGCCGCAAAGCGCCGCAGCGTCACCGAGTAATCCCGGATCGTATGGGGCGACAGCCGGGCCGCCTCGCACGACAGCATAAACCCTTCGATAGCCGTAGAGAGCTTGATAGGCATTCCGTGTGACCTCCGGTTGGTAGGATTCTCGCAAGATAAAAACCGGCGCTCGCGAAATAATCGCCGCGCACGTTTTTTTCTTACGCCGAATCACCAACCCACGAAAACCGTATCGCCTGGAGGAAGAGGAGGATTCACCGACCCGAGGAACCGGAGACGGCACGGCTACCAAAAAGCCCCATCCGTGCCAACTCAATCGAACAAAAGTCGGGGAGAGAGGATTTGAACCTCCGGCCTCACGGACCCGAACCGTGATACCGTCCCACCCCCACCCCAGTCGGCACGGCCACCCCGTTCCGGGCACCGTGACATCTCCGGTCCCTAGCAACCGTCTCGCCTCCCGTCCCCAACCCCAGGCGATAAAACCCGTCCGTAACCACCCCTAGAACACGCCCCAAAACCCTCGCAAGATAAACACCGTTATTCACCCCGCTCATACAACGTCGCCCCGTCCGCATCCCCCACGATCAGGATCCGCCGGATCCCGTAGTGCTTGTACACGTTGTTGTACACGAACGACGACAGCCCCCGCCCCATCAGGCCCACCTGCTCTTCGTCCGCCGGCGTCAGCGTCGACCGCACCACCAGCTGGTCCCCCACCCGCACCACCGACGCCAGCGACCCGCACCAGGCCGGCAGCGGATCAGGCGCCCACGCCTCCACCGAGCACACCGTCGTCGTCAGATGCGTCAGCAGGGCCTCATTCCACGGCACGCCCTCCGGGGTCGGTTCCGCCGTCGGCGTCACACTCGCCTCCACCGTAACCGTCGCCGTGGCGATCGCCACCGTCGCACTGGGTGCGATCGTCGGCGAGCTCGTCGCCGTCCGCCCCGGCACCACCGCCCGCGCCGCTTCCGGCCGGCCGGCCGCCACCTGCAGCCCCAGCGCCGCCACCAGCACCACAAACCCCGCGCACGCCAGCAGCGTCAACGTCCCCGAGGCTGAAACGGATTTTCTCACTTGGGATAACTCTTGGGATACACCCTATTGACGACTTGCGATATCGTCCCTAAAATGCGAACTATGGAATTCACTATTGACAACTGTGTGACAGTGTGTTACAGTAGAAGTCAGAAATTCCAAATGGACGGGACCACTTCCAACGGGGAGCAACCTATGGATAAGACAGTCTTCCGCCGCCGGCCGCAGCTCAACACCACCGTCGCACCCGAGACAAAAGACGCTCTCGAACGCTACGCCAGCGACGCCCATCTCCCGCACATCGGCGTCGCCATCGACGTGATCGTCGCGCAGCACGAAAAGCGCCTGGCTGCGTGCCCCGACCCCGCCGCCGGCTACGAGCCCGACCCCTGCGAGGACTAACATGTCAGCCCCAGCCGATGCCGCCTTCCTCCACGTCACCGTCTACGACGATCACCTCGCCTACGTCGAGCAGCTCGCCCGCGAGCGTGACGTCTCCCTCTCCGAGGCCC